>Ga0247757_10000852_pt1 | contig 23211 bp, 23 predicted proteins | sample UWRJL126311R4_FD_180929 | JGI IMG/M metagenome (GOLD analysis project Ga0247757, IMG submission 180929) | Plant litter microbial communities from Arlington Agricultural Research Station in Wisconsin, United States - UWRJ-L126-311R-4 | ecosystem: Environmental > Terrestrial > Plant litter >...
GGTGAGGTTCTGGCTGATGAAGGCGCCCGTCAGGTACATGCCGTCCTTGCCCTGCACGAGCGGGGTCACCGCGTCCTGCCAGGCGTACGAGGTCATGTTGGGGTCGAAGTACGGGATCAGCTGGTCGTAGTACTTCATGACGTTCTTGACCTCGGTGCTGTCGAACGAGTGCTTGCCCGCCAGCAGCTCCTTGTGGAAGTCCGCGCCGTTGATCCGCAGGTCGAGGATGTCGAACCAGCCGGACGCCATCCACGGCGTCGACCCGATGCCGTTCGCGAGCGGGTTGATGCCCATGCCCTTGAGCTTGTCGCAGAGCGAGATGAACTCGTCCCACGTCGTCGGCTCCTCGACGCCCCACTTCTTGAAGTTGGACTTCAGGTAGAACACGCCCCACCAGTAGTAGTTGGTCGGCATGAAGATCTGCCGCCCCTTGGCGTCCGTCGACAGGTCCTTGAGGGCCGTCGAGTAGCCGGCGGCGGCGCCCGAGCCCTCCCACATGTCGGAGAGGTCGAGCAGGTAGCCCTGCTGGCGTAGTCGCGCGCGACCGAGCCGGCGTACCAGGTGAGCACGTCCGGCGGGTTGCCCGAGCTGAGGTAGGTCGACAGCTGCGCCCGGAACTGCTCGATCGCGACCGTGTTGAGCGTGACCTTGCCGTCCTTGTAGGCGCTCACGATCTTGCTGAGCGCGGCCTTCGGGGCCGGGTCGGACAGCGACGACTGCAGCGTGATGGTGCCGGTCGCGCCGCCGCTCGTCGAGCCGCCGGTCGCGCACGACGCGAGCAGCCCGGCGCCGGCGAGGCCGACCGCTCCGGCCAGGAATCCGCGGCGGCTGAGCGCAGCGGTGGATGTGGTTGCCATGTGTCCTCCTCGACAGTGATGCGGGGTGGGTCGTCAGCGACCCGGGACCGGGGACGCCATCGGGGCGCCGACGGTGAAGATCTCGTTGCACTCGACCTGGAGCGGCACGTCCGCCCACATCGGGTGGTGGGGGGCGGCGTTCGAGCACACGATCGTGCCCCACGCCCCGACGCGACGCGATTCGCGCATCGCCAGGCGGCAGTACTCCGCGCCGATCGGGCCGCCCTCGAAGTCGGAGTGGAGCGGGGTGTAGCCGATCCATCCCTCGCCGAGCACGAGCGGGATGCCGCGGGCCGCCGCGTGATCTGCCGCGACGTCGAGCCAGATGCGGAGCACGCGGTCCATCTCGACGCGGTGCAGCGGGTAGCGCTCCTCGAGGAAGCGGTCGAGCACGGCGGCGTCGACCCAGTCGTGGAAGAAGATCTCCGGCTTGCCGACGATCGTGGCGTCCATCTTCCAGGCGCTCTCCGGCGGCAGCACCCAGCTCATCGCCTCCGGCGCTCCGTCGCGGAGGAGTCCGGCCGCGTCGACCGCCGCGCGCGGGAAGTCGGCGAGCGAACCGCGGAGGTCGAACGCCGCGGTCACCTCGTCGAGCACGCCGTAGACGTACGGGTGGACGACGAGCACGTCGATCTCGCGCGGGATGAAGCGCATCGCGGCGATCGGCACGCGCGAGTAGTTGACGGTCACCGGCTGGTCGGGCCGGCGCTCGTGGAAGCGCCGGAGCCCCGCGGCGAGGCGCGGCTCGAGCCCCGCCATCGCGGCCTGCTCGTCCTCCCCGACCGAGGGCAGTCCCTGCATGAGGTGGCCGGTCGCGACCTCGTTGTGGAGCTCGGTGAACGCGATGCGGTCGGCGAGGCCGTGCTCCTCGAGGAAATCGACCATGTCGGCGAGCGCGTCGGCGAGGACGGTCGGGCGGTCCTCCGGCGCGATCGCGCGGAGCGCATCCCACCAGTCGGGCGTCGTCGAGAACGACGAGGTCTGCTGGTACTCCCAGCTGGACAGGATCACGAACAGTCCCGCCTCGCGGCAGGCGCGGAACAGCTCCAGCAGCTTCTCTCGCCCGTCGAACCGTGTCGGCGCCTGGACGTCGTACCAGCGCACCCCCTGCGCGTAGTCGCCACCCAGCCGGTCGAGCTCGACGGCGCTCGTGTCGAGGCCGGAGCGGAAGAGGAGGAACGGCATCGCGCAGATGCGGACCGTGTTGTAGCCGCGCTCGACCGCCTCGCGCGCCGCGCGGTCCAGGTCCTCGAACGGCTCGCCCGGCCCGGAGCGCACGAACCAGGTGAAGTCCCAGAGGGTGATGGTGAGGCGCTCGGGCAGGTGCTCCGCGCGCGGGACCGGCACGTACGGGGCCGCGGCGGTGCCGGGGGCGGTGTCGACGTCGAGCACGAGAGCCATCGTAGGAAGGCTCCGCGCGGGGGCGGAATAGTCGATCCTCGGGAGAACCTGGACGATCCTCTGAACGGCGGGTAGCGTGCTCGCATGCTGGTGCGCGACGGGTTCCCGGGGCAGCGCCTGCGCGTGCTCCCCCGCCCGCAGGTGCGGACGGCCCTCGAGGCGCCGCTCACGGATCGGATGATGGTGACCGACGCGGGCTACTTCCCGCACGCCGCCGCGCACGGCCGGGTTCGGGCGCACGGGGCGCGCGAGGCGATCGTGATCCTCTGCACGGACGGCGCGGGACGGCTCGACCTGGACGGCACGCCGCATCCGGTCCGCGCAGGCCAGGCCCTCGTGATCCCGGCGCGGACCCCGCACGCCTACGTCGCCGACGAGCAGAACCCCTGGAGCATCTGGTGGTTCCACATCGCCGGCACCGATGTCGCGGAGCTGGTCGACGCGATCGTCGGCGACGGGCGCGGTCCGGTGTTCCCGGTCCGCGATCCGTACGCCGCCGTCGCCGCCGCCGAGCAGATCGTGACCGCCCTGGAGGAGGACGAGACCACGGCCACCCTCTTCCAGACCGCGGGCATCGCCTGGGCCCTGCTGGCGCGCTTCGCCGCCGACGGGCGACGCGGCGAGCACGGCAGCTCGGAGCGGATGCGCGTCGTGCAGGACCATCTGCGCGCCCACCTCGACGCGCCCGTGAGCGTCGACGAGCTCGCGCGCCTGGTCGGCGTGAGCACCTCGCACCTCTCGGCGCTGTTCAAGGCCGCCACCGGCACGAGCGTCGTCGAGTTCGTGAAGCGGCAGCGCTCGGCGCGGGCGCGCGAACTCCTGCTCACGACGAGCCTCAGCGTCGGCGAGGTCGCCCGCCGGGTCGGGTACGCCGACGCGTTCTACTTCTCGCGGCAGTTCCGCTCGGTCAACGGTGTGGCTCCCCGCGACTTCCGCGCGCAGCACGGACAGGGGATGCTCTGACGCGGGCTACGCGGCCCGGATCCCCCAGGAGGCCTCCCACGCCTCGCCCGGCCCGAGCTCCGCGAGCCCGATGCCCGAGTTGAGGGCGTCCGGCGGCGCGGACATCGGCTCGAGCGCGACCGCGAGGCCCGTGCCGGTCGGACGCGGGTGGTCGGCGGGCGTGTAGACCTGCAGCCAGCCGAACGCGGGATCCGCCCACAGCTCGGTGCGGGATCCGTCGGGGGCGTCGAGCGCGGCCACCGTCGCGCGGTCGGTGCGGTTCGCGAGCCCCGTGTACGCCGCGTTGAGGTCGAGCCCCGCGAGCCGGCGCGGCGCGCGGAGGTCGTTCGCGGCGTCCACCGGCCGGATGCCGAGGGCGTTGAGCCGCTCGTCGACCGCGAGCAGGTCGCCCCCGGTCACGGTGAGCTCCAGCGTCTCGACCGGGTGCGCGCCGACCCGCAGGTACGGGTGCGCCCCCACGGCCCACGGCGCCCCGCCCGCGCCGGCGACGGCGCGGTGGGTGACGACGAGGCCGTCCGCCTCGAGGCGGTAGGTCACGCGGGTGTCGACGACGTCCGGCCAGCCGAGCTGCGGCGCGATGAGGGCGCCGAGCTCGACGTGCGACGCGGACTGCTCCACGATCCGATAGCCGGTGTTGCGGAGCAGGCCGTGCGACGCGTTGCCGAGGGAGGGCTCGGAGATCGCGAGCTGCTGCGCGACGCCGTGCCGGCTCCAGCGTCCGTCGCGCACCCGGTTCGGCCACGGCGCGAGCACGAGGCCGTTGCCCTGCGGCGCGACCGCGCCCGGCTCCACCGGCTCGGTGAGGTCGCGGCCCGCGATCGTGAGCCGGCAGAGCGCCGCCGCGAGCGGCGTCACCTCGGCCCGCGCGTCGCCGAGTTCGAGCGCGATGCGCGGCAGCGTGGCGCCCATCAGAGCCCGGCCGCCCGCTCGGCGGCTTCGACCACGTTCTGCAGCAGCATCGCGCGCGTCATCGGCCCGACGCCGCCGGGGTTGGGCGAGAGCCAGCCCGCGACCGCCGCGACGTCGGGATGGATGTCGCCCGCGAGCTTCGCCCTGCCGCTCTCGGTGGTGCCGACCCGGGTCACGCCCACGTCGAGCACGGCCGCGCCCGGCTTGATCCAGTCCGCCTGCACGAGGTGCGGCACGCCGACGGCGGCGACCACGATGTCCGCCCGGCGGATCTCGGCGGCGATGTCGGGGGTGCGCGAGTGCGCGAGGGTGACGGTCGCGTCGACGCCCTTGCGGGTGAGGAGGAGGCCGAGCGGGCGTCCCACCGTGAGCCCCCGGCCGAGCACGACGACGTGGCGGCCGGCGATCGGCACGTCGTGCCGGCGGAGCAGCTCGATGATCCCGTTCGGCGTGCAGGGCAGCGGGGTGCGGAGCTCCCCCTCGACGCCGAGCACGAGCTCGCCGAGGTTCTGCGGGTGGAGGCCGTCGGCGTCCTTCGCGGGGTCGACCGCGACGAGCGCGGCGTGCTCGTCCATGCCCCGGGGCAGCGGCAGCTGCACGAGGTAGCCGGTGACGGCCGGATCGGCGTTGAGGCGCGCGATCTCGGCGTGGACCTCGGCCTCGGTCGCGGTCTCCGGCAGGTCGACGCGGATCGACTCGATGCCGACCTCCGCCGAGTCGCGGTGCTTGCCGCCGACGTACGAGACGGATCCGGGGTCGGCGCCCACGAGCAGAGTGCCGAGGCCGGGCACGATGCCGCGCTCGCGCAGCGCGTCGACCCGGACCTTCAGCTCCGCCCTGATCGCGGCGGCGGTCGCGAGCCCGTCGAGGCGCTGCGCCGTCATCGGGTGCGCTCCGGGCGAGGAGTCGCGACGTGCGGTCCGCGGGCGCGAGAGGTCGCCCATGGGGACTCCTCGCGAGCGGCGGCGGTCACCGGGACCACGTCCCGGGCGAGGACAGGCCCTCGTACAGCGGGAAGCGGTCGGCGAGCACCGCGGTGCGCCCGCGGAGGGTCTCGAGATCCGCGCTCGGCTGCAGCGCGAGGGCGATGACGTCGGAGACCTCGCGGAACTCGTCGTCGCCGAAGCCGCGGGTCGCGAGGGCGGGGGTCCCGATCCGCACGCCCGAGGTGACCATCGGCGGACGCGGGTCGAACGGGACGCCGTTCTTGTTCACCGTGATGCCGGCCTCGTGCAGGCGGTTCTCCGCCTCCTGGCCGGTGAACTCCGAGTTGCGGAGGTCGACGAGCGCGAGGTGCACGTCGGTGCCGCCCGTGAGGACGTCGACGCCGGCTCCCGTCGCGTCGTCCTGCACGAGCCGCTCGGCGAGGATCGCGGCGCCCGAGAGCGTGCGCTGCTGGCGGTCGACGAACTCCGGCTCGGCCGCGAGCTTGAAGGCGACCGCCTTCGCGGCGATCACGTGCATGAGCGGGCCGCCCTGCTGCCCCGGGAAGACGTTCGAGTTCATCTTCTTGGCGATGGCCTCGTCGTTGCTCAGGATGAAGCCCGAGCGGGGACCGCCGATCGTCTTGTGGACGGTGGAGGAGACGATGTGCGCGTGGGGCACCGGGCTCGGGTGCAGGCCCGCGGCCACGAGGCCCGCGAAGTGCGCCATGTCGACCCACAGGGTCGCGCCCACCTCGTCGGCGATCGCGCGGAAGGCGGCGAAGTCGAGCTGGCGCGGGTACGCCGACCAGCCGGCGATGATGACCTTCGGCTTCACCTCGAGCGCCTTCTCGCGCACGGTGTCCATGTCGATGCGCATGGTGTCCGGGTTCACGCCGTACGCGTGGGCCTCGTAGAGCTTGCCCGAGAAGTTGAGGCGCATGCCGTGCGTGAGGTGCCCGCCGTGCGAGAGTTCGAGGCCCAGGATCCGGTCGCCCGGCTCGGCGATCGCCGACAGCACCGCGGCGTTCGCGCTCGCACCCGAATGCGGCTGGACGTTCGCGTACGCGGCGCCGAACAGCGACTTCGCGCGCTCGATCGCGAGGTTCTCGACGATGTCGACGAACTCGCATCCGCCGTAGTAGCGGCGGCCCGGGTAGCCCTCCGCGTACTTGTTGGTGAGGACCGAGCCGGCCGCCTCGAGGACGGCGCGCGGCACGAAGTTCTCGCTCGCGATCATCTCGAGCGTCGAGCGCTGGCGGCCGAGCTCGAGGTTCAGGGCCTCGGCGACCTCGGGGTCGACCTCGGCGAGCGGGGCCAGGAACGAGGCAGAGGGGAAGGACGGCATATCGGGCTCCTCACGGTGGGATCGATGGCGGCCCAGGCGTACGGCCGCGTTCCGTGTGAGCCGCTCCCCGGTGGTGATCCACCCGAACGCCAGTCGCGACCCTCTTCAGTGTAGCGAGCCGAGGACCTCGTCCACGGTGGTGATCTCGATGAGCGGCGCGTAGAGCGCCATCGCGGCGAGCGCGCGCTCGTGATCCTCCGTGCTCGCGCCGGCGCACGCGTCCGCGACGACGCGCACGTGCACGCCCGCGTCGGCGGCGGCGAGCGCCGTCGAGATCACGCAGCAGTCGGTCGAGACGCCGGTGAGGAGCATCTCGGTCGATCCGTCCATCGCGCCGGCGAGCCCGGCATCCCACTTGCCGAACGTCGGCCGGGTCTCGACGCGGCGCGCGATCCCGCGGAACGGCTCGCTCAGCGCGTACAGCGGATCGGCATCCGGGACGAGCGCGAAGTCCCACTGCGCGTAGTACGGGATCCACGCCCCCTGCGGCGCGGCCGGCGCGACGAAGCGGGTGAACACCGCGGTGGCGCCGAACGCCGGGAGCAGGCGCTGGATCCCGGCCGACGCGCGCGCGAACTCGGGCGCGCCCCAGGGGCTGCCCGGTTCGAAGATCGCCTGCATGTCGATCGCGACCAGGACGGCGCGGTCGGTCACGATCACGCCTCCTGGCGACGCACCCGGGCCCGGCTGAGGATCAGCGTGCCGACGAAGCCGATCACGAGCGCGAAGAGCACGCCGAGGTTGGCGTACGCCCACGCTCCCTCCTTGCCGCCGATGATGCCGAGGAAGTAGCCCTGCCAGGTGAGCCAGGGCACCGACGAGGTCGCGACGACGAAGCCCCAGCCCACCGCGGTCCCGACGATCACGAGCGCGACCGACGCCCAGTTGACCGCGCCGTAGCGGCCCGACGCACGGTAGAGCTCCTGATCCGCGTAGTCCCTGCGGCGCAGCAGGATGTCCGCGAGGAAGACGCCGCCCCACACCGCGATCGGCACCCCGAGGGTGATGAGGAACCCCTGGAACGGACCGACGAAGTCCTTCGCGGCGAAGATCACGATGGCGGCGCCGACGATCATGAGGACGCCGTCGACCCCCGCGGCGACCGGGCGCGGGAGCTTCAGGCCGGCGCTCAGCAGGGCGAGACCCGAGGAGTAGATGTCGAGGATCGCGCCGCCGATCAGCCCGAGGATCGCGACGATGGCGAACGGGATCAGGAACCACACCGGGAGGATCGACGTCAGCGCCCCGATCGGATCGCCGGCGATGGCCTCGTTGAGCTTCTTCGACGACCCCGCGAGCAGGACCCCGAACACGACGAGGATCGCGGGCGCGATCGCCGCGCCGAACGTCGTCCAGCCCACGACACCGCCCGCCGAGGCGCTGCGCGGCAGGTAGCGCGAGTAGTCGGCGGCCGCATTGATCCAGCCGAGGCCGAACCCGGTCATCACGAGCACGAACGCGCCGATCACCGGGCCGATCGCGCCGGCCGGGAGCGCCGACACGGCGGCGACGTCGATCCGGGGGATCACGAGGATCAGGTACACGACGGTGACGACGCCCGTCACGATCGTGATGACCACCTGCAGCCGCATGATGAGCCGGAACCCGTAGATCCCGGCGAGCACGATGATGCCCGCGATCACGATGAGCGCGACCACCTTGACGGCGGCGCTGTCCTTCGGGCCGCCGAGCTCCCCGATCACGGTCGAGGTGGCGAGGACCGCGAGCACGCAGAGGACGGTCTCCCACCCGACCGTCAGCAGCCAGGAGATGATCGCCGGCAGCCGATTGCCGTGCACGCCGAACGCCGCGCGGCTGAGCACCATCGTCGGGGCCGATCCGCGCCGGCCCGCGAGCGAGATGAATCCGCAGAAGAGGAAGGAGATGACCACCCCGACCACGCCGACGATCGTGGCCTGCCAGAAGTTGATGCCGAAGCCGAGCACGAACGAGCCGTAGCCGATCGCCAGCACCGACACGTTGGCCGCGAACCACGGCCAGAAGAGCCCCGCCGGTCTCCCGCGCCTCTCGTCCTCGGGGATCGTCTCCAGTCCGGTGAGCTCCACACCGCCCCGGGTGCCGGGCGATGCGGCGACCGGGGCGTCAGGGGTCGTCGTCATGCCCCGACCCTAGTGCGCGGGTCGCGCGGTCAGTGGGTGGGGATCGAGATCGTGCCCGTCGGCCACGACGGGTGCCGCGAGATGCGGAAGCGGTCGCTCGCGAGCATGAAGATCAGCCCGGTGATCAGCAGCACCGACGTCGCGAACGGGAGGGTCGCGATCCCCCAGGCGTCGAGGAGCACGCCGCCGAGGAGCGCACCGCCGCCGATCGCGACGTTGAACGAGATCGTGACCCAGGCGGAGCCGATGTCGCGCAGGCGCTGCGAGGTGCCGTGCATCATGCGCGACTGCAGGAGCGGTCCGACGCCGCCGACCGCGATGCTCCAGGCCACCACGCCCGCGACCGCGGCGACCGGTGAGGTGCCGCCGAGGAATCCGAGGAGGCCGACGACGACCGCGACGGCCGCGACCATGACCGAGAGCGCCGCGCGCGGGAACCGGTCGCCCAGCCACCCCGCGAGCACGAGGCCGATCGCGCCCGAGGCGCCGTACGCGAAGAGCACGGCCGGGACGGCCGACGCGTCCATGCCGGCGACCTGCGTGATCCAGGGGGCGATGTAGGTGTAGAGAACGTTGTGCCCGGTGATGATCAGGATCACGCACACGCAGATCACGAGGACCACGGGCGCCGTGCGGTCGCGCCGCAGCGGCAGCTCGATGACCCCGGTCTTCGGCGGGATCAGGTGCGACACCGGCGGCAGCAGCGCGATCACGAGCGCCATGAAGACGAGGACCGCGGCGGCCGTCACGAGGAACGCGAGGCGCCATCCGACCGCGTGCCCGAGCGCCGTCGCGAGCGGCACCCCGAGGACGAACGCGGCCGACGACCCGCCGCCCGTCACGGCGATCGCCCGCGACAGGTGGTGCCGCGTGACCAGCCGCGAGGCGTACGGACCGGTCACGGCCCAGAACAGGCCGTGCGCGAGTCCGCCGAGCACGCGCGCCGCGAGCAGCCACTCGTAGGTCGGCGCGAGCGCGCACAGCACGTTGACGATCACGAACACGCCGAGCGTCACGACCATGAGCCACTTGCGCGAGACCCGGCGGGTGAGCGCGGTGAGCGGCACCGTCGCGACGACGACCGTGCCGGCGAAGACGGTGACGAGGAGGCCGACCTGCGACTCCGACACGTGGAGGCCGCTCGCGATGTCCGGGAGCAGTCCCGTGGGCAGGAACTCGCTCGTGTTGTTGACGAAGATCGCCCCGGCGATGACGAGGAGCCGGAACAGCGGGAACCGGGTCGTCGTCTGCTGCGCCATGTCCCGAAAAGCCTAGTGAGATCACCGCCGAACCGACGGCCGAGACGGCCGTCGGGGCCGGCGCCGCGAGGACGGTCGGAAATGACCTTCGCTCTGAGCGGGGCGCGCCCGCAATACGCTGAACCGGTGAGCGACGCGACCCATTGGATCCTGACGCTGGTCTGCCCGGATCAGCCCGGCATCGTCCACGCGATCAGCGGCGCGATCGTCGAGGCGGGCGGCAACATCACGGAGTCGCAGCAGTACTCGAGCGACGACACCGGCACCTTCTTCATGCGGCTGCAGGTGGAGTCCGCCACCGGCCGCGACGCGTTCGCCGCCGCCCTGCAGCCGGTCGCCGAGCGCTACGGGATGACGTGGCTGCTCGACGTCGTCGGCCGTCCGCTCCGCACGCTCGTGCTCGCCTCCACGACGGCACACGCACTGGGCGACCTACTGTTCCGGCAGCGCGCGGGGCAGCTCCCGATCGAGGTGCCGCTCGTGCTCGCGAACCACCCCGACCTGCAGGGGCTGGCCGAGTTCTCGGGCGTGCCGTTCGAGTGGCACCCGGTGACCGACGCCGAGCAGAAGGCGGCGTTCGAGGCCCGCGTGCTCGCGGCGGTCGAGCAGCACGGCATCGAGCTCGTGGTGCTCGCCCGCTACATGCAGATCCTCTCGCCCGAGCTGTGCGCGGCGCTCGAGGGGCGGGCCATCAACATCCACCACTCGTTCCTGCCCGGTTTCAAGGGCGCGAACCCGTACAAGCAGGCGCACGCGCGCGGGGTGAAGCTCATCGGCGCGACGGCGCACTTCGTGACGACGGACCTCGACGAGGGCCCGATCATCGAGCAGAACGTCGAGCGCGTCGACCACAACCAGTCGCCCGCCGAGCTGCGCGCGATCGGGCAGGACATCGAGTCGCGCACGCTCACCCGCGCGGTCGGCTGGTTCGCGGAGCACCGGGTGCTGCTCGACGGTGCGCGGACGGTGATCTTCCGATGACGACGCTCCTGCGCGGCGGCCGGCTGCTGGACGCGCGCGGTGAGCGCGCGTCCCTCGACGAGCAGGGTGCGCGCGGTGAGCGCGGCGGCAACGCGTGGGTGCTGCTCGACGGCGACGCGATCGCGGCCACCGGGACGTCCGGCGCGGAGGCCCCGGCCGCCGACACGACCGTCGACCTCGGCGACGCGACGCTCGTGCCCGGCTTCCTCGACCTCCACGTGCACGGCGGCGGCGGCCACGCCATGGACGATGGCGACGGCGCCCTGGAGCAGGCCCTCGCCGCCCACCGCCGGCACGGCACCACCCGCTCGGTCGTCTCCCTCGTCGCGAGCCCGCTGGCCGAGGCGCGGGAGCGGCTGGCCGAGATCGCGGCCGTCACGGCGCGCGACCCCCGCGTGCTCGGCACCCACCTCGAGGGGCCGTTCCTCAACCCGGAGCGGCGCGGGGCGCACGAGGCGGCGTTCCTGCGGCATCCGGACCCGGAGACCGTCGAGGGCCTGTTCGAGGCCGCCGCCGGCACGCTGCGGCAGGTGACGATCGCGCCCGAGCTGCCCGGCGCGCTCGACGCGATCGCCCGGCTGAGCTCGGACGGCGTCGTCGTCGCGGTCGGGCACACCGAGGCGGACGAGGCGACGGTGCGCTCCGCGTTCGACGCCGGGGCGCGCCTGCTGACCCATGCCTTCAATGCGATGCCCGGCATCCACCATCGCGCGCCCGGTCCGGTGATCGCGGCGATCGACGACGAGCGCGTGACGATCGAGCTGATCCTCGACGGGCTGCACGTGCATCCGCACGTCGCGAAGGTGCTGTGGGATGCCGCCCCCGACCGCGTCGCGCTCGTCACCGACGCGATGGCCGCGGCCGCGGAGGCCGACGGCGACTACCGGCTCGGCACCCTCAACGTGACGGTCAAGAACGGGCTCGCGCTGCTCTCCGGCACCGAGACGATCGCCGGGTCGACGCTCACCCTCGACGTCGCGCTGCGGCAGGCGATCGCGATGGGCGCGGAGCCCGCGGCCGCGATCGCGGCGCTCACGACGGTGCCGGCCCGCGCGCTCCGCGAGGAGCGCCTCGGCCTCCTCGAGCCGGGCTACGCGGGCGACGTGGTCGCGCTCGACGCGTCGTGGAACATCGTCGAGGTCTGGGCCGCCGGGCGGCGGATCGAGTAGCCGGCTCCGCCGGCGTATCGCGACCTACCGCGCGACCCGCTCGAGCAGCCGCAGAAGCGCGGCGCCCCCGTGCGCCGACGCGCCGAACGTCGCGATGTCGGCGTGAACGCGGTCCGCGGCGGGCCAGCCCATGTCGACGACGACGGCCGCCGGATCCTGCTCCCGGACCGCGGCGATCGCCGCCCGCGTCCAGTCCCGCCGGTGGTTGTCGCGGCCGATCACGACGGTCTGGATGCCGGGCCGCACCGGAACCCGGTCCCCCTCGCGCAGGTGCACGACCTCCGCGCCCGCTGCCGCGGGCCCCCACGGCGACCCCCCGACCGCGATGTTCGACCCGGTCTCGAGCTGCACGAGCAGGCGCTCGCGCCCGATGGCGACGCCGTCGGCGACCTCGAACGCGCCGATCGTGCGGTCGAGGTCGAACGCGGGCGTCCCCGTCAGAGCAGGCGCTTCCGGGTGCCCGCTGCCGTCGCAGGCCGCAGAGGTCCGTGCTCTCACGGGATCCCCGCCGAGCGAGGCGCTGCGCCCCGCGGCCTCCGCCACGCGGGCGGCATCCACATCGGCGGCGATCGCGGCCGCGAGCTCGTCGATCTGCTCGGCGGTGTTGTCGGTGCCGAGGCAGAGGAGGTCGGCGCCGGCCCGCAGCGCCCGCACGGCCGCGGCCGCCATCCCGATCTCGCCGCTGGCACCGCGCATGTCGAGCGCGTCGGTGACGATCGCGCCCGCGAAGCCGAGCTCGCCCCGCAGCAGCTCGCCGAGGATCCGGGGCGAGAAGGTCGCGACGTTGTCCGCGTCGAGCTGCGGCAGCAGGATGTGCGAGGTCATGACGCTCCGCGTGCCCGCCGCGACCGCGGCCGCGAACGGCAGCAGCTCGCGCGTGCGGAGCATCTCGACCGGCAGGTCGACGACCGGCATGGCGAGGTGGGAGTCCGAGGCGGTGTCGCCGTGACCCGGGAAGTGCTTCGCGCTGGCCGCGACGCCGGTCGCCTGCAGACCCGCGATCCACGCGACGGTGTGCCGGGAGACCAGCTCCGGATCGGCCCCGAAGCTGCGGACCCCGATCACCGGGTTGCGCTCGTCCGAGTTGATGTCGGCGTCCGGGGCGAAGTCGAGCGTCACGCCCGCCGCGACGAGCTCCATCCCCACCACCCCCGCGACCTCGCGGGTGTAGTCGACGTCGTCGAGCCGGCCGAGGACCGCGTTGCCCGGGTAGGGCGACCCGGTCGCCTGATGCAGGCGCGTGACATCCCCACCCTCCTCGTCGATCGCGATCACGGCGGCCGCATTCGCGGCGAGGATCGCGGCCGTGAGTTCGCGCAGCTGCGCCGGCGAGGCGATGTTCGTCGCGAACAGGCAGACGCCGCCGAGGCCGTCGGCGAGGCGCTCGCGCAGCCAGTCGGGCAGCTCCGGTCCCGCGAAGCCGGGGAGGAGCACGCGCAGGGCGTCGGTCGAGCCGGGGGAGGTCATCCCGACACCGTGCCGCGGGCGGCGCCGCCCGTCAATGGGCGGGCCGGGGTCAGGCGTCCCAGCGCTGCCAGGCGGGCTTGTGGGCGTAGGTGTAGCGGTAATAGTCGGCGAGCTGCAGCTCGGTCGCGGCGGCCTCGTCGAGGATCACCGTGGCGTGCGGATGCCACTGCAGCACCGACGCCGGCACCATGCTCGTGAGCGGCCCCTCGACCGCGGCCGCGACGGCCCCGGCCTTGTTCGCGCCCTGCGCGACGAGGAGCAGCTCGCGCGCGTCCTGGATCGTCGCGAGCCCCTGCGTGACGCAGTGCGTCGGGACGTCGTCGAGCGCGTCGAAGAACCGCGCATTGTCCTCGCGGGTGCGGGGCGCGAGCGTCTTGATGCGGGTGCGCGACCCGAAGGACGACGTCGGCTCGTTGAAGCCGACGTGGCCGTTCGCGCCGATCCCGAGGATCTGCAGGTCGACGCCGCCGGCTTCCCGGATCGCGGCCTCGTACGCCGCGCACGCCGCCTCGATGTCGTCGGCGAGGCCGTCCGGCACGTGCACGCGGGCCGGGTCGAGGCCGAGCGGCTCGGTCACCGTCGTGCGGATGACGTGGGCATAGCTCTGCGGGTGCGCGAGAGGCAGACCCACGTACTCGTCGAGCGCGAAGCCGCTCACCCCGGAGAAGTCGAGACCCTCGGCGCGACGGGCCGCGAGCTCCGCGTAGATGGCCAGCGGCGACGATCCCGTCGCCAGGCCGAGCACCGCCCGCGGCTTGCGCGCGACCAGGTGCGCGATCTTGGCGGCGGCCGCGCGACCCACCTCGTCGCCGGTGGGCAGGATGACGATCTCCACGAATCGCACCCTATCGGCGTGAACCGATCGGGCGGCGATCTCGTGTTCCTGCAGGAGGCTCCGAGACTGCTCCAAGGTGCGGTCCGGATGCTGGACCCCACGGGGCAGCGCCGCCGACCATCCCGACCCGCATCCGAGCCCGAGGAGAGCCCCATGCCCACGTCGTCCTTCCGCCGTTCCCGCCCCGTCGTCCTCGGGCTCGCGGGCCTCGGGCTCGTCGGCGCGCTCGCGGGCTGCTCGACGCCCGGCGGCGGCACCGACTCGGACGTCGCGGCCGGCTCCGGCTCGTCGTCCGGCGGTGGCTCGAGCTCCGGATCCACGACCGGCCCCTACGAGGACGGCTCCTACACGGCCGACGGCAGCTACACGGCGCCGAGCGGGACGGAGAGCATCACCGTGACCCTCACGCTCGCCGACGACAAGGTCACCGCCGTCAAGATCGGCACGCACGCCACCGATCCGAACGCGGTGCAGTACCAGACCGACTTCGCCGACGGGATCGCGGCGCAGGTCGTCGGCAAGGACGTCGACTCGCTCGGCGTCTCCCGGGTCTCGGGATCGTCGCTCACGAGCGCGGGCTTCCGCGCGGCGCTCGAGAAGATCAAGCAGAAGGCCGCGGAGTCCTGAGCGGGCCGCGCGGCCTCGTCGATCCGCTCCCCCGCGCCTGGGCCTTCGAGGCGATCGGCACCGCCTGGCGCATCGACACCGAGCGGGAGCTGACCCCGCCCGAGCGCGCCGCCATCGCCGAGCGCCTCGAGCGCTACGACCGCGACTGGTCGCGGTTCCGCGACGACTCCCTCGTGTCGCGGATCGCGCGCGAGCCCGGCTCCTACGAGCTCCCGCCCGAGGCCGGTCCGCTCCTCGGCCTGTACCGGGAGCTCTACGAGGCCACCGGCGGCCGCGTGTCGCCGCTGGTCGGGCGCGCCCTCGAGGCGCTCGGGTATGACGCGACGTATCGTCTGACGCCCGCCGCCCGACGCATGCCGGTTCCGGCATGGGAGGCCGCGGTCGCCTGGGACGGCCGCCGCCTCGACGTCGCCGCCCCCGTGCTCCTCGACGTCGGCGCGGCCGGCAAGGGACAGCTGGTCGACCTGATCGGCGACCTCCTCGACCGCCTCGGCCACGCCCGCCACATCGTCGACGCGAGCGGCGACCTGCGCCCGCGCGGGCTGCCGATGCGGGTCGCGCTCGAGCATCCGGCCGATCCGACGAAGGCGATCGGCGTCGTCGAGCTCGACGGCCGGGCGATCGCGGCGAGCGCCACGACGCGCCGCGCGTGGGGCGACGGCCTGCACCACGTGCTCGACGCCGTGACCGGCGAGCCGACCCGGGGCGTCGTCGCGACCTGGGCGATCGCGCCCACCGCGATGGTCGCCGACGGCATCGCGACCGCGCTCTTCTTCGACGTGGACCCGAACCTCGCGACGCGCCACCACGCGGACTACGTGAGGATGTTCGCGGACGGACGCGTGGAGCGCTCCGCCGCCCTTCCCGGAGAGGTGTTCGCATGATCGCCTGGCTCGACCGCCGGCTCGGCCGCGTCACGATGTACGGCCTGGTCATCGTCTGGCTCGGCGTCATCGGCGTCGTCGCGCTCGTGCTGACCTTCCTGCCGGACGGGCCGCTGCCGTTCTCGCCGCTCGCGCTCCTCGCGACGGCGTCGGTGCTGCTCGTGGTGTCGTACCTCGCGAACGGGCTCGGCGGGCTGATCCTGCGCACCCGGCCGCAGCTGAGCTCCACCGTCATCACGGCGCTGCTGCTGCTGTTCATCCTGCGGCCGAGCATCGAGGTGCTGCCGCTGCTCGGGGCCGCGCTCGCGGCGTTCCTCGCGGTCGTGACCAAGTACCTGCTCGCGTGGCGCGGGCGGCACGTGTTCAACCCGGCGGCGGCCGCGGTGTTCATCGTCGGGTTCATCCCGTCGATCGCGTTCGCCGCCTGGTGGGTGGCGACGCCGCTGCTCCTGCCGTTCGTCGCGGTCGGGGCGCTGCTCATCCTGTTCCGCACCCGGCGGCTGCTGCTCGGCGTCGTGTTCGTCGCCGTGGTGATCGCGGGATGGCAGGTGCGCGGGCTCGTCGCCGGCGGCGAGCCGCTCGACCTGCTGAGCCTCGCGCTCCTCTCGCTGCCGACCGTGTTCTTCGCCGGCTTCATGTTGAGCGAGCCGCTCACCCTCCCGCCGCGCCGCTGGCAGCAGCTCGTCGAGGCCGCGATCGTCGCCGTGCTGACGCTCGTCCCGTTCTCGGTCGTCGGCGGGCTCTACAACTCGCCCCAGCTCGCGCTGCTCGTCGGCAACCTGCTCGCGTTCCTCGTGGGGCAGCGCCGCGGCATCCGGCTCCGGTTCCTCGGCCGACGCGCGCTCACGCCCACCAGCTGGGACTTCGCGTTCGCCCCCGCGGCGCCCGTGCGCTTCCGGCCCGGCCAGTACATGGAGCTGACCCTCCCCCACGGCGGCACCGACGCGCGCGGCTGGCGCCGGGTCTTCAGCATCGCGACGGCACCGGAGTCCGGCGAGGTCCGCTTCGGGGTGCGCCTGCCCGACAAGCCGTCCAGCTTCAAGAGCGCGCTGCTGCAGCTCGAGCCCGGCGAGGTCGTGAGCGCCACGTCGGTGAGCGGCGACTTCCTGCTCCCGTCCGACCCGGCGCAGAAGCTGCTCCTGCTGGCTGGCGGGATCGGCGTCACGCCCTTCATCGGCCAGCTGGAGCAGGCGGCGACCGAGTCGCCGCGCCGCGACATCGTGCTCGTCTCGGCGATCGCCTCGGGCGAGGAGCTCGCCTACGGCCCCGAGCTCGCGGCGACCGGCTTCCCGGTGATCGTGGTCTCCCCGGACCGCCCCGCGGCGCTCCCGGAGGGATTCACCTGGGTCGAGGGCGCGGAGCTCACGACCGAGGTCGTGCACGACCAGGTGCCGGACGCCCGGGAGCGCACGGCCCTCGTCTCCGGCGCCCCGGTCGCGGTCCGCGACCTCAAGCGCGCGCTCCGCGGCTCCGGCGTCCGCCGCGTCCTCACCGACACCTTCATCGGCTACTGACCCGCCCCCACCGCTCGCGAATGATCACTTCGCGCGCGGATTCGGCCTCCGGAGCGCGCGAAGTGATCACTCGCGAGCGGGACGGGACGACGGGGCCGGGTCAGGTCGTGCCGGGGACGACGTGGAGGTGTGAGGGGGTCATGGTCATGCGATCCGAGATGACGCCGACCAGCCCGAGGTGCACGCCGAGCAGGGTCTGCGGCAGCTCGGTCTCGGTCGGAGGCGTCTGCGCGCCGAGCGTGAGCGGGATCCCGCCCGGCAGCGTCGCCGTCGCCGAGTCGACGTAGGCCGAGACGTGCCCGCTCAGCACCATCTGCTTCGAGGTCGTGACGCCCGCGTCGCCGCCCGGCGTCTTCTTCACGTCGAGCACGAAGTCGTTGATGGTGACGCTGTCGGCCTGGAGCTTGATGACGGTCGTGCGCGATCCGTCCTTCAGCTGCACGGTCACGAGCGACACGATCGGGATGCTCCCGAACGCGATCGACGAGCCGCCGAGCTGCGAGGCCGGCAGCGTGAAGACCATGCTGTCGTCCGGCGTCGCGACGAGCGGGACCGGCGGGAGTCCGCCCGCGTTGTCCTGCGTGCCGCCGATGCCGATGCCCCCGGTCGCACCGCCGACGATCCCCCCGAGACCGCCGCCGGAGCCCGTGCCCGAGCCGCCGACCGATCCCCCGGTGCCGCCGCTCGGCGTCGGGGTCGGCGTCGGGCCGGGCGTGCAGATCACGAGCAGGATGCAGCCCGACTCCGCCTCCGGGGCGCGCGCGGCGCCGATCGACACCACCGCCGCGACGGCGAGGAGCAGAGCGGCCGCGCGGTGGAACCGCGGGCGGTGCGGAGGCCCGCCGGTCAGGACCGGCCTCGCACGAAAGGGCGCGGCTCCGCGGGAGCCTTCGCGGCGGACGAGGCGGAGGATCCGCCGGCCGTGCGCTTGGCGTCGGCGCGGGCGCGCAGCGTGGCGTAGTCCACGTACTCCGCGTGCACGACGCCGCCGTGACGCCGCTCCGATGCCGCGGCGACGGGCGCCGGATCGGGCTCGGCCGGGACGGACTCGGCGACATCCGCTGCGCCGGCCTCTGCACCCGCCTCCTTCGGCCGCCACGCGACGACGATCACGCCGCCGACCGCGCCCAGCAGCATCCCGAGGAGGAACCCGCCGACATTGACGCCGACGAGCGAGTACACGGCGAGGATCAGCGCGAAGATCCCGAAGAACATGCGCTGCGAGGGCGTCACGATGATGAGGATGCCGAGCACCGCCATGAGCGCCGGGATCACCGTCGCCTGGAAGCCCTCGAATCCCATCGAGATCTTGATGTTGCCGAGGTCGAGCTGTCCCGAGAAGAACATCTCGATGCCGGACAGCACCAGCAGGATGCCGCCGACGAGCGGTCGGCGCCGGCGCCAGGCGGTGAAGCCGTGCACGGTTCCTCCGGAGTGGGTCATGCGGATCGCGGTCATGTCGTCGTCTCCTTCGTCAGGCCGTCGTCGTGGACGCGTCCGGCCCTAGAAGCACTCCTTGCCCGTGGTGTCGACGGCGAGGTGCATGCCGTTGAGCGTGAAGACGGCGGCCGTGGTCGACCACGACACCTGCTGGAGGTTCGAGATGTGCAGCGCGTCGGAGTCCTGGGCGAAGTCCCCGACGCCGCCCTTGGCCTTGGTCTGCACCGTCGAGGCGTCCACGCCGATCCGGACGTTGTCGAAGCTCGTGTCGCCCTTGAGGTCGGTCATGCCGATCTGCAGGTCGGTGGCCTCGGCGGGCTTGGCACCGCCACCGGCGGTGATGATCGCGCTGACCTTGCCGAGCGGCGTGTCGGTGACGACCGACTGGCAGAGGTTGGCGAGCGTCGCGTGCCCGATGTTGGCGATCGCGACGGCGTGCTGCTTGCCCGCCGTGTCGGTGGCCTCGCCCGCGTACTGCGAGAAGCTCGTGCCGTCGAGCTGCGTCGCCGAGATCTTGAACTGACTGCCGGAGATGGACATCGACACCGGGACGGCACCCTGTGCGACACCGCCTCCGACGAGCGCAACGGCGACGCCGACCGGGATGGCGGCGAGCAGGATGCGGCCGACGTGGGAACCCGTGACCTTCTTGAGCTTCATCGATCCTCTTCGATCTCAGCCCAGCTCTGTGTTCGGTTGTGACGTCCACTCGGGATGCTACTCGCTATTGACTCCCTGTCAATAGGTGACAGGCTGGAGGGGTCATGGGGGACGATCGACGCACACGGCTCACGCCGGACGAGCGACGGGCGCAGCTCGTCGCTCTCGGCGTCGCGGCCCTCGCGCACTCGCCGCTCGAGGACGTCACGATCGAGCTCCTCGGCGAGCAGGCCGGCGTCTCGCGGGCCCTCGTCTTCCACTACTTCGGCTCGAAGCAGGGGCTCCACCACGCGATCGTCGAGACCGCGCGCGACAGCATGCTGCGGGCCACCGAGCTGCGACCGGAGCTGCCCCCGCTCGACCGGCTCCGCGACACGCTCGCGCGCGTCGTCGGCTTCGTGCGGGAGCACCCGGCCACCTTCTACTCGCTCGTGCGCGGAGCGGCGAGCGGATCGCTCCAGGTGCGGGAGCTCGTCGACGAGGCTCGGCAGGCGCAGGCCGAGCGCGCGGTCTCCGTCTTCCTCGAGCTCGGCGAGCCCGACACCCGGCGGCTGCGCATCGGGCTCCGCGCGTGGGTGGCGATGGCCGAGCAGGAGCTCGTCGACGCCGGGATCGGCACCGACATCCCGGCCGACGAGATCGTCGATCTGCTTCTGCGCACCGCCCAGGCGACGGTGGATGCGGTCGCGCCGATCCGTCGCTGACCGGGCTTTTCCCTCTCGTTCGCTGACGGCGCACGCCGCTCCTTGGCACTCCCCCATGCCGAGTGCTAACGTCGGAGAAAGTTGAGTCGCAGAGACTCAGGTCAACCGATTGGAGACTCTCATGGCCATGTACTTCGACCCCTTCCACGCCCTCGACCGCGCCGCCGGCCAGCTGCTCGACCAGCGCCAGGGCCCGCGCCAGATGCCGATGGACCTCTACCGCGACGGCGATCACTACGTCCTCAACGCCGACCTGCCGGGCATCGACCCGGGTTCGGTCGACATCGACGTGGACGGCCAGCTGCTGAGCATCCGCGCCGAGCGCACCGCCCGCTCCCAGGACGGCGTGAAGTGGATCGCGCGCGAGCGCAGCGCCGGATCCTTCCTGCGCCAGTTCACCCTCGGTCAGGGGATCGAGACGACGGGGATCTCCGCGTCGTACGAGAACGGCGTGCTGAGCGTCGTGATCCCGGTCGCCGAGAAGGCGAAGCCGCGCAAGATCGAGGTGCAGACCTCGGTGCCGGCCGCCGCGACCGACGCGCCCGCGGTGGAGGAGACCCCCGCCGCGTAGCACCCCCGCGAGAGCCCTCGACCTGCGGGTCGGGGGCTCTCGTTATGCTCCCCGCATGGTGGCGTACGCCGACAAACCGCTCCTCCACTTCACCGATCCGGTGCAGTGGGAGGAGTTCCTCCGGGCGGATCCGCCGGAGGGCGGGGTGCGGCTCCTGCTGCTGAAGAAGGCGGCGGTCGTCCCGGGCATCCGGTACGCCGACGCGCTCGACGTCGCGCTCTGCCACGGCTGGATCGACGGGCAGACCGGCCGCCACGACGACGACTTCACGGCCCAGGCCTTCACCCCGCGCCGCGCCAGGAGTCCGTGGTCGCAGATCAACATCGGCCACACCGAACGCCTCATCGCCGCCGGTCGCATGCAACCCGGCGGGTTCGCCGAGATCGCGCGCGCGCAGGCGGACGGCCGCTGGGATGCCGCCTACCGCCAGAAGGGCGCGGTCGCCCCCGACGACCTCCGGGCCGCCCTCGACGCCGACCCCGCCGCGGCCGCCGCCTGGGCGACCCTCGACGGGCAGAACCGCTTCGCGATCCTCTTCCGGATCGGCAACGTGAAGCGCGCGGAGACGCGGGCCCGCAAGATCGCGGAGTTCACCGCCATGCTCGCGCGCGGCGATCGGCTGTATCCCTGATCTCGGTAGGATCTGAGGAAATCACTCGAATCTCCTGGGGGAAATCCATGCCGTCTCGCCGTTCCATCGCCGTGCTCGTCGCCACGGCCGCCGTCTCCGTCCTGCTGCTCTCCGGCTGCTCCGCGATCAAGGCGGCCACCGACGTCCAGACCAAGACGCAGGCCTGCGTCAGCCTCGCGAAGACCACGCAGAGCGCCGCTTCCGGCGTCTCGCAGGCGTTCTCCACGTTCTCGACCGATCCGAGTGCCGCCGAGGCCGCGCTGCAGAAGTTCCACGACGAATTCGCCGCGACCGCCGCGAAGGTCAAGAACCCGGCCATCAAGAAGATCGCCGACAAGACCACCACCGACCTGCAGACCCTGTCGGATGCCGTGACCGCTGCGGCGAGCGACCCGAGCAAGGCGGATGCGGTCCAGACGGCGGCCACCACGATGCAGGACGACTTCACGAGCATCGGCAAGGCCTGCTCGTAACCCGATGACGGAAAGAGGGCCCCGGGGATCCCGGGGCCCTCGTGTCGTAGTGCGAGCTACGCGAGAGCCTTCTGCAGGTTCTCGTCGATCGTCGCCAGGAACTCCTCGGTCGACTGGAACGGCTGCTCCTTCGAGATGAGCAGCGCGAGGTCCTTCGTCATGGCGCCGGACTCCACCGTCTCGATGACGACCCGCTCGAGCGTCTCGGAGAAGTCGATGAGCGCCTGGTTGTCGTCGAGCTTGCCGCGGTGCGCGAGACCGCGCGTCCAGGCGTAGATCGACGCGATCGGGTTGGTCGAGGTGGGCTTGCCCTGCTGGTGCAGGCGGTAGTGGCGCGTGACCGTGCCGTGGGCGGCCTCCGCCTCGACGACCTTGCCGTCCGGGGTGGTGAGCACGGAGGTCATGAGGCCGAGCGAGCCGAAGCCCTGCGCGACCGTGTCGGACTGCACGTCGCCGTCGTAGTTCTTGCACGCCCAGACGTAGCCGCCCTCCCACTTGAGCGAGCTCGCGACCATGTCGTCGATGAGCCGGTGCTCGTAGGTGATGCCGGCGGCCTCGAACTTCTCCTTGTACTCGGCGTCGAAGACCTCCTGGAAGAGGTCCTTGAAGCGGCCGTCGTACGCCTTGAGGATCGTGTTCTTGGTCGACAGGTACACCGGGTAGGTGCGGTCGAGGCCGTAGTTGAACGAGGCACGGGCGAAGTCGCGGATCGACGCGTCCTGGTTGTACATCGCGAGGGCGACGCCGCCGGCCGGTGCGTCGTACACCTCGAACGACTGGGCCTCGCCGCCGTCCGCCGGCTGGAAGCTCAGGGTGAGGGTGCCCGGACCGTCGAAGACGAAGTCGGTGGCGCGGTACTGATCGCCGAAGGCGTGGCGGCCGATGACGATCGGCTTGTTCCAGCCCGGCACCAGGCGCGGGATGTTGGAGATGACGATCGGCTCGCGGAAGATCACGCCGCCGAGGATGTTGCGGATCGTGCCGTTCGGCGACTTCCACATCTTCTTGAGGCCGAACTCCTCGACGCGCGCCTCGTCCGGCGTGATCGTGGCGCACTTGACGCCCACCCCGTGCTTCAGGATCGCGTTGGCCGCGTCGATCGTGACCTGATCGTCGGTCGCGTCGCGGTGCTCGATCCCGAGGTCGTAGTACTCGAGGTCCACGTCGAGATACGGGTGGATCAGCCGCTCCTTGATGAACTGCCAGATGATGCGGGTCATCTCGTCGCCATCGAGCTCGACGACCGTGCCCGTGACCTTGATCTTCTCGACCATGTAGGTGCTCCTCCTCAGTGCCCACGGCAGCCTACCGCCCGCAGGAAATATCTTGATATCAAGATACCCGATCCCACCGCGGGAGCAGACCGTAGGGTGGTGTCCATGTCCGATCTGAGACTCCAGGAGCTGGACGCGCGTACGGCGGTCGCGGCCAACGGGCTGACGCTCAAGGCCGGCCAGGAGGCGTTCATCGAGCCC
>Ga0247757_10000853_pt1 | contig 23204 bp, 15 predicted proteins | sample UWRJL126311R4_FD_180929 | JGI IMG/M metagenome (GOLD analysis project Ga0247757, IMG submission 180929) | Plant litter microbial communities from Arlington Agricultural Research Station in Wisconsin, United States - UWRJ-L126-311R-4 | ecosystem: Environmental > Terrestrial > Plant litter >...
CTCCCCCTGTCCGCTGCAATTTCTGGTTGGCAACCCGCCGCCCTCGCGGATGGATTTCCGGCGTGCAACCGAACCGCTCCATGGCCAGCTGGCTGCTGTTCTCGGGGGCTTTGGCGATCGCGTACTGCCTCACCGGCCGCCTCTGCATCGCGGCCTCGGCGATGGTGGCGAACGTGTCATGGATGCTCTACGTCCCGGCGGGGCTGGCGCTGACCGCGGCGATGCTCTGGGGCTGGCGCGTCGCGCCGGCGGTGTTCGTGGGCGAATTTCTCGTCGGGATCACGACGCAGCAACCGCTGCTGGCGAGCAGCCTGATGGCCTCGGGCAACGCCCTCGATTGCGCCCTCGCCGGCTGGTGGTTTCACGACCGGCTTGGGCGCCGCGTCGAATTCGACCGCCTGCAGGACGTCGTTGCGCTCCTGCTCGCCGAACTGCTCGTATTCGAGCCGGTGAGCATGGTCTTCGGCATGCTCGGCCTCGGCACCGCCGGGCATGTGCCCGAGGGCCGTCTCTGGGGCACGGCGACCGCGTGGTACACGGCGAACATCTTCGCCAAAATCCTCATCGCCCCGACCGTCCTCGTGTGGCTGCGGTGGCCGCGGCCGGCGCTCAGCCGCCGCAACGCCCTCGAACTGGCGGTGCTTGCCGCCTTCGTCGTCCTCGTGGGCGCGTTCGGTGCGGGCCGCTGGGCCCAGCACAACCTGCCCCTGCCGGTGACTTTGATCTTCGTGCTGCCGCTGCTGGTGTGGGCCGCGGTGCGCTTCCAGCCCTCGGTGGGCGTCACGGTCGGCGGCGTGTTCGGCCTGTTCGCCTTCGACGCCGTGTTGACGGGCATGGGCCCGTTCGGCGCCCACGCCGGTGGCGACCACATCGTCTACCTCAACATCTTCATGGGCGTGTGTATCGGCACGGCGGTCTTCCTCACCGCCGCCATGGCGCAGCACCAGAAGTTCGAGGACGAGCAGGCGCGCCTGATCGAGGAGCTCCGCCAGTCCGCCGCCCAGGTCCGCCGCCTGGAGGAACTCGTCACGTTCTGCGCCTGGACCAGCCGCGTGCAGTGGCAGGGCCAGTGGGTCTCCGTGGAGAAGTTCCTGCACGAACGCTTCAACCTCAACGTCAGCCATGGCATTTCCGACGAGGGCATCGCCACGCTGCGCCAGTCGATGCAGCAGGAGATGCGGGAGAAGCAGGACCGGGGCGATGCGCTCCCGGAGGTCTCCCCGTAGGGTCGGCGCTCGCGCCGACCTAACGCGCGAGGTCGCCGCATCATCCTTCGCCAAGCCTACGGACGACCCTACGCCAAGACTGGCGCCTACTTCGCGACCAGGCTCTGCCCCGTCATCTCCGCCGGCTTCGGCAGGCCCATGAGGTCCAGCACGGTCGGGGCGATGTCGGCCATGCGTCCGCCCGGGCGCATCTTCGTCTGCTTCGTGAGGCCGTCACCCACGGCGAAAACTTCGACGAGATTCAGCGTGTGCGCGGTATGCGGGCCGTTGGCGACGGGATCCCACATCTGCTCGGCGTTGCCGTGGTCCGCGAGGATCACGGCCTTGCCCTTCATCTGGGCGACGGCCGCCAGCAGTTCGCCGACGCCGGCGTCGGTCGCCTCGCAGGCTTTGATCGCCGCCGGCAGCGAGCCGGTGTGGCCGACCATGTCGGGGTTGGCGTAATTGACAACGACCAGCGCGTACTTGCCGGAGAGGATCGCTTCCTTCGCCGCCTTCGTCACCTCGGCCGCCGACATTTCGGGCTGCAGGTCGTAGGTTGGCACCTTCGGGCTGGCGGGGCACGCGCGGTCCTCGCCCGGGAAGGGCTCGCTGCGATAATTATTGAAGAAGAAGGTCACGTGCGGGTTCTTCTCCGTCTCAGCACAACGGAACTGCTTCAGGCCGGCCTTGCTGACCACCTCGCCGAGAATGTCCTTCAGCGGCGCGGGCTTGCCGGAGACGACGTGAACCGGCAGGCCGGCCTCGTACTCGGTCATGGTCGCATAGTAGAGGTCGAGCTTCGGGCCGCGGTCGAAGTCCTTGAAGCCGTCGATCACGAAGGCCTTGGTGATCTCGCGCGGGCGGTCGCCGCGGTAATTGTAGAAGAGCACGGCGTCGCCGTTGGCGAAGGTGGCGAGCGGCTTGCCGTCGGCCCCGGTGATCGCCGTGGCGGGAATGAATTCGTCGCCCTTCTGCGTCTCGGAGAGCGGCTTGTCGTAGTAGTTCTGGATGGCGGCCTCGGCGCTCGCCGCGGTGGCGGCGGCCTTGCGGCCGGTGAGCAGGTCGTAGGCCTTCTGCACGCGCTCCCAGCGGTTGTCGCGGTCCATGGCCCAGAATCGGCCCGTGACGGACGCGATGCGGCCGACGCCGATCTCCTTGAGCTTCGCCTCGACCTGGCGGATGTAGCCCAGGCCACTCTGCGGCGGGGTGTCGCGGCCGTCGGTAAACCCGTGGATGAACACTCGCCCCGGAGCGAGGCCATCGTCCTTCGCCTGCTGCAGGATGCCGTAAAGGTGCTCGAGCATGCCGTGCACGCCGCCGTCGGACACGATGCCCATGAGGTGCAGCTTCGCGGCCGGGTTGGCCCGCAGGCGCGCGAGGATGGCCAGCCAGACGGGGTTCTGCGCGAGCTGCTTCTCGGAAAAAAGCTTGTTCAGCCGCACCAGCTCCTGGTCGACGATGCGGCCGGCGCCGATGTTCTCGTGGCCGACCTCGCTGTTGCCCATCTGGCCGTCGGGCAGGCCGACGTCGAGGCCCGAGGCCTTGACCAGCGTCACCGGGTATTTCGCGTGGAGCATGTCGTCCGCGGGCTTCTTCGCCAGGTGGACGGCATTGAACTTGTCCTGATCGGCGTGGGGATTGGCACCCCAGCCATCGCGGATGACAAGGAGGACGGGCGGACGGGTTGAACTCATGGGAAATTGTGACGATTAAGGATCGCAGTGAATTCACGCCCCCAGCACTAATCCAGTGAAAACCACGCCCTAAACCGGCATTCTTCCTGCAGAACGAGGCTCCCGCCATGACCTTGCTCATCCGCGACCAACTGACGTGCCCGCCGACGTGGTTCGCCTCGTACCGGGACCTGACGCTCTACTGCACGATCTTCCTGCACCTCGACATCGTGATCGAGTCGGAGGATCCCGACACCTACTACCGCTGGATCAAGCCGCGCGGCGGCATGGACTTCATCGAGGACATCATCCGTCCGGGAAGTGAAGCCGGCCTGCACCTCGACCTCCGGCGGGAGTTTCCCCGCACGATCATCACCGACCGCATCGCCCCGGAAAACGTCCACCGCCTGATCGGCGCGATCCGCGCGCTGGCGGCGTAGCGCCGACCGGAGGCCGGCGCATTGGTCGTTGGTTATTCGTCAATTGTCATTGGTCATATCGAGCACCCGGCTGGTGCGTGCTTGATGAATGATCGGACCTTGGTCCGACGTCGCACGTGAGGTCGGTAGAAGCCCCGAACTGGCGTCGCGCCGCATCTGCTGGCGAGGGCTTGATATGGCCAGTGATGAATTCCCAATGACTATTGACCATTGGCGGAGGAGGCTCCGCCCAGGGTCTCGCGTAACACGCGCGCGAATTCGTTCACCTCATAGGGCTTCGCGATCATCGCCACGAAGCCGTGCGCCCGGTAGTTCGCCATCACCGGGTCGCTCGAGTAGCCGCTCGAGACAATGGCCTTCACGTCGGGGTCGATGGTCCGCAGCTCGCCGACCGCGGCCAGGCCGCCCATGCCGCCGGGAATCGTCAGGTCCATGATCACGAGGTCGAAGGGCTTTCCCGCCGTGCGGGCCAGGCGGTACTTCGCAATCGCCTCCGCCCCGTCCACGGCGCATTCGACGTCGAGGCCGAAGCGCTTGAGCAGGGTCGACGCCAGGTCGCGGATGATCTTCTCGTCGTCCATGAACAGGACGCGTCCCTTGAGCTTCGACGGCGTCCAGGGCGGGCGGGAATCCGACCCGGTCGCCTCCCCGTGCAGGGCCGGCAGCCAGGTGCGGAAGGTGGTGCCCTGCCCCACCTGCGACTCGACGTCGATGTGGCCCGAGTGCTTCTTGACGATGGAGTAGACCGCGGCAAGGCCGAGGCCGGTGCCCGTTTGCTTCGTGGTGAAATAGGGATCAAAGATCCGGGCCAGGTGCTCCGGCGGGATGCCCTCGCCGGTGTCGGCGATTGCGATCTGCACATAGTTGCCGGCCCGCAGTCCCGGCACCGTCGTGCCGTCGAGCGGGTCGTTGCGCGCCGCCACGCGCAGGGTGCCGCCGTTTGGCATGGCCTGCACGGCGTTGATCACGATGTTCTGCACCACCCGCCCGATCTGGCCCTTGTCGGCGTCGGCCGGCCAGAGGTCCGGGGCGAGGTCGTAGGCCGCCCGCACCTGCGAGCCGTGGAGGGCGAAGGTCGTCATCTCGCGCACGATCGCGTCGAGGCGCACCGCCGCGCGCACCGGCTCGCCGCCCTTGGCGAAGGTGAGCAGCTGCTGCGTGAGGTCGCGCGCGCGCAGCGCCGCCTTCTCGGCCGACTGCAGGCTCGCCGCCGCGGGCGTGTCGGGCGAAAGGTCCAGCTGGGCGAGCGTCAGGTTGCCCATGACCGCGGTCAGGATGTTGTTGAAGTCATGCGCGATGCCGCCCGCGAGCACGCCGACCGACTCGAGCCGGGTCGCGCGGATCAGCTCCTGCTCGAGGCGCTCCTGGTCGGTGACGTCGCGAAACACGAGCACCGTGCCGATCACCTTGCTGTCGACCGCGTGGATGGGCGCGCAGCAGCCCTCGATCAGGCGGCGCTGGTTCATGCGCGTGAGGAGCCGCGTCTGCGGCGGCAGGTCCACGACCGCGTCGCCGCGGGCGACGCGCGCCACGGGCAGCTCCACCGCCTCCGCGGTGTGAGCGTTCTCGATGCAGCAGACCTTGGCGACCGCGTGACCGCAGGCCTCCCGCTCGTCCCAGCCGGTCAGCGCCGCCGCCGCCGGGTTCATGAATTGCACCACGCCATCCACCCCGGTGGTGATGACGGCCTCGCTCATCGCGCGCAGCGTGACGGACAACCGCTCCTTTTCCGCGGCCAGCGCCGCCTCCGCGCCGCGCTGCGGCGTGATGTCGGTGACGATACCCACGAGTTCCCAATGGTCCGGCGCGATCGACCGGATCGTGACCTTCTCGTTCAGCCAGATCTCGTGACCGTCATCCTGCCGGTAGCGGAAAACCTGTTCGTACCCCGGCAGCCCGCCGAGCATGGCCTGCTTGGCCCGCACGTTCATCTCCTCGGTCTCCGGCACGCGGTCGACCGCCCAATGAAACTGGTGCTTCGCCTCGGGGTTCGGGTCGCGCCCGAAGAGCCGGCGGAAGAGCTGCGATTTCGGGGCGAACAGATTCCAGTCGAACTGGCGGTCCGCCACGCGGCGCGCTTCGCCCTGCCAGATCATGCAATCGGCCCGCTCCAGGAGCGCGGACAGGCGCCGCTCGCTCTCCCGCTGCGCCTCCTCCGCGCGGCGCTGCGCGGTGATGTCGGTGATCACGCCGACGAGATTGAACACCAGGGGCTGGGTCTCGACCATCGTCACCACCTCGCGCAGCCAGATCGACTCCTCCGGTTTCTCGACATGAAATTCCTGGGCGTAGCCGCTGGCGCGGGTCTTGATCGCCCGCACCGCGCGCTCCCGCATTTCTTCGAACTCGGGCACCTTCACCGTGTGCCAGTTGAGCTCGGTCTCGTCGCGCTCCCCGAAGATGCGCCGGTACAGCATGGAGCGCTGCGTGTGCAGGCTCCAGTGCAGCGTGTCGTCGGGCTGCAGCTTGACCGTCGCCTCCCACACCAGGCAGTCGGCGCGCTCGAGCAGGTAGGAAAGCCGGGCCTCGCTCTGGCGCCGCGCCGCCTCGGCCTCGTGCTGCGCCGTGGCATCCGTGAGCACGCCGACCAGGCTCCAGATCGTGTCGGCCACCGGCGTGATGGACACGCGCTCGTTGAGCCAGAAGACGCGGCCCTCGCGGTTGATGACGCGGAACTGCTGCGCATAACCCACCTCGCCGCCGAGGATGGCGCGCGTCGCGAGCGTATCCATCGCGGTCTGGTCCGGCAGCTCCATGTTCTCCCAGAAACCGCGCTCCGCCGAATAGACGCGATCGCCGAAGAGCAGGTCGGAAAACTGCGACTGCGGGATGTCGAAGTGCGCCCATTTCAGCGCGTCGCCGTTCTTGATGACGGTGGCCCGCCACAGCAAACACTGGGCATGCTCGAGAATGCGCTCGGTCGTCAGTTCTCCCTCCGGCTCCCCCGGGGTCTGCCGTTCGGCTGTGACGTCCGTGGCAAACCCCACGAGGCGGTAGCGCCGGCCGCCCAGATGCAGGATGGAAACCTGTTCGCGGATCCAGAAAATATGGCCCGCCCGCGCCGCCTTGAATTCCTGCGTGTAGCCGGGCGCGCCCGCTTCCATGGCCTGGCGCGCCCGCTGGTCCATCTCCTCGCGTTCGCCGATCGCAAACTGGCTCCACAGGCGCATGCGCGGCGGCGGCCCCTGCTCACCCAGCAGGCGCCGGTACAGCTCGGTGGGATAGACGTGCATCTGCCAGTCCCAGCGGGACGGCATCAGCTCCACTTCGGCCTCCCACAAGAGGTACTCCGCCGACGCCATCGTCGCCGTCAGCTGCCGGATGTGGTCGGCGGCAAACTGCTCCGCGCGGCGCCGGATCCGGCGCCGCACCAGCCACGCGAGCGCCGCGGCGGCCAGCACGAGCACAAGCGCGAGCCCGCCCAGCGTCCGCCCATCGATGACGACGGCGACGACGGTTTCCCATCCGGAACTCGCGAGGGGAACATTCATGGGGTGCGAAGCGGGGAATGGCCCGGCTCCGCCTAAAGGGGTGTAAGCACGTCCAATCGGCGGAGCAGAGCCGAACTTTAACGCATTGGACCGCCCTGCCGAGCAAAGATTGCAAAAAATACCCCTACTCCTCTTATCTCCCAGCTTCACATGAGTAATTCCGCCGTCCTGCTGCTCAACCTGGGTTCACCCGATTCCGCGTCCGTCCCGGACGTCAAACGCTACCTGAAGGAGTTCCTTGGCGACGAACGCGTGATCGACAAGCCGGACAATGCTTTTCTTCGCTCCCTGCTGGTCAATTTCATCATTTCCCGCCGCGCCGCCAACTCCGCGCACGCCTACTCCACGATCTGGTCCCCCGAGGGCTCGCCGCTGATCGTCACCAGCAAGCTCACGCAAGCCAAGCTGCAGGAACGGGTGAAACTCCCGATTGCGCTGGCGATGAACTACGGCAACCCGTCCATCCCCTCCGTCCTGCGCGAGCTGATCAACCGCGGCGTCGACCGCCTGCTCCTGTTCCCGCAGTACCCGCACTACGCCATGTCGAGTTGGGAAACCGTCGTCGCCAAGGTCCGCCGCGAGGCCGCCGTACTCGCCCCGGCGATGAAGATCGAGTGCGTGGCTCCCTACTACACCGACGCCGACTACATCGCCGCGCTCGTCGAGAGCGCCCGCCCGTACCTCGCCCAGCCGCACGACCACCTGCTCTTCAGCTACCACAGCATCCCCACGCGCCACCTGACCAAGGCCGACTCCTCCCACGCCCACTGCCAGGTCGTGCCCGACTGCTGCAACACCTGCAGCCCCGCCCACGCCACCTGCTACAAGGCGCAGGTCACCCGGACCACCAAGGAGTTTGCCCGCGTGGCCGGCCTCGACCCCGCGCGCTGGTCGATCGGGTTCCAGTCCCGCTTCGCCAACGAGCCCTGGCTCGAGCCCTACACCGACTTCGAGTACAAGCGCCTCGCGGCGGAGGGAAAGAAGCGCCTTGTCGTCATCACCCCGGCCTTCGTCACGGACTGCCTCGAAACCCTCGAGGAAATCCGGGTGCGCGGCGCCGAGGATTTCGCGGCCGCCGGCGGCACCTCGTTCGTCCACATCCCCTGCCTCAACGACCAGCCGGGATGGATCAACTTCCTCGAGCAACGCGTCCGCCGCTGGGTCGAAACCGGCGCGCTGGCCGCCTGAGGCCGCGGGCTCGTCAAAATCGCTTAAAAATCCGCCGGCACGGGCGGGCTTGGTCAGATCTTGGCTCGCCGGCTGCACTACGAAACCTGATAGTCTCGGTGAACCCCGTGAACCCTGTCGCACAGCAGGTTGGCCCTTCCTCTGCGACCGGCGCCATTCTCTTGGTGCTGGCCGGGGACGGCCGTGTCCTGATCGCCAGCGCCGCCGCCGGCGCCACCTGGCAGGCGAAGGCGAGCGAGCTGGTCGGGGACTATTTTCCCAACCTTTTCGCGTTCGAGGTCGTGTCGCAGGAGTCCAGCTGGGTGCAATCGCAGTGGGAGGTCGTGGTGGCCGCCGCGAGTGACCGGCCGGTCACGCTGAAGCTCCAGCCCAAGGAGGCCGCGCCCTTCGACGTGCAGGTGCGCCTGGAAAAAGCCGCCGGCGAGCCGGTGCAATACCTCGCCTTCATCACGCCACCCGGGGCCGCCGCCCCCGCCCCGGCCGCGCCGGCGGCCGACAACAACTTCCTCGCCCAGCTCAACGAGCGCAGCCCGCTGGGGTTCTTCGACCTGAACTTCCTCAAGAACGAGATCTACTACTCGCCCACCTGGAAGCGCCAGCTCGGCTACGCGGACGCCGCGCTGCCCAACACCTACGAGACCTGGCTGAATCTGATCCACCCCGACGACTCCTCCGCCGCGCCCGACCGCCAGGGTCGCGTCGGTTCGACCGGCGGCCGGCCATTCTCCCACGAGTTCCGCCTGAAGCACGCGGAAGGGCACTACGTGTGGGTGCACAGCGTCGGCATCCAGCATTATGGCCCCAACGGCGCGTTGCAGCGCGTGATGGGCGCCAACCTCGATGTCAGCGACCGCAAGGAATTCGAGGAGGCCGCGCTCCGCGCCGATGAGCGCCTCCAGTCCCTCGGCGACCGCGGCCGGGCAGGATTCTTCGACCTCGATTTCGCCCGCGGGCTCTACTGGCTTTCGCCCGGCTTCAAGTCCCTGCTCGGCTACACCGACGGCGAGCTGCCCAACGCCTACGAATCGGTCCTGCGCAGCCTCCCGATGGACGAAACCGCCGGCGGCCTGCCCGCCTTCTTCCTCGCCCGCCAGCCCGGGCAGGTCTCCTACTTCGAAACGCTGCGCCTGCGGCACCGCGAGGACCGCGACGTGCTCGCGCAAACCTGCATTGTCCGGCAGATTTCCCGCCAGAAGGAATTGCAGCGCGTCTTCGGGTTTGTGCTGCCGCAGGTCGAGGCGGTTTCCGCCGAGGGCGAGATGGGCGTCTCCTCCGCCCACCTCGCGGCCCTGCTGGCGGAACTCCAGGAAGGCATCCTGCTCGCCGACGCCGACGGCAAGGTGGCCCTGCTCAACACCAAGGCCGAGCGCCTGCTCGGCCGCACGCTGGCCGAAAGCCTGGGCCAGGACGCCAGCGAGATCTTCCGCCTCGTGCACCTGCAGAGCGGCCAGCCGGGCGAGAACCCGGTGGCGAAGGTCCTCGCCACGGCCGAAGGCACGAGCCTCAACGCTGAATTTGCCCTCGATACCGGCGCGCCCACCGCCCAGCCGGTCGTCTTCAGCGCGCGTCCCGTGCTGGAAGCCTCCGGCCGCGCCGCCGGCGCCGTCGTGGTCTTCCGCCACCCCGGCGAGATGAACCTGACGCCGGAGGAACTGGTGCGCTCGAACCGCTTCGAGTCGCTCGGCCAGCTCGCCGGCGGCATCGCCCACGATTTCAACAACCTTCTCACCACCATCCTCGGCGGCGTGTCGCTGGCCAAGGACAGCCGCGACTACTCCGGCCTCGAGAACAGCGAGCGCGCCTGCATGGCGGCCAAGGGGCTCAGCAAGCAGCTCCTGAGCTTCTCCAAGGGCGGCACGGCCACCCGCCACGTGGTGAAGACCGCCGACATCATCAGCGACAGCGTGCGCCTCGCCGCCGCGGGCTCGACCGTGAAGATCGAGGTGGCGATCGCGCCCGACACCGGCACCATCTGCGTCGACCGCGCGCAAATCCTGCAGGTCTTCCAGAACCTGGTCATCAACTCGATCCAGGCGATGACGACCGGCCAGGGCCGCATCGCCATCACGGCGAACAATGTCCAGCTCACCGAGGGCCAGGTCCCGCCCCTCGCCGCCGGCACCTACGTCGCCATCGAGGTGCGCGACAACGGCAGCGGCATCAAGCCGGAGAACCTCCAGAAGATCTTCGACCCGTTCTTCACGACGAAGAAAACCGGCACCGGCCTCGGTCTCGCCACGGTGCTCTCCATCGTGAAGCACCACGGCGGCCAGATGGGTGTCGACTCCGAGATCGGCGTCGGCACCGCCTTCACCGTCTTCCTGCCGATCGCCGACCGGCCCGAGGAGGTCGAGGCCCGCCGGGCGCCCTCCTTCAATGTCGCCCTCCGCACCCGGCGCATCCTGTTCATGGACGACGACACGAGCATCTGCGTGCTGACCCAGGGCATGCTCGAGAGCCTCGAGTACAAGTGCGACATCGCCCACAACGGCGAGGAGGCCCTCCAGTTCTACAAGCGCTACCTCAACATCGGCCGGCCCTACGACGCGGTCATCATGGACCTCACCATCATCGGCGGCATGGGCGGCGAGGCGACGTACAAGCACCTGCGCGAACTCCATCCCGAGGTGCGCGCCATCATTGCCAGCGGCTACGACAACGACGACATGGCCCGCCAGTTCCTTGAGCTCGGTTTCTGCGGCTACCTCACGAAACCGTACCGCGTCGGCGACCTCGCGCGGATCATCAAGAAGGTGCTGGGGACGTGAGCCGACCAAGCCATAGGACCCATAGGACCTATGAGGAAAGGCCACCCGCCCGCGCGAGATTCGGCCGAGCATTTCCCTTCCCGCCCCCGCCGCCTCTTGGCATGCTCGACCCATGCTGAACAAACCCATCCCGGCGTGGATCTTGGTCGGCGGGACGCTGCTCGCGGCCTGCGCCGGATGCATCAACGCCGCGGGCCTGATCGGGCTGCATCACCAGGCGCTGAGCCACATGTCGGGCACCGCCGCCGTCCTCGGGGCGGAGGTGGCCCGCGCCCAATGGGACTCGGTGTGGCACGCCCTGCTCATCCTGACCTGCTTCTTCCTCGGCTGCGTGCTCAGTGGCGTGCTGGTGCGCGAGAAGACCCTGCATCTCGGACGGCGCTACGGCGTCGCCCTCGCCTGCGAGTCGGCCCTCCTCTTCGCGGCGACCTACCTGCTCGTCAACGGCCAGGCCGCCGGCGACCAGCTTGCCGCCATGGCCTGCGGGCTGCAGAACGCGATGGCGACGAGCTACAGCGGCGCCGTCATCCGCACCACGCACATCACCGGCATCATCACCGACCTCGGCATCGCCGCCGGCAGCGCGCTGCGCCGCGACAAGGTCGACCGCCGGCGCGTGGGACTGTACCTGTTGCTGACCGCCGGTTTCATCGGCGGCAGTGTGCTCGGCGGATGGGGGTACGTCGCCATTGGCTTCTACACGCTGCTCTTTCCCGCCGTTCTTACCGGCGTCTCAGGCCTCGGCTACGCCGCTTACCGGATCCACCAGGCTAGGCGCAGCGGCCCGACAGTGCCACCATTCTGAAGGGTGGCGGCTCCCAGCGGTCAGCTTTCAGCTCTCGGCCAGAAGCTGATCTTTGGAAGCGATTGCCCGTTTCCCCTTTCGTGCTGACAGCTGAACGCTGAAGGCTGACCGCTCCCCACCTACTCCTTCCACGTGAACGCGTGGCACAGCGCCACGCCCGCGGCATCGGCCTCGTCGAACGCCAGCGGCCGACCGTGGCCGAACAGCGCCATGACCGTGCGCGCCATCTGTTCCTTGCTCGCGCGGCCCGCGCCGACCACCGCCTGCTTCACGCGCAACGGTGCGTACTCGAAGATCTCGCAGTCGTGCAACGCCGCCGCCGTGATCGCCGCCCCGCGCGCCGCGCCGAGGATCTGCGCAGTCTGGAAATTCTGCACGTAGATCGTCTGCTCCAGCGCCACGTGCCGCGGCGCGAACCCGCCGACCAGCTCGGTCACCGCCCGGTGGATCTCCGCGAGGCAATACGGCATCGCATGCTTCGTCGCCACGCTCACGGTGCGGCAGCTCAAGAGCACCGGCGAACGCCCCGGCGCAAACTCCACCAAGGCCAGGCCCGTGCCCCGCAGGCTGGGATCGATGCCCAGCACGCGGCCGCGAAAAGGCGCCGCCGCCCGCGGCGCGGGCTCGGGCCACGCCTTCGGGGCGAGCTTCCCGGCGAGATGGGCTTTCCAAAGCTGTCTGACGGATGCGCGGGCCATGTTGGCCGCGAAGCAAACAGGAACAGCGGCAAAGCAGAAGCGGAATTTGGCCGCGGATTCGATCGATCCCTCGCTGCCGTGCCGACGCCGGGGGCTTCCTCCGCAGTCCTGGCGGAACCTCGAAAATTGAGATTTGTTTGGCATCTGGCATTTGGCGTTTGAAGTTTGCCCGGTTTACCGGGCTCTGGGCTTGTTAAGCCTGCGCCCCATCCCCCACTATGCCGGCGCCACATGGAACCGCCTCGTCGTCCCATCCGCTCCGATCTCGGTGAACGCTCGGCGATGCCGTTCCGCCCGGGTCCGTGGGGCCGCCTGCGCGCCCGGATGGACGCCTTTCACCTCCGCGACGTCTGGTGGCGCCTGCTCGATTTCTTCGAGGCCCGCCGGAGCCGGCGGCTCGCCCTCTACGCCACGGCGGTGCTCCTGGTCATCGGCGTCGCCGCCCGGATCTTCGTCTATCCGTGGTGGGTCGAGCGCAACGCCATCCGCGTGGCGCAGCAATGGCTCGAGGCCGGACAATACCGCAACGCCGCCGAGGCCGCCGCGCGCGCGTCGCACGTCGCCCCGACCCGGCCGGAGCCCTGGCGCATCGCCGCCGAACTGGCCCGCATCGGCGGCCAGCGCGACAAGGCCCTGCAATTTGCCCGCCACGCCGCCACGCTGGCGCCCGACGATCCGGCCCTCGGCATCGGCTGGGCCGCCGCCGCGGTCAACGCCGGCGACCTGGTCGAGGCGAAGGCCGCCATCGGCCAGCAGCCGCCTGACGCCGTCGCCGCGTCGCCCGAGGCGCAGCGCATCCTCGGCGAACTCGCCCGGCAGGAGCAGCGGTTGACCGACGCCCGCCAGCATTTCGAAGCCGCCCTCCAGCTCGGCGGCTCCGGCGCCATCAATGAGGTTCCCCTTGGCCTCGTCCTGGTCCGCTCCACCGAGCCGGCCGTCCGCCAGCACGGGCTCGACCTGCTCACGAAGTGGACAGCCGATGCCGAGTGGGGGCCGGCCGCCCTGCGCCTCCTCCTCGAGGATGCCACCCTCCGCAACAACCGCGAAGCCGAGCTCCGCTGGGCCGAGGCGTTGCGCCGGCACCCGCGTTGCACCGTGGGCGACATGCCCCGCTGGCTCGGGGCGTTTGCCCGCCACGACGAGTCCCGCTATCAGGCGGCGCTCGCGGAACTGGAAAAAAATCACGCCGTGTCGCCCGCCGCCGCCGCCCAGTTGCTGGGCTGGCTGAACGATATCGGCCGCCATGCCGACGCCATCGCCTGGCTGAAGACCCTGCCGCCGTCCGGCCTGCGGCGTCCACCGCTGGCCGCGCTGGCCGCCGAGTCCTTCCGCGGGGCCGGCGCTTGGAGCGACTTGCTGGCCTGGACCGACGGCGGTGACTGGGGCCCCGACACCGAGTTCCTGCGCTGGACCTACGCCTACACCGCCGCCCGCCGGCTGTCGGAAAACGCCCGGGCCGACGAACTCTGGCGCACGCTCTACAGCCACGGCCAGCTCAACGCCGGCCATGCGCTGTTCTCCGCCTCGACACTCTTTGCCTGGGGCTTTACCCGCGAGGCCGAGGAGCTGTGGTGGCGCGCCGCGGAAACGGACGGCGCCAACGCCGTCGAGGCGTTGAGCTCGCTCGCCCGCCATTATCAGGTGCAGCGTGACGCCGACGGCCAGTACCGCGCCTTCCGCCGCCTGCATTCGCTGCAGCCGCAGGATCCCGGCATCGCCAACAACTTCGCTTTCTTTGCGCTGCTGCTCGGTCGCGAGCAGCGCAGCGCCGGGCAGATCGCGCGCACGAATTTCGAGGCACATCCCGAGAACAACGACTATCTCGCCACCCAAGCCTTCACCCTCACCCAGCAGGGTCGCTTTGCCGACGCCCTCGCCCTCCTGAAACCGCGGGCGGCGCTCGCCACCACGTCGCCGAGTATCGCCTTCGCCTACGGCCTCGCCCTGGCGGGCACGGGGCAGAAGGCTGCGGCCCATGCCGTCCTGGATCCACTGCCGCCTGCGTCCCTCACCACCGCCGAGGTGGAGTTGATCAAGCAGGCGCTGGCCGACTGATCAGGCCACCAGCGAGGCCCCGCCCCCGCGGCGCATCCGCCGAAACAGGAACAGTCCCAGCGCACCCACGATCGGCAGGATCGTCCCGACCTCGGGGACCGGCTTGCCGTCGATCGTGATGCCGCTGCCCACCTGGTAGACGAGGAGGCCGCTCTGGTTCAGGCCGCCGGTGTTGGAACCGCCGTCGGTGTTGGCGACGACGACATAGATATAGTTCGTGCCGATGACGAAGCTGGCGTTGTTCACGTCGCCGCTGTTCGCCGTGCTGTTGCCGATTTTGAAGGAAGTCGTGTTGCTCCAGGCGGACGTGCCGCTCGCCACCGCCGTGCCGTTGCCGCCGCCGGCCGAGGCATCGATCGTGCCGCTGCTGTTCACTGTCGGCGCCCGGGACGGGTTGACGTAGACGTAGTAGTTGTCGTCCGCCGCGATCGTCATCGAAAGCTGGATATTGTTGGTGACGGTGCCGGTGCCCGTGCCGCCGATGGTGAAGGCCAGGCGATACACATAGTAGGCGCTGTTGGTCCCGCTGGCGCTGCTGCCCGGCAGGTAGTCGCCGCCGGTATTGACCGAGCTAGTGCCGCTGGACGTCGCCCGGGCACCCGGCGCCGTAATCCACTTGGCCGTGGACGTATTGGGCGCATAACTCGAATCCGGGCCGCTCAAGACGTAGGCCGCGCCGGTGTATGTGCTGTTGTTGGTGCCGTTCAGGTAAGCGGCGGTCACGGTCCAGTGGGCATCATTGGCGCCGCCGGCTGCCAGGCCACCGCTGGCGTTCTGGCCCGTGTAGTAAAGGCCGTTGATGCTCGTCGCCGATCCCGCATGGCCCACACTGACTAGGCCGAAACCGGCTAGAACTGCTATTGCAAGAATCTGGATGGAGCGTCGCATATTTTGATTTCGGGAGTATAATCTAGGGTATAACACCTAATTTCAATCCCATAGTAATGTCAGCACTCTATATATTACTATTCAGATATTTATTATGTTTTTGATGGGCGTTTCTCCCGGTTTTATTGCCCAATAAATCGACGCTTTTCCCGGGACCTTAAACCAAGAGCAATTTGACCGTCGCAGCTGCAGCCAGCACCAGGGCGGCGTTCTCGAATATTCGCTGGTTCACCCGTTGGACAACCGGCCGTCCCATGAGTGCCCCCAGTCCCACGGCCGGCAGCAAGTAAAGGTTCAGCGTGAGGCTCGCGGCATTGATCAGGCCGAGCTGCGCGATGAAGGGCACCTTGATCCAGTTGATCAGCAGGAAAAACGCTGCGCTGGTCCCGAGAAACTCCAGCTTCGGCAGCCGCATCGCGAGCAAGTAGAGCGTCATCACCGGGCCGGCGGCGTTCGCGATCATTGTCGTGATCCCGGCGAACACCCCGATGAACGGCGCGAGCCACGCCGGTACCGCCGCCGCCTCATCGCCCTGGCGCACGCGCCGCCACAAGTGCAGCCCGAGCATCAACGCAATGATCGCCCCAATCAGACGCGCCGCCTGCCGGTCGTTGACGTGCCCCAACGCCAGCCAGCCGAGCACCAGCCCACCCACCGCCCAGGGCAGCAACCGCCCCACCCGCCGCCATTCGAGGTTCTTGCGATAGACGAAATACGCGAACACGTCGGCGAAGATCAGCATCGGCAGCACGACGCCGGTCGCCTGGCGCGTCGGCAGGATCAGGGAAAAGATGCTGACCGACAGGATCGAGACGCCGGGAATGCCGGTCTTGGAAAATCCCGAGATCGTCGCCGCCACGTAGAGCAGCACCCACTGCCAGGGTTCGAAGGTCATGACGGAGGGAAAATTCCAAACTCCAAACGCCAAATCACAGATAAATCCGAGCCCGAAAAAAGCCCCGACCACGAAACCCCTTCTCCGTGGAGAGAAAGCTCACCTTGCCCGATTTCCAGACATTTTGTCCGCATGGGGGATTTCTTTGGGCTTGGGATTTTGTGATTTGGGATTTTCCCGGAGTTGGCGCTAGCCAATACCTCCTCCCGCGACTCTCACCACCTGCCACTCCCCCGCTTCCGGCAGACTCGTGCCGGTCGCTATCACCTGCGGGTCGTTCTCGAGCGCGAGCCAGAAGCGCGCCCGGCGCGCGGGATCGAGTTCACCCAGCACGTCGTCGCACAACAGCACCGGCGTCACACCACTGCGCGCCTTGAAATAGGCGGCCTGCGCCAGGCGCAGCGCGATGACGAGGCAGCGCTGCTGTCCCTCCGAGGCAAACTGTCGCGCCGGGCGCCCGTTCAACAGCAACTCGAGATCGTCGCGATGCGGGCCGCGCTCCGTGGATTTCAACAGCGTGTCGCGCGGGCGGTTCTTCGCCTGCAGCGCGGCGATCTCCGCCGCCGCCGTCGCGGCGATATCCGGAGCGTAGACCAGTCCCGCCGTCTCTCCCTCCGGCACCAGCCGGGCGTGGGCCTGCCGGAAAAGTTCACTCAAGGTGGTGAGCCCGGCCGTGCGCGCCGCCACCAGCGCGGCGGCGTGGACGGACAACTCGTACTCGAATGCCGCGATCGCCCCGGTGTCGCGGCCGCCCTGCTTGAGCAGGATGTTCCGTTCCGCCACCGCGCGCGTGAACGATTGCAGCGACTGCAGGTAGCCGGCGTCCATCGCCGCCAGCGTCAGGTCGAGCCAGCGCCGTCGCAGCGACGGCGAGCCGCGCAGGAACTGGTTGTCCTGCGACGAAAACACCACGGTGGGAAACCGCCCGATGAAGTCGGCGAGCCGCGTGACCTTGCCCTGCTCCCAGTTTACTTCGCGCCCGGCCGGCGTGAGCGTGACCGTCACGCGGCTCTCGCCAAACACCTCGTGCTCCAGCGTGAAGCCCAGCCCCGCCTGCGGCTGGCCGAGCCGGATGAGCGCCCGCGCCTCCGCGCCGCGAAAGGAACGCAGCGCCGTCACATAGCCCAGCGCCTCGAGAAAATTCGTCTTTCCCTGGGCGTTTTCCCCCAGCAAAAACGCGCGCCGCCCCGTCAGCTCGACGTCGACGAGCGGGAGGTTGCGAAAATCCTGCAGGGTGACTTTGCGGAAACGCACCGGAGCAGTGAGGCGACGCCCATCGGCGGTGTCCATTTGGTTCTTGCGCGCCTCGGAGCAGGGGGAATTTTTCTGCCCGGGCCAAATTCATGTGTAACCGCTCCCTTCATTTCTCCCTCCGTCGCTTTCTTCTGATCATTTCCGCCCTGACCTTGGCGTCGACCGCGCTGCGCGCCGAACCACTACCGATAAGTGCCTTCACGGCGGATCCCCGCTTCCGGATGATCAAGATCTCGCCCGACGGAAAGTCCATTGCGCTGGTCAGCGTGCGTGATTTCGTGGAAGTGGTAACGACAATTGATCTCGCCACCATGACGCCCACTCCGCTGGCCACCCTTAACAAGGCCCAGGTGGCCAATTTCTGGTGGAAAGGATCCGAGCGGGTGGTGTTTCTCGTGAGCGATGGCTGGAACGCCAGCTTTCGCATGGTGGATGTCAAAACCAGGAAACAACCCTGGGGCATCGTCAGTAAATTCCGAACCGTCGTCAACCCGCTCGCCAACGACGACGAACACATGTTGGTCGCGGACGAAATGGGGCACCTTAAGAAAATCGACCTCGGCACGGGAAAAGCGGAGATTTATGAAAAGCACCAAGAGCAAACCTTTAGCTGGTTAACCGATCGAGACGGACATGCCGTGGCGGCGCTAGGCCGGCTGAACGAGGATTGGTTCATGGTCACGAAAAGCCCGGACGGCTCCTGGAACCGAACGGGCTTGGGCAACACCGACCGGCCCACTTTCTGGCCCATCGCCGTGTATTCCGACCAGCACCGGCTGCTGGGCTGGGACTACGCCAGCGCGAACACGGCTCGGGTCGTGGTGCGGGACCCGGCGACCGGCAAGGATGAACTTTTGTTTTATTCCGAGCAGGCTGATCCGAGCTACAACGCCTATTGGGGCGACGACACCACGCACTTGCGCGGTGTGAGCTACGACACGGACCGCATCCAAACCGTGTACATCAATCCGGAGGACGCCGCCATCGCCCGGCAGATCGACAATACGCTGCCGGGAACAACCAACGATGTGACCAGCACGTCGGCGGATGAAACCAAGCTCATCATCAAGTCTTACTCCGTGTCCCAGCCGGATACCTACTATCTGTTCGACCGTACCGCCAAACGGATATCAGTCCTCGGGCAAACGCGCCCGGGCTTGGATCCGAAGCAGATGGGGACCAAGCAATATTTCCAATTCACCGCGCGTGATGGCCTGCCGATGAGCGCGACGCTCCTGCTCCCGCCCGGCACCCGCAGCGCGCCTCCTCCCGTGCTGGTCTACGCCGGTGGCACCTTCACCGATCGAATCGCCTCCACTTTCCAGCCCTACTTGCAGTTGTTTGCCACCCATGGGTACGCGATCCTGGAAGTAAATCACCGGGGCGTGGATGGATTCGGACAAAAACATGCCTTGGCGGGCACGGAGGAAATCGACGGCAAAATGTGCGACGACCTGGCAGACGGCGTTTCCCGTGCGATCAAGCAAGGATGGGTGAACGGAAAGCGGGTCGGCATCATGACCGAGGGCGTGGGCGGAATATTGGGTGTATTCACCCTGGCGCGGCACCCGGAACTCTTCACCGCGTGGGTCAACTTCGATACCCCGATGTCCACCACCTATATCGATCCGGACAATTTTGTTTTCGGACTTCACGAGCTAAGCGGCAACGCGCTCCCCATCGGCACCGAATTGAAAAGGAAAGCGTATGCCCGCACGCTCGATCCCCTGGGCCGCCTGAAAAACATCAAAGTCCCTTCCTTCCATTACCTATCCTCAAGCACCTCCAGCGATGATGGCGATAAAGCTCCGAAGGTTTTGCGCAAAGCGGGCTTGCCGGTTGTTACCCTGAGTCCCCCAACGCGATATTCGGAACCTGAGTATGCGGAGCTACGGAAGCAGAACATCGAAGACAAGAATCACATGTTCGGGGAGGTGCTGAAGTTTTTGGAAACTTACCTGCCCAAATCCACTTCGGCTGTCCCCAGCCCCGGATCAGGCAAATAAGCGGTTCGGGATTTATACTTGCAGCAGCGTGGGTGCACAGGCTTGTTGGCTGATTCCATGAGCAATCCTCCCTCCACCGAAGTCGCCGTGCTGAAGACCAGCTATGGCAACATGACCATCTCCTTCTGGTCCGACGTCGCGCCGAAGACCGTCGAGAACTTCAAAAAGCTCGCCCGCGACGGCTTTTATGATGGCACGGCCTTCCACCGCATCATCAAGGGTTTCATGATCCAGGGCGGCTGCCCCAACACCAAGGAAGGCGAGACGGGCATGCCCGGCACCGGCGGCCCCGGCTATAAGATCAAGGCCGAATTCAACGCCAAGTCCCACGTGCGCGGCGTCATCTCCATGGCCCGCTCGGCCCACCCCGACTCCGCCGGCTCCCAGTTCTTCATCTGCCACGGCGACGCCAAGTTCCTTGACCGCCAGTACACGGCGTTCGGCGAGGTCACCGATGGCCTCGACGTCCTTGAGCAGATCGCCAACGTCCCGACCAAGAGCGGCGGTGGCGGCGAGAAGAGCACGCCGATCGACCGCGTCGCGCTCGAGAGCGTGAAGATCATCGCGAAGGCCTGAGCCCTTCCGGTTCCATTTCAGCCCGCGCCTTCACCGGCGCGGGCTTTTTATTGGGAATCAATTTCCCCTCATCGTCATCCTGAGCCCTGCGAAAGATCCACCGGCACGACCGCAGCGAATGTCATGATGGATCCTTCGCACGGCTCAGGATGACAAAAGGCGGCTTCGCCGCGCTCAGGCCACCGCCGTCTGCCCGATGGCCGTGAACTCCTGCGTCACCGTCTGGCAGAGCCCGACGAAGGTTTCCTCGCCGAGCGACAGCCGACGCCCGCGCAGGTGGCCGACGCCCCAGTGGCGCTTCAGTTTGCGCTTGCCGAGCGGCAGCGAAACCAGCGCGCCGGACTCGAGCTCCCGCCGTGCCACCCACGGCGCGAGCACGCCGACGCCGAGACCGATCTTCACGAGCTCCTTGATCGCCTCCATGCTGCCGAGCTCGAGGATGTTGGTCAGCGGCAGGCCCTCGTCGCGGAAATAGTCCTTCACCAGCCGGAACGTGTAGCTCGTGTGGTTGTAGAGGATGAGCGTCTCGTCCTCGAAACTCTCGTGCTCCACGCGTCCGGCCCGGGCCCACGGATGCGACGGGGCCACGAGGAAGCGCATCTCGTCCGCGAAGAGCGGCACGAACGCCAGTTCCTTCACGCCCTCGGGCTCGAGCATCAGCGCGAGGTCGATGCGGTTGCCCTGCAGCGACTCCATCTGCCGCGCGTGGTCGCCGGGATCGATCGTGATGACGCACTTGGGGAAGCTCTGTTTGAATTCCCGCAGCACCGTGGGCAGGATGTACTGGCACGCGGTGGTGCTCGCGCCGAGCCGCAGCCGCCCGTGACCCCAGCGCGTGAGCTCGTCGAGCCCGCGCCGCGCCGCCTTCATCTCGCCGAGGATCTTGTCGACGTGACGCAGGAACTGCTCGCCCGACTGGGTCAGCGCCACGCGCCGCCCCGCCCGCTCAAAGAGCCGGCAGCCGGCCTGCTCCTCGAGCGCCTTGATCGCATGGCTGATCGCGCTCTGCGTGAGGTAGAGTTCCTGCGCCGCGCGCGTGAAGCTGCCCATGCGCGCCAGCGTCGCGAAGGCGATCAACTGCCGGGTGTCGAAGACGTTGTTCTTCATGCGCCTGGCCGGAAAAAGCCCACATGAATGCCGCTCATTGAATCCATGAATTCTTTAAGAGCAGTAATCAGGCCAAATCCCGGCCGTGGCACGTCACGCGCTATGGCAGCGGACATATGCCCAGTGCCGCCCGCCTCCGCCTCGGATTCATCGCGCTGACCGATGCCGCGCCCCTGATCGTGGCCCGGGAACACGGGTATTTCGACCGCCGCGGCCTGCGCGTCGAACTTCACCGGGAAGTCGGCTGGGCCACGATCCGCGACAAGGTACTTTATGGCGAGCTCGACGCCGCCCATGCCCTCGCCCCGCTCCTGTGGGCCGCCCAACTCGGTCTCGGCTGCGGCGCGGCCGATGTCTGCACCGGTCTCGTCCTCAGCCTGCACGGCAACGCCATCACACTCTCCACCCAGCTGCACGCGGTCGGGGTCCGGGACGTGGCGACGCTGCGCGAGGAAGCGATCCGGCGCCGCGGCGAAAACAAGCTCACCTTCGGCATCGTCTTCCCGCACTCCATGCACCACGTGCTGCTGCGCCAGTGGCTGCGCGCCGCGCGGATCGATCCCGACCGGGACGTGCGCATCGCGGTCGTGCCGCCCGCCCAGATGTTCCGCAACCTTGCCGCGGGCACGCTCGACGGCTACTGTTCCGGCGAACCGTGGAATACGCTCGCCGTGCAGCAAGGTGCCGGCTGGTGTCCCGCGCGCAGCAGCTCGCTGGCGCCCGGCCATGTGGAAAAAGTGCTGATGGTGCGCACCGCGTTCGCCACCAGGCAGCCGGACGAGCACGCCGCCCTGATCGCGGCCATTGCCGAGGCCGCCGGGTGGTGCGACGAGCCCCAGAACCGCCCGGTGCTCGCCGAACTGCTGGCCGCTCCTCACTATCTCAATATCCCCGCCTCGGTCATCGCCCCCGCCCTGCTCGGGCGCTTTGCCTCGGATCCGCAGACGACCGAAAGCGTGCCGGATTTTCATATCTTCAGCCGCGGCGAAGCCAGCGTCCCCACCGCCGCCCGCGCCGCCGCCCTGCAGGCCGAGCTTGTCGCCGACGGCCTCGTGCCACGTTCGCTCGCCAGCTCCAGCCTGGCCGCGCGGCTTTTCCGCGAGGACTTGTTTCGCGCCGCCACCACCGATCTCCCTCAACCGGTGATTTCATGACGCCGCGACAAAACTCGTCGACACAACGAAACCGGCAGCGGCGGTGATGTGATTGGATGTCCGTTTGGAACGTTTTTAAAAAATCTCCGATCCCCGCTGCCATCATCCTGAGCCGGGCCAAGGATGACCGCGGGGGGAGAATCTGAAGTTTCCGGGGACCGGAATCGGCGACGACTTTTTTGAGCCACTCGCGCTGGCGGCCGTCTCGCAAATCTCGGCTCACCAGCGTGCGACCGCCCGCCAACTTTGCACGCCATGAGCCCAATTCATCGGTGTGATGAATTCTTTCAGGCCGGTTAATCTGCGGGGCGGCCCGCGCTGGCATGTCACGCGCTCATTGCCGGCGCATGTCATCCGTCACGAAATTCCTCGTCAACCGGAGCGCGGCATTCCCACGCCCCAACACCAGCCCGCTGGCTTTTCCCTCATGAACTGGCGTGAACTTCGCAACCAAGGCCACTGGCCGACCCTCGCGACGTCGTTCCTCTATTTCGACGTCAGCTTCATGGTCTGGACGCTCCTCGGCGCGCTGGGCGCGCTGATCGCACCGGCGCTGCAGCTCGACGCCGACCAAAAGTTCCTGATGGTGTCGCTGCCGATCCTCGCCGGCGCGTTCCTGCGCATCGCGCTGAGCCTGCTGGTGGACCGTATCGGCACGAAGCGCACCGGCATCATCGCCCAGGTCCTCGTCATGGCGAGCCTCGCGGCCGCCTGGCAGTTCGGCATCTCGTCCCTGGCCCAGGCGCTTTGGCTCGGCACGGCCCTCGGGCTGGCGGGCGCCAGTTTCGCGGTGGCCCTGCCGCAGTCGGGCCGCTGGTACCCGCCGCAGATGCAGGGCGTGGTGCTCGGCCTCGCTGGCGCCGGCAACATCGGCGTGGTCATCGACCACCTCGCCGCGCCCCGCATCGCCGCCGTCTGGGGCTGGCAGGCCGTATTCGGCGCCGCCCTCGTGCCGCTGGCGCTCGCCTTCGTGCTCTACGCGATCTTCTCCAAGGAGC
>Ga0247757_10000854_pt1 | contig 23203 bp, 20 predicted proteins | sample UWRJL126311R4_FD_180929 | JGI IMG/M metagenome (GOLD analysis project Ga0247757, IMG submission 180929) | Plant litter microbial communities from Arlington Agricultural Research Station in Wisconsin, United States - UWRJ-L126-311R-4 | ecosystem: Environmental > Terrestrial > Plant litter >...
ACATGAGCGCGGCTTCGTGTATATAAACTCCTCTATAGTTCTCTCAGTTCAATCAATCTTCTATACTCATACAACGTTATTGCAGCTGCAGTTGATTCACCCCGGTGCACCTATTGCCGTGCCAACAGTATTAAATAATATTATATATAGTAGAGTTAATAGTAATAACAGTAGTATTGTCAGAATAGTACTACTTCTAGGAACGCTGGCGGAAAGCCGCCAGAAAGCTGGCAGCAAGCTGGCAGCTTTCCAAGGAACGCTAGAAAGCTAGTAGTGTTCTCTAGGAACGCTGCCGGAAAGCCGCTAGCAAACCGGCGGAAAGCCGCTGGAAAGCGCCAGAAAGCTGGCAGCCTTCCTAGGAATGCCGGCGGAGAGCCGTTGAAAAGCGTACTAAGGAAAAGAATATAAGACGCTAGTAGAAGGAGCGAGAACAACGCGAACGAACATACCTTTCAACAGACATAGAATCAATCAATCAATTCAATCAAAATCATCCTTCTCGGAACAACGAAAATCTGACATAACTTTACTAATAAAATATAATCCGGAGCGCGTCGACCGTCCTCCCCGCTAGCGTGATTAAGGCTGCCTCTGGTCAGACTCAAGTGGCTGTCACGGTATCGATTCAATCACGCTACACATTGTCTATCCGCACGGACCTGCTTGTCTCTGTTTATTTATATGACCGATGCAGTTCTGCCCTTTCCTCTATATCCAGATGTCTTGAGCCATAGCTACTTTGGTCATTTTCAGGGAAAAGTACCACACTCCTCATTCAACGGTCCGATAATCTTCGCGCAGACCGACTTCCATAGATTCTCATTATCCCAAGTCTGCACTCCTTGCGTGCATTCAAAGGCGAAGCTCAAGCACGTCTCCACCACCTTCGCATAGCGTTCCGACATCTCTTCGCTTGTGACATCAAACCACTGTCTTGCAACACCTTCGCGCATATAAGGTCCAATCTGTTCAATATTACACTCCCTTCTGGCGAAGGCTGCGAACGACTCTTCATTCCAAATTTCCATGAGCAAGATGCCAAGCTCTAGGAACATCGGCCGTGGCTTTGGCTCGTTTGAAACGATTTGAGTGGAACCAGAAAATGTGTAGAGGACTAAGGGCTGGTCTATTTCAATGCGGTGAGTGTGATCTGCTGGTAATCTCTTTGGAAAATATACCGCTTGATTCGACCACGTTGCGCAAAGCCATTGTGAAGTCTTCAATTGGAGTAGCGAGGCTGCCAGTTTGAGAGCAAGTCGCACCTTTTGTCTAGGAAGGATTCGTTTCTGAGAGGATAGTAGTTGTTCAAAGCTAACAGTATCCCAAGTCGTCATCGATCCCTTCTTTTGATAGATACTCAAATCACTGCAGACTAATGGATGTCCGCACCGGAGAAGTAATTCTAGTGATTTGCAGGCCTTCTTAGCTCGCTCAATCTCGGTACACAAATTTTTAACCTGATCAAAAGTGCGATGAGACGCGGTTGGCCTTGAAGGTGTGATTGTGATCGCTGGAGTGGCTAATATTTGACCACTGGATGCCGCATTTGAGTTTCTGCTTGCAAGGTTCGTGAGTCTTAATATCATGGTGACCACAGAACGAGATAATCCACTTACGATTGCAGTATCCCCGAAGTATCATCTTCCAGTACAGTCACGCTAGCTTCGTGCCATGATGGCGGTGCCTGAGCATCTACTGGCTCCTCACTCAGTAACGTACGAAAACTGAACGAGGATGTAGCTGGGTTTGTATAACCCGTCGAAGAGAATGCCGGAAGATCTAAAAACAGGGCGACATTATGAGATGGATGGCAACTCGATACCCAGGCTGTGCAGAAGGCCTCAAACAATTTATCCGTATACGTTCGAATCTGTTTTAAAAGCGAAGCCATGGCGCTTGCTTTGCGCTCGTCAGGAATAATCCTAGATGCTTGTATGCTCTTCAGTTGATGCAACTCTCGTTCATTCTTCAGAATCCTATTTATGCTAGAGTTAAGCTCGTCAAGGTCTTTCGTAAGAGCTGTCACAGTTGATTCCTCGATCAAGTAGAAGATCCTTTTCGATAAAAGCTTCCCTTGAGTATCGCCCGAAAGTGCAAGTTTTCGAATATCAGAAAGCGTGAGGCGACCCATTGTAGACTCTTTCTATTCATTGCTCAGCTTTTGAGGCGCAGATTGGCTTGGCCATGGGCAGGGTAATTTCACTTACTTTGCGAGACCTCTGTACCTTGTGGAGAGCATTCGCTATTTCGAGAAGAGAGGCCTCAAAATCTTCCATGAGGTCTTCGAAGAGCTTCTGCTTTGACTCGCCAAGATAATCCCTCACAGCCCGTCCGCTCGGCCCCGTAGAGAGTTCTGACCAGTAGTCACTCCCAAAGGTAATCCTGATACCAGATGCAGAGCCTGCAGCAAGCAAAAGCTTCTCCAAATTATCTTCTAGACCAATCTTCTGCTCCGTCACTCCTCTGATTAGCCTCTTTAGTGACTTGTCGTATTTGATTGATCGCTTGAGGGCCTTGATGCCGTTTTGATAGAGCTTGAGCCCTTCAATCACGACAGGGAGCGATCCCAGGATGAGACCAGCTGTCTCCACTCCTGTAACCATCTCTGCAAGTACGACTCACACTAGATACTCGGGGTTTCGTCTCTGGACAATGTGATAGGGGCTGAGGTACTGCCGGATGTTTTGAAGTTGCACCTCAGCTACAAGGCTCAAGCTGAGTGCAACCACTTTTTGCTTCGCTTAATAATCACCACTCATGTCGGATTATGATACGCCATTGGAGACGAATAGACTTGCATGCCCCGCACCTGTGACCCCGCACCGGTGAAATGACACGCCGTGAAAGATGGACCTGAGCCGCGCACACCATGTGCAGGTCGCAGCACTAGTCAGGTTTCACCTTTCTCTCTATTCGTGTTTCACACACGAAGTTGCGTTGGTATGGAGGCTGCGACATTGCGCAACCTTGGAAGAGATATTCTGTTTCAATTCGGAGCAGCTTCTTTGGCGCTGCGAACGGGGGTTTCCCAACAATTCGAAACGGACGAGATCGAGCAATCCATCGAGAGTTTAACCACAGAACAAGAGCGATTCCAGCTATGGGCAGCAAATCTAGGACTTCAGGCTGCGGGCGATCGATCGTTGGACTATCGAATAAAAGACAGTTCAAGCATAAAGTCGTACGCAAGTCAGCTACTCGAAGAGCTCGCGGAGGATCTCTACGACCGTAATAGCCACAGCTACTTGTGGGAACAAGTGCTAATAAGTGTCCAGTCTGCAAACTTCTTACGGAGAAGCCGGACCACTCAGATATACAACAGGTGCAGAAGGATGAGGAGGTTTCTGGTTCCGATCGCGGTGAACATGCAGCAAGGAAAGATTCGGATGACGATGCGTCGGGAGACGTGCAATCAGATGATGAGATTGCAGAGACACAGCCCATTACGGTCGAGAGTACTGCAGAGGCTGCGAGAGCAGTACTAGAGGATATTTCTGATATTATCGATCGTCTTTACCGGCTAGCCGCCAAGCTTAGGAGTTCTACAAATAGAGCTCCACCTTCGGCGCGAAACTTTTATCGAGAGCCTCTAACTGGAGTTGATGGAGAAGAGGTCTACTTAACCAGTAGTGAGAGACAGATTGCGAAGGCGCAAACTGAGGGGTTCCATTTACGTCGAATTGAGGAAATCGTTCGCCAGTCTCAGCGTGACGAAGGCGGCGACTCATTCCCAAGAGAGGACAGAACACCAGAGCTAGACCCTCACACGAAGGCGGTGATTCAGCGGATAGCAAAGGGAAACGCTTATAGACAACAGCAATTCATGTTCTGGAGGCAGAGAGAATGGGATAAAAGAAACGCAGTTAACCACCAGGTCACCACGATTCGAAGCCTTCCAATGCCGATCGGACCCAGTCAGGAGTTGCAAGAGTCGCCGGATGTGCCAGTGACGCCGGAGGCCGGACGGGCAGATCTCAATATTCTTGCCGAACGTAAAGTTGCGTTCTCAGAGGTACCATCAGCGACTTGGAATATGCCAAAGGAAACGAATCTCGCCCTCCTGGACGAAACGCGATCGCTGTCCTCAAAGACGGAGATAACCACGACGCCGACCGTCTACGATCCTAGCGGAAGAAAAATTGGCTGGCCTGCGTTCCCTAAGGAGCTTGGGAAAAAGAAAGACTTCATCTGCCCTTACTGTTTTGCGACATGTCCTGCGAAATACCGCGGTAAGGCGCATTGGAGGTATGTCAGACCAGTCATGTGATTGTGGTTTTGATAAACTAGCCACTTACCAGCAGCAGAGCACATCTGATCCAAGACCTTCAACCCTATACATGTACGGCGCAAGCATGCACCGAAGGAGACAATAAGCCGCTTAATACATGGGAGGAATGGATTGTCCACGAACAAGTCTATCACCGGATGGAGTATATATGCCCATATCATCCGGAGCAAAACTTTGGGACTAGGGAGATGTATTCTGAACATATTGCACAGCGACATTCCAAAAAGCAAGACAAACTATTGAAGCTAGATGAAATTGATAAAAACGCTCAACTAGCACCGCGGCCGCAAAGCGGCTGCCCGCTATGCTCGTACGAAGCAGAGACATGGGTAGATATGGATAAGCACTTGGCATTCCACCTGGAAACTTTGGCTCTGCTCAGCCTTCCCCTTGCGACTGGATTAGAGAGAGATGATGTCCGCATGGAATCTCTCCAACTGGAAGATGGCGAGGATGATGCGATGCAACTACTGGATGGCGATGCAGCGAGAGTACTATCTAGCCTATTTGAAACTGAAAGCGAGCCGATAGATGAGGACGGGAATCAGCTGCCGCAAGGCGAAAGGATTACGCTCGCAGCATTGGAAGACCTTGACAGCAAGACGCTGGCGTTGGCTTCAGAAGACGGCAGCCTAACTCGCGGCCTGATTAGATATCTTTTCAAGGGGGAAGAGCTGGACTGGATTACAATAAAGCTAGCTATGGAAGAAAAATGGAGCCCCTGCCTGCAGACGCTCAAGGGTCATAGCGATTTGGTCAGGTCAGTAGCCTTCTCACACGACTCGGCCCGGCTCGCGTCAGCGTCAGACGACAACACAGTCAAGATCTGGGACGCGAGCAGTGGCGAGTGCCTGCAGACGCTCAAGGGCCATAGCGGTCTGGTCAGGTCAGTAGCCTTCTCACACGACTCGGCCCGGTTCGCATCAGGGTCAGGCGACGGCACAGTCAAGATCTGGGACGCGAGCAGTGGCGAGTGCCTGCAGACGCTCAAGGGCCATAGCGGTTGGGTCAGGTCAGTAGCCTTCTCACACGGCTCGGCCCGGCTCGCATCAGGGTTAGGCGGCGGCACAGTCAAGATCTGGGACGCGAGCAGTGGCGAGTGCCTGCAGACGCTCAAGGGCTATAGCAGTTCGGTCAGGTCAGCAGCCTTCTCACACGACTCGGCCCGGTTCGCATCAGGGTCAGGCGACGGCACAGCCAAGATCTGGGACGCGAGCAGTGGCGAGTGCCTGCAGACGCTCAAGGGCCATAGCGATTCGGTCAGGTCAGTAGCCTTCTCACACGACTCGACCCGGCTCGCATCAGGGTCAGACGACGGCACAGTCAAGATCTGGGACGCGAGCAGTGGCGAGTGCCTGCAGACGCTCAAGGGCCATAGCGGTCGGGTCATATCAGTAGCCTTCTCACACGACTCGGCCCGGTTCGCATCAGGGTCAGGCGACGGCACAGCCAAGATCTGGGACGCGAGCAGTGGCGAGTGCCTGCAGACGCTCAAGGGCCATAGCGGTTGGGTCATGTCAGTAGCCTTCTCACACGACTCGACCCGGCTCGCATCAGGGTCAGACGACGACACAGTCAAGATCTGGGACGCGAGCAGTAGCGACTGCCTCTAGACGCTCACCATTGGCCGGGCGCTCTTCCACATCTAATTTGACATTATTGAAATCAGCGCTCTATCAGGTTCGAGACCCCTTTTATCTCAGAGTCCTCAATATCGAGGCCTAGCCTTAAACACAGATGGTATATAGATAACATACAATTTAGGGAACTTAATATGGCTACCATTAGATTATTAACTATTATATTCAGTAGTATCGAACTAGAAAAGTATAGGTATATAAAGTTAAGCTTAACGAGTTTAATATATTCTACTAAGGCTGTTGGAACCATCAAATTCCTATGGTGTTGGAATCATCATATTCCTATGGCGTCAACACCATGTCTCGTGATCACATTCTTCCTCTCCCTTCGCCCCCTTTCTTCGCCCCTTTCTTTCGCTCCCTTCCTCGCTATGACTCATCGCGTCCACGCGCCATGACCTATAGCGCTCCGTACGTCGTAAAGGGGTAACGCGTCTTCGTGTATATATAAACTCCTCCATAGTTCTCTCTCTATAGAATCAATTATCTACTCTCGAACCTACTTTGCAGCTGCAGACTGATTCACCCGGTGCACCTATTGCCGTGCCAACACATAGGAATATGATGATTTCAACACCATAGGAATATAAGGGTTCCGACAAGCTTTTTAATCTAAAATTTAATTTATAGATATAAAAATTATATAATTTTAATTATATAATCTTATATTTTTACGAGGGCTATTTCTATCCTTCCTTAGGAACCCTATAGAAACCCCTCGGATCACGTAAGGTCCCCTCTCTCTATATAGTCACCCTCGCTTTCGGTTTTTTGCTACTTGCTTCCACAGTTCTGATTGGTGGAATAGGTTTCGTTCCGAGCGTATAACATCCCGAACGTCGACCAAACAGGAAATAGCTTGACGATCTCAGTCCAGCTTAGCATATTAAGAAGTAGCGAGAGGAAGTATGCAAACACAACTATCAAAAGCTTCTAAATGTAGAATGTTGTTAAATGGAATCATCCTTGCGCAAGCCCTTTTTGCATTCTTTGCTGTGGGCACTGCATGCTCGACGGATGAAGACTGTAGCCTGAATGGCATCTGCAATGAAGTCTGCCGCTGCGACCCAGGCTGGTATGGGGATGATTGTGGCCACCTGGACCTTGCTCCTGCAACGCGCTGGACCGGATACAACCACACCAATTACACTGACCCTAGCCACTACGGAAAGTATGGCAACTCTTCCTGGGGTGGACGCATCGCACAAGACAGGACCGATCCCAAGCTTTTCCATCTTTTCGTTGATCAGTTTGCGTTCGGATGCGGACTGGGGGGTTGGAGACCTACAAGTTTCATTGTAAGAGCGGAGTCGAGGAATGGACCTCAGGGGCCATACGAGTGGAAACAGAATGTGACGGGGAGCTTCAGACATAACACAGACATCCTTTGGAGTCCTGCAGATCAAAAGTATCTTCTTTGGGCCATTGGAGCAGATATCGAGGATCCGAAGAGTTGTAAGTCGGTATCGGGGTAAGTTACATGCTCTGTGCATACAACGTGAACGCTCATGACAGCAACTAGGTCACAATTTCCGGCTGTCGTCTCAGTTTCCGCTGCTGAAGATATCCATGGTCCTTGGAGCCCATTCCGCGTGGCTGCGAGCGGCACAAATCCTGCAGCCTGGCCCCTATGGACACCGGATACTCACACAACCGAGATGGCTTTAGCAGTCGAAGACATGCATATATTAACCGCCATGGATTGGAACGGCACTTACACACTCGTCAGCAACGTCCCTTGGAACACCACGGACTACAGTCCCACTTGGACCGAAGACCCCTTCATCTGGCGCGACAAACGGGGAAACTGGCATGCACTGGCACACTGGATGATTGACATTGTAGAGTATGATCGGAGAAAATACCCACGAGTGGGAGCACATATGTTTTCACGAGATTTGCAGCAAGGATGGCAGTTCAAGGTTCAGGAGGCTTTCAACTCGACGGTGCTGTTTACGGACGGCGTAACACAGACATTCAATCGTAGGGAGAGAGCGAAGATATTCTTCGATAATGAGTTGAATCCGTTATATTTGGTGAGTGGGGTGCAAGCATTGGATGCGAAGACAAGCTTTACCTTGGTGCAACCTATTGGGAGTAAGTGGGTGGAATTTGAGAATGCGCTCCAAATTCAATGATACTTGTGGTATGATACGAAAGCCCACAAGCCTCTTCCAGATCAATGACATTGCTATTTCCCACTCCGTAACAAGATGACTTCACTATTTAGACATTGTAAGATCATCTTATGCTAATCTATAAAGGCATAGCTAGCGTGTCGCTCTTATTCAGCCATTCCCGCATCTGGCTCCTGTATGTGATCTGAAAAATACCATGCCGTTGGCTACACTGTCAACCGTTTTGTCACATGTTCCAGACCCGCTTCGACCGTATTACCCCTGTCTTGTAGTAGAGGTTTCCTGGCACACTATAAAACAAGGTACTCTACCGGTCAGGCGCGAAGGCGACGATAGAATTGGCAATTTTCTATAATTAATTAAGTTTTTCTATTATAGAAAAGATCTTCTATGCTGCCCTTCTTATATTCCTTTCATTCCTGGGAAATCAGCCAGCTTTCTGGCGGTATTCCGCCGGTTTACTGGCGGCTTTCCGGCAGCGTTCCTAGTGAACGCCACGAGTTCTCTAGCTAGTGCTCATAGAGAACACTACTAGTGTTCTAGCTTTCCGCCGGTTTGCTGGCGGCTTGCTGGCGGCTTTCCGGCGGCGTTCCTAGACGAGGTGCTATTCTGACAGAGTGTTGTTGAATGGAATCATCCTTGTACAAGCCCTTTTTGCATTTTTTGCTGTGGGCACTGCATGCTCGACAGATGAAGACTGTAGCCTGAATGGCATATGCAATAATGTCTACCGCTGCGACACATTGATTTATTTATTTATTTTGGCAGCTCTGGGGTTAGTCGCTCCGCGGACCTTTCGACCTTAGCAGCGTGCCCTTAATGGGGAATGTCCGCTAAGTCCCTTCGTAGCGGCTCCACAGCCTTCCACCGACAGCCTCTCTCCGGCAATGGCACGTTCGATTAGAGCTAGTTCCCATTCACAGTCGCAGTACGCCCCACCCCCTTCTTTCCTTACGCCTTAAATCGCATTCACGGCACTTAGACCTAGAGAATCCCTTCCCGCTTATATTATGGGTCGCACATTGATCGATACTCATGTACGGGTGGCAGTAGGTCATAGGTAAGGATTTCTATCGGAAAGTGCGATTAGGGCATGTAACTAGCAAAGGGGATATAATTATTGACTCTCAAGGCCAGCAATCAGAAGCGCGCGGCACGTACGTACGACCGTCAAAGCCATTGGAGTAGACCCAACCACCACAGAGGTGAATTCTGTCAGCCACAACGGCACAACTTATTCATATTTCATAGATGTACAATGTCGTGGGTGCAGGCAGATGGGGAGATCACTTGGTAGTAAGGATGGAAAGGACCAGATGTGGCTTATCTTATCAATCGAGGTCATGCGCTAGTTACCTAACTTTCCTTGGCTGTCGCTGCTTCTGCTGGGAGTGACGAGCGCTTGCGACTGGCAGCCCTGTTCTTGCCCCACTGCAACTCCACGATGCTAGCCCTTGCATCATGATCACCTTTGGTCATGCCTACATGCACGTCACCCTTCAGTTCAGCATTTTCCCTCGGTCGTGTCGAAGACTGGTTGCAGAACACCCCTCTAGTATCTTCGAGTCCATCTGATTCTTTGCGCAAGCGACATTGTAACGACAGTATATCACGCAACTCGAGTCCTAAACGACAACGCGTTGAAGCTGACGATGTACTGCCAACCCAGAGCGCATCCCAAGTCGGTAGCATCAGCATCGTGAATCTATCGGACCGCACAACCTTAACAGCTCCGCAAGGATCTAAGAGGACTTCGAGTCCAACACGCTATCTTACCGAACTGCGTACCGTAACGCCATCTATCACGCTTAGCTCCTTTAACCAGGTGGATCAACCGCTACCCGTCGACGTTGTCGCTCGCATAAATAGCCTTTGCACCCACTTGGGCTGTCGTAAAGGTCTCGAGACATGCTATATACCTGCAGGTCTGCGCAAGGCCATTGAAGTAGAGGCTCTCTTCATGCCCTCGCTTGCTATAAATCCCATCGATCTAGATGCATACGACTACGAAGATACGCGGCCAGCCGGCGACCCATTCCTAGTGGATATATTAGATCGTGTCAAGAATATCTTCCAAGACGCCCACCATTGTACCTAGTTTGGACGAGACGAGAACGCTTGGTGCTATCGTGTTATTTCGCCGCTGATCGAGCTTGCTATGAGGCTTCATAGTAGCGCCAAGTTCAAGCTCGAGTGTGTGTATGATATTGCCCGAATCCAAACCTAAGAGCGCCTACGTCTTGTACTAACTGAAGTCATCAGGCAGTCACAAAGCATTCGATCTCGATACCTTTTTACTGTCCCCGAGCCTACAGCCGTATCGCCCAACAAAAGAGTTCCGCTTACGCGTAGGACTGACTTCTGCTTTTCCTATTCGTGTTTCGATCCCTATTTCGCAAAACTGTATAAACAGTTAGCGGTCGCCAATGCACCAGTTGTATCGCATATAATAGACAACTGTACTCGACGATAGCATTGGCAATTTTCCAGCAGCTGCTGCCAGATGATTAAGGAAGACTTAGCGCACATAACAGGACCAATATAGTACAGGTGTAAAGACGTGGGAAGAGCTTCTGCTGCTTGTTAGTCTAAGCACATGTGGTTTTTCTCATAACGATGCGGTTCTCGCTATGTGGTGGGGGATAGTACATTCCTAGGCAGTAGCTAAAGATACCTGAAAATCACCGAATTCCTCAAATTTCCTGAAATGCTTTGTGGCGACTGGGTCAGGAATGGCCTGGGTTTCTCTGACGACCTCTAAACATCCTTTAAATAGGCTGGGTACATGGGTCGCCGAGAAATAGGGGAATAAAGGGAAACACTAAAGCATGATCCTTAGTTGAGAAACTTGCAAGTATAATGTCAGAAACCAGAACGCCGGGAGCACTCCATTAGGACCAAAAAGGCAATAAACGATGCATACTATCTCCAGTACTCCAATCCTACTCGATTCTCTCGAGTGCGGCACTCGTAGGTCTCAGAGGTAATCCGGTCTTGAGGTATGTCGCATCAATCATCTCCATCTGTCGAATTGATTCTTCAGGCTCGACCCAGACACCAGACCCTTGCCTCTTTTTTATTCGATTGACGAACTCCTCGAGCTGGAATCTGTACGTTGAGAATGACTCATCGCCCTTGAGTGTCTCACTGGTCGTCGGCCAATTGTAGACTTTCTTGTACTCGATTTTCTTTTCCGTCTTGATAACTTTGCCGTCGACCCGGTTCTTCAGCTGAACAGTGGTGATGATATCCATGCGATGATACAAATGCGGACCCATGTAGTTATGGAAGATGATCGACGTTTGCGTAGATTCCTCTAACTCGCCACCTCGATCAGTAGTCTGCGCCCTCAACTTCACCGTCAGTGTAGGAAGCATGTTATTGAAACTCGGCAGATTCTTAGTCAATGCTGGGAACCAGTACCCGCCTCTGGCTTGCAGATCCGCAGATATCTTTGCTATCCCGCCATTAGGAAACAGGTACTCTGCAAAGATGGCCTCGTCACACTGGCTATCGAAGCGAGGGGGAAGTGGTCTATAGGTCGCAGAAAGAATTTCCTTGGGCTCGTCTGCAAACACAGACCTCACGACGCTCACAGCATAGGATCCGAAGTCCATAAGAGTACCCCCAGAGAGTGAATAATTGAACCTTATATCGTCCTTGGGAAACATTCCAGCGAATAGCGAATTGACGACCCGCGCTTCTTCCACGTCTTTCGCGTCAAAGAGTCGAAGGAATGTCTGCCAAGCTGGGTGGAATTGGTAATGGAAGGCTTCCAGCAGGACAGGAGCATCGGGTTTCATGAGAAGAGGATGTCGGAAAAGCGATTTCGCCTCTTCTGCGTTCGATACCGACGGCTTTTCAAGCAGTACGTGTTTTCCTGCTTTGAGTGCTTTGAGTGTCCACTCGTAGTGCAGGCCATTTGGTAAGGGAACATAGACGCAGTCGATGGTAGGATCAGCGATAAGGTCTGCTCAACACGTAAGCGAAAGCTCGTTTTCTAAACGTGGTCTCATGTTTGATGTTTTGCACCTAGAAACGAAAGAACTGGTTCGTACCATCGTAAGTGTTATGCACGTTAGGAATGTCGTGCTTCTTCGCATAAGCCTCTGCTTTCTTCCGATCGCGGGCTGCAACCGCAGCTACGATTACATCAGGATGCGACTTCGCTGGAGTAAGAAGCGCCATGGGGCTAAAACAACAAATTTAAGCATTTCGTATCCACTTAACTCTACTAGGCTTCGACTCACGCGATGTTAGCCGCGCCGAGGATGCCAAATCGGAGGGCATCATCTTTCTTCGATACGACGGTTGGGTTGAAGCCGTTGTACGTGCGCTTAACATAAGCGAGGAAACCGAGCATTCTGACAAATAAGAGCGAGGGTTTCTACAGGAAGACCGTGTTGTCTCGCAAGATGAGTCTCGTTTGGGCCGGTGAAGAGTAATCATGGTAAGGGGAGGGTGCTTGGGCGGCCTCTTTGTTGTGTCGCAGCCCCGTCGGCTAAACTCGCGCTAGGGCACACGCTACAAATTCTATCGGGATGCTCCCGATACCTCGCAAGATGAGCCTGATTGAGGAAATCCTTGCAGAGCAGACCCTGGACTTTAAAAAGAAGCGAAAACCCCACGATGCTGCACAACATCAAGCAAGCTCCCAGGTCTCTGCGCAATGGCTCCCAATTATTCATTGCACCTGATCCCCGTGTACTGGCTGCTGGCTCTCCTGCCACATGCCTACGCTGTATGCGAAAAAACTTCTGTTTTCCTATGTACGATAATGGCAACTGACATGGTGGTAGGTCCGCACTCTAAAGAATTCCAATGGGGGTAAATGGGATAACGCAGCCCCACGATCCATGGACAACGAGGCCAAACATCAAAAGCAAGTCCCAGCCGAGGTATGGGGGCGCTTCCAGCGAAGCGAGTCAGCACATAAGAACATGATGGAGAATGCCCCATTCTTTCTGGGTGCAGTGATTGCGGGTAATCTTGCAGGGCTACCAACTGGTATGCTGCATTTCCTCATCTGCCTTTTCTGTGCTAACGACGTGGCTGAACAGATACCATGAACATCTCTGCCATCACATATGTAGCACTTAGAGCTTTGTACATCGTACTTTATGTGAAAATCACGTCTCGGAAGTTATCGTATTTACGCTCCATCAACTGGGCAATTTCAGTGGGTTTGCTGATGAGGCTGTTTTGGAAGGCGGGAAACGTGCTCGCAAAGCAAGGATAGCCGATATGTATGAATGGGCAGTTTATTGTTCTTGAGTTTTATGCGTCCACTAACGGCGCTTTGAAGAAATCACACAATATCAAAAAAGCGTAAGACTACAATCGTAGTCTATGCCCTAAAAAAGGCTTGACCAACATGTTGAGATGAATTCCATAGACATATGAAAGAAGATTTTCCGAATCATCCCATCATCCAGCCATTGAACCCATAACTAATTTAAAGATCGCTTCTCGCTTCGTATGCACAGTAAAAATAAACTATGTACAGTTGATTATGAAGGTGCGCTTTATCGCCCATAGCGATGGTGGCGAAGCCGCATTGAGTACAAGTAGGATGTCTCCAGCATGGTATCATATCATAAAGAAAGGAGTGCTGATGCAATGCAACAGGAAACCGACAGGGAAAGTGAAAGACGCCTGATCAAAAAGAATGCATTGACTAGCGCTTCCAGAAGCTCAGTCTTCGTTCTTTCTTTCTTCCTCTCTCCTCGTCTTCAGTGATTTTCGAATTCATTTTCGGATTTTTAGGTGCTCTAGGAATCTGTGGAGGTATAGCCTCCAGTATCGACCGAGGGGTTTCGCTTCCTGATCGTCCAATAGGGTCAGATGTAGCAAATTCAAATGTAGCTTGGAAATCTTTCCTCGATTCTTCTTTAGAAACCGATACAGGAGACGGGGGATTCATCCGCAGTGGTGACATCTCTCGGGTGTATTTGGAAAAGGAGGTCGTCCGGCTTCTAAGCGAATTGGTTCGAGACCAGATCCGGTGGGTTAATGTAAGATTATCGACCGACAAAGATGCTGCTGGAGGAGTCGGGGCTTGGCGAGACGGGGCAGCTGGAGGGGCGCTTAAAGCGATACCGATAGCCGGGTCAGTACTCGCCGTGTCTAGTGAATATGATTGTGACTCGGGGAAGGATACAGTTGGTTTGTCAAAGCTAAAACGAAATCCACCACTTTTATTTGTATTCCTGAGAGATGTTGGTCGCGGTGACTTTGACGTTTTCTTCAAGTCAGATACCGGCACATCGTTGATGTCAACAAGGCCACCAAGGAGGCCACTTTCCTCAGCGGGGCTGATTTTTGGTTCGGACTGTTCGTCATGTGCACTCGATGTGGATGATGTCAAGCTTGCCTCGTCACTCCAAAATGTATTTTCCTCGGAAGCGGTACTTCCGGAAGAGCTGGAAGAATTGTGCGATGCGTCCGCCTGAACGGGAGTGATGAGTTCATCGAAGACGAAAGAATCTATTACGGGCGTGCGTGGTGGGTCGTTGACAATAATAGTATCTATCTCGGGTTTGCTTGACGAGGTATTGCGCGAATGAGGTGTCGATACAGGGGTTATGGGTCGGAGCCACGAAGTGTCGGGACCTGCACCTTCTGGTAAAGTTGACCGAGAGGAACGCTTTGTGTTCGCGGCGCCAAGAGACTGGCGGCGTGACATGACTCGGGAAGATGGCTGAGAAGAGGATGCAGAAATGATTTTGCCTTGGTCAGGTCCACATCCTTGTATTGAAGACTCTGAGGGGAATTGGGGCTTCAGTTGTGGGGTGTTCCGACTCGAGGTCAACTGCAAAGAAAGCCGTCGGAGCGATCGAATAGAAGATGGCCGGTTGATTTTTAGAGGAGCTGGAACCTCAACAGAGATTGGCCGGCTGCTATGGTCGGTATTGGTATGGTGGAGGTAGTCGTGCGTTTGGCAATCGGGCTCAATCGCCGAAGGACTAGACACCATCGAGGTGGCTTCGGAATGTGCTTTGGTGGATTCCGAAAGATAGTGGTTGATGGCATTGCTAACTGAATGAGTGCTTGGGGGAGAAGAGACCTTCATTCCTACCTCCCACGGAGACGGTTCTGTGATAAGACAGCAGAGAGGATAATCAGGCTCTGTGTCACGCACTTCTGCGGGGGCTCGAAGTGCAGACATAAGATACTGCAGAGTGCCATAGATCAAAAGCCAACGAACCTTACGAGCATCTGCCAAGGACACCTTCTCTTCCCTATTGCCCATGGCGCATTGCCGTTCGAAATACATGTACTCTTGAATAATTCGTGTGTTTGTGAGTGAGATGTTACTACTGTTTGACGCTTCCGTGAGAGCCTGCCGGGCACTCAAATAGCGCTCTGTCTTAACTTGTTTCGACCCAAGTGTTAAGGCTCGCAAAGATTTCTGCGATTCCGTTCTTTTCCTCGATGCCACATCGGAGGGCAACAAAGGTAGAGGATGAGGAAGAGACGGAAATTTGAGCCGCTTGTCAAAGGAATCCACATTCTGAAGGACACAAATGCCACCACTTGCTAGTTTCTGTGATGCCAGATCTGCCGTCGATTCCGAGTCAACAAGATAGTCATACATGCTCTTGAAGTCAAAGTATAGGGATCGATATAATACTTTTGAGAATGAACTTCCTTTTGGTGGAGGCCAGTAACCAAACTTGTCAACGTAGAAACTTCGGAGGAAGGACCTGAACCTATCGAGGTGAGTGCGTAGTCCCTCGGTCAATCCTAAATATGCAGGAGACAGGTCGTCCTCCAAAAAGTTCCGTACCGCGGCTGTAGCTCGGCTCAGTTGAATATCCATCTCTAGGTAGGCCCGGGTAATCAGAGCTTTTGTCAAACGTGACTGGGGCTGGAGAGGTATTAGCCGTGTAAATGGACGGCGTATGGCAATCTTACCGCAAACTCTTGACTTAAGGCCAAGCTCTCGTTCATGCCAACGCAATGCGCAAAAGCATCTATCCACAAGTCTCGATTCCGGTAATGCTCAGCGTAGTAGAGCATAGCTAAGGCATAATCCGGGCAATCGACGAAATCTCGGTAGCCCTGATGGTCGGCGTAGTCGAGGAGGTTTTGTTGGTTGTCAACCCTACCTGATCGAAACAGATGCATGCGCTCGTGGAGGTCGATGAATGCCTGGCCCAAGTGTGTTCCCACCAGAGGTTTACCGAAAATGAACGCAAAGAAATTCCGCGTGGTTATGTGCCATCGAAAGGACTCTTCTCGAGAGGTATCGTCCGGGGCTGGCACATACAACTCCACTTTGTTTGGGGGCGAGGCCCGGGGACCAGAAACACGGCCCCGAGTGGATGCGTGCGACTCCAGCCCAGTAAGTGCGGTTATTTGGGCATAGCAAAGACTGAACATGGAGCCACATTTGGTCTGCTTGAGGGCCTTGAAGGGGACGCAGAATGAAGGACCGCGGCGTGATTGGCCTAGGGCATACAGGTGGATGAGGCAATCGCCATCATCGAACCATAGTTCAGGATCCTGAAAGGCCTGTTAGCAAAGCACAGTAATTGCATATCAGCGATGCCTCTCACCCTTCGTAGCCCATCCCATTCGCTGGCAGTGCGCGTCAGGCCTGCCCAGCGCTGAACCTTTACCGGGCGCATTGGGTTGCGTATAGTTGAGGAACAACTAGCAGATCTGCGGTCCAGATTGGAGATGATGCAAGAAGAATCTTTCATCGAGTAGGTCTGGGACATGTTTGTTGTCGAGGTTAGATTCACCCGCTCCAAATTTGGAACATGGCCGGCCACGAGAATCTTGACAGGGCTGACGCGACACGGAGTCGTGTCCGCAGATTTAGATCAAATTGAGGTGAGATTGCTTTTCTCCTAAGTGAAGGGATAAGGCTGAGAACGAGAGGTCGAAGCTTTTCTCGGATCATTAACGCGGAACCGCACGGGGATTACGAGCACTCTTAAATTAGACGTCACAGGATATGAGCTGAAGGGACCTCGACCAAAACACGGCGCGAGGCGACGACGAGATCTAGGCAGATCCCTGCACGGATCTCAGCTCACAGCGTGGTTGGTGGCAGCCGAGGAGACGTCGAATGCGCGGGCCGTGCTGGCGCCTTTGGCTGCATCGTGTGGCTGCGGGCCAGAAAGGAGCGGACGGAGGGGCTAGCGTAGACGGGCTGGCTGCTGGCTGGCTGAGAGCCGTGGACGCGTCTCGATCCACAAGGCTAGACGGCGAGCACCGAGGATGACGAGGACCTGGATGGTACGGCAGATGGGAGGGCCCTGTAGGCGATAGGCGTGTCCACAGAGGGCGGGCGCAGGGATCTTCGCCCGCTGCCAGCTGCCATCTGGCTCGCCAGGCATAGCGACAGACGTACGGTATGTGCATGCTGTGTAGGTGCTAGGCAAGTCGGTGCAAGGGTGGGATTCGCATAGACGACGACGACGGCGACGCAATGTAGATCTGCGGAGCAGAGACATGGTGGTGGACGGGGGGTTGGGAGATGAGCATGGTGCAAAGAGTGGCCCGACAGGGTCTGGCGACAAGTCATCACTCCGACCAGGCCCAATCAGCGCCCAGGCCCAGTCGGGTCGTGGGGGAGCCCGACAACTCAACACCACGGCTCTCCCACGGCTTCCCTTGCCGGCCACTCCTCTGATTCGTCCTCGTACTTTGCACTTGTAGTTTTGCCCTCGACTCTGTCTATATACCGATTCCCCGAGCCAACGACAGCCTGCTACGTCTTCAACCTCGGCGCCAGCCACGAACTACTGTTCGCCCTCGATCTGAACTGCTGCTTCATGCTTCGCTGTGGCCCGAGAAGGGCCACCGTTGATCTCTTCTGACACTCGCCCACCGTCGTGCCGAGGGCAACACCTGTACCACCCGCTCATCGGCCGATACGGCACTGGAAGGTGCAGCAGAAGTATACACGAGCCTCTATCTCACCAACGTATGCCATGTTCCATCCGGACTGGCCCGTCCCAATCACTCCTCTTCCCTGGTAGAGCACAAATCCAGTAGCTTAGTCTACCGCTGAGCCTTCAATACACGCGCCAGCGACGTACCCGAGGACGCGTGGCGCTTTGCAGTTCCCATCAACGGGATTATGCATCCCCTCTTTCATATGCGCAACACGGCTTTGCCATCAGCACTTGCCATTACCTAGTCACGAAAATTTCCCCAACAGAGCCCCTTATAGCCGACCACCGTACTCCCTGTGTTCTAACATTGCGACATTTCTATGAGATACGCGTCTGCCTCCATCTCTGAAAAGGGCTTGGCTGCCAATCTGTGCTGAATACAACCTCGTGCTACTATATACCACGATTCTCACCGCCTCTTCAGTCTATAGCTTGCTGCGCCTACCCGTCCAGGTACTTTTTAATAACGCATCGCCTTCAAAACATGCAGGCAACGTTTGGACTGCTTCCCTTCATGCACTCAGTACAGTTGAGACGAAGAGAGGCCCAAGCATAACAAAAAGCAGTTGCCGCTAAGCCAGATATTTCCTTATCGTAGTATTCCTCGTCATCCTTTGGTTACGTCTTTTTTCCTTCGTAATTGCCCCGAGAATACGGGCTCCAAGACGTGTAGAATTTCCGTCGCATAGGGTGGTAACACGTCCTCCGCCAGATCGAATACGGTAAGGGCGAGCCTCGTGTAACCACCTCACCCGTTGACAAACAACGCCGAATCGAACCTGTTCACCCCAGGTCATGCTCTCTAACATCATAGCAACGAGGCGCGCTTTCACTCACTTCGCTTCACTGGGGTGAGTGAGGTGAGTGATTCAACCGTTGCTGCCTGGCTCCGCGCGGGCTTTTGAGCCTCGCCGCCCGAGACTCATACGTCCTCTGGCAAACACCTTCTGCTCACCTTCCACCCTAACATGTCCTCAACGCCAGGTACGCGTCAGGCCCGGAAGACTTACCTTATCGCTAATCTTTCCCCCCATAGAGCAGGGCGAAATGGCCTCAACCGACATGCCGGACGCAACCCCTTCGAGACAGGCTCACATAAGCGTTGAAGCCGGAAAGCCACTGAACCTAGTCTGCACCCATGAAGGCGTAACCCAAGTCACAGATCTGACCGAGAATGATGATATGATCTTCACCAGCGCAATGGTCAAGGTGCTGAATACCATGGGGCTAGTTGAAGGAGAGGTGGGAAAGTTCCGTAACTACATCGAAGCTCCCCAGATGAAGGATAAGCCTCTCTTCCAATGGCCGGTTTTTGTCGGATACGCCGACCTCCAAAAAGCAGTTGATGCACTTGATACGGCGACTGGTGCTCTGAAATCCCAGTTCGGAAGAGTCCGTCTTCGGCTCCGACATTTGCCTCGACCTCACGACTGACATCACCCCAGGTTTATTTTGCTCGTTGCTGCATGAGAACCTATCTTGTTCTAGCCCGTGACATTTCGACCAATGTCAGCAACATCACGGCGCTTGCCCTGAAGACAATGAGTGACAAAACCGCCGAGCACCTACAAGAGCTTGAGAATCCCACGAAAGATGATCACGGCCAAGACTTCGTAAAAGCCGCCTTAGCCAAAGAGGTAGCAAAGCTGATCAAGCACTCGACCGAGGCCACAAACAGCGTTTGGGAGGCCTGCGATCTTCTGCAGAGCATTCCTGCTGAAGCCACGGCCAAATCTGCTGCTCCCACGCCGGGCATCGGCACAGTCAAAAACACTAAAACAGGCGTCTGGAGAGAGTGGATGTACATAACCGCTATCATATGCTTCCTCATGGCCTACTGGACGTATCAAGAGTATGACTTTTCCGGTAGTCATCTCTTGTCCAACCCGCTCCGCATTGCTACTTATAACAATACGGGTGGCCATGTTGATGCCGTAGTTGCAGATATGAAGCATGTCTGCGGTCTGGTCAACGAAAACTTCAATCTCGCCGCTCAAGTCCAAGAAGCAAAGCTGTCCGAGCTTCATAAGCGCAACAAAGTCTTGGAAAACGCCTTGAAGAACAGCAATGAGCGCATCGACAACATTTGGGAGGCGTTAGGCCCACCCAATGAGGTCGGCACTTATTACATGGATTTCAAGGAGGGTAGTGATAACCCGGTTGTTGGCGACAAGCGTATATTCAAACTACGTCAAGAGTTGATGGCGCAGATACAGCGGTTGGAAGCGCGCACGCTCCAAACAAGGAAAGAGACCCAGCTGACTGACATGCGCCTTACACGCCGTATGGATAAGGTTGAGCGCAAAGCAAAATGAGTTCATTACCTCAGGATTCGGAGACCTGGCATAAGCGTACCGTTGGGAGAAGGCCAAAAAAAGGGCTCCTATTGCATATCGAGTACTGATTATCGCGTGGGTATCGCGCATGTATCTCTCTGGTTTCGAAAATTCTGGCAACAAGGCACAGGTCTCACGAGATCTTGTAAGGGAAGTTGGAGGGAGTGCTGACATAGTATTGCCGCGTGCAAATGCCATCCCCAACGATACCTGTAATTAAAACTAAATCAAGCCCACTTCTGAAAGCTGACAAAATAATTGAGCTGTGGCACACATGCATGGAACACTGATATCCGATCTAGAAAAGACTTACTTCCTAATCCAGCCCATCATAGACAGCCTTCTCCGCTCCAAACCAGCTTGTGATGACCTTCATATCTCCAAACGGCAATGTCTGGCCCGCCAGTATTCCCGCAACCCCCTTCTCCCTATCGCACCACCAATAGCAGTTGGCCAGCCCGCACCACCAGGCTGTATTAGCACCTCGCCCCGTCGCTCCCGGCGCCATTGTCAGGAAGAAACTGAGGCCCCAGCCCTGCGGCGGATTGCCTTCCTGCGGGTAGATTTCGGGTGTTTGATTAGCAAGGAGGGGATTCGCAGGTGGAGGACCTAAAGAATTGGAGATGCGTCAGCAAGTACACGACAGGAGAACGGAGATAGTCTAAAGTGGCGGGCGGGGAAGGGGGGGAAGCAAGGTAGCTGATGGGGCATCGTTTACCTCCACGTGCAAAGTCGGGTTGGTCCGGGATCTGGTTTTCCCACATGAGATCGACGGTCTCTTTCTTGAGGATCCGATTCCCGGTCTGCGGGCTCTCTCCGCCGTTCATCAGGGCCAGCATGACCTTGATGTACTCCTTGGGCTTGGCGAACAGACCCGCACCGGCCGAGTGGAAGAAGGCCTGCTGCTGCTCCTTGGTCGTTTGCTTGAGTGCCCGGCGGTACAGGTGGTCGCGCTCGGACAGAGCGCCGGTGGCCGGGTCGCGCTGGTGCATGTATGCAAGGTTGCTCTGCATCTTCTCGTCCGGGAACATGGTGACGGAGCTAATACCCAACGGGGCGAAGATGTGCTCTTGCATGTAGTCATTCAGCTTCTGTTTCGTGACGCGCTCGAGGATGATGCCCGCCCAGTCGACGTTGATCTATGGGTTTCGCGTCAGCTTTGTGTGCGCGTCTCTATCGTCCGGGGCAGAGAGACGGGGGTAAACACATACGCCGTATTCCCACATGCTACCGGGCTGATTGACCATCGGCGAGTTGACGATGTCATCCTCGTCGCCGTCGAATTCCGAGATCCCCACGGGCCGGCCTCGCATGTTCACGCGGGGGTCCCAGAAGGCGTACGCAAAGCCGGCGGTGTGCGCGAGCAGCATCCTCATCGTGACCCGGCCTTGCTGCGCGGCTCCGTTCGCACCATCAGCATAGACTTTCTTGGCTCCGATCTCGGGTGCGATTTTCTCGATGAAATCACCGTCGTCGAGGGGTATCTTTCCCTGCTCAACGAGCTGCAGGACGGCGATTGTAGCGACAATCTTGGTGCACGAAGCGATCCCTATTGGCGTACGCGTGTTAACTCACGGCAAGTATGTAAAAGGGGACACGCAATCGGAATGAGAGGATAAAGAAGACTTGCGACGAAAAATGAAAGCAAGTGGATGAAAACATCAGATACTATGGCAAGAATCGTCGAGGCGGCCGAAGTGCATTTTTTACTCGTACGATAAACGTACTTACAAAAGCTCGTATCCATATCCATCGGCTCCTTCGAGTTCACGGAACGTGTGCCCGAGGCATGCTCGACAAGTGTATGGCCTGACCTGTCAACGGCGACGAAGACAAGGCCATTGACGCCGGTGGGACCTTCCTTGGTAGCACCATCAAGCAGCGCTCTGACATTCTTGACACTCTGGGTTGTGAGAGGCATGATGTTGAATGTGAGACCTTATCAGTGGACGAGGTGTGGTATTTGTATTTCCAATTTCTCCCAAGCCAATCCTTCCCTATCACTAGACTAGTTGTAGGGTGGGAGACAGTGCTTACACTGTTAGTTATTATTAGATTTCGTCGCTAGAACTGCTGCTGAGCCAAGGACAACTAGAGTAATCGAGGGTTTCATATACCATCCCGCTTCCTGATATAGGGCATCTATTTATTTTTTTTTACTTTTGCTTGCAACCCTCGGGATCGTTGCTGCAGTACCCCGCTTCGGCAGACACCCCGCATTCACAACCCGCATCTGCACCTCTGCCCCTTAACGAGTCGGGTACCAGTAAAATCCAATAGAAGATGTACACCTGGCGCTGCAATGCACTTTTAGCATCCATGCCATCTGCTCTTGGTAAGCTTCTTACCAACTCAGGCACTTTTTGGTAGGGCTTATGTCATGTGAAAGTTCTGGGCATTTATTTATCTTCTTTGCTAGTAGTTATCCTCTTCACGCCTTTTCTGTTGGTCTGCAAAGGGTGCTTTGCATGGTTCTTATTTTTGATGTTATAATACCCCCAGTTGCTCTAAGAAAACACCATTTATCTCCTTCGAAGAGTTGCAATTCCGCTCTCTTACCAACTTAGGGACTTTTTTAGTAAGGCTTATGTCATGTGAAAGTTCTGGGCATATATTTATCTTCTTCGAAGAGCTGCAATTCCGCTCTTCAGCTCCTTCAAGGCTGCCATCACTAGAGGAACGGTAACAGGCCCAAGAAGGGGAAGGTAGACAGCGACCTTGTGCTCGTCTGGAAAGTAGACTTGGCCCACCATGGAACGCTCGAAAAACGCCTTTTCAGCCTCACCATCCGCTGCTCTAAGCTTCTTACCAACTCAGGCACTTTTTGGTAGGGCTTATGTCATGTGAGAGTTCTGGGCATTTATTTATCTTCTTCGAAGAGCTGCAATTC
>Ga0247757_10000855_pt1 | contig 23183 bp, 18 predicted proteins | sample UWRJL126311R4_FD_180929 | JGI IMG/M metagenome (GOLD analysis project Ga0247757, IMG submission 180929) | Plant litter microbial communities from Arlington Agricultural Research Station in Wisconsin, United States - UWRJ-L126-311R-4 | ecosystem: Environmental > Terrestrial > Plant litter >...
CCACACGAACACCACGTTGGCGATGCCGTAGGCCACGCCATGGAACGCCTGGCGCGGCAGCCGGGAGAACTCCGACAGCGTGAAGTAACTGCCCTCGATGCCCTGCGCGCTGGTGATCCAGAAGGCGAGCGAGATGGAGAGCACGAGCATGCTGTAGTGGATGGCGAGGCCGCAGACCACCAGCAGCGCATAGAGCGCGATATCCAGGAATCCCGGGTGCAACCCAAGCCGGTGCGCGGAATAGCCCACGAGTGCCATCGCGATGAGGGAATTTGCCAGGCTGTCCGGGTCGAGCTTGCGCGTCGTCGCCATGAACATGACGTTGCCGGGCTGGGCGAGAAAGAAGTCGAAGTTGCCGCTGCGGATGTTGCGGCCCATCTCGAAGATGCTGCTCCAGAAGAAACCCATCAGGAAGCGCTGGATCAGCATGGAGGTGCCGACGAGGAGCATCATCTGGTACTTGCTCCAGCCGGCGACGGAGTCCGTGTGCTCGTAGATGACCGACACCATGAGCACGTTCACCGTCATCCAGAAGAGCTCGACGAACGACCAGATTAGGAAGTCGCCGCGAAACATCATCATCCGCGTGATCGAATACTTCGCGCAGGCGAACCAGAGGTTGGCGTAGTGGCGGAACGTCTTCATGGAATCAGCCGCCCACCGCGGTATGCAGGCGCAGGCCGCGGCGCCAGAGGACCTGGCCGATGGCGAGGATGATCACGACCCAGCCGGCCTGGATGGCGAGCATCTGGGTGACCGCGGCGGGATCGTTGATCCGGCCGGTGATCAGGGCCACGGGGAAGTACATCTGGTAGAAATAGGGGAGGAAGGACGACAGCTTGAAGAGCCAGGCGGGCAGCAGGTCCAGCGGGAAGATCTGCCCGCCGAGCAGCATCTCGATGGCCATGGAGAGGATGACGAGGCCCTGGATCTCAAGGAACCAGAAGCTCAGCAGGCCGAAGATGTAGGCGATGCCGAACTGGATCAGGCCCGACAGGATGAGCGCCGGCACGGCGGCGACGTAGCGCCAGAGGTCATGCGGCAGCGCGAGGTGCGCGTGGATCAGCGGGTAGATGACGGCCAGCGGTAGCAGGATGAGCAGGCCGGTGACCGTGCGCGCCGACAGGTAGATGCTGAAGCGGTACGCGAAGTAGTTCACGGGCTTCGTCAGGAACTGGTTGATCAGCCCGTTGCGGATGTCCTCGCTGATCTGGTAGTCCTCGTTGAAGGCGCCGATGAAAAACTGCACGACGATGACCGTGACGAAGTAGGTGAAGGTCTGCGCGAACGTGAACCCGTTGATGAGCGGCTTGTCGCCGTACGCCGCGGTCCAGAGGATGAACACCACGATCAGGTGGAAGAACGAGAAGAACCCGCGCACACCGAAGTTCACCCGGTAGACCAGGTTGCTTTGCAGCCCGACATTGAAGACGGAGCGGTATTTGGCGAAGAGCGCGAGCATCAGGAGGAGACCACCGTCACGAAAACACGGAAATCGAAACAGGCAAACCTCGGATGCGCGATCCTGCGACCTTACAGGAGGTAACTGAGAAAACAGAGAGCCCGATCCAAGTCATTATCCGTTCTCTCCGTTGCCTCCTGTGAGGTCGGTTCAGGAGGGCCCTGTCCAATCACACCCCCGTCGGCTTCAAGTCGAAGCGGGCGGCGATTTCCTTCGCGAGGTCGTGGTACGCCTTGGCGCCCGGGCCGTGGGGATCGTAGGCGAAGATCGGCTTGCCGAAGCTCGGGGCCTCGCTGAGGCGCACGGTGCGCGGGATGACCGTGTGGAAAATCTTGTCCGGCAGGTGCTGGCGGACCTCCTCGACGACCTGCTTGGCCAGGTTGATGCGGCTGTCGAACATCGTCATGACGATGCCGCCGACATCGAGCGTGGGGTTCACGCCGGCCTGCTTGAGGCGGTCGACCACCTTCAGGATCTGGCCGAGGCCCTCGAGGGCCATGTATTCGCACTGCAGCGCGATCAGCAGGTGGTCGGCGGCGGCGAGGGAGTTCATCGAGAGCATGCCGAGCGCGGGCGGGCAGTCGATGATGATGGCGCGGTAGCCGCCGGAATTGCGCAGCGGCTCGAGCACGGAGCGCAGGCGCATGAGATAGTTCGGTTGCTGGGCCAGCTCGATCTCGATCGCGGCGAGGTCGACCTCCGCCGGGATGAGCGCGAGGTGGGGCCACGCGGTGGGCGTCAGCATCTCGAACGCGCTGCCTTCGCCGCGGAGCGGGCCGTAGAGGCTCTTGCCCTCGACTTTCTCCACGCCGAGCGCGCTGGTGGCGTTGGCCTGCGGGTCGAGATCGACCACCAGGGTGTGGATTTTCCGTTCCGCCAGGGCCGCCGCGAGGTTGATGGCGGTGGTGGTCTTGCCGACGCCGCCCTTCTGGTTGGCGATGGTGAAAACGGTGCAGGGCATGGGCGGATTAACCGGGAAGGGGGCAGGGGAGTCTAGCGTGAAGTGACGCGCGGGGTCGTGGCTGCGGGGGTTTCTTTGCGACGGTCGCGTCTTTCGGGTGGTGGATGGAGTTGAACGGAGGTTGAGCGCGAATTTCAGCCGGCGCGCAATCGGAAGTCAGGTTTCACCCCGGTGACCCACTACGGGTTTTCCCGGGGGGTACTATGCCGTATAGAGAGAAGTAGCGCGTTCCACTATTCTAGGGAATGAATTCAACTCTCCCCACGCCCTTCTCGCTCCCTGCACCCACGGTGCGGACCACGAAGGCGAGAAAACTGGCGATCCTAGCCACGGCCTTGCTCGCGGTCTTGATCCCGCCGGCCCAGGTCTTCGGCGCCGGAATCGTCTCGGTCGACATCTACAGCGACTACACGGTGGCCAATGCCCCCAACGGCATGCCCTACAGCGGCTATGCGGGACAGCTCGAACTCAGTTCCGACGCCTTCACCGGCGCGGGCTACACTTTTGGGCAACCGTTCGGCCTCTCCTCCTTTGCCGCGATTGTCTCGTTCAGCATGTATATGAGCACCGAAGGCTATTACATCGGCGGCCTGAATTCAGGCAACAGCCCGGTGCTCTGGACCAAGGGCGGGGTGTTCAATCCGTTCTCCGATGGACCCTGGGCTTGGGGCGCAAGGTACAACGAGGTCCTCTTCTCCGAAGGATTCCACGATTTTGAAATCCTTTTCCTGGCGGGCAGCCAGGGCAGTTTCGGTGGCGATATGGATATCGGGGGTTCGCCCTTCCAGCTGTCCGTTGCTTACTTCACGCCCTGGGGCGGAGATCCGCGGGTCCTCGACGGGGCCTACTCCTATGTTGTTCCGGCCTCCGATGAGCCCCTCCATGCGCTGCCCATCCATGGGCAGCCCCAATCCGTTCCCGATTCCGTCGGAACGCTTGGTGCCCTGTCCGGCGCGCTCCTCCTCGTCTTGGCGCTGAAGCGCCGCCTGCTGGCGCCGGTCGCTTGCCCGGCAATTTGATGATGCCGCCTGCTGCCGGCTTGCGGAAGCAGGCCTGGCTAAGCCGGACTGCTGCAATTGCAGTCCGGCTTCGCTCTGAAACAGGGCGAAACGGGCTTGATTTCAGTTCTTGCCGAACCGGAAAAATTGACCCAAGTTGCGGCCCGTTTTGTCCCGGTGCGGTAGCCAAGTGGTAAGGCCGAGCTCTGCAAAAGCTCTATTCGGCGGTTCGATTCCGCCCCGCACCTCCAATTTCCAACCCGCGTAGCGGGTGAATCTTGGAGAGGCCTAAACGGAAACGGACACCAAGGCTGGTGTCCACTTTCTCCACTCCCGGAGAACTGGACGTAACGGGAACTAAACCGCCCGCTACCCGCTAACCCTGCGGCACCGGTTTCGACTATCATCGTGGTTGCGCATCCAACCATGAAACCACGTTATCGACTGATCCTGCGCAGGGGCCGAAACGATACCTATTATTGCGTCGATACTCAGACCAAGAAGCGCACCAGCCTCAAAACCTCCGACAAATACGAAGCCCAGCGATTTCTCAATGCGCGGAACGAGGCGGCCCTCCAGCCCATGCTTAACCTCCAGATCGCCCGGGCGTATCTGTTTGGCAGCAGCGACCAGATCGCAACGCGCACTTGGAAAGAGGCCGTCATCGCGCTGACTGAAACAAAACTGGGATCAAACAAGGAGCGCTGGCTGCGAGCGCAGAAAGAGAAGGCGTTCGCGCCCTTATGGTCGCGCCGGGTCGTGGAGACCAAGGGCGAGGAATTGTTGGCTATCCTGCGCAACGGTGGCGTCTCCACGAATCAACATCTGCGTCGTCTGCACAATTTCTGCGTGGATATGAACTGGCTGCCTTGGCCGTTGATTCCGAAACGGCAGTGGCCGGTCGTTCGGCATAAGGAGAAGCGCGCCATCACGTGGGAGGAGCACTGTCGGATCGTGGAGCGCGAAGGGAACGCTGAGCGAAAGGCCTTCTACCAACTGGCCTGGCATCTGGGCGCATCCCAAGGCGACTTGGCGAACCTGCACGCCGAAGATGTCGACTGGCCAAGCCGCACCATCACCTACGTCCGGATGAAGACGAAGTGGCGCGAAAATCAAACGCCACCGCAAATCAAGTTCGGCCAGACAGTCGTCGATATTCTCAACGAGCTGCCCAAGACGGGGCCGTTGTTTCCTTATCTGCGCGGACGGCTCCCGGGCTACCGCGCGAATGAATTCCGCGAACGATGCCGAGGCCTCGGCATCCAGGGCGTCAGCCTGCACAGCTACCGCTACGCCTGGGCCGAACGGGCCAAGACGGTTGGTTACCCTGAACGCTTCGCCCAACTCGCCCTCGGCCACAACAGCAAGGCCGTGCATCGCGCTTATGCGAGAAAGGCCCAGGTCACGCTTCCACCGCTGGAGGACTATGAGAAGAACGCTGCTGCGCCTGTGATTCCGTTGCCGATGGCGACCAACGCCTAGGACTTGTGCCGTCACTTCAGCATCGGCACTTGCGTCGTGGGCGGTCTTTTGGGAAGTAATCCCGGGCCAAACGGAACAGCGTATCCTGCTAGTTTACCTCCCGATCGATCATGGCTTCAATTGACGAACCCTACGAATCACTGGCCGGCCGCCAAAATTGCGATAAGGCCCTACAGACTCTTGATGGCATCATCACGGGAATCGCCTGTGACCAGCAGGTGAATGCGGCCGAAATTGCCGAACTACAGCGTTGGGTGCGGGAAACAGAGGTTCTGCGTTCCCGCCATCCCGCAATTGAGGATGCCGTAGAAACAGTGACGCGCGTGCTCGCGGACGGCCAGGTTTCGTCAGACGAGTTGCTCGATCTCCGCCATCTATGCCGGCGCATCCAGGAACTCACCGGGTTTTACGACCTGGCGACACATGCCATTCAACGGCTTCACGGTATCTTGCACGGTGTGTTGGCGGACGGCGCAGTCAGTGAGGAAGAATTACGCGCGGTACGCGCCTGGCTCGAAGATCATGAAGACATCCGCCAGTATTGGCCACTTGCCGAAATAGAGACCGTTCTAATCAAAGCCTTGCTGGATGGAAAACTGACTTCGGAAGAATTGGCTGAAGCTACGGCGTTTTTCGCCAGCTTCACTGGAATCAAAATCGACTCGAAACCCGAATGGAGCGTTCGCACCGTGAAAGGCATCTGTGCGACCGCGCCCGACATCCAGTTCGCAGGTCAGCGCTTTTGTATCACCGGACGCTCGAAAAAAGCTGAACGAGCGGAGATCGAGGATGCTATCGCTAAGAAAGGTGGCAGGTGCGATGGCAACGTTCACGAGAAGATCGACTACGTGATTGTATGCGGTGAAGGCAGTAAGTGCTGGGCATATGCCGGCTATGGGCGAAAAATCGAAGCCGTGATGGATTTTCGCCGGAACGGGATTCCTATTGTATTAGCCCACGAGCGAGACCTTTGGGACGCGCTGGTTTCTTAGGAAATGAAATGTCGCCCAAGGCTCAGAAGGGAAAAGCCTACCAGCCCGTTTGACCTCCCTCTTTGTCTTAGAGGGAGAGGCGCGGTCCTTGGGAGCCCCGCGGCGGCGAGATCCGTCGGCGCGTGGTCGGCGCTTCATCGGAAGCCGTGCGGATTTTAGGCCGCGCTGCGGCGGCGATGTCCTCGCGCAGGGCGCGGGTGTGCGGGAAGATTTCCTTCTCCCAGGCGACGGCAATGTCGTTGGGCACGCCTGCATACTTCGCGGCTTCGCGCCAGCCACCCAGAACCGCGGTCTCTACCGATTCGTAGATGGCCTTCGCTTCCTTCCGGTCGATCCCGCCGGCTTCGGCGAGTTGCACGACCTGAGCGAATCGCTGGGGAATGGCCGTCGAGCCCATCCAGGACAACCCGATCAGATTGTTGGCCACGCTCGGAGTTAGGTCATAGGCGGGAGTCAACGACCAGGCTCGCGTCGTTTCATCGTAGCGGAAGGCGTGATTTCGGCCGTGATCGTCGCGGTTGCCGGCAACGAGGTTGAAGACCGCGCGTCGGAAGCACTCACGAGCGGCGGCCGCATTGCATAGGGTGCGCGAGGCGCGAATGAAGTCACGATAGTCGAGGTTTCCGTCGGCGGCCCGTTGATGCAGGAGACCGGAGAGCGTGTGAACATGACGCCGCGTCCAGGCACCGTCCGGCTTCTGAATGCGGTCGAAGCGCGTGACCGCGAAATGCCGTCGCTCGCCGTCGTGGATGAGGCAGGCGCGAGGCACGTCGATGCCCGCCTGCTTAGCCAGTTTCCAGTAAAGGAATTCGAGAGGACCGGTGGCCTCGCCATCCGCGGGCGAAAATTTGACGATGCCGGGGTGGTGTCCGGCCGGTACTGGCCCGCCGATCCGGATTTCGCGCAGTTCGAGGAAGTCTCCGCTGTCCGGTAGATGGGCCGACACTTTCGGGCGAGCACCGCCCAGGCTGCTGCCGCCGTGCGCCAACGCATGATCCACCTTTGACGGCGTTAGGATCGTCGGGGTTTGGGCAATCTTCGCTGCCTCATCGGAGAGACGCGCGAGGTTGACCGTGACGGATTCGGTGTCCGCACCCTTCGCGATCGGCGGCACAAAAGTAATCGCCCCGGGGCCGCGTTCACCGATTGCCGCCAGCTTGCCGACGATCGTGCGCACGCCGGGTGCCTCTGATTTCAGCATTCGTTCGCCCCACGCGTCTGGCAGCGAATCTGCAATCAATCCGGGGAGTCCGCCGGCAAATGGGGAATCGCCGGGCCGGAAAAACCGTGGCCCCTGCGAAAACGATTCCATCGGGAGGTGCAGCGGTGAAAGCTGATGGCGCTGGGCGATGAAGGAGCGTTCGAGTTCGAGGGCGTGCATGCCGTCGCGGGTTCGATGCGCCAGCGTGCCCATGGGCTGGCCAAGGAATCGGAGTTGGATGACGTCAGGCTCGTCCATGACTTAGGCTCCCTTGGGGGCACGCGGCGCGCGCCGACGTGCGGGTTCCTGTCCTTCAGCGAGAAACTCGGGGATGTCGCGGGGTTGCGCCGCCGTCGGCTTCAACGCGGCCAAGACCCGATCCGCGAGGCCCAAAGTCACGAGCAGTTTCGCCAAGGCATTGAAACCGATGCGGCCGGTGAGTTCAAAGCGACGGAGAGTAGCTACTCCAACTCCGCTTTTCCTCGCCAAGTCCTCCTGCCGCCAAGCCAACGCCAAGCGGTGGGCCCGCACGGATTCGCGGGTTTCGCGCACGACGTCGCCCTCTGTTGTAAGCGATAACATGTGATCTCTAATGCCAATAATATGACCATAAGCAATCATATTTGATATTTATGATCCAGCCGCAACTTGCGGAGGTCGCGTCTGCCCGTTGTCGACGGCAAGCGAGTGAAGTTCGCTGGGATGCGCGCTGCGGCGGTTCTTTTTCTGCCAGTGCTGGCTGAGGGTGACCGTGAGCTTCGACAGCCAGGCAGGATTTCTCGCTGCGGCGAGAATCTCGGCGGTGGCAAAGTACTTCACGGAGTTGGGCTGTGGCTTGCCCAAGGGTCTGAGCAGGTGGGCCGCAACCAGTACGGGCACGTCGTATGGCTGGCAATTCAGCACCCAGGCCGTCTGTTCGACCGTAAGACGAGCTGGCACCTCCCCCAGCAGGCTCAGGAAGCGATGCTGATCGTCGCGCATGTTTGGCGTGGGTTGACGACTGGGTTCGAGTGGCGGGCTCTTGGATGTGGATGCGAAGAATGAGTGGGATGCGTCATGGTTGGAACGGGTTATACTGCCATGGATCTGTTGGCGCCGTTATGACGGCCGCGGCTGGCGGGCGATCCTCGTCCGAACCAAACTCTTTGGTCCCACTCCTTGGGCTGATGGTGCACTTTGGTGCGTCGGCGAAGAAGCTACTTCGTTTTTCTTCGTCGTCAATCGGACGGGCAGGACCATAAGGCGGCTCCGGCTCTGGGGGCCTGCGCCGCCTCCCTCCCGCTGACGGCTAGGGCGCCAAGGGGTGCGAACAAGTCTTCATTTAACCGACGGAGCCACGAATCGGAAGCTAGCCAACCAGCCAGCACGCCCAGCCGAAGCCCCTATACTGACCTCGATGCTAATAAAAAAAGTGGCACTGAATTTCCCTGCGAAAACGTCCCCGCTCAAACTCACCGCACCATGAACCAATGAGCGATCTGTCACCTACTCGGTGAATTTTTCACTTATACAAGTTGGGACACGCCACCCCTAGCGTCCGCTACGATTCCGCTACTACACCACCATCACATCACCACTCAACCACCACTACAAAAGCAGCAGCGCCGTTCGCTGAGGTTTGGAGCCAATTCAAAAGAGCACGTTGTCTACGAACTGGGCGAGGTGGGCCGGAATTTTCCGATTTCTTCGCATGATGACGACCAGCTCACGCTCGAATCTCTCGGGCCAAGGCAATCGAGTGATCGCTCGCTTGCGGCTATAAAGTGCCAGGGCACGGATCGGGACAAAACTCACTCCCATCCCCAATGCCACGAGATTGATGATGAGATCGAAGCTATCGAGCTCCATACTAGGCTCGATTGTGATACCCTGCCGTCCCATCCAAGATCGAAGGCGTCGCCCCGTATTGGTTGCTCCATCGAGGACGAGCCAGTTCTGCCGGGCTGCCCATTGCCGTCGCTCCTTGGATTTCGCGTTGAAGGTTGCCGCGGAATCACCTGAAGCGATCAATACGAAGGCATCCTGAAAGCGATGGGTGACGCGCAGCGTCGCGGGTAGCCGCGGAGGCGGGCAAAGCACGCCCAAGTCCATGCGGTTTGCTTCCAGCGCGTTCAATATGGCCGTGCTGGAAGAGGACGATACGCGATAGCCCACGGTTGGCAGCTTGCGGAGGTTCGCGTGGAAAAAGCCGGGCAAGTACGAGAGTCCGATTGATCGTGAGACTCCAACCGAGACCTGCTTCCGCGCGCCGGCGAAATCCTCCCTGAAACGTTGCAACAAGCCTTGGACGCCACCAAGCAGTCGTTCCGATTCATCGCGCAGGAGAATGCCGGCCGCTGTCAGGCGCACGCTGCGAGTGGTCCGTTCGAACAACTCGACCCCGAGACCATGTTCGATGCCCTGCATTTGCCGGGTTACCGCGCTCTGGGTCAGCCCGGCGACCGCAGCCGCCTTCGTGAAGCTTTGGTGCTCCGCCACCAGATGAAAGAGGTGGAGTTCGTAGAGGTCGAACGGAGCGGTAGTCAGGAACTCATGCATATTAGTCATTAACCGATACGACTTATGAATTTCCCGAACAAGACGATTATTGGTAAGGTTAGCCGCATGGCACAACTCACCGACCGCCTCGCCCAAAACATCGCCGGCAGATACTACGTCGATTCCTACTGCATCGACTGCGACATTTGCCGCACTACCGCACCCGATTTCTTCCGACGCGACGAGGAATTGGGCCTATCGATCGTCCATCGCCAGCCCCAGACAGCCGACGAAATTGCTCTAGCCGATGAAGCGCTCGGCTCCTGCCCGGTTGATTCGATTGGCCGGGACGGCTCGAACTAAGGAAGTTCCGGGAGCGGCGGCATTCCGGGTAAATGTCGGTTGCCTAGGTTAGCGGAGATGTCCAGAGATGCGGTTGCCCTGTTAAAACAGCACTTCCGAGAGGGCCATCCCGGGACGCTGCACCTCGGAACCATGCACGCCTCACCGCAGCCCTCCATGACTGGCCGATCTTCGGCGTGTCCGTGCAGGACGGAGCGCCTCCCATGAAGATCTTCGTCGGCGTCACGAACGATGGCTGGTTTCGTTTTCTCGCAGACCGCAAGCCGGACGAAGTGAATTTCTGGCGGCCGCGCAGCCAGACCGACTTCAAAGCGCTCCAGCCGGGAGACATTTTCCTGTTCAAGCTCCACTCACCGCTGGATTTCATCGCTGGCGGCGGTGTGTTCGTACGGCATTCGTTTCTGCCGTTGCCGCTTGCTTGGCAGGCTTTTGGCGAAAAGAACGGCGTGCCCGACTTCGAAACCTTTGAGCGCCGAATCCTGGAGCACCGCGATCAATCCGAACTCGTCCGACAGCTCGGGTGTACGATCCTAGTTCAACCGTTTTTCTGGCCGCGAGAGCAGTGGATTCCCGTCCCCAGCGATTGGAAAAAGAACATCGTGACGGGTAAGGGCTACTCGGTCGACTCTCCCGCCGGCCTGGCTCTCTGGAGCGAGGTGCGTTCCCGGCTCGATAGCAGCATGCTCCCGGAAGTTGCGACGGCGGCCGAGGAACAGGCCCGTTACGGAGCGCCAGTGACCATCCGTCCCCGACTTGGACAAGGTGCATTTCGCGTCGAGGTAACCGACGCCTATTCGCGCCGGTGCGCGATCACCGGAGAAAAGACCCTGCCCGCGTTGGAGGCGGGGCACATCCGCCCCTACGCGAAAAACGGTCCGCATGAGATTCGGAATGGACTGCTGCTTCGTTCGGACCTGCACAACCTTTTCGACCTGGGCTATCTCACGGTGACTCTCGACCACCGGGTCGAGGTGAGTAAACGCATCCGCGAGGAATTCGATAACGGCCGCCACTACTATGCACTGCACGGCCAGTCGCTCGCAATTCTGCCGCGTCAGGAGGCATCGCGGCCCGCCCCCGAGTTCCTAGAATGGCATCACGGAATTTTTAAAGGGTAAGCACATACCTAAACGGACACCAATCAGCCCGAAAAAGCAGTTCGGGAGTAGTGACAGATTAGGCTTGGTTCACTCTGGGGAGCCGTCATTTTGGCGGTGCAATCAGACGATAGGCCGCCGATTCCGCCCCGCACCTCCACTTCCAACCTGCTTAGCAGATGGATTTTGGAGGCGCTGAGTTGGAAGCGGACACCAAAACGGATGCCCTTTTTTCTACTCTCTGAAAACTGGGCGTAATCGGAACTAACCCGCCGACTACCCGCTAGCTGCTATTCTGTGGGCTCCTTGAGACCACCTTTCTTCGGCGCCCGGCACGTAGCCCAAAATCCCTGGGCGACTTTCCCATATTCCTTCCTGGCGGAATCGAATCCCGGTCCTGTATTACACAGCAGCAGGCTCAGATTGACCAGGATCGGCTCAGCCGTAGCGATGAACTTCTCGCAATCACCATGCTGGATGCCGGTGTCCTTAAGGTCCCAGAGGCGCGTGTCGGTCGTCGGTTGAATGCCCTTGTGCGCGATCGTCTTGTGGCGCGCTTCCTTGATGCGCCTGAACAAGTCCGAGGCCACGAACTTGTCCCAATCATGAAGGATTTCTCTGTGCGCCGTGTCGAAACGCTGCTCCGCTTCCGTCTGTTCCTGGGCGTCGAGGAGTTTTTCAAAGTCCCGCTGTTCATCGGCAGTCCCGAGATTGCTGCCTTCGGTCCAGTTATGGACTCTCGGCCGGCAGTATTCCGCCCGGGCTGCGGCGGCGACCCCCGGCTGGCGGAACAACGTAACCAACCGTGCCACGCTCGCCGAGTCGGCGCGGTTGTCGCCAATAGTAGCATAGGCATCCCTCACCAAGTCGGCGTAAAGGAATGCGCGTAGATTCAACAGCCCATGCGCGGCATAAGTCTGGTTGTAGGAATCAATCAATTCGGCGTCTGACCCTGTCGGCACATACATTGCCTCTCGCACGATCAGATCGACGAAGCAACTGGTCACAATCGATACCAAGGCGCGGCTTTCATTAAGGGTCCGGGTGATTATATCGGGAGAAGCCATCGCAGAAGGCTAGAATCCTCGCAGTCGCGGGCAACGCAATTGCCGGCGAGATGCCGACCCGACTACTCCGTCGCAAATAACGATTCGAGGGGCGCCCGAATGAGGCGATAGTCGGCGGGATGCGGGTTGATCGTAAAGACAGGGATGCCTTTCCCGCGATGCTCCAACGCAAGCGCGCGCACCTTCACATCCGCCCGTTCCCCAATGATGATTTCAGCGATGTCCTCTTTTCCCAAACTCAGGACAGCATCAGAGGATGACAGGATTCGCCATTCAGCCTGGTATTTCCAATGCAGGGATTTGGTCACCATGAGTCGGAGCATCTCCATGCTGTCCACGAGTGGGAAAGGAATCTTGGGGCGGTTGCGGACATACTTGACGGGCGCGACTAATGCCACACCACTGGAGTATCTTTACCGACTCGATTGCCACAACCGGTATTTCAAAAGCGGCATCACGCTTCTTGGGTGCACGTCCAAATACCAAATCGTCAGTTCACAACCGTGGGCCGTTCAAGCAGGTCCGCCCAAGCTAACGCAGAGTGAGATCTCTCTGTATTTGCAGGAATGTGGGCTTCGCGTTTCAGCGCTTCCAACAAGGCACTATAGGGGCCGTCTCTATACGAATGCGCCTGATCAACCGGTACTCGAATTTTTGGACGTAAATCCCGAAAATGTCTGGCGAACAAATGCCGGAAAGATCGTCGCAATGGATGTGGTCATCGGCGTTGCAGATGCAGCACGACGTGGGAACTTACTGAAAGAGTAAGAAGCTCTCGGCAGCGTGCCGTGGGGCGGGGGGCTGACGGCCGCGCAAGCCTACGGCGACGAAGGCAGCCAACTACCGATGGACCGGCTGCGGAAACAATGGCTTGACGAACACCGGGAGAAATTCGGGCGCCTAGCTGGTGAAGCCCAATTGGTTACGCCTGACAGGCCAACCAATAATCACCTAGCGAAAGCCAGTCCGTGATTCTCACGTCCCTGCCGCGGATTTCAGCAGCCGGTGTGCGTCGTCGGCCGCTCACGCAAACAACAGGTTCTCCGGTGTGCGGTGGATGACGCGGCGGCCCTGCGCGGCCATGTAGGCGGTCATCTCCGTTTCGCTCGAGATCCCGCCGGCGGTGTGTTCCAGGCAGATCAGCGCCACCCCGGCCAGCCAGTCCGTCGCCCCCAGCGCCCGGACCAGCGGCATCGTGTCGTCCTCGACATCCACGGAGATGAAGTCGAAACGCCGCGGGGTTTCCCGCGACAGGAAGTGATGCAGTTGGTCCACGGACACTGCTGGCACCAGGATCCGACGGTATTGGTCTGCGCCCCAGCGCTGCGTTGTGCCCGCCTGCGTGCAGGAGGTTGCGTCGCGGGTGACAAAAAATTCGCTCAGTCCGCCACCCGCCGGGCCGGCTGCCAGAATGAGGGCGTTGACCAGCTCGACCTGCGGATGGTCCTTGTGGAGGTCGACCAGCGCGCCGAAGGGCCAGGGCGAGGGCTCGATGACGACGGCGCTCCAGCCGGCCTCGATCAGCGCGCGGGAATTCGAGAAGGTGCTGCCATCGTAGGCCCCGAGGTCCAGCAGCACCCCGGGCGGCCGGCCGCGGAAAAAATCCAGGATCACCCGCTCCTCGTCATTTTGTGAGTACATGACAATCAACCGGGGCGACGAGTTCAGGCGACCGGACGGGCATGCCGCCGAGGTACGGGTGCAGCGATTCGGGCAGGTCGGCGATTTCCTCCGGCGTCCACGTGCGCACCTCGGGCCAGATCTGCGTCGGGCGGTACATGTGCGCGTTGCGGCTGCCGGGCTGCAGTCGCGGGAGGGTGTGCTGGATCCATCCCTCGAAGTCGTAGTGCGGGTCGTCGTAGTGGCCGGAGTCGCGCATCTTCGTGATGAGCTCGTCGCGCGTCCGCTTGACGGCGGTGAAATGAATGACGCCGTTGACGGACAGGATCTGGGTGGGCGCGGCCGGGCTGCGGCAGACACGGAAACCGCCGCGCTCGAGATCGAGATAGATGGTGATCTGGTCGCGGTTGTGGCCGATCGGCCAGCCGGGCACGCCGGCCACGGGCGTCATCTGGCAGGCCACCGCGGCCGGACGTTGCGTGCGGACAAACTCCCCGAGGCGCTGCAGCAGGCCGCGCCGCCAGAGTTCGTCATCGTCCACGACGAGGCAGTGCCGGAAGCCCTGGCTGCGGATCCAAGCGAGGGAGGCGTTGCGCACAGCGGTCTCCACGTCCACGCGCGTGGAGCGCGGGTGGCGATGCGGCGCGACGGGAAACGTCGCGAGTTCAACCCGGGTCCCCGGGAGTTCCCGAAGCCGGCCGGCGGCAGCCTCGACACTGGCGACGTCCTCCGGTGGCGTGGGCCGGCCCGACCAGTGCTCGTCGGGCACGCAGAGGAAGAAGTTGCGGACGCCCTCCTCGTGCAGGCGCTCCAGGACCTCGAACAGACAGAAGTCGTCCCGCACCACCTGCAGGTAAGCGGCAAAGGCGGGATCGGCCGGAACGGGAGTCGTCGCCACTACCACCGGAGTGGGTGCCGGGGAGGCGAAACCTTCGGCGCGGCGCCGCCGGATCAAGGCGGCACCGTCCTGATAACGCGCCGGCGCCGAATGAGCGGCATCGACGGCGTCCGCCGCGCGCCGATGGTTGGCGCTGTGCTGATGCTGGAAAAGCAGCCCGGGCCGGGCGTCGAGCAGGACGCCGTCGCGCCGCGCGTGCTCGGCCATGTCCACATCGCAGTACATGCTTTCGTAGCCGGGAAAGAACAGGTAGCCGAGGCGCTCGTACCGCGGCCGGGAGACGATCCCGAGGTGGCATTCGGTCCGATAAAGGCCGTCCTCCGTCAGCACCACGGTCTCCCGCTCCATCCAGCCGGGTGCCAGCTGGCGCAACGCCTCGTCCCAGCGGGGCGGTGGTTCGATGTCGTCGGCGATCGCGAGCAGGACACGGCCGCGCGCGGCCGCGGCGGCGGCGTTCCAGCCGCGCACGCAGTTGAAGGGAGGTGCGGGTTGCACGACGATTTGCGCGCCGGACACCTCGCGCGCGGCCGCCGCGCTGGCAGCGTCGTCAGCATCGAGGGCGATCACCACCTCGAGGTCATCGGGGCGGGCGGCGCGCTCGCGCCATTGCTGGACGCGGGCGGCGATGCTGGCGGGACGGCGCGAAGTATAGCACAGGCTGTAGGTGGGACGGGAGGGAGTCATGGTGGAAGTGGGACGCGCCGGCGCGCGGTTTTCGTAGAAAGCCAGGTCATCGCCAAGGCGCGCGGCGAGCAGCGCATAATCGCGCGGCTGGAAGCGGCTGTCGTGGGGACGACGGGGACTGGTGTTCCGGTCGTGATTGAGGGCGGCGTAGAAGGTGTTGTCCGGCATGAGGTGCAGCCGCACCCCCTTCTTGGCCCAGACGAAGCGCGAGTCCTCGCCGACGCGCATCGCGGGAAACGGGTGGGCGCGCCAGTATTCCCGGAGGTAGCAAAGGGATCCGCCGGCGGCCCACGCCGGGGCGTGCGGAGGATAGACGTACTCCCACGCCCCGCGGCGCACCGGGTCGAAGAACCACATGCGGCCGAGTCCGGCGATCTCGGCCCCGGTGGCGAGCAGGGCGTCGACCTGCCGGCTGATGCGATCCGCCGAAAACCAGTCGTCGTCGTCCCAATGCAGCAGGATGTCCCCGCGGGCGTGCTCGACGGCGAGGTTGCGCTTTTCGCCGAGACTCGGGCGCCGGGCGAGGCGCTCGTAGCGGATGCGCGGATCGGCGGGCACCAGGTCGGCGACCGGGTCCGTGCCGTCATCGAGAATGACCAGCTCCCGCTCGACGTAATCCTGCCGGAGGAAGTAGGCGATGGCCTGCGGCACAAACCGCCGCCGGTCAGCGGTGGGCATGAGACAGGAGACGAGGGGGCGAGATCCCATGGCAACGAAGGCCGGCTAGGTTTGCGGCCAGTGCGGACTGGCGGTCGGGCCGATATTGTTGACCGTGTGTTCCTGCTCGCTGCCGACGTTGACCAGGGTTCCGCTTGGGCCGAGGTTCTTGAGGGTCCAGCGGGTGGTCAGCGTGGTGGCCAGTTCGCCCTCCGCGGGATTCACTCCGGACGGGACCGCGAGCGGCGTGCCGGGATAGTTCACGATGACCGTGTACTTCGCGTAACCGCCGCCCCGGATGTGGGTCTTGATGTGCGACTCCACGGTGCGCTGGTGGTCGCCATTGGCGCGATACGTGATGGGCGTGAGGTTGCGTGGGTCGTTGCCGGGACCGCCGATATGATGATTGAGCAGGTGGCCGCGCACATAGAGACGCGTCCCATTCCGCTGGATATTGACGATGGGCCAGATGGTGGAATTGCCCGAGTCCGAGGGTTCCGAACCCTGGCCGAGCATGTCGGGGCCGACGGGATCCGCGACCATCCGTTTGCCGCCGCGTCGTGAGTCCGCCGCCTGGTAGGTGATGCGGCTCGGGATCGGATTGCCGGCGCCCGCCGTGCCCGTGTCGACGCGCTTGCCGGAAGGAAATTCCTGCGTGGGGTTGACCCGGCCGACCAGGATCCACTCGCCGTTCCGGGGCACCGCTTCGAGGGAGGTGAGGTTGTGGCGCGTCCGCACGAGGGCCAGGACCGGCCGGAGAACCGCGAGGCCAATCGCGCTCCCGCTCAACCGGCGCACGGCCGCGCCGGCGTCCGTCATGGCGGCCTGCAGCCGTTGCTGCGGCGTGGCGTTGGGGTCGCCGCCGAGCGCGCGGCTGAGGAAGCGCCGGCCGGTGCGCTGGATCCAGTCGGCGACGCGGTCCATCGCGCGCTCGATCGGGGCGCGGATGCGGGCGATGATGTCGCGGATGCGGTCGCTGATGCCGCCGAGGCCGATGAGGCGGGCGAGAAAGCTGATCACGAGTGGCAGGATGCGGGCGAGGGTGCGTTCGACGTAGCCGACGGCCGCGGTGATGTTGCCGGTGGCGATGTTGGTGATCGAGTCGAGCACGCTGTCGACGAAGGCCATGATTTGCTGCGCCCGTTCGACGAGGAACATGACCGTGTTGTAGATCGTCATGATCGCGTTGATGATCGCGCCGACGGGATTGAACATCGTGACGATACGCGCGATGGCCTGGCCGACGATGGTGCGCGCGACCCAGGCCTTGATGCCGTCGATGACCGTGTCGACCAGCCCGGTCGCGAACTCGATGATGCGCTCCCACGCCGCGGCGAGGCCCTGGGTGACGATGGTGCGGATGAAATCGAAGGCGGTTTCCAGGGTGCGCACGGCCGGCTCGCCGACGATGCGCACCAGCCGGAGCCGCAGGGCATCCCAGGTGAGGCCGAGCACCTGGAGCACGAGTGAGATGATACCGGCGAGGTCGAAGCGGGCGGGAAGACGCAGGCCGGCGCCAGCGAGCGCGCCGAACAGCCAGTCGAAGATGGCGGTGCGGAGGTGGGTGAGGATGTTCGTGCCGAACTGGCGGAAGCCGCCCATGACGGCGGCGAGGAGGTTGCGCAGGAAGCCGACCGGATCGTTGACGACGAGGCGGAACGTCGCGCCGATGCGCCGGAAGATCGCCAGTACCCGCTGGGCGGCCCCGCCGGCGAGCGCGAGCGCGCCCTCGAAGATGAACTCCAGTATCTTCGAGCCTGCCGCCGTCGCAAACGCGAGGAGGCGCTGGAGAATCGGGCCGAAGATCGCGCGCGCGCGGTCGAATACCCCGCTGAGGTTGAGCAGGTCGCCGACCCCGAGGCGGCCGATGAACTCCTGGATCGCGCCGCGGATCACGGCCCAGGTGAGCTGCAGGCGGGTCAGTTCCTCGTTCACCCAGCCAAAGGCGCGCTCCAGCACGCCCGAGCGCTCGAGGTTCGTGAACATTTCGCGTCCACCCGGGATGAGCCCGGTGATCGCGCGGAGGAGGTTGCGCGCGTTGCGCTCGATGGGTTGCTGGGTGACGGGGTCGCGGCCGAGCACAAAGCCGAGCACATCGTAGCCGGGGATCGAGGTGACCCGCTCGCGGAGATAGTTGAGGATGCGCCCGAGGAAGTCGCCGGCGGCCTCGGCGACCGCGCTGGCGGCGCTGCGCACGGCCCCGGCGACGCTGCGGACCGCGCCGCTGACGGCGCTCGTGGCTCGGTCCCACCACGACGTGCGCTGGATGGATCCGGAGGGGGCGCGACCGGTCACCGTGAAGGGCCGGCCGACAAGCACGGCGGCGGACGCCGCCGAGGCCTCGGATTCCAGGTGACCGGCACCGCCGCCCTGCAACGGCGCCCGCTGCACGGTCGGGAAACCGCGGGATTGTTGGACGACGTGGGCGGACTCGTGCGCCATGAGGCCGAGGTCGGAAGCGCGCTCGCCCGCGCCGAGCACGATGGCCGACCCGGTGGCGAACGCGCGGGCCTGGTACTGTCCGGCGAGCGCGGCGGCGGCGGGGCCTTCGTGGACGCGCACCGCGCTGAGATTGGTGCCGAAGCTTTGTTCGACGGGCAGGCGCACGGAAGTGTGCAATGGCTGGCCCGGTCCCAGTGTGCTCAAGCCCGGCGCGCGGGACGGCGCCGGCAGCGCCGCCGGGGCGGCCACCGGCGGGGCCGGGGCGGCGACAGGGGCGCGAAGGGCGGCGGCGACGGCCATGGGTTAGGCGATGCGTTCGAGCGGCGCCGGCCGGAGCGGACTGGAGGCGCCGAGCTTATGGTATTCCCGTTCGATGGCCGCCTGCACGTAGGCGGAGGTGACGATCCCGCCGTTGTCGAGCGCCAGCACGCGTGCATGCAGGGCGGCGTTGCGGATCTGGCCGCCGGTCAGCGCGCAGCGGCCGGCGACGCGTCCGAGCAGCCCCTCGTCGACGCGGTGGTCCGGCGGCAGGTGCAGCTGCCAGAGGCGGTGGCGTTCGGCCGCGTCGGGCGGACGGAAGCCCACGACCACGTCCATGCGCCGTTGGAAGGCATCATCGATGCGGTCGCTGGCGTTGGTCGTGACCACGATGATGCCCTCGAAGGTTTCCAGCCGCTGGAGCAGGTAACTGGTTTCGAGATTGGCGTAACGATCGTTGGCGTTGGCAACGGCGGTGCGCTGGGTGAGCAACGCGTCGCCTTCGTCCAGCAGCAGCACGATGTCCAGCTCCTCGGCGCGGGACAGCAGCTGGTGCAGGTTTTTCTCGGTTTCGCCGATGTACTTGTTGATCACGGCGGACAGGTCCACGCGGTAGAGATCGAGGCCGAGCGCACCGGCGAGCGCGCGCGCGGCGAGGGTCTTGCCCGTGCCGCTCGGGCCGGAGAACAGCGCGCGCACGCCGGGCCCCGGGGAATAGGCGCGGCCCTCGCCCGCGAGGGCTTCGCGATGGCGGCAGCGGGCTTCCAAGGTGCGCAACTCATCCAGCGTGGCTTCGCTGACCGCCAGCTCATCCCAGCCGGCGCCGGTCGGAATCGGCGTGGCCAGCGTGTCGAGGACCTGGCGGTTGAGCATGCGTCCCGCGGCGCGGACGTCATCGCGGGACGGCTGGGGCCGCCGGGCGAGGGAGGCCTGGGCCGCGGCGAGCGTCCCGAGGCGCGTGATGTTGCCGCTGGTGAAGCGATGATGCCGACTGACCTCGTCGAGCACCGGGGCGGGCAGCGCCGGCAGGGCGCGAAGCCAGAGCTGACGGCGCTTCGCGGCGTCGGGCACCGCGAGATCGATGATCACCGCGGTGGTAACCCCCGGGCCGGAAATTCCTCCCTGCCGGGCCAGGGTCGCCCCGAGGGCGCCGTGGTAGCCGGTCAGGACGGGAACGACGGCCGTTTCGCCCGGCGGCAGGTCGCAGACCACCACGGGGAGCGCGTGCAACGCGGTGGCGAGCGGGCCGAACAAACCCCAGCGCGGATCGTCGGGCTGCGCCGGTAGGGTGATTTCGAGCACCCCGCGTCCCAGCTGGTGGGCCAGGGCGCGCAGAAACTGCCGGCGGCCGTTGGTCCGCGGCCCGCGGACGGCCACCGTGCCCACCACGCTGGAGGTGACGAGGTCGGGCAGTTTGCCGAGAGCCGTGGCCGCGGCTTCATCAATGACGAGGTCGGGAGCGGCGACCGGGCAGGGACGGAAGGTGTAGCCGTCAGCCGAAAAGGCCGCGGGCATTTCGCTCAGGGCGTCCCACAACAGCGGGGGCACGTGAACCGGCCATAGGTGCCGCGACGACGTTCCCGCGGTGACGCGAACGAAGCCCAGCTGCTGGAGTTGGCGAACGGAGGCTTTGCTGCCGTCGGGGAAGGGCAGCTCGCGCCACCACGCGTTGAGCAAACCGGTGGGCGGGGGTGTGGGCTGCGTGTGGCCCTGGAGATAGGCGTAGACATCGCCGAAGCGCGGGTCCTCCTCCGGCAAGGCGGCCGCGAGCAGCATCGTCATTCCGGCGTGGCCGCAGCCGGAGACGCGGCGGAGTTCACGAAGGGGCAGGTGCCCGGTGACGTCTTTTTCCCAAGCCTCGAGCTCGCTGAACCAGGCGCTCGCGGCGGCGCGTTCGCTCCAGCGACACCCCGCGCGGTCCAGCCAGTCCGTGATATCCTGCAGGAAGGGAAATTTCTGCAGCACGGCCTCGGGGCCCTCGAGCGTCTCGCTCAGGCGCTGGAGCACGACGAGGACCGCGCCGCGCACGGAGAGACGGAGGTGCCCCGCGGCATCGCGGCTTTCGGCGGTGAAGGGAGCGGCGGAAGCGGGATCAGTCATAGTGAAAGCGAACGTCCCTGCCGGCGGCCGGGATCCAACCCGGGTCGCGGTCGAGGCCGGCAAGGCGAATTTCGATGGGGTGGGAGGAAAGCGAGAAATGCACGTCGACCCGTCCGGCGGTGAGCACGAGGCGGGCGGACTGGCCGAGCAGCATCGGGAACGTGACGCCGGCGTGTTCGAGCCGGTCGGTCAGCACGGGAATCAGCCAGGTGAGGAAATTTTCATCCGAGCTGCGCGCTGCGGCGGGAAGCAGGAGCGGCGGATCGCTCCACGCCGGGTCGGGTTGCCAGTCGGCGAGGCCGGTGGCCATGGCCACCGGTTCTTCGACGGACCCGGCCAGTTGCTCGAGCGCAGCCCAAAGGGAATCATCCTCCGCGTCGGGCAGCCCGCGCAACAGGCGCCGGCCGAGGAGATCGAGGAATTTCCAAGGCGAGAGAGCCAGGCCGGGGCGCAGCGGTTGCGTGAAATCGCCGTAGAGTCCGAGCGCGAGCGCCAGGTTCAGCAGGTAGAAAATCCCGCCGTGCGCGGTGCTGACGATTCTTTCCGAGACCGGCAACCGGGGTGGGAGGCGAGCCGGTGAGGCTGCCGGTGCCTCCGATGAGCCGGCTGCGGTCCTGCTCGGGATCGTTAGAGGAGATGCCTGAGCCGGCACTGACGCTTGCGTTGGCGGCGAGGGGGAAGGCGTGAAGGGCGTGCGACCGGAAGCAGCGGCTTGCGCCGGTGAAACTGGCAACGGAGTGGCAGACGCGATCACTGCATCGGGAAAAATATCCGGCCGACCGAGGTCTGTTGGCAAAACCGTCCGGCGCAGGATTCCAGCTCCATTCAGCACCGCCCGGGCAAAGGGAACGAATGCTGCCTGGCGGACGCGGGCCGGATTCCGAACGAGCAAGAGCCCGACAAGCGCGAGCAAGGCTGTCTCCACCGGCACCGCGGCCAGCGCCGCGATTTCCCGGGACGTGATTTCGGGCAGGAAACCGGCGTGGAAGATCGCAGGATTGGAAACGCCGCGCGCAACCGCCGTCGTGTCGTTGTCAGACCGGGCCGGCAGGCGGGCGACGGAAGAGGACGACGCCATCGACGCTGCCGGCTGTGCGAGGACCTGCAGGAGTTCCGGCAGGCCGTAGGTGATCGCCAATTGCCGGAGGAGCGGCCGGGCCGCGCTTCCCGGCAGCGAACGCAGGACGAGCGGCAGGTTGGCGCCCGCGGCGAGGAGCTGCACCGCAATGGGAATGAGGGTCGGGTTCCGGCTCCACAATTCGGACCATGTCCGACGAAGGTCGGAGGCCGGCAGGGCGCAGCCCCACCACCACTCGAAGGCCATGCGGCCTTCGGCTTGCGAGAGTGCGAAGCAGGCCAGCAGGTCGGCTTCCGTCGGGAACAGCACGGCCTCCGCGCCCGCTGGCAGACGTCCGGCGTTCGGGCGGGCCGCGCCGGATGCCAGCCGGTCGAGCGAATCGCGGGCCGCTTGCGACCAGCGCGCATTCAACTCGATCTCTCGCTCCGCCGCACCGAGCCGGCCGGGCAGGGGATCGCGCAGGCGGCGGACGCAGAGCAGGGAGCCCGCAGGCAGCCCGGCCGGCTCCAAGTCCAAGTTGCGGAGCGCGCGCTCCACCCGGTACCGGCCTGCGGAGGTGTCGCGATCGCCGACAACGGCACGCACGCGGTGGATTCGGGAGTTGGCTTGGAGCAAGGACACGGGAGAAAAGGGCGGCGATCAGTCGGTGGCACGCAGCGCGGCCGGGGCGATCGAGCTCGCGTCGGGGTTTCGCTGCCGGAGCGACCAAGACAGCGCGCCGCCGGCGAACATCAGCGCGAGGCCGGCCAGTTGCGGCCAGGACAAGGGTCCGGCCAACGGTGGGAAATCCCCGCGCAGCCCGGCGGTGAGAAGGCGCTCGAGGCCGAAGAGACTCGCCGCGAGTGCAAGCCGTCCGCCCGGTGGACCGGCGATCGGACGCAGCAGCGCCAGGAAAATCGCGAGGCCGGCGGCCGCCGAATAGAGCTGCACCGGATGAACCGGCAACGAGGCGGACGCGTTCGCGAGGATCAGTCCCTGCGCCACCTGGGCGGCGTGGGCTTCGGTGCCGGCCGGATAGGTGACAGCCCAGGGCAGGGCGGTGGTCGCGCCGAAACTGCACCCGTGGCAAAAGCAACCCAACCGGCCGATCGCATACGCGAGCCCGAGGCCGGTGACCATCAGGTCGGCCTCCCGCAGGAAAGTTCGGTTGCGACGCATTCGCGCATGGAGGGCGAGTCCCAACATTCCTCCGACGAGCCCGCCGAGAGAACTCTTGCCCGCAGTGAGTAAATCCCCCGCCGAGCCCGGCACGCCCCATTCCAGCCACGGCAGGATTGTGCCACCGAGCCAGCCTCCCGCGAGCATGGCCAGGCTCGCGCGGAAAGCGTCGGGCCGGTCCAGTCCG
>Ga0247757_10000856_pt1 | contig 23182 bp, 42 predicted proteins | sample UWRJL126311R4_FD_180929 | JGI IMG/M metagenome (GOLD analysis project Ga0247757, IMG submission 180929) | Plant litter microbial communities from Arlington Agricultural Research Station in Wisconsin, United States - UWRJ-L126-311R-4 | ecosystem: Environmental > Terrestrial > Plant litter >...
CCCTGATTACCAGAAAATGCTTGATGCTGGAATTATCTCTACTCAATTCTCACATGAATGGGCGGGAGCATTTCAGGTAGGCGATAGCCGTGAGGGCTGGTCAGCAGCTATGTGCGACTTTATCGATACTTACTTTTTAGATGATGTAAAGCATTATGACAGAGTGTATAATGTAACTGGTGTCCGTGAAGAGGGAAGACCTCTTGTCTCATTTGGTGGGACAGCATCAGGTCCGATGCCTTTAGCAATTATGCTTCAGGAAATTGGTGAAATCGTTAATAAGCGAGTTTCACAACAGCAGAAGCTTACCTCTATTGACATGATGGAAATCGATCATAGTCTTGCTAGTTGCGTAGTTTCAGGTGGAAACCGTAGGTCAGCTCGTATGTCTATGGTTAGCTGGGATGATCCTTATATCTTTGATTTCATCAACTGCAAGCAGAACACAGGAAAGCATTGGACTACTAACATCAGCGTAGTAATCGATGATGAATTTATTCGTCTTATCAATAAAATGACTCGTGATTACCATCCTTTAGAGTCTCACGCTAGGAAAGTTTATGAGGCTGCACTAAAGGGTATGCTTGAAAACGGTGAACCAGGATTCTGGAATTACTCTCTTGCTAATCATGGTGAGCTAGCAGAGGTTGTCTGCACAAACCCATGTGGAGAGATTGGTTTACGTGAGTGGGAAGCTTGTATTCTAGGTCATGTAAACATGGATGCATTTGCTCCAACTCCTGATAGGTCAGAGGTTGATTATGCTGGAATGTATAGAGCACATAAGCTTATGACTCGTTTCCTTATCCGTGCATCATTTGGGGATAAGGCAGATCCTAAGCAGCAGGAGATGGTTAACAGGAACCGTAGAATCGGTGTAGGTCACTTCGGCGTTGCAGGATTCCTTAACAAGCTAGGAATCAGATACAGTGATGCACCTAATGGTGACTTCTTCCCTGATTTACTAAGTAAGCTCAAGCTTGCTGTTAAGAGAGAATCTGCTGATTATGCATTCAAGCTACGCATTGCCGCACCTGTAGCTAATACCACAATGGCTCCAACAGGTAGTATTGCTAAGCTTGTAGGAGCAACCGAGGGTGCACAGGCACCTTATGCTAAGTACTATTTCCGTAGAATACAATTCTCTACTATCAACCATCCTGAGAAGATTCAGGAATATGCAGATCAGGGCTATGAAGTAGAGCAATCTGTATACTCTGCCAACACTAAGGTAGTTAAGTTTATCGTAAAGGAAAAGCTAGTCCAGGAAGTTGAGGATCTAGGATATGATGCAGACTCTATCGTAGAGTCTCAGGATGAGCTTAGCCTTGAAGCGATGTTATCTTTCCAGGAAATGTACCAGACTCATTATGTGGATAACGCTATCTCATATACTGCTAACATTCCTGAAGGTAAGTACACAGCTAAAGATCTAGGTGCTGCTATTAAGCCTTTCTTGCCAAATCTAAAAGGTACTACTATAATGGTAGATGGCACAAGGCCACAGGCTCCGTATGAAAGATTGACTAAGGAACAATACCTGAATCTCTCTGGACCTAAGTCAGTAGAAGATTCTACCGATGAGGATTGCAGCACAGGAGCTTGTCCCATTAGGTAGGAAAATAAATTGTTGACTAGGCTGGGCAAATTGTTGGGATGGAGACCAGGCATTATTTATGCATATTCTGGTCTCCATCCACTAAAAGGAACACGTATTGACTGGATTTATGTTGGCAAAACTAGACAGAAGTTAGAAAATAGACATGCCCAACATATGGGATACACTAAAAGACAAGATGCCCAGCCCTGGTCAGACCTCTATCCATCTGTTAGAGTGGTGTTCTACTTCAAGGCATGTCCTGAGTGGTGGTTGAACTTAGTGGAGAAGTGGACTATAAAATGGACATTCCCTCTCTTTAACTACCAACATAACCTGAAAAATCCTCGCAGGATACCAAAGTATGAGGCAGTAGCTCAGAGAGTTGAGCGTGACCGCTTGCGAGGTACGGTAGGTTATGGTAGAGTAATGATGTAGATGAGGTCGAGCAAGCGGTAAGGATCTAGAAGGTAGAAGCTCTCAAACGTATGCCTCTAGATTACCAAGTCTATGTAATGCCGGTTTAGCTTAGTAGGAAAAGCAGGCGCCTTGTAAGCGTCAGTGGCGGGTTCGAATCCTGCATCCGGCTCGCAATGTATGCCCGAATAGCTCAGTGGTAGAGCAGCTCACTAGTAATGAGCAGGCCGTCAGTTCGATCCTGACTTTGGGCTCCAACATTTAAATGAACCGATATTTAAAATGACCTTCAGACCGGGGGTCATTTTTACTAATTAAATCAAGGAGTTACGAGCGTGCTAGGTAAAATTTCTAAGGTTCTCATGGTGGGCGTGCTCGCACTACCTGCAATTGCTATTGCACCATCTTCAGCTCAGGCAGCAGTACCAAAGTATAACTCTTGTACTGATATGTATAAGAAGTATGGTTATGGTATTAAGCTATCAGGAGCTAAGGATAAAGTAAATACAGCTACTAGGCTTCCTAACACTTATGCCCTTACTGTAAGTAAGGCAATTTACAATGCTAACATTAGACTAGATACTGATCGTGACAAGATTGCTTGTGAGCGTACTAAGTACAAGAACTGCAAGGCTGCTAACCTTGTTTACAAGCATGGAGCTGGTATTAAGGGTGCTAAAGATAGTGCAGTTAAGCCAGTTACTAACTTTAACGTGGTTGCTTGGCAGATTTACACATCTAACAAGCATCTAGATCGAGACGGAGATAAGGTTTTCTGCGAGAAGCTATGACAATAGAAGAGCTTTTTAAGTATCATGCGGAATCTATCCAAAATCTTATGAATGATTCAGGCTGGCGTAAAGATGAAGTTGAAAGCTTTCTAGAATTTGCTTGGAATGCAGGATATGAATTTCGCATCCAAGAAGAAGAACTAAATAAAGGCGCAAGTTACTAGGAGGTAAATCATGGAGGACAGGTAAGTACACAAGGTGTGTACCTGAAAGGAATTCATGAGCAAAACCGACAAGACCCACCCTGTTTGGGTAAAGCTACGCTCTGACCACAGGGCACGTACTGAAATTCACAACCATGAAGATGGTATTTGCAACTTCAAGGAATGGTACGAATCAGAGGCTACTTTCTACTACTTCAGAAGCCGTAAGTGCGGATTCACTGTAAACTACTACGCCTGGAATGATGGATTTTTCGCTCGTCCTCCACATGGTAAGTGGTACCGCAGGGAATTTTACGGCCGTGAAAGGGCTAAGTGGCGCAAGGCTAAGCATGAAATGCGTAAGCTAAGCCGTGAAGATATCGAAGATTATGATATTGAAAGTCGCCAGCATCGTCACAGTGCGCTTTGGGAAATGTACTGACAACCTCCCTAGATTGATCCGATGTTACTTATAGGACAATCTAGGGAGGTTTTCTTATGGCTAATCCAGTCATTAACAACGTAACAGTTAAGTATGCCAATAACCGAGGCTACAAGCTGCCTGGCGAGGCAGCAGAGCTGTTGATTGAGGCTTTTGATGCTGACAATCAGACTATTTCTGTAACAATTACTGTTAAGGATGCATCTGGTAGCGAGCAAACTACTAAAACTGTAGAGGTACTTCAGACAGATCCTCTAACTTATTCAGCTACCTCATCTAATGCTGTAGTTACTCAAGACCCAGTAATGCCTAATCATTTCTTCGTAGTGTAAGGAAACTATTATGATCTCTCGTAACATTGCAGTTAGTGTTACCGTAAAGGATCGAACAGGTGCCTCATCTACTAAGCAAGTAAATGTATTAGAGCAGGTTCCACTTCCCGTAGTTATGGGAGGATATTACGTCTCTGGTAATGGTAACATGACAGCAGATGTAAATGGTATGAACCTAAAGTCCTTTACTCAATATCACTCATTCGCTGATGGTATTATGATTCCAGGATTCAATAATGATTATCTGAGAGCTTTCGGTACTCGTGGGATTCTAGGAAACTATGTTTGTGAATTCAAGCATTACGGTAATTCAAATACAGGAGCACAAACATTTACTCTTGAAGGTATTCGATACACTGTACCTGCTCCTAATATGCTGATCCAGAAGCGAAGTGGAACAACTTTCCCTAAAGCCTATGGATATGAGCAGATTTGGACAGGGCAATGTGATGGATTACTACATAAGCTTCTGATTCAGATCCGTAATATGGGTGGAGTACCTATCAACATCCAGTTAGCATCTGAATTTGATACCGATCACGAGTTTGGTACAACTGAGAATAATGTAAATTACACCTGGGCTCAGGCTGATGTCAGGGCTGTACGTGCTCTCAACTATGTGCTAGACTACTTCAGGTCAAGGCTTCTACCAGCTAATACTACCTTTACTATTGGTATGGGTGGATTTGATAGACCTTCTTGGATAAGGATGCACCCAGAGGATCTTATGGCTAAGGTTGACTTCTTACAATGGAATGCGTATCGTAGGTCAGCAGGCCAGAGTGCATATGATGTCTTCAAGAGAACTAAGGCATGGTCTGATGCAGATTTAGGACCTATTGCTAAGTCAAAGCATATTATGATCGCTGAATGGGGAACACCTATGAGCTTAGGTGATCAAGCTACTTGGATTAAAACAGTACCAGCAGCAATTAAGCGTTTGAATGAAGAGTCTACTACAGGATATTATGTAATGACTAATTATTTTAATTCAAACGATGGCTGGGCTACCCTGAATCCTAAGGCGGCAGGATTAGATGCTCTAAAGGCTATATATTCACAGAATCCGTACACTTGACACGGTAGCTTCGATGAGGTAAAGTAGTAAGCGTGGAGGGGCAAGGGCATCGCTAGCCTTAGGATGACTGGCCGAATGGTTGATATTGTATGGGCATAGCTATTCCCTTGAAATAAAGGGCATTACCTTTCCCAGCAATTTACTCCTTCTTGTTCAGGTCCCTCCACATCAATGCCCTGGTAGCTCAAAGGATAGAGTACCGGTTTCCTAAACCGTTGGTTATGGGTTCGAATCCCATTCAGGGCACGTAGTAGCAATGGCCTATGGTGTAATTGGCAACACGTCAGGTTCTGACCCTGAAGATGTCCTGGTTCGAATCCAGGTAGGTCAGCGTGGAAAAAGAATATTGGCCTGAGAGCCTTGAAGAGTTAACGGAATTTATTAAGTCCAAGACAACTGAAGACCACGATTATAATTCTGCATCTGATGCTATGTGGCAGGTTGCTCTAGCAGCTTTCAACTATGCAGCACGTGAAATGGGTACTACAGGTTTTCAGGCTAGCGTTGCTGAGCTGATGTTTCTAGCAAAGTCACGTAATATTGATGGTCCATTCGCCTTAGTTACAGGTAAAGATTTGCTTTATCCTCAGTATGATATTGAGTCTAAAGTAGAGCGTTACATAGATGAGTGGACACCTTGGGCAGCAGAACAAGCTAAGGAACTACTTCAAAGTAGACCTGATGCAGCACCAGCAGTTAGGCTCCACTGGCAGATGCTAGCACAGTCTATTTAAGTTTACCCGCTAGATAAGGTACCTGTTTAGGTGCGGAGAATAAAGCCTTATTATAATGCCTTGTAGTGTAATGGCTAGCACGCGAGCCTTTGGATCTCGCAGACTTGGATCGAAACCAGGCAAGGCAGCTCGAAAGTGATGTAAGTCTAGTTCTGAGGCGCCCTAGCAAGATGTTGGAGCTGCTTTCACTTTCTTTAATTTAGCCGAGTATATCTTCCGCAAATCTGTGGCTCGGACCCATAGATGGAATAGGCTACAGCAGGTATGGTATGAGATATCGCGTTCACCTGTGCAGGTAGAGTAGCAGCATAGAATAGGTGGGGCTGCAATGTCAGATAGGGATGATTCTGACAACATGGGTTCATAGGTTAAAAGCGTAAAAGGATAAACCTCCGGATTTAATGCCGGGAATGTGAGTTCGAATCTCACTGAATCCACGTACTACATTCTACTTTAAGGGAATTATATGTCATATGCTAAACCCAAGTCTGGTAGTAAGCTAGTTTCTAATAAAAGCGGATCTGCTAAGAAAATTTGGGAATCTGACAAAGGTAAGCTGTATGTAAATACAGATGGTACTAAAACAGTCTATTATCCAGATGGTACTTCTTGTCACTATCCTGGTAAATAATAATCGACCTGATGGTGTAAGCTGAAAAGGGTTCCGGAGCCTGGAGTAAGTTTTAAAGGTAGCACACTGGTTTGTGAGACCAGAGATCCAGGTTCGAATCCTGGTCGGGGCGCAATTAATCTAGATAGGAATATATTATGGGTAAGGCAAAAGACGGCACTGAGTGTGTTCTTTGTGGTGGCCAAGGCGTTGCTACTAGGTGGGTTCAGAAGGTAGGCTATAATGCCTGGGTATGTCGTAGGCACCGAAGGAAAGATGTTAATCCTTAATGGTAATTCGAAGATTAAAGAGTGGTAAAGACTGGCAGAAATTGCCAGGAGGCTTGACAGGCGCAGGTCTTGGCCCAAAAGTGAATGAACCTAAAAATAAAGACAATACTAAACCTCCAAAACGAGGATCGAAAAAATGAGTAAGCACCCAGTATTTCCTAATATGCCGGGCCGAGATCGACCAGAAGTTCTATCTGATAGACTAGGCTATGAGCGTGAATTCGGAGATAAAGAATGGAAATCTCTTAAGAAAGTCTATGTCCAGGTACCTGGTGGTTGGCGTAGACGATGTGATTGTTGCGACGGATAGTAATTTTGTAGCTCTACCTAAGAATAGGTAGAGCTATTCTTATCTAAGGGGAATTGATGAATTTAGCACTTAAGTACCGTCCAAGGCGATTTGAAGATGTAGTAGGGCAGAAACTTCCTAGTGTAGTCATTCCCGCCATGATCGCTAAGGGAAGCCTCTCACAGGTTTTATTACTGGCTGGACCCTCTGGGGTAGGTAAGACTACCATGGCACGTATTATCGCCGCTGAGCTTAATTCTGAGGCCGCGCAGGACGTACATGAGGGAACACACCCATCAGTCCTAGAGATCGATGGTGCATCCAACGGTAGTGTTAGCGCTATTAGGGACCTGAAGAGGAATATCCAGTTCGCTGTACCAGGTAATAGGGTAATCATTATCGATGAGGTACACTCTATTAGTGATGAGGCATTTGATGCTCTCAAGGAAATGCTAGAGTTTCCTCCTGATAATGTTTACTTTATTCTGTGCACAACTGAAGCTCACGCTATTGAATCTGCAATAAGGCACCGCTGTGATCGCTACAATTTCAAACGTGCATCTGTTGATGATCTACTAGATCGCCTGCATTATGTTATCGAGCAGGAGAATATTAATATTGAGCCAGCTATGGTTGATCTTATTGCTCAGCGTTCAGAGGGTTCATTTCGTGAATCTCTGATGCTACTTGGTCAGATTGCTGCTGGTGGAATTACTACAATCGAGGAATACAATGAGTTGCAAGGTGAAATTGATTACGGACCCAGCCTTATCCTCAGCACGTTTGGGGGCTCGGCTTCTGCTCTCAGTAAGCTCGAAAGTATTCTACATTATACAAGCTCCGAAGAGATTGTTGACCGAACAGTAGAAACTCTCAGAGACCTTATGCTTCTCAAGGGTGGTATTCAGCTAAAGTATTCTGGTAAAATGCTTACTACTCGTGAATTTCTAGCCAAGAAACTAGGAACCGCAGATATTCTCAAGGCAATTCATATTATTTGGGATCTCCAAACTAAGCTAAGTGCAGGTGATCCTGTACGAGGGCTTGAAATGGCCTATGCTATGCTCGGAGAAGTTCTCAAGCAGCATGAAATTGTACCTGTAGTACCAACGCCATCTAATGAGGTAATGAGCTTGGATGACATGAGGTCATTTACAGGTTGACACTAAATTAAGTAGGGAGTATGCTGTCAAGATGACAAAGTTTAATGATGCACTATTACAGTCTATGCTTGATATGCTAAACGCTAGAAACCTTGACGCTGTTCAGGTAGTGGCATATGAAGAGGTAGAAAAGTCAGATGGCTATTGCGATAGTTGCTACTATGAGTGGACTGAGGTCGAGATTACCTATCTAACCAATGAAGGTCAGACTAGAGTCTACTCTTATGGTGGCGACTTCGGTGAGCTTATAAGAGAGTTGACAAATGATTGAGCCTTTCGAGGCTGCACAGAAGATTATGGCTTTGGTGGACGAGTTTCCGTCAGAGCCATTCTCTTTTGAACGTAGGCAGCTTATAGAGAAAATAGAGTACTTAGTAGGTAATTATGTGGATTATGTTGAAGAGCAGTTAGATGATGCCTTCAACTTAGGTGTAGATACCGGAGTTAACCAAAAGCAGGAAGAGCTTGAAGGGCAGATTAAGGATCTTAAATCTAAGGTAACCTCTCTTGTCCATGAGGCTTTCACAAGAGGATTTATTGCTGGAACACCAAACCCTAAGGCAGGACAGATTGATTAAGTGGTATGGACATGTCCTATTCGCAGTTGTGACACTTGTCGCACTGTCTATGACATGGTATTCAATGATGGACTTAGCTACTGGACAGTTTGGACTTCCTCAACTTTTGTCCATAGGTGTGTCCTTAGCATTCGATGGTGCTGCTGTATTGTCCGCACTGTTTGCGATTGAGTATGCTAAGACAGCGGACAGTGGTGTCCTAGCTGAGCTTGGGACATTCCTTTTCATCGGGACAAGTGTCTACATTACTGTCCAACACGCTGTCCTAGAGAATTATGGACTTGTCGGAATGGTAATGTTCGGAGCCGCACCTATTATTGTAGGATTCATCTTCAAACTTTACCTTAACTTCCTGACCAGGCAAGCTAGGCGTGAGGCAGGCCGTATTGTAGAGCGTCTACCTGTCGCAGGTAAGTTGACATGGCTGCGATACCCAAAGCAATCCTTTAGACTTTTGTCCGTAGCGATGCAGACAAGGTTGGTTAATGCAGCGGACAGGTTGGACATGCCAGTGGACAGGCATGGGATTCTTGGGACAGCACCTGTGACATTACAGGCTACCGTTGAGACACCTGAGAAGGACACTGAGACACTTTTAGTGGACAAGGGTGTCCTTGTCCAGGACATGTCTAATGGGGCGCAGCAACTGCCTGAGACAGTTGAGACAAAGCAATTGACATCAGGGGACAACCTGTCCTTACCTGTCTGGCTTCCTAATGAGCCTTTGATGAGCGTGTCCAATCTTGTCTCAATCTGTGTGGACAATGGTGTCCGTGACTTTGGGACAATTCTAGGGTATGCTAGGGACATTAAGGGACACGCTGTCAATGAGCAGACTGTCCGCAAATCATTGTACCGAGCAATCGGTAGAGTTGAAGGATTAGCATGAAAATAGGTTTTGACGTAGATGGTGTACTGTATAGATTTACTAAGGCATACCATTTATGGCTGAACCAATCTAGGGGAATGAGCCTTGACCCTGAAGTTGAGGCTCAAACCTGGGATTGGTTCTTAGAATGGGAAACTGTAGAGGAATTTCTGGCATGTCTTGATGAGGCTACTGATGCAGGGTTCCTTTACTGGACTGGTGAGATTTGTGAACCCACAATTGCACAGAATCTACGTGATTTAAAGGCTGCTGGGCATACAATTCACGTAGTTACGCATCGCTTTTCAGGTAAAACTAGTTGTGTTCAAGAAGCCACAAGGCAATGGTTTAGCTCTCAAGACCTTGTTTATGATACTCTAGAGTTCTCAGGTGATAAAACTATCGCTAAAACTGATGTATTTTTAGAGGATAATCTCAAGAATTATGATGCTTTAGACGCTGCTGGGATCAAATCTTACCTGGTAAACAGGCCATATAACCTTGAAAACGACTCACGTAGGCGTGTAAATAGCGTAAATGAGTTCACAAATTTGATTTTAGGAGCAAAATGATACTAGTTTGGACATTTATTGTCGTAGTTATGCTTAGTTTTGTAGGAATCATAGCTTCCTGGTACGTAAAGCGCCCATATACGGGTATGGCTATGAGTATTGCAATGGGTTTGATGCTGGTAGGAGTTCTCGGAGTACTATTATCATGCTTGAGTCTATGAGTTATAGATGAACTACTTGATATCGATAATTGCTGGAATAATAGCTATGATTTTTGCGCTAGCTACTACAGCGTGCGTTATTTATAGCTTTACAGATGGCTGGGAATGGATTCTAGTAGCAATTGCACTAGCTCTCCCGGCTACCGTGTGTATTGCAATTGCATCTATAAGCTATATCTCAGGTAAAGAGTTCTGATTGGTTGCAATCTCCTGGTAATAAATGTATGATGATTAAACCTATCAGCATAAAGATCCCCAGGAGGGCATTATATGTCAACATCAACAAAGAATATCAACGTCTCCAAGGACGAATATGCGCTCTTTGGTAAGGCGTTACCGTATGTAGCAATGCTGATCGGGGCAGCATTGCTATTTTTCGTAGGATTCTTTACTAGGGTAGGTATTTGGGCTCAGGCTAAACTGGGTGATACTAGTAGTATTGATTCTACTAAAGTAGTTACTTGGTGCGTTCTTCTGTCTACGATTCTTCTTTGTGCTGTAGCCTGGAAGTTGTTTTCGCAGCGTAAAGGATTGTTTATTCAGCACCATGCTACCGCTACAGTCCTGTTAGGTCATGTATGGTTATTAGTATCTCTCTGGGAGGATCAGGGAGATTGGATGTTCGGAATCCCCACACTGTTCTTATACTTCTTCGGAGCTGGTGTTATAGGCTTATCCTGGTCTATCCGTAGGTGGGCATTTAGAGCACATGAGCAGGATGAGAACTCAAACGGTTTTAACCCATTTGAAGAGATGGGGTTGGGTTCATCTTACATTGATCAGCGTAACTCACATGCTGTTACAGGTGGAGGGCGTTATCGATTGAAGCTAGCTCTTGGTAAGACAGTAGAGAATGCTAAAGCTGCTAGAGTTGCTATAGCTCAATTAGCTGGTAAACCTCGTAGATTAGTGCATATCTCTGAGACTGATTCAGGTATTGAAGGTCAGGTAGATGTCTTTATTCAGGATGAAGATCCGTTTGGTCACAAGATTGTTTGGGCTGGTCCTGATAGGGTAGGTGCATCTATTGCGGAGCCCGTGTCATTCGGTACTTATGATAATGGAACCAGACCTGAGATTTATATTACCGGAAAAGATGGTGGTAGCTCTCAGCACTTCCTTACTATGGGAGTTTCTGGATCAGGTAAGTCAAAGGCATGGCAGGTATTGTACGGATCTATTCTTAACCGTAGTGGGGTATCTGTAATCTTTGGTGATCCTGCTAAAGGTATTCAGACAGGTGGTCCTATTGCCGCAGGTCTTGAATGGTTTGCTACTACTCAGAGAGAGTGTGAAGAGCAGATTACTGCTATCATGAGAGCTATTCCTGCTCGTACTGATTACTTGACTTCTCGTGGTCTAAGTCAGTGGGAGGAAAATTGCGGCCTTAACTTCTTAATCTTCCACCTTGAAGAGGCGGCTCGTTTCTCTGATACAGAAATGCTTATTCAGGCAGTTGAGGCAGCGCGATCAGCGGGTATTATGATTGTATTATCTCTTCAGCGTGCTACAGCAGATAGAATGAATACCTCTACTAGGTATAACCTAGGAGGGTCTATGTGTTTCGGAGTACGTAATAAGAGAGATGCTAGCCTTGCGCTATCTGAATATACTATCCAATCTGGTGCTGAGCCCCATGTATTTCAGGATCGTGAACCTGGTAGAATGTACCTTGAAGCTGCCGGGCTTGACTCAAGAATGTTCGCTCATCAGATCCAGACCGACTGGATCAATACTCGTGTACTAGAGCGTGTAGTAGATGAGGGAGCAGAGTATAGAACTGCACTGGATAATGTAACCAGCCAGGCTCTGGGTACTTACTATTTCGGGTATAGAGAATTGGTAGATTCAGGTAGAGCGCAGTGGCAGGAATTGCGTATTAACAGGTACTCTCCAGGAGAGGAACAGCCTACTGTAGAGAATCCTGTAGTAGGGGAGGTAATCGATTCTGGGACTCCTAAATCAGATAACTTCAAGACTGATCCTGAAGAGAAGCGCCAAGCAGAATTAGCGGTTTGGAGTATTATCCTTAACTTCGCGGAGAATGGAAAGATGACATTCTCATCTAAGGATTTGCAGAGTTATTATCGTGGTCCTACTCGTGGTGCTGCTTGGTTCTCTAAGACTTTAGGTAAGTGGGCACAGCAGAATAGAGTAAGAAAGATGGCAGGAACTAATGGAATGTATGAGATTATCAGGACAGATTTCCAGTAGGTTTTCCTGTAGTTATCCAGAGGTTTTCCAATAGGTTTCCAGAGGTTTTCCAATAGGTTTTCCTAGGAAAACTCCTGCGCAGTATATTAATAGCGGGCCAGGGCGGTAATACGGGCGGGACTCATAATCTGATTATGAGTCCCTTTTCTTATATGTCATACACTAGTAAATTAGTAGGAATTACCAAAAGAAGTCCCAATAGCCGTCGCGGGGCTGAAAAAAATTGCACCGGAATTGAGGAGTGTTTTTAGCAATCCCAATTCCGGTGCAATTCTCTATTACCATTCAATTGTCATTCCGAAAGCTGCGCCCTAAAGCACTGGAGAATGGTCCATCCCTCACCCTCAAGAATGGTGAGTGTGTCGCTATCCATGATGCCCTGCTGCTGAATGTCGATGCACTCACTCACCATGTCAGGGCCATACGATGTAGAGCTACCACCATCGGGGTTGGTTGTGTGCACCATACCCAGTGAGTGGACACGTACACACACGCTACTCACGTACGCATCCCCCACCACACTAGGGGCACAGTCCCCTGATACCGTACCCTGCCACATACACAGTGCCTGCCCTGCGCCATCCTCAGCGGCACACTCAGGGACGTACGGGCTAGCGCTAGGTGTAGGTGTAGGGGCGTTGACTACAGGGGTACTAGCGGCAGTAGAGAGGGCATACGCCACCAGTACCACAAGGGAGAGGCAGAGAGTGGAGATCATGGTGTACAGGACACGGCGCATAGCGGGTGCTCCATTCCGTGAGAACTACTGACTAGGGGAACCTTACCATGGAGGGGGTACCTATGAGCACCCCCTCCATGTGAGCTACATCACACTACCCCCAAAACCGCTCAAACTCGCAGAGCGCGCAAGTGTTGTCATCGCACGTGCAGCGGGTGGTCGCCTCATAGGTGGGTTTCCAGTAGCCATTCTCCACCATAGCGAAGGTGTCACCGGAGAGGGTGCACATGTTGTGCGGGCGAATCGTCGTGACGTTGATCTGACGGATTGCACGGTTCCCGTAGGGAAGGATCTTGACCGCGTTGATCAGCATGTGTACTCCCTGACTAGGTGTTTTCTGTACCCTACACGATGCGCAGCGAGCTTGCAAGTTGTGTTAGCCCTGTCTGTACAGGTTACGTCTGCGTTGTCACTGTGCTGTGTAGTTATGAGAGGAACACTAGTCGGAGCACCTAGCCTTGTCAAATGTAACTTTGTGTTACTGCCTTCAGAGCTATTGTACCTACATTCAGTCCAGGTCAGAGGGTATCGTTTGTTACTTTGGCCCCTAGTGGAAACAAAACCAGGGTGATGATCAACATCACTTAACGTGATCAGAGATTGATCATGGCAGGGAGCTAACCCGTTGAGAGGGTTTTTAAGCGCTCTACTCTGCCTACCCCTACTCAGGTATGGGTTTAAGGGTTCTAGGCGCTCAGCGTGGATCTGAGCGGGTTTTACGGGGGTGCTGAGCTGAGTTGCTATCCCTATGGTGTTATCAATGTAGGTACGTTCTGAAAATGTATCGATCAGACAAGCGTCATAAGGAACCGGTTTTAGAGGGCTGGAGAGATAAACACTGAGGTTTGAGGGAATGGAATAGGGGACTTATTGACGTTGCCCCTATTCGCTATTGCTTACCGGTATCCCTTTTCCCTACAGATAGGACCAATCCCGTAGGCAATTGAATCCTTATTGGTGAGCTTACGTCCACAATCTCCGCAGTGGTGATGTACTGCCGCGTAGGCTTTCATTTCCTCAGCGGTCAACATGTCCTCTGCTTTGATCTGGCGGATAATACCGGGGGCGTATTCGAACTTACCCGTTCCCTTACCGGTCTCCAGCTTCACATACAGGTTATTGCTAGTACGAGATCGCTGCACTCGTGCGATCAGCTCACCGTGCCAGTATGCCCCCTCTGTTACCTCAGTCTTAGTAAGGGTGCTGTTAGTAGCATCCTCCCTCTCTGCCTTAATAATTGACTTGAGCAGATTGAGAACGTCATTCACCTCAGCGAAAGTAACGCTATTGATATCCGCTTCCGTGATCTTGTAGCCAGCGTCTTTGATCTGGCCGTTGAGGGAGGCGATGTAGTTCTTCTGTCCCTGACTTGCCATTCTGACAGCGTTAGGCTTGTCATTTGCGTTGATCAGCTTATCGATCAGTGCCTTACCACCCTGAAAGCTATTCTTGTGGGCGCTTTCAACGGTGGCATACTGCCCCGGGAAGATGTGAATACCGGTCATGTCTTTAGTAGCGAGCAGGACCTTAAGGAACCTAACCATTTTGGGGGTGATCGGCTTGACGATTCCGCCACCGCAGCGCGTACCCGGTGCCATGAAACGCATACGCTCAGCCTCAACCTTGCCACCACCGATCAACTGCATTTCATTGTTGATCCGGTCAAGGGCATCCTGTCCACCGTTAGCCAGGATGTGAGCGTTCATGTCAGCATCCATACACGGGGGACACATGCACTCTTCATCGTGCCCGGTAGTGGTGGGGTTTGCCATCGTGGCGATCATGTCCGCTCCCTAAGTCATCGTGTTGATAGCTCTAACCTAGTGCCAGAGGCTGAGCCTTGTCAACCCCTGGCGAGTGACTTAGGTCACATCTTCATTCTGTCAGACTAGGCAGTGAGGCTCTTGAGCAGGTTACCGTACTGCTTACGGTACTTCTTATTGATACGGCGCTCCTGAGCGGCCGTGAGGCGGGTAGAGCTGTTCTGAGTGTAGTAGCCCTGCACACGGTTGAGCATACGCTCAGTGTAGCTCTTGACCGTGCGAGGCTTAGCGACCACCTCAACGGGCTTAGGGGTGTTTTCCTCAGCGTACTTGAGAGCGTCGATGTGAGCGCCATCCATGAGCGTGAGCAGGAAGTTGATCAGCTCACCCTTGCGCATCTTACTGATACCGGTAGCGCGGAAGTCGGAGAGCATGGACTTGAGAACCGGAACGGTGAGGCTGTTGAAGTACTCACGGTTGGTCATGATGTCTCCCTAGATTCTGTGTTGCTTGGCTGTTGAGAGGAACACTACCCGATACTCTGCGATCTTGCAAGTTGTTATCTCAACCTGTGTTGAGTACGTCTGCTCAATCGCGTTGCTCGCTGTGTAGGGATCGAACCTACCATGACTTCCGAACTAAAGTCCAGCGATCCTTTGTGACTTAGGTCTCAGTTGTTCTTACCCATAGACTTGTAGGTGCGCCATGCTGCGCGACCGTAACGCTCAATCACCCAATCTTTGAAGAGTAGATAATCCTTATCCGTAGGACGAGTCTCTTTACCGTCAGGATCAGCCGCGAGGATAGCCGCGAGAGTGGTGGGAGGCAACATGCGCTTTCTTCTTTCTGTTGGGATAGCTAGACACTATCACGTCCCTAGCTATCCGTCCAGTGTGACCTAGCTCTCATTCTCTTTCTTGTGAAGCTCTTCACTGAGTTTGTTCGCCTTGCGGCGTAACGCTCTCACATTGTGCTTTTGTCCCGCAAGATCAGCGGCTTGGATAGCCTGCTCTGTCTTGTAAAGCTCTTCCCTGATTACCCGCGCTGTGCGCTCTGTCTGTGCCATGGGACCTAACATAGTCGCTAGGTCCCATGGCTGTCAAGCCTAGTTGTGGATTTCCTGGCGCAAGATTTCATCAGCGTGCACAGTGAAGACAGCACCACTTTTGAAGTCCTGTACAAGGTACAGGTCGGGGGTCGGCATGTCCACAACCTCACCCGTGATCATGGGGCGAATCGCTGTTCCCGCTGCCGCAACCGTCATGATGTCTCCCTAGCTCGCTGTGTTGCTGATAGGACAAACACTAGTGCCAGCGAGGCTAGCTGTCAACACCTAATTTCAAATACCCTTTGACCAGGCACAACACGATGAGAGGCAGCGTAAGGGCCTAGATTCTAGCTACCCTCACACTGCCCTACATCTAGTACTGTTGAGTGCTCAGCGAGCCTCTGACTGCCTACGCTTACCCTTGTGCCTGTAGCGGGTAAGTAGGGATGCCGCCTGTAGCTTATTGAACGGCTCCCATGGAAAGGGCATTACTTGACCGTACACAGTTTTACGCATTGTCTTGTGCCTCTCCCGTAATTTCCTTACGTCCACCATTGAAATCACCCGAAACGGCAACCCAATAGAGTGCCTGTACCTGTGAGGGGAAAAGGCTCATGTTGAGCGCTACTTCCCGCACAGCTTCCGCAATCACGATATAGCCAGCGCCAGCTTTGTTAAGGCTTTGCTGTGAGGCATTGAGGTACTTAAGAGCAGTAGCCTTATCCGTTCCTGTCGTGTTGACAAACGCAACCATCATCCACGTATCGACAGTAACAGAGTCACTACCTACCGGCGCCACGATGTTGTTATAGAAACTACGGCGCTTAATACCAGTAAGCACATTCTCGACATCACCACTACGCGCAATCGTAATTGCCATTGCGACATTGGTTCCGAGTGCCATTCCAATTTCCTTAGCCGCATCTTTCGCGGAAAGGTCACTGTACTTGCGGAAGTCTCGCAGAATAGCGTTAGCGACCGTCTTATTACGGAGCCAGGGCATTCTAGGGGAAACGGCACTGATAACCCCTGCCGCAATTGAAATACTAACATCGTACTTGCTTGCAAGGCTAGCGGCATACTCATGTGCCTCAAAGTACCATCCGGCGCTACGGGCCGCAGTTTCAGCATCCATACCTTTGATCTTGCTGGTAATCTCATCCACCATTTTGATCATGCTGGCCCCATACTTATCGCTGATCTTGACCAGCGTCTGAGCCTGCTCAATGTTGAGGTTAGAGAATGCCGTGAGAGCGTTGATTTCCATTTTTGTTGCCTCTCTGTGTGGCCTGCCTTGCTGATATGGAGAACACTATCAGGGCATCTAGTAAGCTGTCAACTCACTTAGTTGTGATGTAGCTCACAGCTTACAATATTTAGTAAGGGTACCGCACTCGATAGTTTCACCGTTGCGCCATCCATTGAGTTTAGAATCTACCACAACAGCACGGAAACCCGCAACATCACTACCCATATACAAGTATTCAATGATCTTAGCTTCAAATGAACCGAATAGGTTTGTGATTAGGATTCGCACGTTACCTCCCTAGTTCGTTCTGTTAGGTGAGACACTACAGGCCGCTAACCTATATGTCAAGCTAGCGGCCTGTGAGTTAGGTCACTCGTTGTAAGTTGAAGCGAGCATATCCTCATGGCTTACGGCAGTGTGAGCAATCCAATTAGCGAGATCACCATCCCCATAAGAATAGCTATTCTCGATTTTGTCAGATTCCCGCGTACTAGCCTTAGTGAACCAACCACTAAAGTCAACGGGGATTTCATCCAACCCCAAAAGAATAGCCAGAGACAAACGGTGATGCCCATTGCCCAATTTCCAATAGGTCTCACTCTTTATCTCGATACAGATAGGGACATTAAATCCTTCATCTTCAATCGCCCGAATAATGGCGGGGGTCTGAGGATCTTGCGTCTTTGAAGCAATGAGCCTAAACCACTCGTGCGGGCCGTCACCAACATCATAACCGTCCGTAGTGTCATAGAGCTTTGAAAGGATCTCAGTAACGGCAACCATTTTCATAGCGATAACCTCTCTTAGCTGGTGATAGGTGAACCCTACAGGCCACCAACTTTTGTGTCAAGTTGGTGGCCTGTGACTTAGATTACAGACTCTCAGTCTCAAAGATCATTGCATGAGCATTGCCGACAGAACCGAGAAACTTAATGATTCGGTCATAGGTGCGACCACAAGCCTTATAGATGTTGCGGTATTCGGTAGTGTCCTCATACCCAAATTCGTCAAGGAAGTTATGTACGCTACCCGCTGCATTGACATAAATACCAGCGTCAAGCATAAGGCAGTTAAGCACATCCTCAGAGCTAGGGTCAGATGTGATAGCGGGACCAGTAAAGAAAGGCACAGTCCACTGGCGACGCGTCTTAGAGCTACGTAGGGTCACGCTGTAGGCATTAGTGCCGCTAGGAAAACCCTTAGGGATAGCTCGATCACTCACCTTGAAAGTAGAGGTAATGCCGAATTCCTCGATACGGGCGGCAATTGTGGCCTGTTCCATGGTGATCTCTTTTCTGTGTGGCCTGCTCTGTTAAGACAAACACTACCCGGTAAGTAAGACTCTGTCAACTCTTAAGTTTGAGCAACTTTGAAGCGTGCCGCGCGACCGCAAGTGCATCGATATATTCAGTAGACCGACGATATGCACCATTATTGATTTCAAGAGCGCGGTTATAATGATCTTCGTCTGTCAACAACAACTTACCTTGCAAGTCAGGGAAGCATACCTTACAGCCTTCCCAATTACAACCACCATGCGGAATAAGCTTAGCACCCATAACGTCTCCTCAGGTTGTAAAACAAACATTACCGCCTACCTCACATGTTGTCAAGGTAGACGATAAAGAATGTTCTAGCGGAGGTAAAGGAACCCACCATAGGGGTCTGCCGCCTTAAGAGCAGCAGCAATAGAATTGTAGCGGATACCCTTAGCGGGTGCCTTCCATCCTGCCGCCTTGTAGACATTACCCTCAATGTCTACAAATGCATAGACGTGGCTCTGACTAGAGTTGTGAGGCTTAGCAACGATCCGGTCATACTTGTTACCAGGCATGACGGTAAAGACAGCGTACTTGGAGGTTTCATCCTTGCTGTTGAGTCCGTCGATGAATTCCTGAGCAGCAGGACCGATAACCTTAGCCATTGTGACTCCCTGTTTCCGTTGGGCTGTTGAGTTAAACTCTATCACAGGTTGACCACTAGTCAAGCTATCAACCTGTGAGCTAAGTCACTTATAAAGATTGAAGCGGTAGGTTCCCTTAACAGGAACAACACAAGGGTAGTTAGGTCCACCCTTAGTGCTCTTGCACTTGCTGACTACCTTAGCACGATAAGGGCTGTAGCTGTCAACCTTACGCCACTTACCATCATCGAAAGTGATACAGGGCGTACGCTCCGTTTCCTCACAGTTGATCAGCGTCGTCTTAGTGTGCTTGACAGGTGACCAGTGCCAACCCTGCCCACTAAGAGCCATCGTACCAGCCATGACAACAGAAACCAGAGTGGGGAGCAAGTCAGTGCCTTTCGTTAGGTTGTACCGAAAGCTTATCTTAAGTCTCACAGCTTTGCAAGTTGTTATCTACCCGTTGGATAGTACGTCTGCTCTTGCTGTTAGGTAAAACTTACCATGATGACGAACTGTATGCAAGCCTAGTCGATGTGCTCTGAGTCACAGTCTCTCGCTTAGCCTTAGGCTGACGATTCTTGCGCACCCTACCCTGAACCTTGCCAGAGCCCTTACGCTCGTTACAGGCGATGTGAGTAGGGTGCATGTTGGCCCTAGTGTTCGCTCCACCATCGGCAAGTGGCACGATGTGATCAATCGAGAATGAGTTATCATCCCACGTTGTATCCGTGTTGATCAATGCCTGAGCATCACTCTTACCTTGAGCCTTACAAATCTGACAGATTAGCCCGTACTGCTCGATAAGCGAGGTACGAATCTTGCGACGTTCCTGCGAGGTAAAGGCTCGCATTCCTGTAATCGGCTTACCCATTGTTTTGCCTCCCTGTTGTGGTGATAGCTAAACACTAGTGGCCACCCAACGTGATGTCAAGTGGCCACTTCAAGATTTTTTAGTTTAGTAGCAGTCGCACCAGAGTAGGCACAAGCCACACACAGTACAGACCTTGCGACCACAAGCGCAGCGCTCATTAGGATCGATGATCGATACAATGACAAGCATAATGGTTCCTTAGATGTCGATGTGCAATTTCTTAAGAGCAACCCATTTACCGTTAACCTTACACTCCTGTTTATCAGGGTGCAATTGCGTAATGGTTACTTTCTTTCCAGAATTGTCCTTTACTTTAGTGCCAGGCTTAGCCATAATACGTGATAATTGAATCTGCATTAGACCCTTTCGATTTCCTCACGATACATAGGCAAGCCCGCAATATGGTTATTAACGCGAGAGTGCTCTTTCAATTCGCTAACGTCATTGAATCGAACAAAGTAAAGATCCTGAATAGGCGCCTTTTCAGAAATAGCGATAAGCTCTCCTGTAGTACCAGCTCGAATTACTCCCGGCTCATTATTGAAATCTTCAATGAGCTTAACAGTGTCACCAACGCGAAGCATAATGTAAATCCATTCTGTAGAAAAGGAAAGGGTCTAGATAGTCAGCTTAACAAGTTGTTATCACAGCCTGTGCTGTGTACGTCTGCCTTACTAACTATCTAGACCCTATCAGGACTAGCTGTCGCTGTCAACGTTCTTTTTCCAAGTGCGCTTATCCAAAGCACGCAAGCGACGGACGTAGCGGTTACGCTGGCGACTCCATCGAATATGCCTATCCTGAGCACAGCAACCGTAAGAGCACTGCTTGCCCTGGTAAGCACGACCGATCATGCGAGCCATGTTCATTCCTCACTGTTGAATTATCAACGCTTGCCTTACTGAGGACTACACTAGCAGTATCACCTAGGCTTGTCAACCTTAGACTTAACTGCGATGTTATTTGCCAGTACCCAAAGGTTGCACTTACAACTACAAACACTAGTAATAGTAATTCCACCTCGTGTATGTACCTTACCGCACAGGCAACGGATAAAACCTGAATCCACCATAGGAGTACCTCTCATGCCTGAGCATCGATGATGTAAAGAATGTTTCCCTTGTGGATCACATTCTCGCTGTGAAGATCATCGATCGGAAGATCATGGATCTCACAGATAGCAGCCCAACAGGTAGGGTCACCATCGCAGAAATGAAAGCCTCTGTGACACTCGCTATTCTCTCTGTCTGCCTCAATGAACTCAACAGCGAGAATGTAGTTATCTTCAAATTCAGTCTCATAAGAGAGCAGTACCATTTCAGGAAATGCAATACCGTAAGGCAACCTATCACGGTAAATCAAAAAGTTATCGTATTCATTCTCATTAGCGATAATAGCATCAAACTCAGGGCTATTACAAACCTTATATGCCCAGTAGCTACCAGGCTCGCGGTACACAGTTCGACTATCTCCCGAGCCGATGCGATTGTCAGGGTTAGAGACTACGCGGAAGGCATCCTCAAGGGTAGGTACCGGAATCGTCAGCATTGCTATAATCCATTCTGTCAGACTATCTCGCTGTGTTCTGGTACCTACCCTATCAGGCTTCAAGCTAGGGCGCAAGTCCTAATTTTCAGTCCTCATGCTCACGGTCAGTAAGCTTAGTAACCTTCTTACCTTTCTCAAGGTGGCTACGCTTCACACCGTAAACGGTTCCCTTTTCCTTATTCTTCCCGGAATGCTTACCCTTACCAGCGTGCTTACCCTTGTAATCCTTAGGCTTTTCTTGATCTGTCATTTAATGCCTCCCCTGTCGGAGCTGTAAGCCCTTAATTACTCTATTGACAATCTCTTGCTGAGCCTGAGCACTCATTGTAGCAATTACTGCACGAGCCTCAGCCTTTCTACCAGAATTCCATAAAGCAGCAGCTCTTTTAGCTGCCTGCTTATCTGATCCATGCTTTCCCATTTAAACTAATCCTTTATTCAATTACATTACCGCCTCGATAAGGCAAGGCTCACCATGAATCACCAGACTAGTAGAATAAGAAAGGCTACAAAGAGTGGTTGCTGAGGATATTTACCTGAGTTTTTCCTCAGGATAGCCGATATACTATATAACGACTAAAGGAGAAAGCAATGCCAAGAGTAACCACTCATAGAATTACTGATGTAATTGATAATTACGGAAGCTGCGCTACTTGTGGCCCCGTTAAGGTATGGAAGGCCGACAGTAGGGGCAACTACACTTGCAGCATCTATGGATCTCAAAGAGAAAAGAAATACACTCGCGCTAAAGAACTTCAAAAGCGATACGGTATCACCATTGAGCAGTATAACGAAATGCTTGCTAAGCAAAATGGAGTCTGTGCTATATGCAAACAACCTGAAGTATTACTTGCGCCTAATGGTGAGCCACGTAATCTTTGTGTTGATCACGATCACTCTTGCTGCACTTCGCAAAGAACTTGTGGTAAATGTATTCGTGGTTTACTTTGTCAGCGTTGCAATGTTGCTCTAGGATATCTTGAAAATTACGGATTTCATAACTTCCAAGGATACCTAGAGCAACACTCTAAATGAATCCTCTTAGGTAATTAAATACCCTGCTCTTTGTAGCCAATCTTAACTTACCAGTTTAGTTTTCGGTACCGTCAAAGCGCCAATTAGGGAAGTAGAGAATACTCGACAATCCCATACTATCAGTCCTGACAGTTAGATCCGACCATTCCGGAACGTCGGCGGTATCCTGAAGGTCAATCAGGACAACAGTCAAAGCCATTGCCAAACCCATAGGGTTATCAGTAACAAACCCGATACATTCCTTATTGTACATTCCGCGACCACTGTAAGCTCTGCGAGTTTCGAATTCTTGGCCCCAATCTTCGAGCTGATCTTCGATGTCTCGCATACTACGGCCGCCGGTGCTCTGCATGATGACTCCCTGTCGTTTGCTTGTGAACCTAGCCTATACCAACCCTGCTAGCCTGTCAAGCTCTTAGACCTTAGCGATAAAGTCTAGTTTATCAGTGCGGATAATGATGTCATCATGCGCCCAAACGCCACCAGTAACATGCATACCTTTTCTGATCAAATCAAATACACCTTCTTGCGTTGCCTGATCAGAAAAGTTAACAATCTGTGGCACACTGCGACCAGTGAAGTAAAGATAGATAGAAAACATTATTTCCTCATCATCTTACGGTAGAGGTCATTATCTTCAATGCAGATTGTAGAAATCCACAACCTAGCCTCAAAGTCATCACGAGTAATAGGCGTGTCCCAAGAGGGATCACCAGGACTACGCCAACCATCAGGGTCAGCGAT
>Ga0247757_10000857_pt1 | contig 23139 bp, 19 predicted proteins | sample UWRJL126311R4_FD_180929 | JGI IMG/M metagenome (GOLD analysis project Ga0247757, IMG submission 180929) | Plant litter microbial communities from Arlington Agricultural Research Station in Wisconsin, United States - UWRJ-L126-311R-4 | ecosystem: Environmental > Terrestrial > Plant litter >...
GAGCATTCGCAGCATCGACCCCAACCTGTATGTCCGGCAGGCGATCGAATACGTCGCCAAGCACGACAGCATTCGCTTCCGCGTGTCCCCACGCATTCGCAGCCTGGCTCGCGCACAAGGGCTAGCGATGCCGCCGAACGTCGTGAAGGACAAGGAGGGCTCTCAGGTCGTGTTCTTTGGCACCGCGGAAGGTCCGGGCGATTGGAATTGGCGCGTGAACGACCCCTGGCTGACGAAGGCGGTGTTCGGACCTCGCGAAGTGAACTTCGACTATTATTCGAGTTGGAATGGGCACGATCACATCGTGGTGATGGCGCTCGACAAAGCCAAAGCCACGGGTGTGCCGCTCGCTCGCTGAAGCAGTGTTTACCCAAGCACGAAACCAGCCAAAAATCGCCCCGCTCGATTGACGGTCGGGATCGGCCAAGCTAGCCTCCGCGAGGAGATGAGGTAGTGCGTCTGTCTGCTTTGCAAATGCGACCGGTGGTCATCACGGGGTGCTCTGGGTTCGTAGGGGCCAATTTGGCGATCGCAGTGGTCGGGCGTGGCGGGCGCGTCATTGGCGTGGAGAGCCCCTCGGGCATCGACTGGCGCACGCGCAACCTCCCGGGGGTGGAGGTCGAGCGCCTCGACTTGTGCGAGCAGGCGGCCGTCCAGGCGTTCATCGAGCGCGTGCAGCCGCTGGCCATCTACAACTGCGCGGCCTACGGCGCGTACTCCGTGCAAGCGGACGCGCAGCGGATCTTCGACGTCAACTTGCTGGCCGTGCGCCACTTACTCGAGGCCGTGCGCCACGTGCCCGGCTTCCAAGCGTTCGTACAGGCCGGTAGCTCCTCCGAGTACGGCTTCAATTGTAGCGGCCCGAGTGAAGACGCCGCGACCGAACCGGACAGTGACTACGCGGTGTCCAAAGTCGCGGCTACCCAGCTCGTACGCCTGTACGCGCAGAAGCATGGCGTGCCCGCCTTCGTGCTCCGCCTGTACTCGGTGTTCGGCCCGTACGAAGACTTCAGCCGTTTGATCCCGAGCTTGCTCGCTCACGCGCGTGAGGGCCGCTTTCCGCCGTTGGTCAACCCGAACATCTCTCGTGATTTCGTGTACGTGGCAGACGCGGTGAGCGCTTTCGAATCCGTGCTTTCGAATTCGGCGCGGCTGAAGCCGGGCGAAGTCTTCAACGTAGGGAGCGGCGTACGGACGACGCTGGGCGAGCTCGTGCAGTTGGTACGCGAGCAGTTCGGTATTCAGAGCGAGCCCGCGTGGGGCAGCATGCCCGACCGCAGCTGGGATCATCCGGCCTGGTTCGCCAATCCGGCGAAGGCGTTCGCTGCGTTGGGCTGGCGCAGCACGACCGCGCTTCGAGAGGGCCTGGCCGCCACCGCTCGTTGGATCGAAGACAATCCGACCTTGGTCGCCGAGGGCCGCGCCAAAACCGTGCTGGAGCTGAAGCGATGACCAATGCCGTGCCGCCGCTGGCGGAGCTCGTGCGCGCCGCGCTCGCCATTCGCCGCCGGTTTCTGGCCATGCATTACGAGGCTCGCTCTGGCCACGTCGGCAGCGGCCTGTCCGCCATCGATCTGCTGACCTACCTGTACGCGGCTTGGCTGCGCCCGATTGACCGATTCATCCTCAGCAAGGGGCACGGTGCATCGTCTCTGTACGCCACGCTGCACCACTTCGGTCACCTATCCGAAGCCGAGCTCGCCACGTATTACAAGGACGACACTCTCTTGCCCGCTCATCCTGCGCCGCGTGGCGTCGCGGCGATTCCCGCGGCGACCGGCTCACTCGGTCACGGCTTGCCGATCGCGGCAGGCATGGCCCACAGCTACAAACACCTGCGCGCGACGGGCGCACGCGTCGCGTGTCTGTTGTCCGATGGTGAATGCAACGAGGGCTCGACCTGGGAGGCCGCGCTGTTTGCCGGCCATCACCAGCTGGACAACCTCACGGTTCTGGTCGACGCCAACGGCATCCAAGGCTTCGGTCGCACGGAAGACGTGCTCACCCTCGAACCCTTCGCGAAGAAGTGGGAAGCGTTCGGCTTCGAGGTGCGCGAGTGCAACGGCCATGACTTCGCCGCGCTGCAGGCGGTGCTGTCCGAGCCCCCGTCGGGGCGCCCGCACTGCGTGATCGCTCGTACCATCAAGGGCAAGGGCATCAGTTTCATGGAAAACTTGGTCGAATGGCACTACTGGCCCATGAACGAAGCTCAGTATGCCGCCGCCGTCGCCGAGCTCGATCGAACCGAGAGTGAACTCGGCCGATGAGGGTCGATTTCGTCAAAGCCGTGGAGACCGCGCTCGCCCGCGATCCGGACGCGCTGTTCATCACCGGTGACTTGGGCTTCAACGCGCTCGAAGGCATCGTGGCCAAGTACGGCAACCGGTTCATCAATGCCGGGGTCGCCGAGCAGAACATGATCGGCTTGGCCGCAGGCACCGCGCTCACGGGTATGCGCCCTTGGGTGTATTCGATCGCCCCGTTCGCGACCTACCGTTGCTTGGAGCAGATCCGAAATGACGTCTGCCTGCACCAATTGCCGGTGCGTATCGTCGGCAATGGCGGCGGCTACACCTACGGCATCATGGGCTCCACCCACCACGCGCTCGAAGATCTCGCCGTGTTGAAGGTGCTGCCCAACATGCAGCTGTTTTTCCCGTGCGCCAACGATCACGTGGCCGCAGCCGTATCGTTGATGAGCGAGCTCGACGGTCCATCTTACCTTCGCCTCTCGGTGTCCGCTTACAATACGGAGCGCGCGGCGCTATCGGAGCACCCCGTCACGCTCACGCGCACGTACGCCGAGCGCGCAGACCGCAGCCGGCCGGGCGTGACCGTGATCGGCGCGGGTCACGGCGTGCAAGTGGCTTTGCGAGCGCTCGCCGCGCACGGGCTCGATGCCGAAAACGTGGATGTTTTCGGGATCGCACGCTTCCCATTCCGCCTCTCTGACGACTCGGGGCTGCTGGCCAGCGTGCTCGAGACCAAGAACGTCGTGTTCGTGGAAGAGCACTACGCGGCGGGCGGCATGGGTGAATCGATGAAGCTCGCGCTGCCTCCGCTTTCGGCCTTCACGCTGATGAGTGCCAGCTACAGCCCCCACCAACGTTACGGCAGCGCCGCGTTCCACATGAAGCAAAGCCAGCTCACTCCGGAAGCACTCGTTTCGCACGTTCAAGCTCGGCTCCGGGCATCATGAGTGAAGTCGCCCCCAAGAAGCGCAAGCTCACGGCCATCGCCGCCTGTTACAAGGACGAGCAGGCCATCCCGTTCATGGCCGAACGGCTGCAAAAGACGTTCGAAAAAATCGGCGTCGACTACGAGATCATCTTCGTCAACGACGGCAGCCCGGACGACACGCAGGCCGTGATCGAGCGGCTTGCCGCCGCGAACCCGAACATCAAGGGCATCACTCACAGCCGCAATTTCGGCTCCCAGAACGCGTTCACCAGCGGCATGAAGTTGGCCACGGGGGATGCGTGCATCTTGCTCGACGGCGACTTGCAAGATCCGCCCGAGCTGATCGAAGCCTTCCACCAGAAATGGCTCGAGGGTTTCGACGTCGTGTACGGAGTACGCACGCGCCGAGAGATGCCGCGCATGCTGGAGCTCGGGTACAAGGGTTTTTACCGGCTGTTTCAAAGCATGGCCTACATCCGTGTGCCGGTGGACGCCGGAGACTTCTCGCTCATCGACCGCAAGGTGATGACCGTGCTCAACGGCTTGCCGGAGCGGGACCGCTTCGTGCGCGGCCTGCGCGCGTGGTCCGGCTTCAAGCAGACCGGCGTGCCCTACGTTCGCCCCGAGCGCATGTTTGGCCGCTCGACGAACAACATGCTCGCCAACTTTCGGTGGGCGAAAAAAGGCATCTTCTCCTTCTCTTACATCCCGCTGGAGATGATCGCGCTCGGCGCGCTGGGCGTTTCTTTCATCGCCGTGCTGGCCGCGTTTGCGCAAATCATCAGCCGCATTTTGCATCCGGAGATCCCGCAAGGCATCGCGACGATCGTCGTCATCAGCCTGTTTCTGGGCGCGATCAACCTGCTCAGCTTGGCCTTCATCGCCGAGTACATCGCCAAGATTTTCGAAGAAGTGAAGCAGCGCCCGCAGTTCGTCGTCACCAAACTCGTGAACTTCGAAGCCGCGGCGGTGCCGCCCGCGCCCGCTCCCAACACGACGCCCTAGGGATTTGTCTTGCTGACGCACCTCGGGTATACGAAGCACCGCGGAAGTGCACCTTCGTTTGCCCGCACGACTGTTAGGGACACAGGTCATCGGGGCGTTGCGCGCGCCGGCGGCAAGGTTCGTGATCGTGGCACTAGATCAGCGTGCATCTCAGTGATGCTCCAAGCTCCTCATGACTGCTCAAAACTGCAAGACCGTTCCGCGCCATTTTGCTATCGTCCGCCCAATGCGTAGCTGCAACGAACCACGCCAGGATGGACAGCGCGTCCCCGAGTCAACCGTGGTCGGACTATGACGGAAACGTCGGGTAATCCCATCCTCGACTACGTGCTGGTGCGAGGTGAGTTGCGCCGGGCGAAGGAGGAGGCCGCGCAGCTCGGTGCCGAACAGCGAGAGTACCTGCGTCGTGCACGCGTGGCTCTCGAACTCGGTGAGCTCGCGTTCGCGCCCGGTAACGCCGTGCGCTCGGGCTCGACGGCGCCGCTGGCCACCAACTTGTTCCGCCAAGCCATTTATTGGGCGCTACTAGCGGAGCGCGCGGCTCCCGAGCCGATCAGCCCCGGGCAGCTGTGGGCCGAAACCGATCGCTCGATATTGCAAACGATGGCCGGCAACGACAGCGAGCTGGCTTATCTCACCACGGTGATGGGTTCGTCGTTCATCGAACTAGCCTCTGGCACGGACGAAGCGCAGCGTGCCAGCGCCGTGCAATTGCGACGCGCTGCCAACCGCATGGTGACCAAAGCGCAGCGAGTCCTGTGGCGGGTCGAGTGGGCAAAACTGAAGCGCGTGACGCACCTAACGGTGCTCGCCCTCCTGCCCATCGTCGCGCTGATTTGGTTTTGGCCGGCAAAAGTCGACTTGGCAAAAGGCACGCCGTGGCACACGAGCTCGGTAGCGGTAGAGTGTCACCCCGAGAAGTCTGACTGCGGGGGCGCGCGAACCGACATCTGGTTTCACACGAAGCTCGAGCAAGATCCGTGGTTCGAGTACGATTTTGGCGCGCCGGTCGCCTTCTCTTCACTCACGATTAAGAATCGCACTGACTGCTGCGCGGAGCGCGTGGTGCCGATGGTCATCGAGGTGAGCAACGACGACAAGTCCTTCACGCCGGTCGCGCGGCGCGATGACGTGTTTGAAACCTGGACACCGAGCTTTCCTCGGCAGCGAGCTCGCTACTTGCGGCTGCGGGTCGCGCGCGAATCCATGTTGCATCTGGAAGGCGTGAAAGTTCATCCCTGACCCGAGGCGAACCTGCGCGACCGATGCACCTCCCGTACACTGGCCACTATACCGACGCGGTAACCATCGCGGGCGAGTCCGTCGGCGTCGCTCTGATCGCGCTCGTTTGGTCGCGCTCATTTCGCACTCGGGCCTCAACCGCGACCTTCTCTGGTGCGATTGCGGTCGCCGCGTTGCTGCCGGCCTTGAGCCCCACGCTGGTCGCGCTCTCGCCAGAGCATGGGTTGTTGTTCCTCTTCCAGCTATCGGCCACGCTCGCTACGCTCGCCATCTTCCTCGGGCAGCGTGTGGCTTGGTTCAAAGCGCTCGCCGTGTTGGGGCAAGCGGGCCTCTTGGCGCTCACGCTGCACTTGCGTGAGTCCGACTTCGAACTGATGTTCCTGCACCTCTTTTGGTGTGGGCTCCTGGTTGGCGTTCACCTGCTCTGCTCGGCGCCTCCCGTTACGCACTCGGTGGAGCCCGACTTGCCTGCGCGGCCTTCTTTCGTCGTGCAAGAAGTGATTGTTTTTGCACTGACCGTCAGCCTCGCGTATGCGGTCACGCATTTCGCGTTCGGAGGGCTCGTCTACAACGGCGACGAAATCGCGTACACGTACCAGGCGGACGTTTACGGCCATCTTCGCGCTTATGGCTCGATCCCTCCGTGCTCGTCGATGTTCGAAAATTACTGGGTCTTCAAGCACGACGGCCGCGTATTTTCGCAATACACGCCAGGCTGGCCGCTGTTCATGGCGGCGTTTTCGCGCCTGGGCGTGGTCCAGCTCGCGGGCCCCGTGATGGCCGGAATCACCGCGGTCGGCATCGGACGGCTTTCACGCCGATTGTCGTCCGGCCTCGGCTCCACGCCGGAGAACTCGCAGCAGATCGTGGCCATCGCGAGCGTGCTCGGTCCGCTGTGCGCGATGCTCGGGCCGAGCATGCTTCTGAACGGCGCCTCGCGCTTCTCGCACACGATGGTGTGCGGCTCCTTCGTGTGGGCGATCGAAAGCCTGTGTGTCCTTTCCGAAGCGAACAATAGCCGGCTCCGCACTTGGCTGTCGGGTCTGGGCCTAGGCACCGGCGCCGCCTTGATGCTGGCGACGCGCCCGACCGACGGCGCCACCCTCGGCGTGGGGATCTTCGCGTATTTTTGCTGGCTGGCAGTTAAGCGCCGCGTCGGTTGGCGCGCGTGGGCCGGGACGGCGATCGGTTTCGCTGCGTTCGGCGGTCTGACCCTCGTGCTGCTCCGTTTGCAGTTGGGTGAGTGGTTTCAAACCGCCTACAAGCTCGCGCCGAAAATCCACGGCGAGGCCAAATTCCTGCTCAGCTGGCCGCGGCCGAACGAGTGGAGGTTTGGCGTGCCGCTCGCAACCGGCGCTTACTGTTGGTGGCCCGCCGCCCCCGCGCTCGGCATCGCCGGCTTGATTCGAGCGCTCGCCGGCCGTGAGCGCCGCGTTGCCTTCATGCTGATGCTCGGCGGTTTCGCGCTCTTGGGCTTCTACTTCTTCGTCGAGTTCGGACGAGGTGTGGATGACGGCCTCGGCCCGCGCTACCACCTGCCCTTGGTAGTGGCCATGGCCGCGGGCGGCGCGGCCGTGCTGGCGCCGCTCTTCGCCAAGCTGTCGTTCCGCCAATTCATGCTTCCGAGCGCTTGGCTCTGGTCATTGCTGGGAGCATTGGCGGTGGCTGCGGCCATGGTTTACGGCGTCGCGCGCATCGCGCCCCTGCTCTATCCGGTCGCTGAGCACGAGTACAAGTTTGCCACCGCACCCTTTCGTGGCGCCAAGAAGATGGGCCTCAAGAACGCAGCGGTGATGATCATTCAGGGTCAAACGACCGAGACCGAGACCAACATGGCGCAAAACTCGCCAATGGATCCGAACCCGGACGTCTTGTGGCTGATTCGCCACAGCAAGGCCGATGAAGCGTGCGTGCGTAAGCACTACCCTGGCCGTACTTGGTACCGCGCCGGCATGGACGAAACGCTCACCCCTTACTGAGCGCGGCACGAAGCGCGCGTCCTCGACGGAGCCGCTCAGTGCAGCTCGATTTCCGCGAAACCGCCACCGCGAGCGAAGAAGCCGAGCACTTCGATGCGTACCCGGACCACGTGCTCGGCTTCTAAGCGCAGGTCCAAGATCGACGTGTCCTGGGTCAATTTCTCGTACTCACCTTCGACCGAACCGACCGGCCCGGTTTCCGAGTAAGCCGTGACTCGTACCTTGCGCGTCGCGCGATCGAGATTGTACGCGTTGTGCGCGTTCAACAGGCGCACGCCGTGCAGCGTGCGCGGCTTGGGGGGAAAGATGTCGATCCAGCCGCGTGAAGTTTCCGGGAGTAGCCATTCGGTGGCTTCCAGACCGTCGAGCGCATGAGCGGGCCGATACGCGTTGGAGAAAGAGGCCGACGCGTGGGCATAGGGACGACCCCATAAGCGCAGCACGAACACGAGCGCGACGACCAAGCCGAGTCCGAGCGCGATTCCGAGCTTGAGCCGGCGGCGTTTGCGTTCGGCCACGGGCCGGAAGTGTCGCACGCTGAAGCGATGCACACGCTCGACCTCCGCCCACAGCCACTCGGTATCGCGCGGGAAGTCCTCGGCACCGGACGCGCTCCCGGCGGCCGGTGCTCGAGTTGCGGCCAGAGCCGCGCGCAACCGCTCGGGCCGACGGTAACCAGCTTTTTGCAGCTCCTGTAGCGCCGCTTCGCTGGCCGAGGTCGGGTCCGAATCACTCTCACTTGCCGGTAGCCAGGCTCGAACGAGTAGTTGCAGCGCCTTCGACAGGTACTCGTGCGACTCCGGGACCTGCCCTTCGCGGTAGAGCGCGCGAGCGCTGGCAATGGCGCGCAAGGCGCTCGCAAGCACTTCGTTTTCGACCGTGTTCACGTCGCGCCTCCTGCACTCACCGAGCGAGGAATACGGAGCGGCCAAAAACGTGACCCGCGAACGCCGATCGCGCAGAGAGCGAGCGCGGATAGCGCGCTCAGCCAGCCGCCGAGGATCCCCGCGGGGGACGCGCCGTACTTGACCCTCAGGCGGTATTCACCTGCTCTCGGCAGCTGCACCTTCAACAGGCCATTTTCACCCGCCGTGAGTTTGGCTTTCGTCGGGCCCGACAGCGTTCTGATTTTCCATCCGGGAAAGTCGTACAGGCCGAGGGTCAGCTCGGCATTGTCGCGCTCCGCCTTCAACCCGAGCGAGTGACGGATGCCGTCGCTACCCGTAAACTGCACGGTCGCGTCGTGACTGCTCATCACCAGATCTCCGCGCGGGCGCTGAGGCAGCGCGGGCACGGTCAGGGGTAGGTACTCGTCGGCGGCCGTCGTCGAATGCAGGCCATCGCGAATGGCGTCGCCGTCGGGCGGCGCGCCCGCCTTCAGCATTTCGCCCTGCGTCAGGAAAGGCCAGGTGATGATCAGCAAAAATGCCGTCGAGCACACGATGGCAATCGTGAACTTGAGCTGGTCGCCGAGGCGGAAGTACGAAAAGGCAATGCCGAGCGCGACCGCGGAAGTGAGCGATGCAGGGCCCATCAGGCGCCAGGGGAACTGGATGAATTGCGACAAAGGCACCAGGTTGGGGGCCCAGAACCAGCGCATGTGCGGCATCGCGAGACCGACGAAGAAGACGGTGAGCGCGACCCAACCCAGCACGGCGCGGCCTTCGCGGTAGTTGACGATCAGCACCAGCGCGCAGGCCACGAGGGCGGCCAGCACGAGGTAGCCAATGCTCAAGAAATTGGGCCAGAACAGCTGAAACTCGTTGAACAGCGCGCTGAAGGGTATCCACTGATCTTGAGGCTTGTAAAAGCCGACAATCATGTCCTTCGTGTGCGTGAGGCCGCGATAAGCGATCGCGGGCACGACATACACCGCGGCCAAGCCCGGTGCGCAGGCGATGGCCAAGACCAGTGGCACGGCTCGTCCCCATAGCCCGCGCGCCCACAAGCCCACCACGCTGCCCAACACGACCAGCCCCACGAGGAGCGTGCCCCAGAGCCCGAGCACCGGATGAGTCATGATCATCAGCGCGTGAACGACCGCGGCGGTGACCGCGAGCCGGCGTGCGCGCCTCGACCACGCTTCGCGCGCCGCGGCGCGATAGAGCGCGATCACGACCGGAAGTAGTCCGATGCAGCAAAACTCGGCGAGATCGCCGCGGGCATATAAGTTGCCATTGCGGTACGGCGAAGCGAGGTAACCCAGAGCCCCAAACAGGGCCCCATTTCGGTCGCGGGTCTCGCCGTAGACCAATGCGAACACGCCCGCACCCGACAGCACCGAGCAGACCACCACGCACACCTTGAGGGCCGAGAAGGCGTCGAAAAAAGTCGCGGCGAGCAGCCCGGCCGTGCCGTACAGCACGGGCCCGTGGTATTGAAAAAACGCCAGGCCATAGCCGCCGTAAAAGTCCGGACACCAGCGCGGGTAGAGCTCGCCGGCGCGCAGCTCTTCGGCCCATTCGATCGTGCGCAGGACGTACATATACGCCTCGTGCCCGCTGAACCACTCGAGGTGCAGCAACGGCGCGCACAGGCCCACCGCCACTGCCACCACCAGCATCAATTTCGAATCGCGAAACATGCTCGAACTTTCTCCCGTACCCGCGCTCATGCCCCTCGAGCTAGCGCCGGTCATTTGCCCTTGCTGCAGGCGCCCGACCGCGGTGGTATCCGACCCGGAAATCGCACAGGGGCCGCACGATGGCAAGGTGGAAGGGCAGAGCAATGCGCGCGACTACGCCGCACGAAACCAGAATGGCGCGCGGCGAAACACTCGAGGGTGACGACCGCGCCCGGTCTCGCGGCCGCTGGGCGGACGAGATCCGCGCCCTTCCACCGGGCGCATTCGCGCTATAACGGCCGACAATGGAGCGCGTCTGCATCGTAATCCCGGTCTACAACGACTGGGAATCCGGCAAACGACTGCTGAGCGATCTCGCCGCCGACGGCGCGGCGCGGCAGCTGCGCTACCGCGTGCTCTTGATCGACGATTCGTCCACGTCGAGCCCACCCGAGATCTGGTCTGACTTGGATCACTCGTCCGTGGACTGCCTGAAAATCGTTCGCCTCGCGTGCAACTTGGGCCATCAGCGCGCGATCGCGGTCGGCCTGGTCATGTCTCGTGACGAGATTGAAACCTGCTCGGCGGTCGTGGTGATGGACGGTGACGGCGAAGATTTGCCCACCGACGTTCCGCGACTCTTGGCCGCCAGCGCGGCCCACCCTGGTTCGATCGTTTGCGCTCGCCGAGCGCGCCGGAGCGAACGCCTGCTGTTTCGCGCCATGTACCGCGGCTACAAACTCTTGTTCGGAAGCCTGACCGGCAGCCAAATCGACTTCGGCAATTTTTGCTTGATACCGAAGGGGGCGCTGCGTGCGGTCGTCTCGCAGGCAGGGATCTGGAATCACCTCGCGGCGACCCTAACCCGTTCCCGCGTGCCCCTGATCAAGGTAGATACGGCCCGCGGTGAACGCTACGCCGGTCACTCGAAGATGAACTTCGTGTCGCTGGTCGTGCACGGGTTGACCGCGGTGGCGGTGTACGCAGACGTCGTGCTCGTGCGGATCGTGCTGCTGGCGGTCGTGCTGGCCGGTTTGGCGCTCTTGGGCATCATTTTGACGATTGGCGTACGCCTCGCCACCCCTTGGGCCATTCCCGGTTGGGCATCGAGCGTCGCGGGTACGCTGCTGATCTTGTTTTTTCAGGCCATGCTGATCCCGGCCGTGGGCGTGTTCGTCGTGCTCAGCCTGCGCACGGCGCGCACCGTCGTGCCCGTGGTCGATGCTCAAGATTTCGTCGAGTCCGTGCGAGTAGTAGCCGGGAAAGAAGTGCCATGAATCAAGCCGCCGAATACTCGTACGTGGGCAGTGAGCTCGACCTGTTCCTGAACGCGACCAACTGGAAGAAATACTGGGCCGCCAAGCTGCGCCCCTTCGTCCAGGGGGACGTGCTCGACGTCGGTGCCGGCCTCGGCGCCACCTTCGACTACCTCAGCGAGGGGACCAAGAGCTGGACTTGCCTCGAGCCCGACGCGGGGCTGTGCGCGCAACTCGAGCAGCGCTTGGCGGCGCATGCGCGCCCGCCGCGTGTGCTCGCGGGCACGCTCGACGCGCTCGCGCCCGACGCTCGCTTCGACAGCATCGTGTACATCGACGTGCTCGAGCACATCGAGAACGATGGCGCCGAACTCGAGGCGGCGGCCCGCTATTTGAAGTCCGGTGGGACGCTGATCGTACTCTCGCCGGCTTTTCCGTTTCTTTATTCGCCGTTCGACCGCAGCGTGGGTCATTTCCGGCGTTACACGCGGGGCACGCTGAGCGCAGTGACGCCGGCCGGGCTGCGGGTGAAGCGCTGCTTCTTTCTCGATGGGCTGGGCGTCGCGGCGTCGCTCTTCGCGCGGCTCGCCAAGAAAAGCGCGCCGACGCGCGCTCAAATCGACACCTGGGACAAGCTGCTGGTCCCCATATCGCGTGTCGCGGACAGCCTGACGTCGGGCTTCCTCGGACGCAGCATCATCATGGTCTGGGTGAAAGACTGAGCGCTGCCAGGCGTCGTATCCGATCGCGAGTTCCGATTGACCCTCGGCTAACAGTCTGCTTGCGTCTCGGTCGTGACTACTGGCGAACCGCAAACTGAGCACCACGAGAAGCCTGCCACGACAACCAACGAGGGGACTCCGCTGAAGCGGATTCGCGATTGGTTTTGGTGTGGTCCCGCGTTGGCGAAGGCGCGCAAGGATTGGCCGGAGCCGAGCGAGCGAGAGTCGGCGTTCGCGCAACGCGCGCGGGCCAGCGCCGAGTTGGCCGAAAATATGCTCGGCTCGGGCGAACCCAGCGAGCTGCGCGCGGATGGCAGTGCGTGCGAGATGTACCGGCAAGCGAGCTATTGGGCACTCGCCGCGTTGCTCGCCCAAGCCGATCCGACGTTCCAACCGGACGACAGCGAGCGCGTCTGGGCTCGGCTCGATGACGAGACGATCGCCAAAGCCGCAACCAACGAAGCGCGCATCGAAGCCCTTCGCAGCGCGCTGCGCTCGGGCTCGTTCGTGTATTTTGCCGAGCAACCCGCGGCCGAGCAAACGGCGCTGCTCAAAGAGCTCAGGGCCCTCTCGCGAGCGTTGTTGGTGAAGATCGCCGCGCGCTCGAGCACCTTGGACTCGATCTACTTGCGGCGCGCTTGGCGCCTCGCGCTGCTCGCGCTGGTCGCGTTGTGCGTCGCCCTCACCCCGGCCGCGGTCAAGAAAGTGCTCGAATCGCGCGCCGAACTCAGCGCTGGCAAGGCCTGGCGTATCAGTTCCAACAACGGCGGCGGTTGTACCTCTCCGGCCCAGCAATGCGCGGAGAGCCCGAGTTTCTTCTTTCACACCACCGAAGAACCAAACCCGTGGGTCGAATTCGATCTGGGTGCGGTCCAAAGCGTCCACAAGGTTCGCGTCGAGAACCGCACTGATTGTTGCGCTGACCGCGCCGACCCACTCGTGATCGAGATCAGCTCCGATCAGAAACGTTGGAAGAAAGCCTCACGCCACGAGGGCATGTTCACTACCTGGGACGCAGAGTTCAACCCCGTGCGCGGTCGGTACGTGCGCGTGCGGTTGATGAAGCACGGCTACTTGCACTTGCTCGGCGTCCACATCTACTGAGTCAGGTCAGGGCGCGCCGCTTCCTGGAAGCGGCCGCGCTGCCAAACATAGCGCACGCCGTCCCAGTGCCAGTAACCGCGTACCCAGCTGGCGCCGGGCTTGGGCTTGTCGGGCGGTGTCTCGTCGTCTGCCGGTGAGGTTTGCGGCACGACGGGGCTGCCCGTAACGGGCGCGGCCGACGGCCCTTGTGCCGACTCGTGGAGCGAGGGTCGCGCCGAGCGCCCGATCACGCAGCCCGAGAGGGCGATCAGCAGAATCGGCCACGGCAGACGCCTCACGGTCGTGAAGCTTGCGCAGGCGGCATCCGGAAGCCACCTAAAATGCGGTCAGTGACCGGACGCCGTCCGCCCGCGACCCTGTCCGGTCGAACTGACCACTCCCAATTTCTCGACAATCTGGCGCGTTGCCCGTGGGCACGGGTCGTGCACGAGGGGGGAAGAGGGCTCAGGTTTAGTCGAAGCGGCGGGGAGTCCAAAGCCCGGCGTCCGCGTAGATCGACGAGAGCGCCAGATCGACGCCGATGCACGCGAGCTCGATGCGCTGACCGTCCGTGACGACCTCGCTGCGAACGCCGCGCTCGTGGAGCTCGATGCGGCGAGACGTGTGAGAGAACAACAGCACGGCTTGCAGTGCTGCGATGGATTTGTACTGCTCCCGCTTCACACCGCGATCGTAGAATACTCATGCTTCACATTCCGGAACGCCTCGAGCTCGAGGTACTCGAAAGGTGTAGCGGTGGTACGGCGCGGGCTCCGTTACCGGCTCAGCTTAACACGCGGTCCTGATCGGGCCAGCCGTGATCCCGAAGCGGTGATACACTCATGCCGCACCATGCGCTTCCGCCCGAAGATCTGCATCCTGGCCGTGCTCGCGTTTGCGATTCCGGCGCATGCGGACGGGCCGGTGCTGCACGAGTACATCGAGCCGGACGCGGCAGACGATTTGCGCATGGGCGCGACCACCCAAGACGGCGCCATGCCGGCCGCGATCGATACCAAGAGTGGTGTGCTGGCGGCGCCCAATCAGCCGCGCACGAACCCGGCGGCGAGTCAGGTGGCGTACGGTGGGAGCGCGACGCCCGATAGTATCGATGCCAGTTACCGTATCGATCGCGATACTTCGCGGCCAGATGCGGTGCGTTACGACGACCCGTTCATCCCCGCGGTGACGCCGTTCAAACGGCTGTATGCGTACGACGGCTTGGACGAGGGCTTCGAGCTGGTGGTGCACGACAAGCAGCTGCGCACGATCGAAGTCGGTGGTGAGGCTCGGCCGGACGACGACCAATTCTACGGGGATTTGTTCGTCGACATCGTGCCAGGAGTGCCCGTGCGCATCCCCAGCGTGGGGCCGGGCACGCGCGTGCTGGTGGCGCGCGCGGAGCCCGCGTTGCGCTTCGAGTTGCAACGCGATGGCGCGGACAATTGGTTCATCGTGGGTGATGCGCGTAAGCGCGTGCGCTTGGTGTTGGAATTGGCGATCGCGCGGCGCGCGTTCGGGTCGGAATTCGGCGAAGTGGCGTGGTCGGAGTTGGCGCGGGGCGTGCCCACTCTGCCGCCCGCGGCGCGCGCGGCCGCGAGTGACGTGCTCGATACGGTGGGCATTTCGCAGGCCCAGCGCCCGCGTGAAGCCGTGCGGGCGTTGGTCAACTATTTCCGAACCTTCGCGCCTTCGGACGATGCGCCGCGCGCTTCATCGGGCAGCGCTCTATACTCCGAACTCGCGCTGTCGAAGAAGGGGGTTTGCCGACATCGCGCGTATGCGTTCGTGGTCAGCGCGCTCGCGCTGGGCGTGCCGGCTCGCTTGGTGCGCAACGAGGCGCACGCATGGGTGGAAGTTTCGGACGGCTTGCAGTGGCACCGCGTGGATTTGGGCGGCGCCGCCAGTCACCTCGATTACGAACAGCACTCGAGTGAACATCAGCATCAGCCGCCGGCAGATCCGTATCAATGGCCGCCGGGTAGCGAGGCGGGAGAGTCACTCACGGCGCAGGCCTCGAGCTCGGGGGAAGCGCGATCCGGTTCACCGGGAGCCGCCGCCAGTGGCGCGCCGCCGAGTGCGAGGGCGCCGCGCTCCGTGGTTGCCCCGCCGTCCGCTGCGCCCGAGCCGCCCACGCCGCGCGACGACCCCCATTCCCAAAATGAAGTCGCGATCAGTAGCGACGATCGCGAGTTGCGTCGCGGCGCGCGGTTTCACGTCTCCGGCGCCGCGCGAGGCGAGCACGGGGTGTGCGCGAATGCGCGCGTGGATATCGCCCTGCGCGACAAGGCCGGTGCCGAGCATTGGCTGGGCGCACTCTCGACCGATCAAAACGGCAAGTACGACGGTCGCGTGGCCTTGCCGTTCGATCTCGAGGTTGGCGACTATTCCGTAGTCGCGAGCACGCCGCGCTCGGCGCGCTGTGGTACGGGCGCGCGCTGAGCGGTCACTTGCGCTCGATCACTTCGATCTCGGCTAAGCTTACGCCTTTGCCGTAGTGAGTGCGGGCGAGAAAGCGAATGCGCGTCACACCGGTCGCGCTGATGGGGACGGTGATCGCTCTGGTTTTCTCCGCGAGCGCTGAGCGCGACCGGCACCCTCAGGCGCACGGCCAGCACATAGCAACGGGATGGTCGAGACATCGAACTGGATCCCACGCGCGTGGTACCAAGCGCCACTGACCACGAAGGCTGAGAAGACGACGCTCGCGCCCCAATACGTCGCGCTGCGCCGGCCCCCGAGGCGACTCATCCAACTGCTCCCGATCACACGAATTCCGTAGGCGCTACTATGCGGGGCTGGGCGTGTCGACGTCGAACAATGCCGCCAACAGCGGGCGCGTGACGTCACGGACCGCCGCCCAGTGGATGGCGCGCAGCGCCTCGCCCGCGATCAGTCCATGCGCGGCGAGTCGGTCGTCCATGCGTGAGCGATCGTCGGTGCGCGCGTCGCTCTCGAAGTCTGCCAACTGTTGGGCGGCCTCGCGGGCGAGTTCGTGGCGTTCTTCGGCTGACGACTGGGACAACGCCCAGCGCAGGAAGTTGAACGCTAATTCGGCGTGCGTGAGTTCGTCGCGCGCGATGCGCGTGAGGGCCTGTTTGACCGCGCGATCGCTGGCAACTTCGGCGGCGGCGAGGGCTTCGAGCGAAGCGACGGTCTCACCGATGCAGCCTTCACGCAGCACGAGTTTGGCGATCGCCAAGAGGCTCGTGTCTTCGAAACAATGCGTGATGTCGAGCCGCGCGGGGCCCACGGGCGTGCCGCCGTAGGCGCTGGCGAGGGCGAAGCAAGTGCGCGCGTGCGCGGTCTCGTCCGCGAGGGCGCGGTTGCACGCCTCGACCAGATCGCTCGGTGCGCCCAGGGACAAAAGTTGCAGATTGAAGCGGGCGAAGGCCGCGATCGATGCATGCTCCAATTGCCCGAGGCGTGCCCAGTGGGCAGCGAGCTGCGCGCGTTGCACGGGGGTGAGCCCGTGCATGCTCGAGGTGAGCGTCGCGTCGAGCCAGTCCGCGCGCGCTTCGACCGCGGCCATGCGCGGCGTTTCGTCGATCAGGAACGGGCGCCCGCAGACCGCGTTGTTGCACGAGCGATAACTGCCGTTGAATGCGCACGTGCCTTGCGTTCCGCAATCCGCAGACGTGAGGCACTCATCGAGCGATGAGGTGCATTGAAACGAGGGAGCCCCGCACAACCCCCCCGTTTCGGCGCACAGGGCGTTCGGTCCGCAGTCACTGTCGACTTGGCAATTGGAACTCACGCAGCGGCCGGGTGTGTCGCCGTCGCAGATACAGATTTGCTTGTAGCCGCAGTCTCCGTCGTCGAGGCAGCCGGACCTGCAGACCGGGGGCTCGAAGCCACCGAAGCTCGAGTTGTCGCAATAGCCGCGCGTCAACGACGCGCAATCCGCATTCTTCTGACAGCGGTCGAACTCTACCGCGCCCGCTTCTCCGCCCGCGCCGTCGCCCGTGGTGCCGCCCCCTCCACCCGCGTCCGGCGGCGGCGGTTGCGTGTAACTGCAAGTCAGCCCAAGCTCGCGGTGCCTGAGCCCATTCGCGCAAGTGATGAGCTTGGTGATTGGGTTGAACTGGGGAGAAGCGCAGACCGGTACGGGGGTCGCGCCGCCCGCGCCCGCGAGCGAAATCGAACCTCCGTAGGAGGGCGCGCCGGCGCGATAGGTCGCGCCCGCAAACGACTCGCTGCCGCCGTATGATGGGGCGCCGGCTTGGCTCGAACTCCCGCCGTCGCTCTCGGCACCGGTGATCGCCGTGCCGCCGCACGCCAGCGGGGATAGCCCGAGCGACAGGAGTAACGAGCTGCGCAGGATGCCGGCTTGCTTAGAGAGCGGTGTTCGCGACGATTGCGTTCGGGACATGGCGGACCTCTTTCATCTCTACGCAAACCCCATGCCGAGCGAAGACGAGAACTTTGCCCGGAATGATGCTGCGATTGGCGCGGCGCTGGCACAACCCGGCACACCGGTCGGGCGCGTCGATCGTATCATGAGTTTCGTTTTCTTGGGGCGCTCGCGATCCTGCCATGCACCTCGCAGCCGCGCGCTCACACCGCGCTACACGCCTCGACATCGAACAATGCGCTGAGCAGCGGCCGCGTCACGTCTCGTACGGCGACCGAGTGAATCGCCTGCCGCGTGTTGCCGGGGAGCAGACCATGTGCGACGAGCGCGCTGTCGGTGAGTGTGTTCTCGACGTTGCGAGCCTCAGCCTCGAAGTCCGCGAGCTGCTGCGCGGCGTCACCAGCGATTTCACGTCGACCTGGATCGGAAGATTGCGAAAGCGCCCAGCGCATGAATCTGAACGCCAATTCGGCGTGCGCCAGCTCATCGCTTGCGATGCGCGTGAGCGCTCGTTTGACCGCGGGATCGGCCGCTACGTCTGCGGCGGCCCGCGCTTGGAGCGAAGCCACGGTTTCACCGATGCAGCCTTCACGCAACACGAGCTTGGCGATCGCGCTCAGGCTCGTGTCTTCGAAGCAGTGCTCGATATCGAGCCGCGCGGGGCCCACGGGCACGCCGCCGTAGCTGCTCGCGAGCGCAAAGCAGGCGCGCGCGTGCGCGGTCTCGTCCGCGAGCGCGCGATTGCACGCGTCGACCAGATCGCTCGGCGCGCCCAGCGACAAGAGTTGCAGTTGGAAGCGCGCGAAGGCCGCGATCGAAGCGTGTTCCATTTGACCGATGCGGGCCCAATGTGCAGCGAGCTGGGCACGCTGGGTGGGCGTGAGGCCGCTCACATCGGGGGTGAGCGTTGCTTCGAGCCAATCTGCGCGGGTTTCGATGGCGGCCAGGCGTGGGGCTTCGGCGATTAGGAATGGACGGCCGCATTGGATCGAGCTGCAGATGCGGTGCTGATTTTGCGAGATGCAACTGCCGCCCGTACATTGGGCCGCGGTGATGCATTGGTCTGACGGAGTCGTGCACTGGAACGAGCCCGATGTTCCACAAATGCCACCGGTCATGGCGCACAGGGAGTTTGCTGGGCAATCGCTGTCGACTTGGCAGTTTCCTCCATACAGGCACTGGCCAAACGAACTCTCGCTACAAGCACACACTCCGCCCGTGTTGCAGTCACTGTCGCTCGCGCAGCCGGAGCGGCACTGCGTGGGAAATACTCCGGAAGGGTGGGGGGTGCGTTGGCAGTAGCCGTAAGGCAAGTGCGCGCAGTCCGCGTCGGTTTGGCACTCGTTGCCGACGCCGGACCCTCCAGCTCCAGCACTCGAATTCGCACCCGCGGCCGCGCCCCCACCGCCGGATTGGCCATCAGAATCCCCACTTCCGCCGCCGCCACCCCCCGCTCCGCCTTGGGCGGTGAAGGTGCAGCTGTTTCGCTGAGCGCGGTGTACGAGCCCGTTGGCGCAAGTGATGAAGTTGGTGACCGGATCGATTCGCGGGTTCGCGCAGATCGTCGGATTGAAGCCTCCGGCGCCTCCCGTATGGGTCGCGCCTCCCGTGCCTCCCGTGCTGCTCCAGCCTCCCGTGTCGCCCGAACCTCCCGTGCTGCTCCAGCCTCCTGTGCTGCTCCAGCCTCCCGTGTCGCCCGTGCCAGTAGCGCGGTCACCTGCGACGCCCGTGTTGAACGAACCTGCTTGCCCGGAAGTGCCGGCGTCATCGTTCGAGGCGCTGAGGACCGTACCCCCACAGGCGAGCGGCGAGAGCCCGAGGGAGAGCAGCAGTGACGCACGCAGCATGCTGGCTTGCGTGGAGAGCAGTGTTCGCGAAGCCTGAGCTCGGGGCATGAAGCAAGCTCAAGCAAGCCGCGTGCCTCCATTCGCCACACTAATTCTGGCTATTTCTGGGCGTTGTGCGCACTCGTCCGAGCGCGTCTGGCACAGCCCGGCACAAGCTCCCCTGGCGAATCAGTCGCGGCCTGTGCCGCGACCCGGGCTTCACGCGACCGACTTCTTCATCCGCTCGGTGCTGCTGATCAGCTCGCGGAGGGCCGTGTCTTGGCGGCGGGCGGCTTCTTCGATTTGCGTGGCCGCGGTGAGGGCGCGCTCCGAGCCGCGTGATTGCGTGCGTTGCGCCGAATTGAGCTGGTTGACCAATTGGTTGATGGTCTCGATCGATTGCGTGATTTGCCGGCTGCCGCGGGACTGCTCTTGGCTCGAGCGTTCCACTTGCTGCGAGATCGTGCGCATCTTTTCGCCGCTCTTCATGATCAGCTCCGAGCCGCGCGCTTGCTGCGCGGTCGCGGCGGCGATCTGCTGCACGGTGGCGGCGATGCGGCCGATGGCATCGGTCACTTGCTTCGAGCCCTTGGCCTGCTCGACCGTGGCGCGCGCGATCGCGCGCACCATGTTCGTGCTCTTCTGCGAGCTCTCCAAAATCTTCTTCAGGGCGCGCTCGGCTTCGTTCGACACTTCCACGCCGCGGTCGACGTTTTGGGCGCCACGTTCAACGGCTTGAATCGCATTCTTGGATTCGGCCTGAATCGTCTTGATTAGGTCGGCGATTTCCTTGGTGCTGGCGCCCGCGCGTTCGGCCAAGTCCTTGATTTCGTCAGCCACGACGGCGAAGCCCTTGCCGTGCTCGCCGGCTTGCGCGGCGATGATCGCGGCGTTCAACGCCAGCAAGTTGGTTTGCTCGGCGACGTCATCGATCACGTTCAAGATTTGCCCGATGGCGTCGATGCGCGAGCCGAGGTTGGAGATCACGGCCACCGCTTCTTGGCTGCTCTCTTTGATGCGATAAATTTCGCCGATCGTCTTCAGGATCGCTTCGGCGCCGCGCTCGGCGTCTTGCGCCACTTCTTCCGACAAGCGCGCGGTCTCGTTGGCGTTCGACTGAACCTGATCGATGGACACGTCCATCTCGTTCATGCTCGAGGAGGTTTCCTCGGCGGTGAGCGAGAGCGCATCGACGTTCTTCGCGACTTCCTTGATCGAGTAGGCCATCTCCTCGATTGAGGCCACGGTCTCGCGCACGCTGGCCGCGAGCTCGAGGATGTTGCCGCCGACCTGCTCGTTGGTCGCGGTCATTTCCAGGACGGAAGAGCTGGATTCTTCGGCGCTGGCCGCGAGTACCTCGACGTTTTGTGCGATTTCGCGCAAAGAATTCGTGACTTCTTTGACGTAGCGGGCGCTCTCGTCACTGGCATTGAGTTGGGCCGCGACGCCTTCGGTCAACGTACGCACGGCGCTGGAGAGCGACGCGGCCGCCTCTTGCAGCTCGGTCTCGTTGCGGTTGCTGCGCGCGCTGAGTTCCGTAAACGTCTCGTGCGCTTCTTGCAACTCTTGGTAAAGCTGAATCACGCCGATCGTCGAGCCGGCAGGCACGTCCGGCTTCTTGCCTTCGAGCACGCGGCGTACGGCGGAGCGGAGGGATTCGAGTAGCTCGGGGGACGCTCCGTCGCCTTGCGCGCTCAACACCGCGATTGCCGCGGCGATGACGACCAGCCAGGTGCCGGTGTTCGCGGGCAAGAACTTTTCCAAAATCGCCGCCAGGAGCGCGATGCCTCCGAGGATGGCGATGATGATGAGCTGACGCGGCGAGATGCGGATCATTGCGTGCGGCTGAGTCCCCAGATGGAGCGGAAGACTAAGAGCCTAACACTACTCGCGCGGAGCCACACCACGGCCGGTTTTGGCCGGCCCGTCTCGGTAGTGGCGAACTACACTTATTTAACCGGGGGCGTCGCCTGCGGCTTCTTGATGGCACGCGGATCGCCCGGCTTACGCACCGGGGTTTGGGGCGATGGCTCTGGCGTGGTCACGGGAGGAGTGGTCACGGGAGGGGCCGGTGGCGTCGTCGTTGGCGGCGTGGTGGGTGTTGCAGCCGTGGGCGGCGCCGTAGGCAGGCGCGGTCGCGGAAGAGTGGGTAAAGCAGGGGTTCCAGTCGTGGGCGTAGGCGCCGGTGTAGGCGGGCGGTACACCGCGCCGGGTCCGGCCGGCGTAGTAGGGCGAGCCACCGGCGGACCCGCGGGTGCGGGCGTCGCCGGAGCCGGCGGCGTCTCTGGCCGCACGACGACGGGCGCGGCGGGCGTGCGAGCGGGCGGATTGGCGGGCACCGGCACGTACACCGTCGTGGGCGGCTGCGGCGCGGGCGCGGTGCCAGCTTGCGTGGCGGGCGAGCTCGGCCCGGAATTGACGGTGATCGTGCAGGCGCTCGACGCCGACAACAGCAACCCAAAGACGCCCACATGAACGGTGCGGTAAGCCACGCCTAAGTATACACGGCTCGCGGCGATTCCTTCCCCCGTCTGATTGGGTTCAGTCTTCGCTCGCGGGCGGCTCTTGCAGGAAGCTCGGCCCAGACACGGGCAGTTCCACGCTGAACGTAGCGCCGCCACCGGGGCTCTCCGAGTAACCGATTTCGCCCCCGTGCTCGATCGCGATGCGCTGGGCGATCGCTAGACCGAGCCCGGTGCCGCCCGGTTTGTTGGTCGCGTACGGCTCGAACAGACGTGCCCGCATGTCGGGGGTCAAACCCGGCCCATTGTCACTGACCACGATGCGTACTTTGTCGGCGCTGGAGGGACGCACGTCGACTGCGACCTGCGGCGCCGAGCCGTCACGCATGGGGCGCGACTCCGCGGCGTATTGGGCGTTTTGGATCAAGTTGCTCACCAACTGCACGAGCTGATCGCGATCGGCGTTCAGTGCCGGGCACGGTCTGCTCGTGAACACGACGGGGGTGCCGCTACTGCCATGCAGCGCGGCTTGCGCGCGGATCGTCTCCACCACGTCGAGCGGGGTGGGGTTCGGTGCGGGCAGCCGCGCGAATTCGGTGAACTCACTGACGATGCGCGTGATGCGCTGCACTTCGTCGAGCACGGTGCGCGTTGCTTCGTCGAAGTACTCGTCGAATGCCGGGTCTTGACGGGCGCGCAAGCGCCGCAAGGTCTCGACCGCGGCCCGAATCGGGGCCAGCGGATTTTTGATTTCATGAGCCACGCGCCGCGCAATTTCTCGGCGCGCCGCGATTCGCTCGGTGGCCGCCAAGCGTTTGCGCAGCGCGGTCAGGTCCGCGATCGCGCGATTGAATGCGTCCGCGAACGCGCGGATCTCCACGGCTCCGCGCACCGCCACCGGTTTCGGCTCGCCGTGCGCGACCGCGCCTGCTTCGCGTGCGAGCTCGACCAAGGGGCGGCTGAGGCTCTTGGACAAGAGCAACGACACGACCAGCGCCGCGACCAGCGTGCCGACCCCGATCAGCGAAATCGTGACGTCGAGATCTTCGAGCGCAGAGAGCAGCGGCACACGTGAGCGGAACGCGCTGATCTTCTTGTGCCCGAGCTCGGGTAAATCCAAGACTTCGACCATGCGTTGATCGGAGGCGGAAAGCTGGTCGAAGCTGAGGCTCACGTTGTACGCGGCGCCGATTTTCGCCAGCAGTGGCTCCAAGTGCCGCGCTGAGTAAACCCCCACCCATAAATGCTTGTGCTCGCGCGCGCGGTGCACGCAGCCATATTCGATCGCGAGCGGCGGAGCGGCGCGCACGCCCGCCTTCGAAGCGTGCTCCAAGTAGCGCACCAAGGTCGCCCCTTGCGCCAGATTGCCCGAAACGTGCGAGCCCAACACTTCACCGCTCGAAGTGACCACGTACAGCTCGTCGAGCCGCAAGGCCTGCGCGAGCTCCGGCACGCGCACGCTGATCG
>Ga0247757_10000858_pt1 | contig 23138 bp, 22 predicted proteins | sample UWRJL126311R4_FD_180929 | JGI IMG/M metagenome (GOLD analysis project Ga0247757, IMG submission 180929) | Plant litter microbial communities from Arlington Agricultural Research Station in Wisconsin, United States - UWRJ-L126-311R-4 | ecosystem: Environmental > Terrestrial > Plant litter >...
AAGGCTGCCATCACTAGAGGAACGGTAACAGGCCCAAGAAGGGGAAGGTAGACAGCGACCTTGTGCTCGTCCGGAAAGTAGACTTGGCCCACCATGGAACGCTCGAAAAACGCCTTTTCGGCCTCGCCATCCGCTGCTCGTGCATGTATCAAGGCGTCCTGAAAGCGCCCGTCATGTAGGCCATCGCACGCTTCTTGAAGGTGACCAAGAGAGAATTCTACAGACTTGGCAACAAAATCCGGGACTGGGATGGAAGGCATCTTCTGGTACACCTGAGCGAGAGCCCCTAGTGTGGATGATGCTGAGAATATGAGGGATGCAGTGCGTACTCGTGCCAACGTGGACAGTCGAAGGGGCAAGGAAGCCGGAGCCTGAGGCAATCCGAGCAATAATACAAGCTGATCCGAAAAGGTTTGCATTGCTGGTACAAGGTCTTCCTTGGTCAACGCTAAAGGTGTAGAGACTTGTGGAGAGGTATTTAGAATCACGACACCTCCCCATTGTGGCACCAGCCAACTATTTGCTCCGCTTCCTTGAACAAGCAACGGAGACTGTGCCTGTTCCGGCACGTACAGGGCGAAGTGAATCGTTGGCCCTTTGCCAATGCTGGGGCTCAGGGGCCATTCTGCAGCATTGATAAACCCACTCAAATCTTCCTTGCGAAGTGCCCATGCTTTCAAAGTTTCATCGTAGTCCGGTTGCCGACTGGATGGTGCGAAGGTAGCATAAAGTTGAAGTTGCGTGTCAATGGTGAAGTTGCTGATAGACGAGAAGGATTCGAGCATGGGGGCCATGTATTGTTGGAGAGCCGCATCAATGTCCCAGGAAGATGGAGCCGATGTGGGGGTAAACAGAGAAAATGTTAAGTGGTAGGTTGGCGCGTACTTGAAGGCTCTTGTTGACTGCCGCTGAAGTTCAGTAGCTGTCTCAGGAGTAAATGACTTCCCCTTCGCTGCATAGCCTCCGGGGGCAGTTGAAAGCAGGTATGCTAACTGATCCTGTTCCTCGGAATAGATTTTGTACAACTCTTGAGCAATGAAGGTTGCAAGCGACGAGCCAGTCGAGGGTGACGAGATCTGGTTTGGCGAGTAGTATATATCGAGGGTAGCTGAATAAGGCTGTAGATGCGAGCGAGGCGTGGTACCAGTCTCGACTGGTATCAATCGAACAGACAATGCTACGTTCTCGTCATAGTCGCGGGCATGGCTTATACTGTCTACCACAACCTGTTGTGATGCGTTCGCTGGTTCTGGCGCGGAAGGGTCAACGAGCAAGAGACGAAGCTGATGGGCGGAAAAGTCGTTTAGGTCCTCAAGAACATGCTGTGTGTTGCTGAGCAGATGGTGTGCATCCTGGGGAGGCAGCGGTGCCTGTATAGCAATGCGAAGAGGGAAGACGGGCTTGCAGACCTGCGAAGGTGGATTAGAGACTACTCGACACGACGCATCATGCATCAATGGTCCATGTGGCCTACCTTTCCATCAGCCCAGTCAATCATGCTCTGCAGAGGTAGCTCGGCGCGATAAATGGCCGTCGTTTTCCACCATATTGGGAGGCCCAAGAACGCGACCACGGCCCAGAAGGAGACGATGACAGTTCGCCGCAGCCAAAGACTCTCCTTGGTCTCTGGAGGGGGTTGGTTTAGTGACTGAGCAGGGCTGGCAGATGCAGAAGCGGCTGCTGGAGGTACTGCATCTTCCTCATTTGCTGAGGCCATGTTGCCGTCGTGCACCAAAGGCAGATACTCTGTACATGTATGTGTCGTTCGCGACAGCTTGATGTTCTCTTGGCATCCGCCCCACGGGCCCGCACGGGGCATGGCTGAGAGAACATCGGTCCTTAGGTACAATAGACCGCAGCCACCTGCCGCATGCGGCCGCCTACAATAGTGGGGACGACGACGTGAGCACATGAGGCTAGGAGGACTCTGACCGGAGGACTCTGACCGGAGGACAGGCTGTGCAGGCGAAAGCGAGCGGCCCCCACATACTCAATGCAAAAACACCTGCACCGCATCTGTTGATGGGAGGACTGGGATAGGTACCCCGCTCGCGGGCGCAGGACCGCCAGAAGGCGCGCGGTGACCTATTATTTGCAGCTGAGTATGTGTGAGGACTGCGAAGCGCCAATTGGCAGCTCCGCCGTATCGAATACATGGCGGTTGATGATTGGGGAAATCTTTTGGGTTGCGGAGCTTGGGTCGGGGGAGACCCGCTAATACTTGCCCTCTTCGTCTCCATTCTCAAACCTTGCTGTTCCTTGTCACCGTCCCACGGTCGCGCTGCAATTGCCCGCAGTTCACAGACATTGATTCGAAGAGTGCATAGAACACCTTATGAGACGATGGACAACGAACAAGTGAGCTTTTACCTCTCACAGTTCATCGGTAAGAACCTGCGCATACATACCTCCGATGATCGCGTGTTTGGAGATCAGATGAAATGTACAAACAAGGTACGTCACATTGACTATCTTTTACGTCCCCGTCCCCTTGTATTCTTGTGGTTTGAGGTTGTCTTGATCCTAGCGTTGTGGAATTGACTCAAGTCAGGACCGCAATATCATCCTAGCCTTAACTTACGAGTACCGAGCACAACCAGCTGAAGTCATCCGAAAAGCTGTCGAAGCATCGGGCAACCCTTCAGCAGGTCCCTTGGAACAGCCGTTACGTGGGTTTGGTAGTGGTTCCGGGAGCTCATGCGAAGAAGTTTGAGTTCGAGGATACTACGCCTGGGAGGAGCGGCGTTGTTCCCTGAGGAATATGAAAGGTCGTTCCGAATATCATGCGATCAACTATCATCGAGGGAAAGGGCCGCTGTGATGGTTCAGGGTTGCTCATGTTGAACCTGGTTACGTAGTGCTTTCATTGCCCAGCGCACCTGCCATCTGGGCAACACCAAGAGGGATTGGGCGTTGCCAATAGCCCCTCACCTTCAGATGCCTGGACATATCATAGGCGTATCCTTGACACATTGTCATTGTAAGCATGGAGGCTGCTATCTTGTTTCCACACAATTGGCTTGCAGTACAGTCAGTGACCGTCGAAGGTCAGGCGGGTTAACGTCGATACTGGGGATTTGGCACCGAATGCTGCGACACCTTTTCAACGGGCTGAAGGTATTCTGCCCATTCTCTCCTCTCGTATCGCGCCGGCGAGTCTTCATTGAAGTCTTGAGTGGCTTCCCAAGAGAATTATACAGACGAGATTAGCGCGATTGGACGGGTTGTCGCAACTGCTGTGGCTACTGCGGGCTGCTCGTTCCAGGACTGGCTGATCAACCGAAAGCCACCCGGGGGCTTGAGGAGTTCAGCCTTCCCCAAGATCAACTCTCACCCTGCGACTGTCACACATCTCGTTGCCATAGCCGTCTTTAGGCCCCGAGCCTTTGCGAAAAGTCCGTCATGGATCTCGGCTGCCGCGTTTTCATTCCCACTAGCGGTGCTGCGAGTGTTGCGTTCGCATCGCAACGCTCTCTCGAGATGAATCGCTGGGTCACTGTGGATGCTGATGAGGATTACAATCCCGACACGCCCGGTTTTTGGGTTATAAAACCCTCGCCTCTGTCATCCGATGATATTCGAAGGTTGAGATTCATAGTAATTCGTCTCTCTCCAGTAGCGCTGTGGATGAGTGGGATCATTCAACGGTTGTGGGACAAGTACGCGCAACTTGAGTTACTGAGTGCAAATCCAGGTCAGTAATGCCCATTCACTTCTCGCAAGTTCATCTCCCGACAACAGGGAGTAGAGAGGCCGTCTTCGCCAGGATCTCTTATACCTCGGCCTTGGTTTTTCACAAAGCACATCAGGTTCTTGGAATGGCCTAAGAAGTACACTCAATTTTTGGAGTGGCGCGAAACACCAGATTCGACTAAATCGCCGGTCGTAGAATACAAAGGTAGACGATGGGCCGATATTTGCCAGTGGCAAATCCATTCCAACAGGTTTCTTTGGCACGGCCGACCAGAAACCTTCCTTCAGGTCACCAAAAGAGGCAGACTAGGGCAAGGTTCCATAGGCGAAGTGTACGAGGTCGAAGCCAGTCAACGTAGACAAGTACCAACGATGGCCCGTAAGAGCATTCTGATCTCACGACGGAAACGACTAGCTTCCCGTGAATTGCATTTGATCAAGGAAGAAATTGCTAATATGAGACTACTGGAGCACGCGCATATAGTGAGTGTACTCGGTTGTTACCAAGAAGGAGAAGGAACAAAACAACACCATTTCCATGTTCTAATGTTCCCTGTTGGGGATGAGGACCTGGGCACGTTTTTGGAAGACAGCTACGACTCATCTGAAGGAAGTCCCCATCCAAAATGGGTCGAAGCTTGGTTCAGTTGCTTAGCATCAGCATTGGCATACATGCACTTAAGGAACGTTCACCACGAGGACATCAAGCCGAAGAACATTATCCACCAAGGAAGCAATATTTTATTCACCGACTTCAGTTCGTCGAGGAAGTTTGAATCGGGCCAAGAGACGTCAACAGCGAACCCAGCACGCGCAAGTCGTCTTTTTGCGGCGCCGGAGGCGCTTCCTACTGGAGAAGGCAACGTCCTTCGACATGGCTCGAAGACGGACATCTTCTCGCTCGGCCTTGTGTTTATGGAGATGCTTACCATCCTAAGCGGAGAACAAATTGATGAACTTCATGATGCTATCCATGTCTGCTACCCGGATTTTGATGACAATTGGGAGAATCGGCAATATCATCGAGTCGTTGATTTCTTTGAGTCTTGGTTTGCCTCCACATCCGTCTCTTCTCTTTATGAGATCTGTGTCCGGCCGATGTTACTGAAAGATCGCAGAGAAAGGCCAAGCGCAGATGCAGTTCTCAAGCTCCTACATACGCAATTACCAGCCTGCCAGTGCATCGAAGAACCCACTAGCTTGCTTGGAGCGGGATACTACACCTACTCGAATGATAACTATGGCTATTCTTACACAGGAACAGAGTCAGTCTCGAGTCGTAGTCGAAGCAGGAGCAGAAGCCGGATGGACGCGGGGACAGCTGAACGATATCGTGAGGGACAACGACAAAGTAAGTTACCCCTAAAGCTCAATTTAATATTAAGTAACACTCCAAGGAAACCCATACGCCTATTCCACACGTAGCTATAGTCCACCGGACCCAGCTCCAGATCCCCGGTATTTTCCAGAAACAAACTATTTCCCACCGCCTCCGACGCATCCTTTGGACTCCACTTCTTATCCCCCATACACCTATTCCACACGTAGCTATAGTCCACCGGACCCAGCTCCAGATCTCTGGTATTTTCCAGAATCAAACTATTTCCCGCCGCCTCCGACGTATCCCCCTTACAATTCATACAATCCAGCCGATTACCCGCCTCCCACGGCGCGTTACTAAACCTCAATGAGAACCCTTATTATCACCTTGAATATAATCCAGTCGACTACCCGCTATTCTCACGTGGATTCCCTTGACGACGTCACCGGCGAAGTAGTCCTTCCTTCTTGCAGCCACCACATAATGCCTCAACGACGTTCTTCTGAGTAAAAAATTAGCGGGAATCGTTGTAAAGGTGATGAAATTTCCCTAGAGCAACGCGCTTCTATTATTTTAAAGGTTGAGGGGGGGGATGTTGAAGGACGTTGTGGCGGAATTTGGTTACTATAGAAACGCGATCACCAACACTATTAAACGCTGGCAACAACACGGTACCCTCAACAGCCTACTTGGAAGCGGCGCACTACCTTTACTCGATTAGTGAGATCGCAGGAAGCTCTTTTAACTTGCTAGAAAAAATCCTATAGTCTCTTATGTGGTTCCAGCTCAAGATGTGGCTGGGTACGACACCTCTGGGTGCGCCGCGTGTACGTGAGCAGCACCCCGAGTCGCCACCGCTGGCGTGAGGATGGCCGACCCGCTCCCGCCATAGGGTTGTGCGATGGCGATTTCGTAGGCAGTTCTTGAGAGCTGAATTGGTGACTAGAGGCACGGCCAAAGTTGAGTCGGATCGCAGGACTGCGGGTATGTTCTATTGTAGCCACGGACTCTACTCATCACGTGCTTCAAGTGTGGCTTTTCTTTACTGATTACGTGTCAGTCAAAAGCCGCTTGAGATGACTATGGTCATCTCGCTTAATTTGTGAGGTACCGATCAGCGTGGCGACATTGCAGGATTCATCCGCTTTCAGCCGCCGTAGGGCTGATAATGACCTATCAGCGTGATACTAAGGCTGAAAGGGTTCGATCCTGATTTTATACTTTGTACGAGCGGCTGATGACTCTGCGTTAGGACTCTACGAGATGAGACCTATTCTGTCATGATATGACGCCCATGTAAGATAGGCGCGGGGGCGACGAGAAGGGTGGTATTTTTCTAGGCGGAAGTGGTAGGGAGATAGAAGAATACCCTACGTTGATAATACAAGCAGCAAAGAAAAATAACGAAATGTGCGGAAGATCTAATGCGACTGCAAAGCTTAAGTACCTATTGATTCGCTCGCTACGTAGTGATGCTCGCTACGTGGTGAGGGATAGTACAGTAAATCGCGTGTAAAAATATCCTAAGCTACGTCGCATATATTCTGTAAAAATATGGCACGTATGAAGAATTGATTGAATTGATTGAGTATGTAGTTCAGTGTAGGAGTCTATGTGTAGCAGACATGTTTGACGCCCTTATATAGCGAGAACCCATCATGTGACATGGCCTTAGCTGCTTACATATATTATTTTACCTTTATAGACCTTTTTTCTATATAAAATAGGCGTGCTTTAATAGATTTATAGTAGATGCTAGATTTTTTTGCATTAAGCATGTTTTTACATTGAGTATGCAGGGCCGTGCTATGCACGGCATCTTCGCGAGAAAACTAAGCCATCAGCCTTTAAGGCCGAGTAAGGGGTATCATAAAATTAAAACTAAGAACCAGGCAAAGCACCCTTTGCAGACCAACAAAAAGGCGTGAAAAAGATAACTAATAGCACTTAAATCGCAAACCAACAATCGATGAGGCAGTGAATTACGTGGCCTAAGTAAATATAGCTACAGCGGAGTAGTGCGCACAAATTATGAGACACCTGATTTCCTCCTCATCCAAACGAAGTCAACATAATACAGTAGCTCCTTTACAAGAGGTGAGGAGGTGGGCGGCTGCCTCTCTGAGAACCATGATTCTCTCAGAGAGTTGAGCCTGCTGCCTGCGCGAATCCAGATATATGAGTGCATTCTTTGTCTAGCGAAAGAACGCCTTGCCCCTCTTGCACCCAAGCCTGTTCCTGCCCCCGACACCCCATCACTTCAGCTTACATATACATTGCACGTCAATCTCAACACGCTTTAACACCACTTTGTTGCTAAGCCTTCTCGTCTAGGTAAAATATTCTATGTCGGCTTCTCTTCTAATCTAGAGCTAATGCACGCACGTACAGAAATTCACTATGACAAAGGGCGCGGGACATGATGGTTCTAGGAAGAAAGACAAGACGATGACCGCAGGACATGGCGATCCGGTGCGAAAAGACTGCGAGACCGTCGAGGGCATGGCAAACAGCATGAAGATGCTATTTCCGCAAGTCGTTAATCCACAGCCGCGACCGCCCCGGCGAAAAGTAGAGGACAACCTACAAACCCCAGGGAAGCCATTTCTCCCGTATGTAGAATTACATGAGAGTTTCAGGGCTGCAAGTGAGAAGAGCTTTCTTTTTGGGGCCTTTGTTCGATCTTGGGATAAGATAATGGCAGGCGAAGTCTAGCGGCAGAAGGTAACCGTCTCAGCTGCAAATTCCAAGAATAGAATTACTCCTGATCGAAACGCGCCCAATATGAAAGCTCTGTCGCAACATGATGTGCCCGATTGTTTGCTGTTGGTTGTTGCGTCCGAAGGGATTCGTCTGTTCGGTACGCCCGGAGCAATGCTCTTCAGCATATTAAATTACCTGGATACGTGAGGCTGGACGCTCACAGAGTCTCTCGCTCTCACCATCATCCAGAATCTTTCTCAACAATGCAAAACTCACTGCATGCACCGCAAAGTGATCGGAAGAACAAAAAGGCAAAAACTTGCAAGTACACGCAAAACTACAAATAGCTAAAATTACAACGGTAAGGCAAGAATAAAGCAAAGGCAGACCAACTACCAGACCTTCTATACCCGAAAGTCCGCAATACGACCAATGTTGGAGGCCCCCTCTCCCCCTCACCCCCAACCTTTCAACGGCTTGGCCTCCTTTTGTCTCTACCCAACGCTGGCAAGATCAATGCAACAAACAGCTTCCCGGTTAAGAGAGGGAACCCTTGCCAAAACCCCAATCTTAAGCGAAATCTTGAGGATTAACGCCCCCCAGGACAGTGTTAGAAATACCCACAAGGTGAGCCTCGATAAGTCCCATTTGATTTCCCCACGCAAGGACTTGTTGCTGGCCACCACCGGGGAGGTTTACTGACGTCATAGTGTTGCAGTCGAGCTTATATGCCTGTGACGGATCGAGTCTACCCGTCAACGGATCCACCCAACGCGCGCCTTGGATGAATTTGACCCTTTGGTCGACCTGCCAAACGGGTGGGGGTGCGCCATTAGGGCCGGCCCGGCTTGGTTAGATACCAAGCTGCGGTTGTTGGATAGTGTTGAGTGGATTCCACGCAAGGAGCATGCATTTGGTTCCAATTGCAATAATAAGGAAAACATCGCGGTTGGCATGCACTAAACTCAAGTGAGTTACTGCTCCCTTTAGGACGTCCTTCCAGCCGCTGGGTCGGTCTAGCGCTGCCTTTTTACATTCCACCCAAAGATAATCTCTTTTCTGATATGTTGGTTCCGCAGGAATAAGTTTGACTGTTACAACATCCGGAATGTGGGCCTCCATATCGTTAGCGGATCCCTTGTTGGCTTCCGTGTCAACAGCCCATGTTGGACCTCCTCGTATGTTTGTGGAATCCGGGAAGTACATCCTGCATATTGCTGCCCATAGATTGATGATAGGACGTTCGTATCGAGCAGCTGGTCCACCGTTGGCTATGGCATAGTTGAGATCGTTTATCTTCATGTGCGTCGTGGTGTCTTGGGCCTAAAAATGGGGCTGCTCGGGAACACCAGGGTTTTGTGGCTGTGGTTGTTGTCTAGATGTGGATGGAATTAGCCATGAACCGTCAATGACTGGCCGCTTTGACTTACGCTGCCATTTTGATAGTCGAAAAGTAGAAAAGGCAGCGCTCAAGGTAGATGAATCGTGTAAGAAAGGTTACCAGAAGCTATGGAACGAAAGGTACCTGGGTACGTCTCCGCTATTTCCTGCATTTTGCTAAGGATGAAAAATCAATAAAAACGAGCTCCTTCCTAGTTTCATTCCATCAACGACATGGTTCTTATATTCACATCATTATCAAGCGACCCGTCAATTGCTCTTTGAAACTAGGTCTGATGAATATTTAAGAATCGTATTTCGTCACACCGGTGATGGCACCATGCGCGAAGCAGCACGTTAAGTAATTACCCAACACTTCACATCCGTCTAGTACATGTACCTAAAGGTCGGATTCTCCTTGTCCGTCAGATCATCGAAGGCATGCACAAGATTTTCGTCACTTCCCTCTCCAGTCTGCGCCCGCAGCTTCTCCTTCTTACTGTTGCGAATCATGAAATTGAACCGCAAGAACACAATGACAAGCACTAACAGCACATAGCAGCCCATATGCGTCGAGAAGGCAATAAAGTAGCGAGGAGCGTCACGCGAAAGGAACACCTGAGGCCCAATGGCGTTGCCGACGCACCACGCAATGAAGTTCATGGCGACGACTGTAGCTTTCTTCGTCTGCCCGGCGACATTGCGTGATAAAAGTGCCATGGAAAGCGTCTGTGCGGCCCAGAAAGCGAGCACGATATAGTAGCTGATGAGGAGGCCGACTTGGGTTGCTTTGTTATGAAGCTTAACTGTCATAAGGACGATTGTACCCATAAATGATCTATGGTACGTTAGCAGGCGTTATTTACAGATTACAAGACGGGCTTACGGAATGACATAGAGGCCCATAACGATTAGGTTCTGCTGCGTCTTGTTGACAAGCCAGGTCGCACTGATGAGAGTTACAATGATCACAACGCCAAGGACCATGGCAAGCAACTGAGTCTCGAGCACCGAGAACTTGAAGCCTTTGATGATAATATTGGCAAATCCGCCGAGGCCCGACGTGGGAAGTGTAGTGCAGATGGCAATGAGGCAGTAGCACCACGACTGGGGATCGAGAAGGGCCTCTTTTACCTGATACCTCCGGAACTTGCGGTTTTGGAGGCCCGTCTGATTAGAACGAACGCGCTCAATCATGAGCTTCTTGTCTTCCTCGGAGAAACACTTTGCACGCATGGGACTGTCTGGAAGCCACCAGATGACGAAGACACCCCAGAAGAAAGAGATGATTCCATAAACCATGAAGATGGCCTGCCATGATTTGATTGGAGAAGGCGGGGACTTGATAAGACTGAAGCAGTAGGCTAGTAGACCACCGACAATCTGCTGCATACCATTCATCATGTACCAGTAGGTAACGATCTGGGCCTGCTCTTCTCGTTTGTACCACATAGAGCTGAGAATCAAGAATGTCGGTTGGCAAACAGCCTCGAAAATTCCGAGTAAAGTTCGGACTGCAATTAGGGCCGGAAAACTTTTGCAGGCGGCGTGGCAGGCCAGAACAGTCGACCAGGCCATGATGTTGAAACCAAGGTACTTGGCAATTGGTAGACGTTGAATCAACATGTTGGTCGGAAATTCAACAATCAAAACAGCAATATAGATACAGGTGGTAAGCCATGCGAACTACGAATCATTAGAACAATCCCTCAAGCCGTACCAGCAAGGCCATCATTGACCAGAATCAGCCTACCTTATTGTTATCTTTTAATACTGGGATATCATCTCGAATGCCCATGATACTGGCAAAAGACATGGTGCCTTTGTCCAAAGCCTGAAGGAAGTATGTGAAAACCATAATTGGAAGCACCCGCCTGTCAATCAAACTCTTCAACCTCTTGTTCTCTTCTGGAGTAATCTCGACAGCGACGGCGTTTGCATACTTGGCTAGTTCGTTGTCGATGCGATCGTAGTTGATGTGTTCGCCTTTCTCGTCCGTGGTCGACACTACACGCTCCACCTGGGCAATATCTTGCTTCGCCGGGTGCTCGGACACAACCTCTGGTGCATTGTAGGTATTGTTGTGCGCCATCTTGTCAGTACCTGCAACAAGCAGAACAAGAAGAACAGCGCGATGTGGAAGTGGAAAGGAGACCTCGACACCCACAATGGAGTCTAGATTAAGACGTAGAGTCGTCCACCTAAGTACTGGGCCCTCGCGCTCGGAAGAATCGGCCTAGGTCAGCCGCCGGGCAACTGGCATAACGGCTATCCTACCTCTTCGGGCCAACTCCAACCCGCTGGCCTGGCAGCATCTTCGCGAGGCAACGTGCTCGGCTGTTAGCCAGAGCGTCTTGACCAGTTCCATGGCGGTTGATAATGTCCGGGGTTACCTACCAACCGCCTATCACAGAGTCGTCCCTGACTCGTCCCCAGACAATCCTCCCCACACAAAAAATCATCAACTCCAAGATGCGGAGGTGGAGCTGGGGGCAGCGCTGACAAGCGATGCGGGGACAAGCTGCGATATTAGCCAATAAGACACCTTGGCGATGCTTGCCGGGTGAATTCAGACCGAAATCTTCCTGCAGACTCTCACGTGATGGCATGGTTGTCCTAGCCTACGCGCAAGCAGTCCAGAAGTCTGCTTGGTTGGCGAGAATTGGTGGAATATCTATCCTAGTGGCTGGTTAGAGTTTCGGTGTGCTTTAACCCCGGCAATTATCCCCACGCAAATCCAAGATCCCAGAGCCGCGATCTGATCCCACAGTTAGTTTTTAGCCTATCGGCTCATCGATACACGACAGTTAACGCATATATGTACTAACTATCGGCTACAACTGCCAGTTGTTTCGTTTCGAGCACTATTTTGGGAGTGCCACGAACATTGGAGACATAGTACCAGCTTTCCGGCTACGGGAACCCTCTGCATCTCCACGTGGTCTCGGAGCAAACTGCCACGACGCTCGGTGCAGCACAGTGCGACTCCAATCGAAAAAGTTTACCATCTGCCTCGGCCCTCCCAAAAATTTTGAGGGAAACATCTTGAATAAACTTGGAGCTTTTCGATTCGACTGAAGAAACATCCTAGGGTCGTAATTCCCGCTCAAGTTTGACAGAATTTCTCTTCCGTCAAGGCAAGACTTTTTGAGGCATTCTCTCGAAGGCGAAAAATAAAACGGACAAGCCAAAATCAATAAGGTCGTTCTTCACCGGTTATACGTCGCGAATTTCTTTACCTCCTTCACCATGTCGACTCTAACGAGCCACGGGCTCAAATCGGACGATATCCATTCCGCCATCCAACTCCTCACGCACAATCTCGTCAACATCCACGATACTACCGGCGAGTTCCTCTTAAAGCTTGACGATGGGCGAATAATCGACACCAAGGGCTGGGACGGGTGGGAATGGACCCACGGAATCGGGCTATATGGCCTCTGGCACTATTACACGCTGACAGGTTCCGCACCAACAAAGACTATAATGCTCGAGTGGTTCAAGAAGCAGTTAGGAAAGGGCACGACCAAGAACATAAACACGATGAGCCCATTTCTTACACTTGCGTACCTGTACGAGGACACACGCGATCATACCTACGTGGCGTGGCTGGATACTTGGGCCGAATGGGTGATGAACGGCCTTCCGCGCACGAAATACGGAGGATTCCAGCACGAGACGTACAATTCCTTCAACAAGGACGAGCTGTGGGACGACACGCTGATGATGAGTGCGCTGCCTCTGACCAAGATTGGACTTGTATTGGGACGACCGGAGTACGTGGAGGAAGCGAAGAGGCAATTCATGCTGCATTGCCAGTACCTGTTCGACACGTCAACAGGGCTTTTCTACCACGGGTGGAAGTGGGAAGAGGGGGAGGGTGGCAGCATAGGACATAATTTCGCAAAGGCAAGGTGGGCACGAGGGAATTCGTGGCTTACCATCGCCATCCCGGACTTCATCGAGCTGTTGAGTCTCCCGCCCGGTGATCCGTTGCGCATGTTCCTGCTGGGAATATTCGAGGCCCAGTGCAAGGCCCTCGTTAAGCTACAGGCCGAGAACGGCATGTGGCGGACGCTGCTCGACATTCCAGTCAGCGAAGGGAGCTACGAGGAAGCATCAGCGACAGCAGGTTTTGCGTATGGAATGCTGAAGGGCGTACGAAAGGGATACATCAGTAAGGAATACCTCGAGCCAGCGGTCAGGGCTATCAAGGCAGTGCTTGGTAAAATCAATCCAGAAGGCGAGCTGTTGGAAGTGAGTTTCGGCACGGCGATGGGACACACACTGCAACATTACAAGGACATTGCGCTCACTAGCATGCCATATGGGCAAGCGATGGCAATTATGGCGCTCGGTGAGTTCTTAAGAACGTTCATCTAGGCTAAATTAAGTTACGTGAAATGTCGAAAGTACCGGCTCAAGTAGCGAGAATTCTCAAGCCGTGAAGATTGTTTACATTCAGTACTTATCATAACTAGATCCAACCAAGGGTGCAGATGTTCTTCTCCATCGACGCTAAAAGTCGAATAGATCATTCGTTCCCCTCAAGGCCATTTTCGCCTTTGCACAAACCTTACCTCCAGGAGTAACGGTAGTACCTTCGGCAACGACCGCAGGCCCTGGGACCTTGTAGCTCGATACAGCAGCATGGATATTGATCTTGATTCCTGGGTCGCTTGCGCTATATGCACCTGGGAACTTGACGGTAGCAGGCGACAAGCTTCCTGACCCAGCCACGGAGAGTTGATCTGCGATCATCAGTCTCAGATTTCCTCCCTATAAAGACATGCTCGAAAACTCACAGCAACTCATGTAGAATTGAGCACCATTGGCCGACTGAGCAGAATGCAATGCAATTACTTCTGCGCGCAGAAGATAGTCGCCAGGAGCGAGCTGAGATGGGATCTTGAAGTCAATTTTCCCGCAACAATTATTTAAATCCTTAACACCCCAGAAATCGTTGTCCCCGGAGCCCTTGTTCGCAGGCGCCCAGCCGTCTTCGTAGACCTTGAACCAACCCGAAGAGCCGTCTGCGCTGGATGCATCCGCTACTTTGCTCATGTAGACCACAACGGGGCCATAATGGTTGCCTCCGATGGCTTCGTTCTTGCAAGAGCGGTCACCTGGTTGCTAGATCCAAAGTAAACCAACGATATTGAACATTGGGGTTGGGAAGTGTGATTACCTGATGCATTTCCACCGTGACGGTATCTCCTGCACTGACTGCACATTTCCCCGAAACCCCCCTCGATCCGCCAGCATTGCATCTCATATCATTGGAGTTGACGCTTGCGACGGGCGAATTGGACGACGGCATACGGATGCAGGTGTTTGACTTATCAACGCCGTTGACCCATAGAGACTGGAAAAGAGCATGTGCGGCGACATGCTGGACAACGAGGGCAGAGATGATAGCAAAAGACTTCATGATTACTAGTTTGACCTTTTAGCACACACTGTGAGCGATAAGATCGGCGCTGTTCCTTGCTTATAATCTTTCTCGGCTTACCTGTTCGCCCTTTATGCGCTTTTATTTTCCTCGCTCTCCGTTCGAAGCTGTCTAGATTACGTTTTCATATCGGCAGTCTGTCCGCAATACGACAACGAACAGGAATGACCGTATGACCTAGCAACAATATATTCAAATGGTAGCATTGGCAGTCCAAAGAGGCTAGTCGCGTGGGCTCAATTTCGAGGCTAAAACGAGAGCCGTCCAGAAGCCGAAGAGAGATATTGCGGGGTGCAGATACGATGCGAGCCATGCTCAGGACCATTGCATACCTCTTGGGCGCTTATTCAAGAACACTGGATTCCAGAAGTGGCATATACTATCAACAATTGTAGCGCCTTGGTCACCAAACAGCCATATCCGGATTCGGAATTTCGAGCTTTGCGATAAGATAATGGGTTCGACAGCATTTGTTCTGCAGCTGTGCTAATAATGGAACTGCTTGAATGTAGTAGCTTAGATTGAAGTACAAAATTTACAGGACCTTTTGGAATCACCGAGCTGGACTCAGGCAAAGAGTTCATTGCTGAGGGCTTTTCTAGCGATGCCATGGTTTCCAGACATAGTCGTAGAATGTGGTCATTTCAAATCGCCATCGAGCCTTGTCAACCAGACGGGTGTCGGCCAATGGACTATTGAACACAGTCGGCAATGGCTTCTCATCGTCGATGCACGTCCACTTGCCACGCTGAATGGAACCTTCTCGCATATCCTCCTTGTGTAAGACATTGACGAGCACGACTCGATTCACATTCTTGAAGTACCAGATCGAAGCGAACAGCATCTTCTGGTCCTGAACTCTCCTTTTCCTCGCAAGGTCAGTCGAGGTATCAGGGGCATCTAAGACGATGGTCAGGGACTCCAAGTATATGAAAGGTTGGAGACTGTGATCGAAGTGCCTTCGCAGCGGGAGCAGCCTCTCGTAGAGACCCTGAGGACTGCTGACGAGAGCGACATGGCGGATGTGGGCATGCAGAATGGGCTGCAGCCAGCGCAGGCGACGTGTAGCACTTGAAGGACGGCGCCAATTGAGGTTATGTGTAACGCAGGCAAAGGCGATGAGCCTTGCCTCGGTGTAGAAATCGCGGCATGTGAGCAGCGGCTCCAAGTCTACCGAAGACCAAGGCAGCGCAAGGCGGTCGGCGGATGGCGGGGCGGAAGTGAAGACTAGCTCGTAGATTAGGATACGAAGCTCGGCGGGTATGAGAAACAGCGGCGACGGCGAGGGACGGCGAAGGTGATAGAAGGGATCCATTTGCTTCCAGAGCTTGCTTCCAGAGCTTGCTTCCAGAGCTTGCTCCTAGAGCTTGCGTCTGCGGTAGCTCCCTCCCCGGCACAGGCCCCCGGCGAGATGCATGCAGCTGGGGACTAATTGGCCTGTCGGTAGGCGCAGGAGTGAGGCAGGCAGGCTGCAGTGGTAAGTAGATGGCAAAAGGCAGACCGGGGCAAGCAGAGGGTGAGCCCACGAGGCTGAAAGGGGCTGAGAGGTATCGGACGGAGAGCGAAGATCAGGGTGAGAAATACGGATGGGAGGCAGGCCTCGGTCCCAGTTCCAGTGCCAGGCAGAGGCGCGCATGCGCATTGACTGGCAATTGAGACGCGGGCTAGCCGTCATGGCGGCGGCGTGTTTCGACGCTGCGTCCTCTGGAGTTGTTTGCGCGCAGCAACACGTCCCGGTGAGGCCAGCCAGCAAGCAGCAAGTCCGGGCGTGCAGGCGGCAGCTGCAGTCGCAGTTTGGCGTGCGTGTTTGCAGGCGGCTGGCGGCTGGCGAGAGGCTGCGGGCGGGCGTTGCTGGGGGGAGGGCGCAGGCAAAGGCGGTGTAGGCGCTGCCCCTCGCCAATTGGCCCCGCACTCGATTCGCCGCGATTCTGCCGACCTGTCTAGAAGATTCTCGAGCTTGCCCACAGCCATATATGAACATCGCTGAATTTCTGCTGCTACCTCTTCTCTCTCCTCATCTCACGAACGACGCTTCTCATTCTCTCGTGCAGACTCATCACTGCTGCCTGCCCGCCTTTCTCTCTAACAGCTTCTGCCACAGAAAGCTACAGAGCACATCTGCTTCTCTTCTTGTACGTACTCACACACTGCACAATTTGCTCCCACCGCCTGGACCCGGCAGCCCACCACGCTGGGAAGACACCCGTAGCCCAGGCCTTGCATCCAAGACAGCCACTATCCTCCATCCAGACCTTTCGGCTTACTCCTCTACTAGTTCTTCTTCACGACCTAATCACAACCCCACTACCCCACCATGTCCGAGACATTCGAGTTCCAGGCTGAGATCTCTCAGCTGCTCGGCCTGATCATCAACACTGTCTACTCAAACAAGGAGATCTTCCTGCGAGAGCTCATCTCCAACGCTTCAGATGCTCTTGACAAGATCCGATATGAGGCCCTGTCAGATCCCAGCAAGCTCGACAGCGGCAAGGATCTCCGCATCGACATCATCCCCAACAAAGAGGCCAAGACTCTTACCATCCAGGACTCCGGTATTGGTATGACCAAGGCTGATCTCATCAACAATCTTGGTACAATTGCCCGCTCAGGCACCAAGCAGTTCATGGAGGCTCTTTCAGCAGGTGCCGACATTTCTATGATTGGTCAGTTTGGTGTTGGTTTCTACTCTGCCTACCTCGTTGCCGACCGTGTGTCCGTCATCTCAAAGCACAACGATGATGAGCAGTACATCTGGGAGTCGAGTGCCGGTGGCACCTTCAAGATTTCTGAGGACACCGAGGGCGAGCAGATCGGCCGCGGCACCAAGATCATTCTCCATCTTAAGGATGAGCAGACCGACTACCTGAATGAGAGCAAGATCAAGGAGGTCGTCAAGAAGCACTCCGAGTTCATCTCATACCCCATCTACCTCCACGTCCTTAAGGAGACTGAGAAGGAGGTTGAGGATGATGAAGCTGAGGAGGAGACGACCACCGAGGGCGACGAGAAGAAGCCCAAGGTTGAGGAGGTTGATGACGAGGAGGAGGAAAAGAAGGAGAAGAAGACCAAGAAGGTCAAGGAGTCCAAGATCGAAGAGGAAGAGCTGAACAAGACCAAACCCATCTGGACCCGAAACCCCCAGGATATCACCCAGGAGGAGTACGCTTCCTTCTACAAGTCTCTCTCCAACGACTGGGAGGATCATCTTGCAGTCAAGCACTTCTCCGTTGAGGGTCAGCTTGAGTTCCGCGCTATTCTCTTCGTTCCCAAGCGCGCACCGTTCGATCTCTTCGAGACCAAGAAGACCAAGAACAACATCAAGCTCTATGTCCGCCGCGTGTTCATCACTGACGATGCCACCGACCTCATCCCTGAGTGGCTCAGCTTCGTCAAGGGTGTTGTCGACTCTGAGGATCTGCCTCTCAACCTGTCTCGTGAGACTCTCCAGCAGAACAAGATCATGAAGGTCATCCGCAAGAACATTGTCAAGAAGACCCTTGAGCTTTTCAACGAGATTGCCGAGGACCGTGAGCAGTTCGACAAGTTCTACTCTGCCTTCAGCAAGAACCTCAAGCTCGGTATCCATGAGGACTCCCAGAACCGCCAGTCGCTTGCCAAGCTCCTCCGGTTCAACTCCACCAAGTCTGGTGACGAGACCACCTCTCTCGCTGACTACATCACTCGCATGCCCGAGCACCAGAAGCAGATGTACTACATCACCGGAGAGTCGCTCAAGGCTGTGCAGAAGTCGCCCTTCCTCGACTCCCTCAAGGAGAAGGGCTTCGAGGTCCTGTTCTTGGTCGACCCCATTGACGAGTATGCCATGACTCAGCTCAAGGAGTTTGATGGTAAGAAGCTTGTCGACATTACCAAGGACTTTGAGCTTGAGGAGACCGATGAGGAGAAGAAGCAGCGTGAGGCTGAGGAGAAGGAGTACGAAGGCTTGGCCAAGAGCCTCAAGAACGTCCTCGGTGACCGTGTTGAGAAGGTTGTTGTCTCTCACAAGCTCCTCGGCTCTCCTTGCGCTATCCGTACAGGCCAGTTTGGTTGGTCCGCCAACATGGAGCGTATCATGAAGGCTCAGGCTCTCCGTGATACCTCCATGAGCTCCTACATGTCTTCTAAGAAGACCTTCGAGATCTCGCCCAAGTCTCCCATCATCAAGGAGCTCAAGCGCAAGGTTGAGGTTGATGGTGAGGAGGACCGCACTGTCAAGTCCATTACGTTGCTTCTCTTCGAGACCTCTCTCCTTGTCTCTGGCTTCACCATTGACGAGCCCGTCCAGTATGCCGAGCGCATCCACAAGCTTGTGTCTCTTGGCTTGAACGTCGACGAGGAGGTTGAGACCGAGCAGGAGGCTAAGGCTGCTGAGGCGCCTGCTACCGAGGCAGCTGGCGAGAGCGCCATGGAGGAGGTTGACTAAGCTGTCATCTCCTTCGGTTCGAAAAGTACGGTCGGCGTTTGATTCCCCCTTGTTAACGTGTTACGGCTTTTTCATTTCAATTGCCTCCTTCTCACTTCTTGCATGCATAGGGACAGAGTCATCTAATGCGGGCGTCTAAAAGAGTGGTTGGATGGATATGACTTGATGGATATCCCTCAATACGGAAATGTACTCTAGGTAGATTTCTCAACTGCTTCAGAGGTTCAAGCGAACTTGAAGTCAAACATGAATCATGAAAGTTCAAAAAAATTCTGTGCCTCTTGTCATACGTGATGTTGTTGAGCTTCTTTCTGGCATTTACTAGTTGCCCACTGACGTAATTTCTTTCCGAGTTCTATCCATAAAAGGTCTTGTGCTCGAGTGCACACGAGAACTGCGGAACTCACTTGTTCCATCATCCAGGCTGAGCACAACACAGCAACTTGACATCATGGCATCTACCCAATCAGCGTATGTGTCGCTTCCGCGAGTCGCTATAACCTATTGCACGCAATGTAGATGGATGTTGCGTGCAGCTTATGTGTGTTAAACCCCTCCACACTTCTGGTTTTAGCCTGGGCTAATAACACATGGTGTGCAGTTCGCCCAAGAACTACTGTCCACATTCGGCACGCAGATCGGCGAGATAGCCCTCATACCCGCGACAGGTGGGCTGTTTACCGTAGAACTCGTATGTGCACCACCATCTGCTCCTGGAGGAGTTATTTCATCTTCCTCGGCGCAACTACGGCCAGCCGCGGCGCTGAAGCTCGTCCCCGCTAACGGAAATGTGTGTAGACATATGTGTCGCCTCGCGTGGGCGATGCAGGAGATGAGGCAAAGGACGTAGAGGCGGAAGCTAGGAAGATTCTGCTCTGGGATCGCAAGGCCGAGGGAGGATTTCCCGAGACAAAGGTGCTGAAGCAGAGGGTGAGGGATTGCATTGACCCAGGAAGGGACCTGGGTCATTCGGATAAGGGAGGGAAGAAGAAAGATCAAGCGGTACAGGTGGCGGATGTAGAGAGTAGGGCGGAGGACAAGGTGCAGACAGATGGACAGAAGGAAGAGGGCGCGGCCACGGTTTGTGAGGATTGTAAATGATGAGGACTACTCATGGGTTCTGCAGTACCTTGAATACATGTCTATCGATGTAGTACCTTTGTAGAATGCTGGGGACGAATGTCTTTTCCACGTCATGCCGCTACGATTTTCAACACCCCCTCGCCGTCCTCGCGGCCCAATATTCCCTCTTCGACCATCTCCTCGAGCGCTTGCTTCACGGCTTCACCTTTCCCTTTCCATGTGTCTTTGGCTGCTACTACGCTCCCGCCGGTAGTAGCAACCTCCTTTAAGACTTCCGCGACAATAGCTTTTGCATCCGCCATCGTCCGCAACTCCTCCTTCCCTGCCTTCTCTGCATACGTCCGTGCCCCTCGATAGAACACCCCTGCATTGCCCACTAACACGTTCTTGCTGTTCACCCAAGCTGGCTTCGCGGTCCCGAACAGTGAGAGGCGGAAGCGGAAGAGGTCAGCATCGCCGCGAGCAAGAAAGACGAGCGCGAGCCGGTGCGCCGTCAAACCCGCGCTGCCCGGGGTTTTGAGGAGCTGCGTCAGCAAGGTTTGGGCTTGAGAGAGCGCACCCCATTGTGTCTCCAAGTCTGGCGATGACGCATCGTAGGTTGGCGAGTTGGCAATAGCAGAGGCAAGGTCTAGTAGAGCGTCTGCATGCGTAGCGACCAAATGCGAAGCTGCATCCTGCGCGTCTGGAGATTTTTCATCGAGTTTAAAGGTGGAGAATAGCGCTGTTATCGTAGCGGCGTACTGCGAGGAAGCGGTTTGGCCTGTGCGATACGCGTATTCAGCAACGGCTCCCTGGAAATTAGCGGCTGCAATGAGAGCCTCGTATTTTGAGGTCAACTCTGCTTCTTCTGATGGTTCTGACGATACGATGGATAGTATGGGTCCTACAGGCTTCTCCTCTTGTCCTGGGTAAGGAGAGTCTTGGACTAGGGAGATGAGAGTTGGTATGGTTGAATTTGCGGTTTGCAGACCCCATTGGATTCGATTCTCTAGAGCGGGAAGCTGCATCGTATCATAGCAGCCGATCAGAAATGTGAGAGCTCCTAGCTGAGCAGTGCAGGTTTCCAATATGGATTCTGGCGTCAGTGGCTCCTCCACGGTCGCCCATTCTCCAGGTCCTGATGATGTCGTAGAAGAGGTTTCCATTTCATCATCCTGCGCAGTAGAGGGAGCAGTATGGGCGGCGGCGGCCTCCCCTTGAAACATGTCACCTTGCTCTTCCTGTGCCTTTAGCAAGTCAGATCGTATCTGCTCATATTCATTCTGTTGTTTGGCAAGGCATTTCGTAAAGAGGTCAACTGCTTCTTCGAGCAGGGGCTTGGCGAAGGATTCCTCAGTCTCCGCGAGTGAGGTAAGTACATGCCCAGTATTGAACTGTATGTCTGTGTTCTCGGCGTTCAGCTCCAAGGCTAAGCGGTGCGACTTTAATGTCTCTTCCAACAAGGCTATTTTGGTGCCGAAATGGGCTAGTATACGGTCATCCTGGCATATATTATATTCCAGATTGGCCCTATAGCATGCTAACATTAGGAGTGTCCTCGCGGATAAGATATTTCGCAAACAAGGATCCCAAAAACCACTTTAGGAGGCCCCCATACCCCTTTTCCTTTTTTTTTTTTTGCTTGTTCAGCTCCATCTAATGGGCCATCATCTAACAAAGGCCCTCACTAGGATGTTATACCCGGCTTGGTGGTTTCCACGACAGAAAGCTGTAGAACTTTAACACTCACTTATTGTATGCGAGGTCGAAGCTGCGGGGAAACAGCTTCAGACCTTCATCGTACACGCCGATGGCGCGGTTGAAGAAGCGGGCCGCTTTTGCAGCATCGCCAGCGCGCCATTTGCCTCCCGCCTCCTCGAACTCATCGGCTGCTTCGAGGAAATCGTTCTCCGACTGTGGCTCTCGAGCCTTTACTTTTGATTTGGGCTTGGGATTAAGAAGGTCCTTCTTCTTCAGCGGCATGCTGACGTTGGAGATGTGGCGAGCGTGGAGGCGATGCCCAAAAAAAACAAAGACAAGAGGGCAACAATGCAAGGCCCGGTAGTTAGCGATGTTTGATATGTACGCAAGTAGGAAGGATGGGAATTATGTATGTGGCTTGCCGGCGGCTGCACTGCACAGGCCCGCGCTGGCTGCTCAAACGTGCTTGGTCTGTCTTGGTCGCATTTGATTTGCGCTAGACGGACAGAAGCCCCGAGGGCGTCTTGGGTCTTGGGTATCTCGCACGTGACTTTGCAACCTCATCGCTCGCAGCGGGCTGGACTGCCAGCGTTTGAGCCTGCCCGCAATCCCCGCGCAATCCCTCTGCCGCCTGCAGCCAAACCCTCTGATGACAGCGTTGCCGACCGCTCGCATGCTGCTTGCGCGCGTGGGCTAGGTGCGCTCATCCCGTCTGCAGCACGCTCCCGTGGCGCGTTAATTCCACGTCTCTCACCCAGCAGAACTCCCTTCGTCTTCGCCTAGGACCCGCTCTCTCCCAATGGCGCCGCTGCTCGCGACACCCAAACCACGCGTAAGAAGTTCAGGCCGCCCACTCAAACGCTCCATATCCGACTCTGCACCACCCTTCAAAAAACGAAAATACATCCCGGGCGGGCCAGGTGGCGGCGGTAGATACGTCGACGAAGACGGCATCGAGACGCCTGTTGGAGGAACGGGGCCTGGTGGCTACGCATATACAGGACCCCGAGGCCGTATCGGCCGCATAAACGCTGAGCGGCAAGGACTGCCCCTCCCCGCGCCCTCGCCCTCCTATTCACGCCCACGACGCGAAAGGCCGCCTGCTGGACCACGGTCTAGCTCGGCCGCCGCTATAACCGCCGCCGTGGCGCAAAACGATGGATACAAGCCGCGCGAGGAGCGTGGTTGGGAGGAGTTTCACCAGACTCTGGATATCGATGTCGAGCTGCCCATATTCAGCGCCGACCAGGTCGACGGCATAAGCCCCCCAGAATCTGTGCCTGGAACACCGCTGAATGGTCCTTCTAGTAGTCAGCCTGCAGTCGATAGCGGCGTGGCTGCTCAGCTGGAGGGCCTTCGCGCGCAACAGGCCTCACAAGACACATACATGCCTAACGGCCCTC
>Ga0247757_10000859_pt1 | contig 23126 bp, 16 predicted proteins | sample UWRJL126311R4_FD_180929 | JGI IMG/M metagenome (GOLD analysis project Ga0247757, IMG submission 180929) | Plant litter microbial communities from Arlington Agricultural Research Station in Wisconsin, United States - UWRJ-L126-311R-4 | ecosystem: Environmental > Terrestrial > Plant litter >...
GGCCCAGATCATGGGCCTGCGGGTGGCCGGCGTCGACATGCTCGAGGGGAACGAGGGGCCGCTCGTCATGGAGGTCAACTCCTCGCCCGGCCTGCAGGGCATCGAGGAGGCGACCCAGCTCGACGTCGCCGGCGCGATCGTCGACTACATCGCGAACCAGGTCGCCTTTCCCGAAATCGACGTGCGGCAGCGGCTCTCGGTCTCGACCGGCTACGGCGTCGCCGAGATCCTAGTGCACAACAACGGCGGCTTCGTCGGCAAGACGATCGGGGAGTCGAGCCTCGGCGAGCGCGACATCACGGTGCTCACGCTGCACCGCGGCACGACCGTGATCCCCAACCCGCGCGACCGCGTCGCGCTCGAGGCCGGCGACCGGCTCCTCTGCTTCGGCAAGCTCGAGGAAATGCGCTCGATGGTGCCGGAGCGGCGCAAGCGCCGGGCGCGTGTTCGCAAGCTGCCGGCCGAGCCGATCCCCGCCGCGGAGTAGCCGCTCGCGGCTCCCGGACTGTGTCAACGAGGCCTCGCCGGACCTGTATACTCGGTCGAGTTGTCGTGACGGCCCCATCGTATAGTGGCCTAGTACGCCGCCCTCTCACGGCGGTAACGCGGGTTCGAATCCCGCTGGGGTCACCGCAGTGTTTGCTACCGCACCGAAGAGCGTCCGCGAGGGCGCTCTTCTCGTCTGTGAGGCACGTGCGCGTCCGGTGCGCCGACGGTCTCCCCGACGAGCATGAGGACATGTCGACTCCCCCGTCGCGGCGTCCGGGTGCCGGTCCCGACTCCGTTCAGCGCCTCGCCGTTTCCGAGCTCCTGCTCGGGTCGTCCCTGATGATCCTGGGGAGCGTCATCGGGATCGTGCTCCTGGCGATCGCCCGCGGTCCGTTCTGGATCGCGATCGTCTTCCTCGTCATCGGCGTCGCCGCGCTCGTGGTGGCGATCGTCCGCGGGCGGCGCCACTGGATCCATCTGCCGGACGGCCGCACCCTCGACGAGGAGGATCCGCACCGCACGCCGGAGCAGCAGGCCGCGCGCGACGAGCGTGTCCGGCGGCAGAACGCCGAGATGACGCCGGGTCAGGAGGCCGTCGCCGGGCTGATCCTGATCGGCGCCGGCGTCGTGCAGCCGGTCATCGTCGTCCTGCTCCGTGCGACGCCGACGGGCGGCGACTTCCTGGGTTTCCTGGCCTTCGTGGTGATCGGCATCTGCCTGCTGCTGCACGCCGCGTGGCACCGCATCCGGAATCCGCACGACTGAGACGTGCGGATCGGCCTCACCTGCTCGATCGACAGCCCGGCCGGATACGTCAGTTCCCAACCCTCGTAGCGCTTGCCGGGGAACACGGGGCCATCGGCTGACGTGGTATCTCGAGCGTCGGGGGACCTTGCGCGACCGCTTCTGCCGACGTCGTCGACACGCGTCAGCGCCGCACCGCCGCCCGGTCTCGCGCCGCCGCACCCACCGTCCTTGACTTTCGTCAATACATAAATCAATATGTGAACGAAGCCCGAGGAGGTGCTCCATGGTGAAGGTCGGCAAGGCATCCGTCCGCGATGTGCGGCGCGCCAACCGCGCGCTCGTGATGCGCCACCTCCTCGCCGCGGGCGAGACGTCGCGCACCGAGATCGGCGCGGCCACGAGCCTCTCCGCGGGCACCGTGACCAACGTGCTCGCGCAGCTCCGCGAGGAGGGCACGATCCGCGAGACCGGGTTCGAGGACTCCGCGGGCGGCCGTCCGCGCTCCATCGTCCAGCTGCACCCGGGCGCTGCCGTCGTATTCGGCGCGGACCTCGGCGAGTCGTCCGTCCGCGTCGAGATGTTCGACCTGACGCTGCACCGGCTCGGCGCCCGCCGGCACCGCTTCGCCGATCGCCGCATCGAGCCCGAGGAGGTCGAGCGCCTCATCGCGGACGACGTCGAGGAGCTGCTGGCCGAGTCCGGCATCGCCCGCGATCGTGTGCTCGGCCTCGGCCTCGGCGTCCCGGGCATCGTCGAGAACCCGTCCGACGATCCGGCGCGCTCGGTCGCGCACGTGCCCGTGCTCGGCTGGGACGAGGTCGCGTTCAAGGGCATCGCGGGGCGGCTCGGGTTCCCGGTCTTCCTCGACAACGGCGCCAAGACGACGACGCAGGCCGAGGCCTGGTACGGCTCGGCCAAGGGCGTGGAGCACGCGATCGTCGTGCTCATCGGCGACGGTGCCGGCGCCGGCATCATCACGAACGGTCGGCTCTACCGCGGCTCGAGCTCGAGCGCGGGGGAGTGGGGCCACACCAAGATCAGCCTCCACGGTCCCGTCTGCCGCTGCGGCGCGATCGGATGCGTGGAGACGTTCGTCGGAGCGTCCGCGGTGCTGAAGCGCTGGCATCCGGGCGCCGACTGGGACGGCCGCGAGTCGGAAGGCGTCGCCGCCCTGCTCGCCGCTTACGAGGCGGGCGACGAGGCGGCCGTCCGCGCCGTCGACGCCCTCGTGCAGCACCTCGGGGTCGCGCTCGCGAACCTCGTCAACCTGTACAACCCCAGCCGCATCATCGTCGGCGGCTGGTTCGGCGACATCGTCGCCCAGCAGTTCCTCGAGGACGTCACGAGCGCCATGCGCCGGTCCTCCCTCAAGCAGCCCGGAGAAGAGGCCGTGGTGGAGCGATCCCGACTCGGACAGGACGCGGTGGCCCTCGGGGCCGCCACGCTGCCGGTCGACCGCTTCATCGAAACCGGGTTGGCCCCAACACCCGCTTGATCCGCAAGCACTGATGAAAGGAAAGTCCGCAATGAAGCGACGCACCTGGGCGATCGCCGGCATCCTGCTGGCATCCGCCCTCGGGCTGACGGCCTGCTCCACGACGTCCCCCGCCGCCGGCGGGGACGACAAGGGCACGACCATCGCCTTCCTGATGCCCTGCTCCACCTGCGCCGACCGCTTCGAATCGAAGGACAAGCCGTACTTCGAAGAGGCCGTGAAGAAGCTCGACCCGAGCGCGAAGGTCATCGCCAACAACGCCCAGGGCAGCGCGAAGACGCAGCTGCAACAGGCGGAGGCGGCCCTCACCAACGGCGCGAAGGTCATCGTCGTGAGCCCGTTCACGGCGCAGGCCGGTGCCTCGATCGTCGCGAAGGCCAAGGCGGCCGGCGCGAAGGTCATCGCCTACGACGGCGGCATCGACGGCGCGATCCCGGACGCCTACGTCTCGTTCCAGAACGAGAAGGTCGGCGAGCTGCAGGGCCAGTACCTGCTCGACACGCTGAAGCCCGGCTCCACGGTCGCCATGATCAACGGCGACATCACCTCCGCCCCCGGTCAGGCGTTCAAGGCCGGCGCGCACAAGATCCTCGACCCGGCCTTCAAGGACGGGCGCCTGAAGCTCGGCTACGAGTCCGACACCGCGGGCTTCGACCCGGCCACCGGCCAGCGCTCGATGGAGCAGGGCCTCACGGCCATGGGCGACAAGGTGGACGGCGTCATCGCCCCGAACGACGGCCTCGCCAACGCGGTCATCACCGCGCTCACCGCGCGCGGCCTCAACGGCAAGGTGCTCGTCACCGGCCAGGACGCGACCGATCCCGGCCTCACGAGCATCATCGTGGGCGACCAGTCGATGACCGTCTACAAGTCGATCCGCGACGAGGCGACCGCGGCCGCGAAGCTCGCGGTGGCGCTCGCCCAGGGCGACAAGGCCGAGGTGAAGAAGCTCGCGCCCACGACGAGCAAGAACGACACCGGATCCTTCCCGTCGCTCCTGCTCGACCCGGTCGCCGTGACCAAGGACAACATCAAGGACACGGTCATCAAGGACGGCTTCACGACCAAGGCGAAGATCTGCGTCGGCGCCGCGGCGGCGGTGTGCCCGGTATGACCATCACGACCGAGGGCCGGGCGACTGCGCCCGGCCCCCGGCCGATCCTCGAGCTCCGCAAGGTCTCGAAGAACTACGGCCGGGTCAGTGCTCTCAGCGACGTGGACTTCGCGGTCGCGCCCGGCGAGATCGTCGCCCTGGTCGGCGACAACGGCGCCGGCAAGTCGACGCTCGTCAAGGCGATCGCGGGCGTGCACCGCATCGACGGCGGCGAGATCCTCGTCGACGGCGAGCCCGTCACGATCGGCTCCCCGACCGCGGCCTCCGCGCTCGGCATCGAGACCGTCTACCAGGACCTCGCGCTCTGCGACAACCTCGACGTGACGGCCAACCTCTACCTGGGCCGCGAGCGTCGCCGCCGCGGCACCCCGTTCCTCGACCACGAGGGCATGGAGCAGGAGGCCGCGGAGATCATCCGCGAGCTGCGGGCGACCATCCCCGTGCTCGACAAGCCGGTGTCGGCCCTCTCCGGCGGGCAGCGCCAGGCGATCGCGGTCAGCCGCGCCGCCCTCTGGGGCAGCCGCGTCGTCCTCCTCGACGAGCCGACGGCCGCCCTCGGCGTCGCGCAGACCGCGATGGTCTACGACCTCGTGCGCCGGCTCCGCGAACGCGGCCTCGCCGTGATCGTCATCTCGCACAACATGGCCGACGTCTTCGCGGTCGCGGACCGCGTCGTCGTGCTGCGGCTCGGTCGCAACAACGGCGAGTTCGTCCCGTCGGCGTCGACGCCCGACCAGGTCGTCGCCGCGATCACCGGCAGCAACCAGGTGCTCACCACCGACATCCCGACCCAGGACGCCCCCGCCTCCGACGCGTCGACCCCGAAGGACGCCCGATGAACGCCCTCCTGCAGCGCCTTCCGCTGCCCCGCAACGCGAGCGCCTACACGGTCATCGCCGGACTCGCGATCGTCTGGGTCGCGTTCGAGATCCTCAACGACCACTTCCTCTCGGCCCGCAATCTGTCCAACCTGCTGCTGCAGATCGCCGTGCTCGGCACGCTCGCGATCGGCATGGTCATCGTGCTGGTGCTCGGCGAGATCGACCTCTCGGTCGGTGCGATCGCGGGCGTGAGCGCCGCGGTCCTCGCGATCATGGTCACCCCGCTCGGCCTGCCCGCGTACGTCGCCATCCCGGCGGCGCTCGCGACCGGAGCCGTGATCGGGCTGCTGCACGGGCTCGTGATCGCGAGCACCGGCATCCCGTCGTTCATCATCACGCTGGCCGGACTCCTGGTCTGGTCCGGCGTGCAGCTCGCGATCGTGGGCGACGGGGGCGAGATCCCGATCCGCGACCCGTTCATCCAGGCGATCGCATCCACGTACGCGCTGCCGGTGGTCGGCTGGGTGCTCGCGGTCGTCGCGATCGCGGCGCTCGTCGCGTTGCGGCTGCTGCGGCGCCGGCGCCGGATCCGGCACGGCCTGGCGGTCGGGGCTCTCGGCGTCGAGATCGCGGCCCTCGCGATCGTGGCGGTCGCGGTCCTCGTCGTGACGTGGGTGCTCAACTCGTACTTCGGGATCCCGTGGGTCTTCCTCCTCGTGCTGCTGCTCGTGCTCGGCGGCACGCTGATGATGGGCCAGACCCGCTTCGGCCGGCACATCACGGCGATCGGCGGCAACCGCGAGGCGGCCCGGCGCTCCGGGATCCGGGTCAAGGCCGTCACGGTGGGCGTCTTCGTGCTGATCTCGGCCATCTCCGCGCTCGCCGGGATCATCGAGGCCTCCCGCCAGTTCTCCGCCTCGAACGCGCTCGGCGGCGGCACGCTGCAGCTCGACGCGATCGCGGCGGCGGTCATCGGCGGCACGAGCCTCTTCGGCGGCCGCGGACGGATCTACCACGCGGTCCTCGGCGCGCTCGTCGTCGGCAGCGTGCAGAACGGCCTCGACCTGCTCGGCCAACCGGCCGCGATCAAGAGCATCGCGACCGGCCTCATCCTCGTGCTCGCCGTCGTCCTCGACGCGGTCGGACGCCGTCGGCGCGCCGCCCGCGGCGGCACCGACTGAGCCGCACCGCCTCCGCCACCCACCCTCCGAACATCAGGACATCTCTGCCATGACATCCCTCCAGTTCCCCGACGGCTTCCTCTGGGGCGCGGCCACCGCCGCGTACCAGATCGAGGGCGCCGTCGCCGAGGACGGCCGCGGGCCGTCCATCTGGGACACCTTCTCCCACACCCCCGGCAAGGTCGGCCGCGGCGACACCGGCGACATCGCGTGCGACCACTACCACCGCTGGCGCGACGACTTCGGGCTCCTGCAGGACCTCGGCATGGGCTCGTACCGGTTCTCGGTCGCGTGGTCGCGCGTGCTGCCGGAGGGCACGGGCGCGGTCAACCAGGCCGGCCTCGACCACTACGAGCGGCAGGTCGACGACCTGCTCGAGCGCGGCATCGTGCCGATGCTCACGCTCTACCACTGGGACCTGCCGCAGGCGCTGCAGGAGACCGGCGGCTGGGCGAACCGCGACACGGCGCAGCACTTCGCCGACTACAGCCGCATCGTGCACGAGCGGCTCGGCGACCGGATCCCGTACTGGCTGACGCTCAACGAGCCGTACTGCTCGGCGTTCGTCGCCTACGTCGAGGGGCGGCACGCCCCCGGGATCGTGGACCGCGGGCTCGCCGTGCAGTCGCTGCACCACCTGCTGCTCGGCCACGGCCTCGCGGTCGAGGGGCTCCGGGCGGACGGCGTGACGGGGCAGGTCGGCATCACCTGCAACCTCACCTCGCCGCATCCCGCCTCGGACCGCCCGGAGGACGTCGCCGCCTGGAAGCGCCTCGACCTGTACGAGAACCGGATGTTCCTCGACCCGCTGTTCCGCGGCGAGTACCCCGAGGACGCGCGCGCCTACTGGGCGTACGACACCGACTTCTCGTTCGTGCGCGACGGCGACCTCGCGACCATCTCGACCCCGATCGACTACTTCGGCGTCAACTACTACGAGCGCCACCTCGTCGAGGCGGATCCGGCCGACCCGGAGCGCGGCTGGCGCCGGGTGCCCGACCCGGAGCCGACGGCCGTCGGCATCGGCGTGCACCCGGAGGGGCTGCAGGAGATGCTCGAGCGCGTCCACACCGAGTACACGCCGCTGCCGATCGTCGTCACCGAGACCGGCATCGCGCTGCACGACTACGTCGACCCGTCGGGTGAGGTGCATGACGACGAGCGCGTCGCGTTCTACGACGGGCACATCCGCGCGGCGCACCGGGCGATCGAGAACGGCGTGCCGCTCATCGGGTTCTTCCCGTGGTCGCTCATGGACAACTTCGAGTGGGCCTGGGGATACGGCTTCCGGTTCGGCATGTACTACGTCGACTACGCGACGCAGGCCCGGATCCCGAAGCGCAGCGCGCAGTGGATCGCGCAGGTCACGCGCGCGAACGGCCTGCCCGCCGCTCCCGTTCCGGCACCCCTCGCGCCGCCCCTGCCGGCGGAGGCCCCCTAGACGAAGGAGCCGCGCCGGAACGGCCCCCGGCGCGGCTCCTTCCCCCTCCCTCAGCGGTCGTCGACCGCTCCCGGTCCTGGCCGGTCGGTCGGACGGCATCGGCTGAGACGGTACGCGGAGCACCGGTGAGCCTCGGACGACCGGCTCAGCCGACGTTGTCGAGGCACGTCACAGCGTCGAGCGAGCGAGGAGCAGCCCTCGCTCCGGTGTCCGCGGCGCGCCCTACAGTGGCGAGGTGACTCGCCGCGGCTTCCTGCTGTTCGCCGCGCTCGGCCTGGCGTGGGGCATCCCGTACCTGCTCATCAAGATCGCCGTCGGCGAGCTGGATCCGGCGATGGTCGTCCTCGGGCGCACGGCGGTGGGCGCGCTCCTGCTGCTCCCACTGGCGCTCGTCCGGCGCGAGATCCTGCCCGTCCTCGTGCGCTGGAAGCCGCTCCTCGCCTACACCGTCGTCGAGATCGTGCTGCCCTGGTTCTTCCTGAGCTCGGCGGAGCAGCGGCTGCCGAGCTCGACGTCCGGCCTGCTGCTCGCGGCCGTGCCGCTCGCCGGCATCGCGATCGCGTTCATCTTCGGGCGGCCGGAGCGGCTGCACCTCGCGAACTGGCTCGGCATCATGCTCGGCATGGTCGGCGTCGCCGCGCTCGTCGGGCTCGACGTCGCGGGCTCCGATCTCGTCGGCGTCGCGGAGCTCGTGGTGACGGTGATCGGCTATGCGCTCGGCCCCGCGATCCTGGCCCGCTGGATGTCGGACCTGCCCGGCATCGGCGTCGTCACGACCTCGCTCGGCATCGCCGCGATCATCTACGTCCCCGTGGTGCTGCTGACCGGCGCCGTGCCGGCCGCGTTCCCGTCGACGCCGGTCTGGGTCTCGGTCTTGCTGCTCGGCGCGGTCTGCAGCGCGCTCGCGTTCGTGCTGATGTTCGCGCTGGTCGGCGAGATCGGCCCGGTGCGCGCGACGACCATCACCTACGTCAACCCGGCGGTCGCGATCGTCGCGGGCGCCGTCGTGCTGCACGAGCGGGTCACCTGGGTCACGGTCGTCGGCTTCGTTCTCGTGCTGGGCGGGTCGTTCCTCGCGGCGCGTCGGCGTGCGGTGCCGCCGCCCGCTGCCGAGGCGCCGCCGGCGACGGGGCCGATCCCGACCGCCGATCGGTGACCGCCTGCCGTTCGGCGGGCCGGGGTAGGGTCGGCGCCATGCTCCCCACGGCGGACGAACTGATCGCGTCACGGCGCGACGACGACGGCTCGATCGTGAGCATCGCGTCCGCGGGGTCGGTCGCGTCGATCGCGAGCGCCGGATCCCTGGCGAGCGTCGCCTCCGCCGGGTCGGTCGCGTCCGTGGCGAGCGCCGGGTCGATCGCGTCGATCGCCTCGGCCGGGTCGATCGCGAGCATCGCCTCGGCGGGCTCGATCGGCAGCATCGCCTCGGTCGGGGCGATCGGCCGCATCGGCGTCGTGGGCGGTGTGCCGGTCGGGCGGATCGCGTTCCGCGTCGCGCGCATGCTCGTCGCGCGGCGGTTCCGCCGCTATCGTCGGCGCTGACGGACGGAAGGCGGATCCCATGGCCGGCAGGCGACCCGGAGGCGTGACCCTCGTCGCGGTCCTCGTGATCATCACCGGCATCCTGCAGATCGTGGGCGGTGTGCTCGCGCTCGCCGGCCTCGCGGCGGTGGGAGCCGGGGGCGGCGCGATCGTGGCCGTGATCCCGCTGGTGCTCGGCATCCTGACCTTCCTCGTCGGCCTCAGCCTGCTGCGCGGCGGCCAGATCGCGCGCGCACTCACGACCGTCGTTCTCGCGATCGATCTCGCCTACGCGATCTTCGGGATCTTCCAGAGCGCGGGGGCGTCGGCGATCTGGTCGCCGGTCGTCTCGGGCGTGCTCGCGCTCATCGGCATCATCCTGCTGTGGACGAGGCGGGCGTCGGCGTTCTTCCGCGGCTGACGACGGCGCCCGAGCGCCGCTGTTCCGCACGGGCGGTTCGGCACGACGGATGCGCGTGTCGGTCGTTCGGAGGACCATGGCCGCATGTGCGGCCGGTTCGCGATGGACAAGGAGACGAACGACCTCATCGAGGAGTTCGTGCTCGACGGCAACGACTACCGCGACTGGCGGATCTCGTACTCGATCGCGCCGACGGATCCGATCCCGATCGTGCGCGAGCGCCGCTCCACGGAGTCCGGTGAGGTGACGCGCACGGTCGAGCCCGCGATCTGGGACTTCCGCCCCGCGTTCGTGAAGGAGGCCAAGCGCCCGAACTTCAACGCCCGCATCGAGACCCTCGCCACGAGCGGGCTGTGGAAGCGGGCGTTCGCCGGCTCCCGCTGCCTCGTGCCCATGCGCGGCTATTACGAGTGGAGCGAGCGCGACGGGCTCAAGATCCCGCACTTCCTGCACGGTCAGGGCGAGGTGCTCGCGGCGGCGGGCATCGTCGCGGTGCGCAAGGTCGAGGAGGAGTGGGTCGTGTCGACCGCGATCGTCACGCGGGAGGCGCGCGACGCGTCCGGCGAGGTGCACGACCGCATGCCCGTCTTCCTCGAGCGCGAGGAGTGGGACGACTGGCTCAACCCGGCCACGCTCGACGCGGCCGGCATGGACGAGGCCCTCGCGCGGATCGCGGCGAGCTCCGAGCGCGTGGCGGCCACGGTCTCCGAGTACGAGGTCGACCGGCGCGTGAACAGCTCCCGCACCGCCGACCCCGACGACGCGGCGCTGATCGCGCCTCTCGCCTCCTGAGAGGTCTCTCATCGAAACGGCCGATATACCCCGCTTTCGGGGGTCCCCAATCCGGTGGACAGAAGGGTATGGTCTCCACCACGAGGATTCGGGGACGGCTCACCACCGCCCTCCCTCGTGCAGGGCAGATCAGGGGGCCCGACAACCACGGCCGCCCCACCGCTGACGGTGCAACCTTGGGCGGTCGGGCGGTCGTCGTCGTCCCCGCCCTCTACGGTTCCGCTGCGTCCTAGGCCCCTCGACGGGCAGTCGCTCCTCGCCGGAATCGCCCACCCGCTACGCTGAACCCAGCGAAGGGGAGTATCCCACCTCGTCGCGGCCGTCATCACGGGTGCCAGCATCGTCACCTCGGTCGCGATCGCGAGCCCGTCACCGGGATCGCGCGGGAGAGACGTTCGGGAATCCACCGTCCCCGAAAGGCACCCCATGCAGATCCCCGTGTGGTTCGAGATCACATCGTTCGCGGTCCTGCTGCTCATCCTCGCGTTCGACCTCGTGCTCGCGTACCGGCGCCCGCACATCCCCTCGAACCGGGAGTCGGCGCTCTGGATCGGCGCCTACGTCGTGCTCGCGCTCATCTTCGCCGGCCTCCTGTGGCTGCTCGGCGACCACGTGCACGCCGGGGAGTTCATCACCGGGTGGCTGACCGAGTACAGCCTGTCGATCGACAACCTGTTCGTGTTCATCCTGATCATGGGCCGGTTCCAGGTGCCGCGGCGCTACCAGCAGGAGATCCTGATGGTCGGCATCGTGCTGGCGCTGATCTTCCGCGGGGTGTTCATCCTGCTCGGTTCGCAACTCATCGAGCACTTCAGCTGGATCTTCTACCTGTTCGGCGCGTTCCTCATCTACACGGCGATCAGCCAGGCGGTCACGGGCCACGACGACGAGAAGGACAACGAGAGCCGCCTCATCAGGTGGCTGCGCAAGCGCATCGCCGTCACCGATCAGTTCGACGGGGGCCGGCTCCGCACGGTCGTCGACGGCAAGCGGGTCTGGACTCCGGTCCTCATCGTCTTCGTCGCGCTCGGCAGCACCGACCTGCTGTTCGCGCTCGACTCGATCCCCGCGATCTTCGGGATCACGACGAACCCGTTCCTCGTCTTCGCGGCGAACGTGTTCGCGCTCATGGGGCTGCGACAGCTCTACTTCCTGCTCGGCGACCTCGTCGAGCGCCTCGTCTACCTCAAGTACGGGATCGCGGTGATCCTCGCGTTCATCGGCGTCAAGCTGTTCTTCCACGCCCTGCACGAGAACGAGGTCCCGTTCATCAACGGCGGCCGCGGCGTCGAGTGGGCACCCGACATCGACACCTTCGTGTCGCTCGGCGTGATCGTCGCGGCGATGGCGGTGGCGGTGGTGGCGTCGCTGATCCGGATGCGGGTGGTGGCTGCGCGCGAGCGGGTCGAGTAGTCGCGAGGCGCCGCAGCGAGACGTCGCGGCGCTACACGTCGACCCGGTACCCCAGCTCCAGGTCCGCCGCGTTCCGCCCCCGGATGCCCCAATTCGCCTTCGGCGTCTCGGTCAGCGTGATCTCGACGCTGTGCGGCGGGATGCCGACCTCGGCCTCGATCCGGGCGAACAGCTCCGCGATCAGCCGCCGCTTCGCCTCCGCGCTGCGCCCCTCGAAGAGCGAGATCTCGACGATCGTGTAGTCGTCGCCGCGGTCGTCGGGATGCCGGAAGTCGCCGTCGTCGAGGCCCACGAAGCGGTGGAACCGCTTCTCCTCGGGGTAGTCGAGCGCCGCCATGACGGCGCCGTGGACCGCGTCGGAGAGCCCGTCGCGGCGGGCGTCGAGGGCGGTGCGGTGTCCCCAGATCACGATCTGCGCCATGGGGGGAGGGTAGACCCCGCTCCGCTACCCTGACCCCGTGCAGCGAGACCCGGCCGCTCCACCCGTCCTCGACGGGTACACGGCGGTGCGCGTACTCGGGCTCGGCGGCTTCTCCGACGTGTTCCTGTACGAGCAGCAGCTGCCCCGACGGCAGGTGGCCGTCAAGGTCCTGAGCGGGCAGCTCACCGACGCCGTGCGGACCGCGTTCGTGCGCGAGGCGAACCTCATGGCGGCGCTGTCGACGCATCCCTACATCGTCACGATCTATCAGGCGGGGATCGCGGGCGACGGCCGACCGTACCTCGTCATGGAGTACTGCTCCCGCCCCAGCCTCGCCGAGCGCTACAAGCGCCAGCCGCTCTCGGTCGCCGACACGCTGCGCACCGGCATCCGGGTCGCGGGCGCGGTCGCGACGCTGCACGGCGCCGGCATCCTGCACCGCGACATCAAGCCCGCCAACGTGCTCACCAACGACTACGGCTGGCCCGCGCTCACCGACTTCGGGATCGCGACCGCCTTCGAGCACGGCGGCCTCGGCACGGGCGCGCCCGGCGCCTCGTTCGCCGCGGCGGCCGGCGGCGAGGCGACCGGGGGCGACACCGGGACGATCGGGCTCAGCGTGCCCTGGTCACCGCCCGAGATGTTCGTCGACGAGCCGGATCCCGACGTCCGCTCCGACGTCTTCTCGCTCGCCGCGACGCTCTACACGGTGCTCGCGGGCCGCACGCCGTTCGAGGTGCGCGGCGGCCCGAACGGCCAGCTCGACCTCATCGGGCGGATCGAGCGCGGTGCCGTCACGCCCATGACCCGCGACGACCTGCCCGTCTCCCTGCAGGCGGCGCTCGCCCGCGGCATGGCCCCGCGCCGCGAGGACCGGTGGCCGACCGCCCTCGAATTCGCCCGCGCGCTGCAGCGCACCGAGCTCGAGCTCGGCTACGCCCCGACGGGCATCGAGGTGCCGACCGGCGACGGTCAGCCCCGTCCGATCCGCGAGGACGACGAGGGGGAGGACAGCGACGCGACCCGCGCGCGCGCCATGCCGACGGTCGTCGCACAGCCGGCTCCGGCTCCCGCTCCGCCCGCCCAGCCTCCCGCTCCGCTCGCTGCCGTCAGGCCCACCGCCGCCGCTCCCGCTCCCGCGCACCCCGCGTCGGCTCCCGCGCCCGCCCCGGGGTCGACGCCCCCGCTCCCCGCCGCGACCCCGAGCGCCGCCCTCGGCCTCGGCCGCGCGACCCGCCGCAGCCGCCGCGGCCTCGTGATCGCGATCGTGATCGGCGGCCTCGCCGTGCTCGCGATCGCCGCGATCGTGGTCGCGGTGCTGCTCGGCGGCCCCCCGCGCCCGGCCCCCGGCGGCCCGAGCCCCGCGCGCTCGGGCGGATCGGCGGTCGGTCCGCAAGCGCCCGCGCCGACCGCCGGCGCGGCGGTGGTGGCGGCCGACGGCGCGAGCGTGACCTTCACCTGGACGAACCCCGCGCCGCGGAAGGGCGACATCTACTACTGGGCGCGCTCGGAGTCGCCCGACGACCGCGAGGTCGTGGACGACCCGACCGCGACCGTCACCGGCGTCGTGCCGGGCAGCAGGGTCTGCATCGACGTGGCGCTCGGCCGGACCAGCGGCCGCACCTCGCCGGTCACCCGGATCTGCACGCCGTAGGGGTCCGCCGCGGCGGTGGGCCGCGGCGGTGCGTCGGGGCTGGGGACACCCGCCACGGGCTGCGAATCGCTCATGTTACGGTGATTCGGCTCCGACAGGGGCCGTGAGACGGGTCAGTTCGGGGAGGTTCGGCGACGTGTCGCTCGTGCGCTCGATCGCCCGCCACCGCCGGGGCATGATCTCGGGTGTCGTCGTCGCGGCCGTCGCCGCGGTCCCGATCGTCCTCGCGGTCCTGCACCAGGGCTTCCCGGTGACCGACGTCACGCTCGAGGCGAAGGACGTCTGGGTCACCAACGGCCACTCGATCCAGGGCGGTCGGCTCAACCGCCAGATCGAGGAGCTGAACGGCGCCGTCAGCGGCCCGGCCGCCGATCTCGACGTCGCGCAGGCGGGCGCGAGCGTCGTCCTCTTCACGCCGAGCACGGGCGAGATCTCGCGCGTCGATCCGGCGTACACCGACCTGGTGGAGCCGGCCGAGATGCCCGAGGGATCGCAGGTCGCGCTCGGCGGGCACACCCTCGCGATCACCGCCCCCGACGGCCGCCTCTGGACCGTCGACGTCACCAACGGCCTCACCTTCGATCCGGCCCAGCTCCCGGCGTTGAAGCTCGGCACGGGAGGCCAGGCCGTCGTGACCGACGACGGCGCCGTCGTCGCGACGAGCCCGAAGGACCAGGAGATCTTCCGCATCCCGTCGCCGGGCGCGACGGCCCAGCAGCGCGCGGTCGCGATCCCGAGGAACGCGGAGCTCGCCCCCGCCGGCGACCGTGCCGTGATCTTCGCGCCCGGCAGCCGGACCCTCGAGCGCGACGACGGCTCGACGATCCCGCTGCCGGAGGCGGCCGAGCAGCTGCAGCTGCGCGGCGACGGCGACGAGGTCGCGCTCGCGACCGGGAGCGGGATGCTGCTGGCGCACCTGGGGAGCGGGGCGGTCGCCCGCATCCCGGCCGGTGTCGCGCAGCCCGTGACCGACGCCGACCAGATCACCCGCCCCGTGGTGGTCGCCGGCTGCGCCCACGCCGCGTGGGCGGGCGCGCAGCGCTACCTGATGGCGTGCGACGGCGAGAAGCCGCAGACGGCCGACATCGACCAGGCCACCCGGGGCAAGCACCTCATGTTCCGGGTGAACAAGGACGTGGTCGCCCTCAACGACGTCGACAACGGCAACGTCTGGCTGCTCGACGACCAGATGCGCCTGGTCGACAACTGGCAGCAGGTGACGCCGCCGCAGCAGGACGACAGCGACAACGGGCATCAGAAGGCGAGCACGCAGTCCTTCCAGGACACGCTCGCGCAGCGGACCGCGATCAACCGCCCGCCGATCGCGCGCGACGACGACGACGGGGTCCGTCCCGGGCGCACGACGGTGCTGCCGGTGCTCGACAACGACACCGATCCGGACGGCGACGTGCTCACGATCCGCAAGCTCACCGGCGTGCCGCCCGACGTCGGCACGATCGACGTGATCGACAGCGGTCGCGCCCTGCAGTTCACCCCCGCGCCCGGGGCGAGCGCGGCGTCCTTCCGCTACACGGTCGACGACGGCCGCGGCGGCGTCGCGGAGGCCGCCGTCACGGTGCGGATCGTGCCCGAGACGCAGAACACGGCCCCGGTCGCGCAGCGCAACGCCGCGGTCAGCGTCGAGACGGGCGGCACGATCAGCTACGACGTGCTCGCCGACTGGCGCGATCCCGACGGCGACGACATCTACCTCGACGCCGCCACCCCGACGAGCGCCGACCAGGTGCGCTTCACGCCGGACGGCTACATCACCTTCCAGAGCCTCGGCGGGCAGACCGGCGCCAAGACCCTGCAGTTCACGGTGAGCGACGGCCGGCTGCAGACCACCGGCACGCTCGAGGTCGACGTCGAGCCGGCCGGCAAGCTCGGCCCGGTCGGCACGCCCGACTTCGCGACGGCGTTCCGGGGCAAGCAGGTGGAGATCTCCCCGCTCGCCGACGACGTCTCACCCGACGGCGGCGCCCTCGCGCTCCTGGGCGTGAGCGAGACCCCCGCCGGCGCGACCGTGACGCCGAACCTGCAGAAGGGCACCGTCACCTTCAGCTCGACGACGGTCGGCACCTACTACTTCAAGTACCAGCTGGCCTCGGGCGCGGCGTCGAGCGTCGGGCTCGTGCGCGTCGACGTGCTGCCCGATCCCGATGCGCCCGCGCCGCCCATCGCGGTCAAGGACACGGCCTTCCTGCGCGCGGGTCAGCCCACGAGCGTCAAGGTGCTCCTCAACGACGTCTCGCCCGACGGCACGGTGCTGTCGGTCCAGTCGATCGACACCTCGCAGACCGACCCGGCCGTCACGGTCGAGGTCCTGAGCAACGCGATCGTGCGGATCTCGAGCTCGAGCGCGCTCGCGTCGCAGACGCAGTTCCGCTACACGATCTCGGACGGTGCCCAGACCTCCACCGCGGGCGTGACGGTCGTGCCGGTGCCGCCGATCGTCTCCCGCCAGCCGCCCGTCGCGGTCGACGACAAGGTGCTCGTGCGCGCGGGCGACGTCGTGAGCGCCGACGTGCTCGCGAACGACGTCCATCCCGACCAGGGGCAGCTCATCCTCGAGCCCGACCTCGTCGACACGAGCGACACGGGCGACGGCCTGGCCTTCGTCGGCGACGGCAAGGTGCGCTACCAGGCCGGCAGGACGCCCGGCGAGGACAGCGTCGTGTACCGGATCACCGACCAGTACGGCGAGACAGCGACCGCGCGCGTGAGCTTCGTCGTCACGGCGCCGGACCAGAGGGCCGACCAGGATCCGGTTCCCGGCCCGCTCGTCGCGCGCGTCTTCGCGGGGGCGACGGTGCCGATCACGGTGCCGCTCGACGGCGTCGACCCGGACGGCGACTCCGTCGTCATCGACGGCGTCGCGAGCCCGCCCCAGCTCGGCACGATCACCGCGCAGACGACGACCGGATTCCGGTACCAGGCGCGCGCGGACGCGGCGGGCACCGACACCTTCACGTACACGGTCGAGGATCCGTACGGCCGCAAGGGCATCGGCACGATCCAGATCGGCGTGATCCCGCGTCCCGACACCGCGGCGCCGCCGAACGCGGTCGACGACGGCGTGACCATGAAGCCGGGGCGCACCGCGACCGTGCAGCCGCTGCTCAACGACTCCGACCCGAGCGGCTACCCGCTCGCGCTCACCGGCATCAGCGAGGTCGATCCCCACCTGACCGCGACCGTCGATCACGCGAAGATCGTCGTCGTCGCGCCGAAGACCGCGGGCACCTACGCCCTGCGCTACGGCATCTCGAACCGCCACGGCGGCCAGGACACCGCCTACGTGCAGGTCGAGGTCACGCCCGACGCTCCTCCCGTCCACCCCACCGCGCAGGACGTCGTCGTGCCCGCCACGAGCATGGTCGGCAGGTCGAGCGTGCCGGTGCGGCTCGCGGACCGCATCGCCAACCCCGCCGGACGGGACGGCGACCTGAGGATCGCGCTCGCGGGCGCGAACGCCGACCTCGGCTCCATCGACCAGGCGAGCCAGACCGTCACGGTGCGCCCGACGAGCACGCGCATCGCCGTCGCGTACACGGTCACGAATCCGGACGACGGCCTCACCGCGACGGCGTTCATCATCGTGCCGCCGAAGCAGACCGGCCGGGTCGTGCCGCCGCCGTACCTGAACCCCGGGGTCCTGCCGATCACGGTCGACATGGACGCCGCCACGCGCTGGAAGCTCGCGGAGCTGCTGATCGTGCCGTCGAAGAAGCCGGTCCGGCTCATCGACACCGGCGACATCCAGGCGCCGAACTCCGACGGCTCGCCGATCGCGGTCGGCGACGACACGATCGCGTTCACCCCGCGCAGCGGGTTCCGCGGCCAGACGACCATCACCTTCCGCGTGACGGACGGGGCGAGCGCCGACGACCCGAACGGGCATCCCGCGCTCATCAGCCTGCCGATCACCGTCGGCGACCCGGACGGGCTCGACGAGCCGCCCACGTTCGCCGGCCTCGACCTGCAGGTGGAGCCGGGGGAGCAGCCCGACGGCCGGGATCTGCGCGACGCCACCCAGCATCCGAGCCCGCGCATCGACAGATCCCGGTTCACCTACTCGGACCTCACGGGCGCGACCGACCAGGTGCAGGCGACGCTGCAGGGATCGGAGCTGAAGGTCTCGTCGCCGCTCGGCACCCAGCCGGGCGCGCAGGCGACCCTGCACGTGACGATCCACTACCGCGCGTTCGCGGTGCCGGCGACGATCCACGTCAGGGTCGTCTCGTCGAGCCGGCCGCGCACCCAGGCGAACGAGGACGACGCGAAGGGCCAGCGCGGCCGGACCGACACGGTGAACGTGCTCGCGAACGACACGAACCCGTTCCCCGACCGGCCGCTCACGATGACCGACGCGCACATCGAGAACGCGGCCGAATCGGGAGCCTCCATCTCGTTCACGAAGGACGGCGCCGTCACCGTCAAGCCCGACACGGCCTTCATCGGCGTCGTGAGCGTGCTCTATTCCGTGCGCGACGCGACGAAGGACCCGTCCCGTGACGTCACCGGCCGTCTGCAGTACACGGTGCGCGACGTGCCGGGGAAGCCGCTCGCCCCCACCTTCGTCGAGGGCGACCAGAGCGTCACGCTGCAGTGGCAGCCCCCGGCGACCAACGGGGAGCCGATCGACCGCTACACGATCACCTGGTCGGGCGGCTCCCCGGTCACCGTGCCGGGCTCGGACGCCACGCACCAGTTCGCGGGCCTCGCGAACGGCGCCGGCTACACCTTCCACATCGCGGCGCACAACGCGCTCGGCGACGGGCAGGTCTCCGACCCGAGCGCGACGGCGACGCCGTTCGGCAAGCCGACCGCTCCGACCGCCGCCACCATCGCCTCGCCGAACGACGGCTCGGGCAACGTCATCCTCAGCTGGGACGGCGCGCAGGCCAACGGCCGGGCCATCACGGGCTACCACATCGTCCTGTCCGACGGACGGGAGCTCGACGTCGGGATGGTCGTGACGACGACGGTGTCCGGCCACGTCGGCACCACGTACTCGTACACGGTCCAGGCGAAGAACGCCGGCGGCCTGAGCGACGCGAAGAGCTCCACCAATCAGGCCACGCCGGCGCCCGGCGCCCCGTCCATCAGCGCGACGCAGAGCGGGTCGGACGTCGTGCTGAGCTGGGGCGCGGCGCGGAGTACGGAACCCGTGACGTACGCGCTCTCAGGCGATCGCAGCGGCGCGGTCCCGGCCCCCGGCGGGACCAGCTTCGCGGGCAGCTACGGCACGACCTACCAGGTGACCATCACCGCGACGAGCGGCGGGCAGACCACGAGCGCGTCGGCGTCGGTGACCCTGGTCGATCCGTACCAGATCCGGCTCTGCTACGGCCCCGCCGGCCCGAACGGCTGGAACTACCTCGGCGTCACTTGGAGCGGCAACCCCTCGGGCTCGGGGCACACCGTCGCGTTTCCCGGCACGGGGTCCTCGACGCTCTTCTTCAGTGCGGAGAGCGGGTCGGACTACTCCGGGGCGTATCACGCCCGGGGCGGCAACGACGACAACGCGCAGATCACCTGGACCGATAACGGCACCAGCCACACCACCCGCTGGGGGGATGCGCCCGCATGCTGATCCCCATCCCGACGAGGACGGCCTCATGACCGACACCGCCGCGCCGACCGGCGCCACTCCGACCGGCGCCACCCCGACCGGCGCCGTGACGCCCGAGCAGGCCGGCTGGTTCTCCGACGCGTTCGAGAGGCTGGTCGCCAACGTCGACCAGGCGATCCTCGGCAAGAAGCACGCGATCCGGCTGGTCCTGACAGCCATGCTGAGCGACGGGCACGTGCTCCTCGAGGACGTGCCGGGCACCGGCAAGACGGTGCTGGCGAAGGCGCTCGCCAACACGATCGACGGAACGACCTCGCGGATCCAGTTCACGCCCGACCTGCTGCCGTCGGACGTCACCGGCGTCTCGATCTACGACCAGGGGCGCGGCGCGTTCCAGTTCCACGAGGGGCCGATCTTCGCGTCGATCGTGCTGGCCGACGAGATCAACCGCGCGTCCCCCAAGACGCAGTCGGCGCTCCTCGAGGTCATGGAGGAGGGCGTCGTCACCGTCGACGGCGTCGGCCATCCCGTCGGCCGCCCGTTCATGGTGATCGCGACCCAGAACCCCGTGGAGCAGGCCGGTACCTACTCGCTCCCCGAGGCGCAGCTCGACCGGTTCCTCATCAAGACCTCGCTCGGCTACCCGGACCACGCGACGACGGTCGCGCTCCTGCTCGACTCGTCGAACCGGGCGCGCGCGTCGAAGGTGGCGCCGATCATCGCGGCGAGCTCGATCGCCGAGATGTCGCGGCTCACGGACGGCGTGCACACCGATCCCGCGGTCATGGACCACCTGGCCCTCATCGCCGACGGCACGCGCCGGCATCGCGACGTGCAGCTCGGCGTGAGCATGCGCGGGGCGCTCGCGCTCGCGCGGGCCGCGAAGACCTGGGCGCTCGCCGCGGGCCGCGGGTACGTCACGCCCGACGACGTGCGCGAGCTCGCCGTCCCGGTGCTCGCGCACCGCCTGATCCTGGATCCCGAGGCCGCATTCGCCGGCCGGACCGCCGAGCAGGTGGTCGCGTCGGTGGTCGACGGGATCGCGCCTCCGGAGTTCCGCGGCGCATGACGATCCTGCGCGCACTCCTCGGACTCGCCCGGCTCGCCGCCGGACGGGTCGCCGCGGTGTGCGCGCCGGTCGTCGGGATCGTGAGCCCGCTCGGTTGGATCGTGGCGCTCTCGGCGGCCGCCTCGGGCGCCGGCGCGCTGCTGCTCGGCTGGGCCGAGCTCGGCTACCTCGCCCTGACCCTCGCGGCCGCGCTCGTCGTCGCGGCGCTGTTCCTGATCGGGCGCGCGAGCTACCGGGTCGTGATCGAGCTCAGTCCGCGGCGCGTCGTCGCGGGGGAGCGGGCGTTCGGCCGGCTCCTCGTCGGCAACACGGCCGCGCGGCGCGCGAGCGCGGGACGGCTGGAGCTGCCGGTCGGGCGCGGGCGCGCCGAGTTCGACGTCCCGGCGCTTCCCGCGGGCGCCGAGCACGAGGAGCTGTTCGCGGTGCCGACCGCGCACCGCGCCGTGATCCAGGCCGGGCCGGCGATCGCGGTGCGCGGCGACCAGCTCGGGCTGCTGCGCCGCCGCGTGCGGTGGGCGGAGCCCGTGGAGCTCTTCGTGCACCCGCGGACCGCGCTGCTCGCACCCTCCGCCGCGGGTCTCGTCACCGACCTCGAGGGCCGGACCACCTCGACCCTCACGAGCAACGACCTGGCGTTCCATGCCCTGCGGCTGTACGAGCCCGGCGACGACCGCCGCCACATCCACTGGCGCACGACCGCGCGCACGGGCACGATCATGGTCCGCCAGTTCGAGGAGACCCGGCGCTCGGACCTCGTGCTGCTGCACCACGGCGAGCGGCGCGCGTACGTCGATCCCGACTCCGAGTCGCCCGACGCGGAGTTCGAGCTCGGCGTCTCCGTCGCCGCGTCGATCGCGGTCCAGACGATCCGCGACGGCACCAGGGCGCGGATCCTCGCCCAGGACCGCGAGCTGCGCACCGCGACGGTGGGCGCCCTGCTCGACGACAGCTGCCGCCTCGCACCCGCGCAGCGCCACGCGACGCCGCGGCAGTTCGCGCGCGAGGCGACGGCGCTGCTCCCGGCACCCGCGGTCGTCGCGTTCGTGACGGGGTCGCTCACGACCGTGGGGGATCTGCGTGCGCTCGAGACGGTGTTCCCGGGCGGCACGGAGCTGCTGGCCATCCGCGCGGCGGTGGGCGAGCAGCCGCGCCTGCAGGTCGTGTCGCGCCTGCGGGTGCTGACGGTCGGGCAGCTCTCCGACCTCCCGAAGCTGCTGCGGAGGGTCGCGTGAAGAGCCTCCTGACGTTCCGCAGCGCGGTCGACACGGTCGTGCCGCTGCTGCTCGCGATGATCGGCGTCGTCGGACTCGCGACGAGCTTCCACGACCTCGGCTGGCTGCTCGCCGGCGCGGGCGGCCTCGTCGTCGGCACCCTCGCGGCGCTCGCGGCGAAGGCCCTCCGGCTCGGCGTGCTGCTGACCGTCGCGCTCGCGCTCGTCGCGTACCTGCTGTTCGGGTCGGCGCTCGCCGTGCCGGAGCAGGCGACCGCGGCCGTCCTGCCGACGATCGACAGCGTCGCGAGCCTCGGCGTCGGGGCCGTATGGGGCTGGGCCGACATCCTCACCCTCCGCGCGCCGGTCGAGCTGCCCGCCTACGTGACCGTGATCCCGTACGTCTCCGCGTGGATCGTGGCGCTCGTCGGCACGACGCTCGCGACGCGCTGGCTGCCGCGCCGGCGCACCGCGCCGCGGGCCGCGCTCCTGCTGATCGGGCCGGCGCTGCTGTACGTCGGCAGCGTGCTGCTCGGCACCCAGGAGCCCTACCACCCGGGCGTGCGCGGCGTGCTGTTCGCGGCCATCGCGCTCGTCTGGCTGGGCTGGCGCGGCACCACCGATCGGCTCGCGGTCGAGCGCCGCCGGGGCACGCTCCGCCGACGCCTCGTCGGCAGCGCGATCGTCGTGGGCGCCGCCATGGCGGTCGGCGCGGTCTCGGGCGCCGCGCTCACCCCGCCGCCGCAGGACCGCTTCGTGCTGCGCGAGAAGATCGAGCCGCCGTTCCAGCCGCTCGACTTCTCGAGCCCGCTCGCCGGATTCCGGCACTACTCGAAGCTCGACGCCGACGAGACGATCTTCACCGTGACCGGCCTGCACGCCGACGAGCGCATCCGGCTCGCGACGATGGACAGCTACGACGGACACGTCTGGAACGTGGCGGGCGCGCAGGTGGCGAGCTCCGGCTCGGGCGAGTTCGAGCTCGTCGGCGGGGCGTACCCCGCGCCGCCGCTCGTGACGGACGGCGGCGACCAGACCCTGAAGGTCGAGGTCGGCGACTACGCGGACGTGTGGATCCCGACCGCCGGCTACACGCGCGACCTCACCCTGACCGGCCCGCACGGCGCATCGCCGGGCGACGGGCAGCGGGAGGGGCTCCGCTACAACGCCGCGACGGGCGGCACCGTGCTGCTCGACGGGCTGAAGAAGGGCGACACCCTCGACGTGACGGCCGAGACGCAGAAGCGGATCCCGAGCGACGACGAGCTGCGCAGCGTCGCACCGGCGACCATCCAGCAGGGGCCGGTGAGCGACATCCCCGACGTCGTGGCGGCGAAGGCGACCGAGTTCGCGGGCGGCGCCACGAGCGCGATCGAGCAGCTGCGCGACATCGAGCAGACCCTGCACACCAAGGGGTACCTCTCGCACGGCACCGCGACCGACACCGTCGCGTCGGTCGCGGGCCACGGCGCCGACCGCATGGAGCAGTTGTTCTCGGGCGCCGTGATGGTCGGCGACGACGAGCAGTACGCCTCGGCGATGGCGCTCATGGCCCGGAGCCTGCACTACCCGGCGCGCGTGGTGTTCGGCTTCGCGCCGAAGATCCCGCAGGGCGCCGACCCCGCGACGCCCGTCAAGGTCACCGGCCACGACGTGAGCGCATGGGTCGAGGTCGCGTTCCGGGGGTTGAGGGCCTGCGGGACGTCGGTCTGCGTCGGCGTGGGCGAGAACGACCTCGTCACGAATGTGCAGATCGATG
>Ga0247757_10000860_pt1 | contig 23121 bp, 23 predicted proteins | sample UWRJL126311R4_FD_180929 | JGI IMG/M metagenome (GOLD analysis project Ga0247757, IMG submission 180929) | Plant litter microbial communities from Arlington Agricultural Research Station in Wisconsin, United States - UWRJ-L126-311R-4 | ecosystem: Environmental > Terrestrial > Plant litter >...
AAACCTTCGAGATTTTTCCTTTATATAATCTTCGAGTTATTATATAGTAGGGGAAATACTACTATCTTTAAGATCTTTTTAGCGTACTTAAGATAAAAGTCTTATTTATAAATTTATTTAATTAATATATAAAGAGGAAGTATACTATTAACTCTATACTTCTATAATTATATATTATAGTATTTAATACTTTAATCTTATATAGATACTTATTAAGAAATATTTTACTAGTTTAAAGTTATATAAGAATAGTAGCCTTAGTACTACTTAGCTACTAGTATAGTTCTACTAACTTACCTAGGTAAAACGCTATATTAATCTTCTTAGTAAATATACCTATCTCTACTATTTTATATTAAGGATATCCTTCTACTATATTAGCCTTTTCTAGTATTAGATATATTAAATACTATAGGATACCTTTATACTACTTACCCTAACCTAGAGGTTAGGGCTAGTATAGATTAGCTATATTTTTATAAGTATACTATTACTACTATTTAGATCTTTACTATAATACTAATATAGCTATAATAGTACTTTATAATATATCTTACTATACTAGTATTCCTACTACTAGTATTTACTAAGGCTATTAATATTAGTTTAGTTTATACTAATATAAATTAATTAATATTTTACTTTCTCTTATACTTACTACTTTAGATCTATTAAATAATATTCCTTTTTTATAGTATATATAATTATTAGCTTACCTATACTAGTATATAGATATAAATCTTATTTAATAATACTATAGTTAAGGCCTTAAATATGTCTATATAATATAGTTGGTATAAAGCGTATATTAGTTCTCTACTAGGGTATATAGTAAAATTATTAGAATAGAGGAGACTAAAGAAGAAGAATATAATAATATATTAATTTTTAATCCTATTAGATCTAATAAATCTTAGTATATAATTAATCTCTCTTTAACCTAAGCTTATTAAAGAGCCTATACTATTTAGAAGTAAATTTAACTCCTTTTACCTTAATACTAGTAGGAGGCGTTTTAGGAGTCTTTTTCTATACTAATAACTCTACTTATAGTAGATTAACTTTCTTTTATTCTATATCTAAAGAAGTAAGGTCGCTTTAAAAGTTATATAGTTAAGTAAAGGTTATTATAGTAAAAATATATATATTAAGTATTATAGTAATCCCTGATAAATAGGTCTAGTAAAGGAAGGTATACGTAATAGGAAATAAGAAAGTTAAAAAGGCTAATTAACTATATCTTAAGATTAGTTCTTAATAAGAATCTTGAGTAGTTGCTTAAAAAAAAATAATAAGGCTTATTTACCTTTTAGAGCTATACTATAATAGATAGATTCTTCTCTACTCTACTAGTTCTTCCTAAAGAGATACCTCCTCTTTTCTAGCACTTCCTTAAATATTTTAACTGCCTTGTCGAGCTGGCCTTAGTCTCTAAGTATAATAGCAAGGTTACTTATCGCCCTAATAGTGTCTAGTTTAGAGTAATAGCCCCCTTACCCTGACTCTCGATTTTTATCTTCCCCTCTACACCTTCTCAGGCAACTTCCCCTCCTCATGCATAACACTCCTCTTTCCCTCCTAATGCGCCGCCACCTCCGCTAAACTCGATCTCCTTTCCCCCTCCCCAGTATCGATATCCACAAAGCTAACCTACGGCCTAAACTCCTTCGACTTCCACGCCTTATTGACGATACCGTAGAGTTCGTCAACTTGTTCGAGGGTGAGGCCCTTTGTTTCGTAGATCATGAAGAAGCTACTAAATGGTTAGCATGGATTTATGAGGAAGTGAGGGTAAGGAAGGGAAAGGGGAGAAAACATACACAAAACCAATGCACACGAAGCAGAAACTTCCCTAGACAAAGAAAACCTTCGACTTGAGGTTCGCGTGGTCGGCATCAACTATATAGGGCGTAGAGTACGCAATGGCCCAGTTGAGAAGCCAGTTGCTCGCCGTCGTCATGCTGAGGCACTTTGCACGCGCCTTGAGGGGGAACATCTGTTAAACCGCATACATCAGCACTAAACCCCTCACTCTAAACAGGGAAAAAAGTTCCAAAACTCACCTCACCCGTAACAACCCACGCCACCGGTCCCCACGAACTCGCAAAGAAAAAAATATAAATGCACACAAACGCAATCGACGCCTTTTGCGCAGCGAGATTCGTGTTGCCCTGCTCAACGGACTTATCGGCCGTCATGCCGACTGCGCCGACGATGAACTGGCATACGCACATGCCGACTGCGCCGAGGAGGAGGAGATTGCGGCGGCCGAGCTTCTCGACCATCAAGAGGCCAGGGAACGTGGAGGCGACGTTTACCGAGTTTGTGATGACTTGGTTGATGAATGGGTTTTTGAAGCCGGCATTTTCAAAGTATTGGGTTCCATAGTAGACTGGGGTTTGTAAGTCGGTGGAGGAGGGACGGGACGAGGGAAAGAAGCAAACGTACAGATGAAGTTTACACCCGTGAGCTGCTGCAGAGCTTGTAGGAGACAACCTGTGATGAGGCGCTTGCCGAGGGTCCCCTTGAAGCATTCTACGTAGGTGGATTTACCTAGGCTCATCTCGTAGAGGTGGTTGGCTTGGATTTCGTTGAGCTCTTCGACGATGGCCGGATGGTCGGTTGGGAGGCGGCGGAGTTTGGCGAGCGATTTGGCGGCTTCCTCGTAGCAATCGGTCTTGATCAGGTAACGGGGGGTTTCGGGGAGGAAGAAGAGGCTGGGGTCTCTGTGAGTTGTGAAGGTTTGGGTATTTGATTTGGATTTCACGTACCCGGTGACGAGAATGAACGACCAGAGGAACTGCACTGCAATTGGGATACGGTAAGATCCGGAGTCATCGCGGTCCTTGGTGGAGTTGTTGACCTAAGCACAGCGTTAGCAATACGGACGTTGCGTTGAAACTAGATTGGGTTTTCTTACGATGGACGCAAGGAACAATCCGATTGTGATGGCCAATTGGTACGCTCCGATGATGGTACTGCAGTCACAACAGTGAGTAGCGTTTCTCGCAGGAGGGGTCTAAACCATTTACCCTCGGATCCACTTTGGCGATGCCTATGATTGATAACAGGGAACTACATTTCGCTTAGCCCACTTCTACCCCAGGATCAAAACTCGCCAAAAACGGAAAAAGGCCGAGCGGTCTGCAGATCGTAAAACGACCGAAAATCTTCCCGACCCGAATCCTTGAAATCAATAGCAGTGGAGCCAACCGCAATCCCCAGCATTTGCTTACTGCCAGATTTCCCGGATTCTCCAGATCGTCCCATCGACTGACGGCTGTATTTCAGAGGTAGGGTGAAAGGAACGACTTACTCAATGCAGACACCAACCCGACGCCGAAGCCGGCAAAGAAACGCCCAGCGATGAACAGAGGCTACCGAGTAGAAGCAGTCTGCAGGATGACACCAAAGTTGAAGACGAGGCCAGCTGAGACCATCAGACCCCATCGACGGCCCAGGAGATCACCAAAGGGCGCGGCAGTGAGAGCTCCGAAAAAGGTACCGGCAGACAGGATGGAGACGATGAGCGAGTCTTGCGAGGCGGTGATGGAGAGATCGGGTTCCGTGGAGAAGCTGCGTTTCCAGTAGGGTATGGCCAGGATACCTGAGATGGTACCGGTGTCATAGCCAAACAACACACCTGAGATGAATTAGTTCACTCGTAGGCCTAGTTTCGTTTATATTTTCCTCACCTCCGAAAGCTACGAAGAGTCCAATGAGTATAGCGGGCCTACAGTGAGTTAGAAAGAAATGCCACTGCAGAGTCAGTAACAATCTTACCAAGCCTTGCCAGGCGTATCAGCCGGAGGCTTGAGCAAGAAACCCATAATGAAGTCTTGACACGAATGAGTTTGACAAGAGTACAAAGTATCGATCAAGGTCTCCCAAACCCACGACGAACAACCTAAGCTTGTGCCTACAACCAGGCGCGGCGTCGACCCTCTTTATCAATTCTCGCACCGCCCCCATCCCACCACAAAACGGGCCCTGCATGCGCCAACCCTGCTAACAACATAGCAGCAGACCATAGGGCCCTCCCCAACTTGGCGCACCATCGACAGAGCCCCGGGCACGTTTGGACTCACTCGGTGCCCAATGGCGGATGGCCTAACCCTGCAGTGAACTAGGGTTCCTTTCTACAGTGACCATTCGTCTTGCAGCCCGCCGGGGCCTTACCCCAGATCCAAAGACTTTGCTGTGCCGCCCGTAACCACATTGGTCAGTGGCTCCGGATGCAACGAGCAATTCGATCAGAGGTGTGGCACCTCGTGACCAATGGGGAGGTTTGTCGGAGGTTGGGGACGAAGCTAGTCAAGGAGGTAAGAGGCACGAGCAAAAAGCTTCGCCCTTCGCTCTCCTGTTTCGACGCGCGCGATCCATACACGGTTACTTGAAACCTGCTGTGTGGGCCCCAATGTCGTGATTCTCAGCAGATTTCTCTGTGCTAATCACGGCTGTAGCGATACATAGTCACTGCCCTGATTTGAGGAGATTCCGACGGGGTGTCATGGTGAACACGTGCAGTGGTATGCAGGTTGCAAATCGTGTAATGCAAACTTCCCCCTCTCTCAACAAGTGATCTGCGTGAAGGGCTGGCAGAGTACTTACTGCGAGGAGCACCTGCGCGCCGACTGTTGATTCCGAACCGACCGACTGAGCGGGCTTGGACAGCTACCCGTTGGTGCATTGGATTACGATTACGTGGGAGCCAAGCTGAGTGTCAACTCTCCGGTGGACACGAGAGAAATAGCCATGGTTTTCAACACCGCAAGTTATTCATCTCATTAGCCAGAGGGCCACCAAAACAAAGCGTCCTCACCGCAATTACAGCCCCATGGACAACTGGACTTGAATCTGCCCTTCTGGCCATGCTTGGGGTCCCCACACAGTTTTCTAGCAGCTGAGCGCGAATCTAGTAACCCGCTTTACATCGATTCTCTCAAGTCTAATTTCGGGTAATAATTCTTCCAGAGTAATCAGGGCGGAGCTTTGTAATGAAAATGGCGCTATGTATCTGATACTAATTGCCTCTTTACTGTACAGTCATCTCGAAGGTGCAAGTGGTGCCCTTGGCATTATCAAAGCCATATTCAGGCTTCACCATGACGAGATTTTGCCCAATGCGAGTTTTGATCGATTCAACTGTGAAACTTGACGTTGCTCTTATCCGCACGATCCTGATAATCTCTATAGATACCGACCAACCCAAAGCCTTAAGCAACCTGTGGTTGGATTTCTCAGCAAACCTAACCCAGTAAGCACATCCTACCACCACGGTGAAATCCCTTCTACTCCCTATCTACATTCACCACCCCATCCATAACCTCCACCGCACTCCCACTCAACATAACTCTTTCATAACTCTCCCCACCCTCGTTGAACAATACCTCTACATAAATATCACAGTCTCCCCATCTCTATCCCCTGCATCAAGTGAAACTTCCTCTTTCGTTCCCCCTTCTTGCTCAGACTCAAGTACGAACACAGTGCCGCACTCGCACTACCAGTCCCTGGATCCTCTCTGCTACCAAGCGATCTCGTGCGCAGTAAACGCATTGAAGAGTCGTCAGCATAGTGACCCATGTCTACGTAGAAGAAGCTACCCGTACCCAATATCCCAGCCGCTGCCCTTATCTAGGTGCTCTCGGGCAAAGAGAGGAAGAAGGCCTTGGATTGGAAGAGAGAGAGAGCAGGAAGGTCAGCCATGAAGATAAGGTTGAAAGCCATATCCTTCACCATGAATACCAAGGGCACCGTATCCGAAGAAGAACCATCTGTTGCAGATTGAGGAAACGGATGAGGAAGGCGAGCCTCGCGAATGTGCATGTCGTGGGGAATAGCCACAGTCGTGGTGTCCAGCTTCTCATCCCTTTCGAATGGGATGATGCCTGCGAGGGTGTGGAGACGCTTTACATTGGGATTTGCCGCGGCATGCGTACCGACATAGATGGAAGTCCCGGTTGTTGGATGCCCGGCAAAAGTTCTGCGTGACATGGCGGTGATGACGTAGTCTGCAATGTCTGGTTCCTCATTGGTAGGCTCGTGGAGGAAGGTGATTTTGGAGAGATTGAATCCGTTTGAGATCTTTTGTTTTTGCTCCTCGTTTTGGTAAACTATGCTTTGGTCAGTTTTCGTGTAGTAGAAATTGTAGTGAAACATACGGAAATTATGCGGACGCCGGTTGTTCCAACCAATCAAATAGTACACTCCCCCTTGCAAACACGCCAGTAGGTTAACAACACAAACAAGACCGGTAGGGTTTGAGACCGCGAAATCTGTACTGTCAGTTAGGTTTATCTGGTGCGAAGATATAACCGCCTGCTTTCTCGCGACACAGTCGCAGAACGATCGTCATCCGGAAAGGCTACTTGTCGATGAATAACACCATAGAAATAAATTGGGTACAAAGCGTGCCAGTACACATTTACGAAACGCATAACGAGAACTCAATAGCCTGACTCACACAGGTAAATAAAATCGCAGGGTATACGGATTGAAAGCTTGGAAGTGGTGTTGCAGGGGAAGACAATGGGTTGTGTTGTCGCTCAAGGGTAGACAATGCAATCCAATCTGAGTTTTTTCGTCTTGCTCGATTTCTGAGGGAGCCAGATCAATCAACCGTCCCTGAGGTGACGAGATAGATATGCCCAAAGCACTGAGTTTCTCTTGCAATACATTGATGACCGTTGGGTTGCCTCCTCTGAAGGAGCCCAGAAGCGTAGAAAGTGTATGCAGGAGGTCTCGCGGACCAACATCAAATCTAGATTGTTGGTTCAGTGAGGGAACGTATATCATGATGTCGGCAAGGGAATTGGTAATGTCGAAGAGCTTCGATTCCTGCTCTCGTAAGTCGGCAATCAGGAATGCGATTGAGCGGTAGACGTACCATTCCTGGACCATGTGCCTCTAAACTTGCTTTAGGGAGTGTGCACAGAAAGTTGAGTGCGCTATGTGCAACCCGTGCAGGAAAAGAGAAGGAGAATTCATCTTCAATATTTGACAATCGCAGGTTTGTGACACTCAGCGCATGTTGCCATAACAAGACACGCATCCATTGTTGAGTTATTGACATATCTGCACGTTGCAATTCGTTCTCAAGATGAGGTAAAGGTTGGTCATCGCTCAGCTGCTGCTGTGCGAGTGCGAGAGCGTTGCGTGCACTTGCAGGGTCGGCAGTGATGGTGACATCGAGAATGTGGAATAGCCGACAGAGTTGAACGAAAGCTGTAGTGACTGGACCATCGCCCAGATTCTCTAATTGAGGTAAATAAGGTGCGCGCTTCAACGTTGTCGGTACGCCATGCTGGATAGAATGGGCTCTATACAATATCAACGATCCGCTGAAGCTTCTGAACAGAAATCCTACCTTTCCGTGATGAAGAGAAGCCAGTACACCCTCAAGCTGTGCTGTTGCTGTTCGGTGTCTAGGGCTTGGTAATATGAGGGCTTATGAAGACCTGTCATGTGAGCTTTTGTGATTGCTTCGCCAAGCAAGATCGTAGAGGCGGACATGCGGCCGATATCAGCGCTGTATACATGCAGAAAGAAGGTGCTTAGGAGAGACCCGAGCGTAATCTGTTCCATGTGATCGAACTCGTTTCGAGCTCTCTTCGATTCGGCTTCAAAGACGGCGCTAGACATACGCAAGTGACCTTCTACCGGGCTTCCTGTTTGTGTATCCATCTGAAACTGGCTTATGGTAGCAGCGCAGATGGCGGTCGCAAGTGCGTATGCTTCCATGTCGTCTGAGTGCGTCAAGAGACGGGCAAGCAGAACGTCAACGTCAACGACGGGCCATATCCCATAGCCTCGCTCTTGGTACACTTCGAGGTACAGCGATATAGAAGATGTTGATATCCTTCGGGGTTCTCTGTGCCTAGGAAGCAGAGGGTTGGTTGCATCCGACCAGCCTGGAGAATTAAATGGCTGATCACTTCGCGGCAGAGGTTCAAGAGGAGGCAAGTCGACAGTAGATGGGCTTTCGTCGTCCAAGTTTAAATCACTCTCGCTCCTGGCTCGTCGATTCATGTTGCTTTTCCCACACTCCTGTAGCCTGTTAATAGCAACCTTGGTAGTGCGACGGGGCCCTTTTGGACCAGACTTTCCATGTGATCTAAGATAGGTACAGTCCCAACTTGAAGTTTCGCATCGCGCACAAGGCTGCAGACCATCGCATCTGACTTTCCGTACAGAGCATGGGTCGCACGCTCTCTGTGTCCCTTTGGGCGGCGCCATGCTCAGTCGCTTGACGCACAGTTAGCGTTCCTCGCACCGGGGGACAATTCTCTTAGTCGGGCATCGTACAACGCTCAGATAAGCAAAGAACAAGGACAGGGAAGGAAACAGGGTGTCTCAAAGTTGTGGTGTAGAAAGGACGGGAGTCCGCGTTCGAGAGAAAAGTGGGGATACGAGTGGCGGGGAAAGACGTGGAGTCAGAACCGACCTCCACTGCACTTCCACAAAATGGGAAGAACTGCTTACTCAGGGCGCATGCACGGAAAAGTCTGAATCGCACTTGGCTCTCCTTAATAAGTCATTCCATAATGTTTCTCTCCGAGACGTGATCACATCACGTGCTGCGCTTACGTATGCAACACGTATCCCTGCTGTTACAGTGTTACTGTCGTACTTTCGAGTGTGTGGGGTGGTTGTTCACCTCAAACAAGTGAATGTACTTGTTCGCAGGAACCAGAGCAAGATTACTAATGCAGCCAGCTCTCACTTCGCCTTCGATATCCCTATATGGTTAGGGACAAGGTAATGTTGTCCTACAGCGATGAGGTGGAAAAGGTATGCAACGCTGACTCAATATATAACTAACCATCCTAGGAAAGTATAGTCCTCAAGGTCTTCATTTCTTTTAATGCATGTCATAACTGGTTGACATGAAAAGATTCGCTTCCTTTGATGTCGAATTTGATTTTTTTTCTCTATTTAAATAACCAAAAATTTAGTTCCATAGATATTGCAGTTACAGTATTCCCTACGTTATAGTAACATTCCCTAAAACCGTCCCATTTACATCACCCTTCTCCTCCCAAACAGCACGCAACGACCACACACCTAAACTTGCTATCGCCGTCTCGTTCATCCCGCTAACCGTCAATACCATCATATCCAGCGGGCTACTCGGGAAGAAGACGCTCGACGCGCTAAGCTCGCCGTCATTTAGGAAGATCTCGATAATGCTCCGGTCAACAATTCCGGAGATGCGCCATTCCCCAAGCTCTTCGCGATAAATTCCAGTCTGCGAAAATTTGTCATTAAAGTAAGGGTTGGAAAAGCCATTTGTGCGACCCCGGTCGAGCCACACATCCCCAGAGACATAAGTCCCGCCCGAAATTGATTCTCCCGAGGCGGAAGATAAGAATTTGAAGTTGATAGCTCCCTCGAGCGAGGCGGAATCGGTGAGGCCTGTAATCTTGGCTTCAAAGTACAGTGCGCCGGACTGTACGTTGGAATAGTCGACGAAGACGGTGCCATTACCGAGGGAATAATTGCGAGCGAGCTCAGATTCGACGACAGAAGCGATGTCCAATGGGTACGAGATGAGTGCGAGACCTTGACGGGGTAACTCCTTGAGATAGTGGCCTCGGGCTACTGACATCGTGCTGCGAAACCCATCACCAATTTCTTTGCCGGCGGTGGGGACATTATTTGTATACTGCCAGTTGCTCGCCCAGTTGATGCTGATTTGGTCCTGATCGGCATCGATACCGTAGAAAAATTGCCCTGCATAATTGTCTTTGGCGAAATCCGTCAATCGGGTAGTCGCGTCCAAGGGCACGAAATGCGTGCCGTTGAAGTCCCCGATGAAGTACTCCGTTATGGAGCCTCCAAGCGGCGCGCCAGGGTTGATCGAAATGAGCAGCACCCAGCGCGTGTCGTTGTCCTCGCCGCCATCCACACGCAGCTCAACCATATTGGGGCATTCATATTGCAACTCCGTCAAGCCTATATGCGAAACATTACTCTCAGGTGTCCAGTCTATCAGATTTGGAGATGAGAATATTCCGATCTCGAAATCGATTGGATATGCAACAACCATGACCCAACGGCTCGTCGGCTCATGCCAGATCACCTTCGGATCACGGAACTGCGTGCTATTACTTGGAATTACGGGGTTTTTCTCGTATTTGATAAAGGAGAAACCGTTGTCGTAAGAGTATGCGATATCTTGTGTCTGTTGCTCGGGTGTGTTGACCGTGTATATCGCGACGACGCCATTGTTTTGGTCTGGAAAGAATCCGGATGTATTGTTCCAGTCGATAACCGCCGAGCCGGAAAAGATTCCTTCTGTAGGTCCGCCTGGGAATATGGCGATGGGTTGGTTAGTCCAGCTGTAGAGGTCCCGACTTGTGGCATGACCCCAGTGCTGATTGCCCGCCACATTAGCTGTTGGGTTGTCTTTGTAGTGTTAGTCATCGAGTTGGAATGGATGAAGAGACAAGACAAAGACATACACTGGTAGTATAGATGATATGTGCCCTCTGCATCGCGGAACATGCCATTAGGGTCGTTCATGAATCCTTGCGGTGGGCTGAAATGTACTTGCGGACGCAAAGGGCCAGCATAGTTGCCTGGCACTGGTGTACCAGTCGGGACATTGGGCTGGGAATATGTGGAGGAGGCATTCTGCGCGGAGCAGAATACTAGAAAACACCCAGCAACCGTCAGAGCGACCGTGTAAAGCATGATGAAGACGTCTTGCGCATAGTGAACGGAAGCCTATTCGACTGCTTTATATGCGAAATCTACGACTGGCTACTCCAGCGGTGGAGTCGAAAACTTCGCAACCATTTCTAGCCGAATCCGCTCTAGATGGGAAGTAGGCTTTCAAGCGTCTAGGCGCGCTAAATAGGCTAAAGGTGATGAGGCTGGATTGGGTGAGAACAGTTTGGTAGAAGTTGAATCTGCGCATCCACACCATGCGGGCGGACCCAACGTAACAGCGGTACTAGAGGGTTGTACCTACGGCCTATCTCCTACCATCCCGTAAAAGTCAATGCGAAAGACTCAAAATGCATAATACATCAACATTATGCTAATTACAGGTTGCTCATTTCACGTTGCTTTGAGGACATTCATGAGATGCAATTGCGTCAATCATTCGGCATTGGCTAGCGAAATTCGCCCGGGAATCCTTCCGTACCAAGTGTCTTAGCGACATGCATGACCAAGATGAAGGATCCGTCCCTTCTCCCCCGCCATGCAATCGTTAGCTTCCGCGGAGTTAACTCGTTTCCAAATCAGTACCCAGATGATAATCAAAACCTGGGGCGATATAGGATGGGCAAAAAGTCTTTTCGTTACGTCCAAGTCGTCTGACGCGCGTCTATATAATCAGTTCCTTTATGTACCACATTTATGGCGCTAGCGCACCGGACGAATCCCCACATGCAACACCATTGTCTACGCCTGTATACCTTCTTCGTTTTTACATAACTTTACGAAGCCTCGTCTGATTTTCCTATCACCACTGTGGCTAGAACGACCCACCTCAAGTCTATAGTAACTTGAGTGTCAGGCTCTGTTCCTCAATCTATCGTCTGCATTCACTAAGGTCATATTAGCTACTCCAGTGACTGATGTGTATATAGGCCCAGATATAATGGAGAAATAAGAAATAACAATTCTTTGATGGTAGCGACGGTATTTTGCAATTGATTGCGAACGTAGCTAACCTACGAAGCTAGCATAAGTCAACAAAGTCAAGGTCAAGTTTCCGACATCTGACACGATTTCAATACCCTCCGCGCCTTGATTCGGGTAGATGAGCCCCGATAATGTTGGCACACCCTCGTTCACGAACACCTCAACCGAATTATAATCGACATAAATCGCCAGTTGAACCGTGCTCCCACCAGCATGATTCACCCCACTGCGCACCGCGTCCCACACCTTTTTCGGTTCTGATCCTAGAGCATCCGAAGCGGTGCCGTCAGAGTCTCTAGCCAAAAATGCCCGGGCTTCGGCGAAGTCATAACCGATTGTTGTGTTGTAAGCCTCATTTGATTTTATGCGGACGTAAACTTGGTTACCATCATCATAACGAGCCTTGGAGATTGTTGCTCGAATGACATAGGCACCTCCGGTGAGTTTAGCAGGAAGTGATGCCGTCGCCGGGTCTGTTGTGATAGACGTCCCGGAAACTGAAACAGGTCTTGAAAATGCAGCATCATACCCCGCAATTGGAAGGCTTACCAAAGTAGGGATTCCATTGACTGATCGGCATTTGACCTCCCGCACTAAACTCATCTGACCTGCATAGTTGTCGTAATAGGGTAACGTGCTGGCGTACCCCCAATTATTCATCCAGCCAATGGCATAGCGGCTGCCATATTTATCGTTGGGATTCTCCCAGCTGACGGTGGCGTAAAAGTCTGGACCTTCATCCATCCACTGCGGGAAGCTGTTCCTGGTTGTAAAATGGGTTCCGTTCCAGGTTCCGACCCAGTAGACCGTACCTGTCGTCTTCCCATGGAGGTATCCATTTGCACCGGCCGCGAGGATCCAGACACGTGCCTCGGAGTTGCTGTCAAGGTCGATTTGATATAAATCTGGGCATTCGAGCAGGCCCAAGTCAGTACCAGAGTCTATAGGCGAGAAACCCGAGACATAGCTCCAAGTCTTAAGATCCGACGACGTATAGAAGCCGATTTTACTTCCTTCTGCGAGTGCAATGACCCAATGCCCTGCTTTGTCATCCCATACAACTTTAGGATCTCGAAACGCTGGTTTGGCTTCCGGATCAGGGCTTGGGAGTACGGGGTTCCCGTCATATGCAGTGAAGGTGTATCCGGTGTCCTGGGAATAAAAAAGAGACTGCTGTTGGATGTCGTCTTGCGCTTGAGTGACGATAGCAATGACGGCGTCTTGCCCAAAACCGCTTGAGTTGCGTGTGTCAACTACAGAGCTGCCACTCCAGATGTCGCCCAAGATCACACCACTGGAAGGGTTGGGTTGGTATTTCCGAATCGCCACACCCTGGCGAGTCCAATGCACCATGTCATAGCTAGTAACGTGATACCACTCTGTTCCGCCCCCTGTGGAACTCGACATGTTCCAATCGGAGTTCCAGAGGTAATAGAGATGGTATTCACCTCTCACAAAGAATGGACGTTGAGGGTCGTTCATCCATTTCGTTTCGGGACCTATATGGTAGCTCGGTCGCGTCTGACCGGCGACGAGGGGAATCACGCTGCCTAGTAGGCAGGATAATAATAACACACAAGAATAGAAGAGGGGTTTCATCTGTGCAAAGATGATACTCGACATTGCAATTGATGATTCAAGGCGATTGCCCCAAAAGTGAAACAGCTTCTCGCTGAAGGATGGAAAAATTAAGATTTGGAACCGCAAGGTCGAGCTTTCGGTTTTTACAAGTAGCAAACCTTTGCAATTTATACCAGGTGCTGCTACTTTTAATGAAGATGAGATTACTTTAGCCGACGGGTAGAAGAGGACTTGAAAGAGAAGATGTATGCACCCCGGAAGCTAGGGAAATACTAAGATTCATTGATAGTCCTTGTGGGGTATGGGGTACGTCAGATTTTGGATCTACATGCTGGTGTGCAGCATCGGTAGCTTGAGACTCTATAATTTCTCTTGGCAGCTATCGAGAAGAAGTACATGCAATCCTCGTGCCGCTTAAGGGCAGTAAGATGGGGTTGACATGCGTGGATTCTTATAGGTGCTGGCATGTGTTTGCTCGAGTCATGTATGAATAGACTCTCGGGAGAAGTTTCCTCGTCCTGTGGCCTTTGATGAGAATAAGGGTAGAAGTAACATGGTCAGGTGTCGTAGGGGAGTCTAGCAGCCCTGGACCTAGTGTGTGAGGCAATATGTCGTGTACAAAAAGGGTTTGGTTGAATTTATGGTCTATGCGACATTCTACGACGTACGCAGCATACGGTGAGAATACCCGGAGCCTGTGCTGCTATTATCCCGAAAGTTCCACCGTGCAAACCTACGCTAAGGCTCTACCGAGAAGTGGTGTAGGTGTCAGATTTAATCATCTGTGTGATGGGTTCGAGAATTGTATATGTTTTTTTTTTTCTGCTGCGAATGTTCGTCGAGATGGCTGTGTTCTTTCTTGGCTCATAGCCGAGTATCACGTGCGCCCCGCCATGCCCTACGAACATTTCTTATGCAACTATATACATGAATCTGACAGACTGTCTTCGTGTGTGTTGTCGTAATCAGTAAGTTGTCACGCTCATTATTAAAAGCGGCAGGCCAGCTGTAGTACAAAAGCAGTTTAGTTGCACTACAGGTGCCCGATTACCAATCATTAGGAGGTACAGGTCTACATAAGATGGTACTTTGGATCGCCACCACCACCACGGACGATGGCCGATCCGCAACGGCCCTGACCTTGTGCGAGAGGCGTTGCCTTCGAGATGATTTGCTTCTGGCGTCGTAGAGTCAGACGTCGTGTTCAGTACGAGGCTACGACGAAATAGCGTGAGCGGTTTGCAGGCGGGGCTATGTCTAGAAAGGTCAAGATCCACAGCGGGAGCCAACGCGTTCTTGCGGTAAGCGACCACCGTTGGACTTGTCGGTAGATTGCGCGCGCTTTTTCGCCAAGCATTAGTTATTTTCGGCCTGTGAAAATCGTGTTGGCATGGCGACTACTAGCACAATGCGTCATTTACTAACAAACTGCAACACGACGAACGCACTTTTCACACCGTATCTGCCATACATTTACGCATCGTCCCTACAACTTTCACTCCCTGCCTGTTCATTCGATACATGCCTTTCGAGTCTTTGCAAGCCCGGTCGAAGTACGATAGACCTCCACATAAAGATGGCGGGTAAAGTCTCTCAACAGACATCAACTACAAAGTATGCTTCTGTCATCCAGGCTATAGCGACACAGGAAATATTCTTCTAGCTCTCCCTGCTCTGGATCATCTTCAAGACGATATACACTACGAGACGGTACGAATTGCGTGCGCTGTTCTTACCAATAACAGGGTTCTTGACGGAAACAAGGGCAGGCCAGTGAGTTTAAGCAGGACTAGATGATGTTCTACGGGAAAGGAACTATTACTTTTTCATCTCCAGTGATGCTGCCAATGGTGAGTACCCTGATATATCAGACGCACGTACGCTCGTCTGCTGACATCACTATTTTAGAAAAGAACGCCATTATCCCGTCCTTTAGCCATTGGCGCTTTCCTCGCGACGACCTCCCCCAGTTCTGGATGCCTTACGAATTTCTGAGGCTTCCCCATGATCGACCAGTACCCGTTAAAGTAGCTTAGCCGAAGCGACGCTGGCTCGCGACCTCTCTTGCCGTATAACAAACCACATTGAAGGCACAGAGCATGCGTACCCGGTCCCACGGGGTGAGGAACGCTGGTTCAGCGGGAATGTAATGTTCCGGTACACCAACTAGCAGTGCCCTGGGACTGAGCCAATCGATGCCGCTCAAAATGCCGTATGCCTTCGCTCTGATGTTCGCACGATCTTTTAATCAGAAACGGGTTAGCGTGGTTCCTAAAAACTCCGCCCTCGTTCACATCATGGCCCCGGGTTCTTCACTCGAACTCACGATGCTATAGAATAACGTCCCCCTGCAACCGCTGGTTGGTGTTGCGATCCAATATCTTTTCGTTCGATTTGCATGAATCATCTTCGCTCATTCTGTCAGCTTTATACAGCAGGGCTTGAAACGAACCCTTTGCATACATGTTGGCGATAGAGAAACAAGCATCAGGAATTTCTCAGGAGAGCAGTGCAGGCAGCCGTTCATACCGGGCCCTGAATCTCGGAGCCAAAGTCCACGAAAACGGCAGCGTAATACCTTCGTGATACCTCCCGAAGAGGTAGACGCTGATAAACCTACTAGGGGCCGCAAGAGAAGATGTAGCTTTGATTCTCAATCACTAGACATCTCGTTCGATGAGAAGCTATGGACGAGTTCACAAGACACTCTACCGGACCCAGAAACAGAGGCCGAAAGCGAGAGTACTATAATGAGTACATGTGCAGATGAAACAACACAACAGCAAGCGTAATACCAGTTTGGAACTGGTTGGAGGAGTATAGCCACATCATTATTAGGCGCGTCTCCTATAACCTGTTGATTATGGATCTTGCAACCTAAGTTAAAGCTACATCCGACTATTGGATAAATGTGATCGAGATCAAGTGAAATGACAATATGCTTTTCATGCTGTGGATACAGACGTGCGACATCTACAGTATGAACAACCTCGTAATCGGATGTGGCTCGTCTCTCTCACAGAAGCTCCATGCCCTCTGCATCGGGGCGCAAGTCGATCATTTGTTGCCGACCGGTCGATGTCTCTATATCTTCGCCCATCAGGTACGTACAACGCGAGGCCGTCCCGCTACGTCGGGAGGCTTTTAAGGGACCTCGCGTTGCTCGTAACAGAACTACCGGCACGTACATTGTAAAGGTCAAGATATCTCTTAACTCTAGAATCGCAGTATTCCGCGTCTGCCCGTCCTCACCAGCCCACCGAGATGCAATAAAAGTTTCGTAGTCGGAGACGGATAAGGGGTAAGTAAGAGGACTCGTTCTTTGCGTTTATGAAATGAACAACAGCATGTCCAACGTTGCGTCAATTTCTATCGGAGACTGATCTAATAAGGGACTGAAAGCTATAGAATTAATTCATATTGGTTGCAGCTTCGACAACTTACAAAGAAAGCATGCCGAAGATCCGGTGTGCAAAGCGTCTCTCGACGGCGATTGTCTCCCGACCCAGGGAAGCACGTTACGCTTAACCATTTGTACTCCGAGGGTATCGGTGTCATCTCTTGATTTTGGACTCACATTATGTAAGTTACGGCATTTCAATTAACAAAACGTAGTACAGGTACTGTATGCGGAGCAGGATACATAGTGACGTGAAGTAGTGGTAAGTTACCAGAGCATAGCATATTTGGGATACGAGAGTACATATCACCGTCGCCACGATAGTTAACCAAAGATAGAAAGTCATAAACCTATCTTCACAGCTTCTGCTTCAACATATGCCCTCTTCTTCTCATGCTCAACTAGTAATTTCTTCTTCTCCTTGTTATATAATAACTTTTCCTTCGCCGAAAGCTCTTTGATTGTTCCATCACAATCGACATCGTGCCAAGTTTCCCAGAACTCAATCAAATCCCAAGCCATGCTGTCTTCGGTCACATCTCGCCATTCCCTGAAGTCTTCCCAATCTAGGAAAAAGTCAATATTCGAAAGCCACCAATCGTATAAAGCAGTCTCGATTCCATTATCCAGGTCGCAAAAGAATGTGAAGTCAACTATACCAGTATGCTCATGCGCATAATTAAGCCTAACCACGTCGTCGTTCAGAATCTTCGCCCGTACACAGTCACGGAAAAGCCGGTGAGAGATCCAGTCCAGGGGCGCTCTGGCTCCAAACTTTTGTGCAAAGACACCTAGGGTAATGCCGATTTCCCAGGGGTCATGTCGTTGAAGGTCTCGCGCAGTATAGTATCGTACTTCCTTAGTGGACCGTACTTCCGGAGTAGATGGTTGTAAAAAGTAATGCTCTTGAAGTCCACGCTCTAACAAGGTCCGCAACGAGACCTTATGTAACACATATTCCTCGGGTACAGCCCACTCAAAAACGACCTCGTGAGAGAATTTATTAGGATCCGAGAGTTCACATTTCTCTGCCAACTCTTTGGCGGAATGGATTCGGGTAGTAGTTTCATTTACAGTAGGTAGGACCTCTATAAATGCAATCCAAATGTCTGCTGACGACTCGCCATCCTCATAGTGCTTGTCAAAAGCCCGCTTCAATGTGTCGACGATGCGATCACTGCCTGACACTAAGGCCGTGGGCTTTCGGTTCCATTTGTCGGCATGATTCTGGAACTCTTCAGCGAGGGCTGTGTCGGATAATGGATTACCTTTCGGCCCCTTCGCGGAGACGAACTGCCTAGCACCACTTTTGGAGTATGCTCGAGTATATATTGTGCGATTAGCTATGGCTCGGCTATCAGGTACAGCACAACGAGCATTCAAGCGCTCGTACTCCAGGTTCTTGCGGGCGTTCGACACCACCTGTTCGATTAAGGACTAAGTACAGGATAATGGCTTTCGTGTTGGGAGCTGTGGCCGCAGCACCGGATGCGATATTGGCTGTCTGGTCATTAGTGGGTCGTCAGTGGGCCCTTAGTCACCTTGCAACTTACCGTTAATTATATCTTGGTCAACTCATGTGTCGAGGCTGCCAGGTTCAATACATCGTAGTTGTAGAGTTGATGATGGTTAAAGGGATGATGTCAGGATTGATCAGCTTCATTCTCGGCTGCGCACAGCGGGATGCATATGGTGGCGGAGAATGGCGTTGCAATGCGAAGCCAATGACTTGGCCATCCCCCGTTCGATACACGGGCGCATCAATTGCGGTGTGCATCTTGCGCCCACTGGCATTCCGATTAAGATGTTTAGAGGTATTATTTTGTGGTTTTGGCTATGTCGCATTGTAAGCAAATGGAGGCATTCCGATGAAAGCCCGTAGAGACCCGTAGAAATTCCAAAGAAGTGGCTACTTGTCTTTTCTGCGTGAAGCAGGCGAGAAGGCAATGTGGCAACGATTTCTTTTTGCGTCCACGTTTGATGCTCACTACTAAAAGCCACACAAACCACACGCCTACCCCGCATATTTTAGGTGTTGACATCACTAGACAGCATAGCCAAGATCTGGGACATTGCCAGTGGCGTGTGTCTGCAAACGTTAGATATTAGAGGGTCAACCTGCGATTCAACATTTAATGCTGCTAGATTATATCTCATTACTAATTATGGTACTTTCAACAACTACAGCTTGGCAACGTCAGACGCTACAGCAGACTCCAGGCATTATCAATATCAACATCTAGGCTTAAGTTCCAATGGAGCCTGGGTCACATCGTGTCTGAAGGATATAGTTTATCTGCCTCCGGAATACTTACCATCATGTTCAGCAGTATCTGGGAACACCATTGGTATAGGCGTCAAATCCGGAAGAGTATGGATGCTGAATGGTAGATAAGATACTGCGTGCGCACTCATTTGCCATGCTGCCCCATTTGATAGAAACACATTATTTGATGCTATTCAAGTCTACTGCACTGATATGAGGAGGCAGAGAGAATGATTCTGCATGGACTACAAGAGCATAGGAAGGCGCTGCTGGGGAAAGAACAACCCAGCTCCTTAGAGATTTCGTTATCCAGAGCAGAGTCGCCCTTAAAAGAGCGCTGGTGGCGAAAGCTCGAGAGAAGATACATAAGGCATAATGTAACGCCATTCATGTACTTGTTTGCTTATAGTATACAGCCGTGTAAGTGAAAGTTGATTATAAAACACAAATGGGCAGTGTAGTAACCAGGTATTGCACTTATCAATCACGGCACCGAAGTGGCATAGCGTCAACTGTTGCCACCACCAGCTGAGAGGTCGGCCGACCTGCACCGGCCTCGACCTTGTCGATATAGTTTTTTCTGGTGTGGAGGAAGGGCGCTGCAGCCCGCTACCAGAATCAGGATCTACTACGGTGCTAGAACGGGCTCTACTCGGGATGTACCAACGGATTCTAGGGGATGGAACATGCCCCACCTTAAGATTAAGATCTTACGGAAGCTAATGTTATGTGGACTCAAAAATTCAGTCTACGTGAACATGACGGTACCCAGAATTGAGCCTACAATCGTCCATGCAAGGTCTAGAGAAAGCCCTATTCGGTGCATGGAAGTTCTGGACCACATGCGCAGAGTTAGCCGAGACCGTTATAGAGTGCCTTACTCGTCCCACCAATGTAAGCATCAAGCGCGCCAATGCTCCATCAGAAGCAGATCTCGATTTCTCTCTTGCTAGACGAATCTTATCCTTCTGCAAGGGTCGCCATGCCCGCTGGCCTGCAACAGTTTGCTATATAAGGTGAAAAATCGAGAAATGTACTAACTACATGATTTCAGTGTACCTTATAGAGTACATCTCCTCGCTTGAGTTTTTTCATACAGAGACCGCAGGCGATAGTCTTGCACCCAGGGCATCTATAGCGAGAGTTGTTTCTGTAGGCGTTTTCCCTATACACATGCCACTCGCAGCGAGAGCGACCTGGAACGCTAATCCACCGAGCTTGATGGCTGCAAAATCGGGCTGGTATTTTCTTCTCTCTTTGTGTCATTGAGGGTTGAGTAGACCATTGCAGGTGGTCAGTTTCTGCCTCTGCTTCCTCTGCTTGTTCCTGTTGTACATTGGCAATAGCCTGTCTGGCTGCAAGCTCTCCTGCTATCTCCTTCTGCCTTTGAATCTCCTCTAGGACTGCGTCGAATCTAGCTGCTTCCCTTGCTCTTTGGGCTTGCGCATGTGTGGACTGGAGGTATGGGAGTGGAGGCTGCCAGTTCGCTTGCTGCATGGTCGCCGTATTGTCTGTTGGAACGCGGACGAATGGATGGCATTGTAGATTGCAATCGGACATTCTATCGTTGTCATTAAGAATGTCCTGGGTGAATTGAGGGCTTGATCCTGCTTATGAATTGCGAGAGGGTGCTATACGGGTAGGCATAGCGGGGTCGGCGCTAGTCTAACTTTAGTTAGAGACTGCTGGGATTAGAAACATTAGATGAGCGTTAACAGTACTGGTTGTGCCAATAGATACAGTCAGGCCTTAATGGAGATGGTAATATAGCTGTCGCAGGCCAGGCACTGTCGTGAGCACGTGCGAGAACTAGCTGTATTAGTAATCTTGCATTGATTCCTGCAGAGAAGCAACGGCTAGGATGATCTTACATACTAACACTCAGCCACACACAATATACCACATTCACTCATTTGAGGTGAATAACCGCCCCGCCCACACAGAGCGCGACACATGTGGTTTAGGTTGCACTCAGCCATTTTTAGGTCCTGTTTTTATGTCCCGTAGCAGGTCATATAGAATTCTGGGCTCCGGTGGCCCTAATATGGTAGTCCACCGAATATGTTTTAGCTTCAATCGATTCAACACATGTTTGCAGTGGCAATTCAGCGCATTTATGCCTCTTTTTACACACCCAAAACCTCGAAGCCTCCTTTGTTCTTGCGTCGACGGCAACACGAGGCCTCTACAGCTAAGCAGCTTGCGCGAGAAGGTGATGTATTACTTTCCTTTTGTATTGAGTTCCCTACGTTGAGTATGGAGTTAGGCACAGGACGAACAGGTCTCACGGTTGGCTTCTGAACTGGAGAGAATGTGGTATAGTAAGAGGTATCAGCTAGCGCATAGTAGCGGCCCATACCCTGAGGGTGCATGGCCATAATAGAATCCACACACACACACACACACACACACACACACACACACACACACACACGTCCTGAAGGCGATGATGTTTTTATAGCAGATGGCATTCCATGGTTGATTTTCGTGCGTGCCATCGCTGCCAGATCTAGCTCCCGCACCGGAACCCGCCCCATAATATAGCTCCGATTCATAGCGTTCGACTGAATCGACGTCATGAACCTCCACAGAATACTGACAGGTCCCAGCGCTGCTTCATCGCCTCTCCTAGCATGCAAAAGCCTGAGCCCAAGCTCATGATATCGTCCGAATCAGTAAGTCGGCGATGTGTATAGCCAGCATATATTCCCCTCCTTGGCTCCGTTCGGAGTGTCATGGTTCGGTTGACGAACCGTTCGGCGGACCCTCGATATGAAGCCGGCATTTTCTGCCATCGCCACCATATTAGGGTTAGTGAGTCCTTGCTGCAAACTCGACTTGCGTACCAACATTTCCTGTTTTTGTTTCGTTTCACTTTACAGGCCTAGGCCGTTCTTTCCATCCATTCCGCAACCGCTGGATCTGCAAGCGCTTTCCTCACAGCTGCCCTATCCGTTTGTTTTCGGTGATCGTATAAGAACGAAGTTGATATCGCGTTGTTGCCAGAACGGCTGGCACCTGTGTTCGGTGGGTAGGAGGATAGAGTCGAGGATGGTGACGGGGAGAGACTCCTATCGCTGGCCATGGTAGAGGCGTAATTAAGCTGAGATTTGAGCGGGTTCGCGGCGTTCATCTGTCAATGAGTCGCGCAGCTTGGGGCAGCGTTTACCCCTTTACGCTCTGGACAAAGTCGCACAGAGGTATTGCAGAGTCTCACGGAATTCCTACTGATTGACTTTGCGTAACTTGTACATCATGAGGTCACACAACCTACCTCCATCGCACAACCTGCACCTATCCGATATTGTATAACGCGAAGCGATGCTGTCCAAGTCTCCATAGTATTGTCTCGTCACACCATCAAGGAAGGGTTTACAATCGACGAAGGCAGTTGGAGTGCTGGCCAGATGTCCGCTGTTACGCATTGCAGCTACAGTCGGGCGGCAGAGTTGCGAGTATTGCGAATAATACGCACGTTGCCAATGGTGCGGATGTGGAAGAGCGACATTGTGCAGTGGAACGTAGAATGGACGTGGGGTTGACTGGAGGATGGCAGTCTCGCAGCGCTTGGGTGGTTGCTGACGATTGAAGGGTTTACTGGCTAAAGGAAATTGAAGACCAAAGAGTAGGGTTAGTTATGGCTGTGGCTAGTAAGTGTGGCTGCGATCATTACCAAAGAAGTCAACAATCTTAGCCAAAACGTAGATGCAAGTGTAGCCGTGTCTCAGTCCTAAACTGCTCACCTGTCCATTTGGGGCAGTGCAAATCTAAAATAAGATTGGTTATTCATGCGCACTCAAGTATCTCAGGTGCTTGCTCAGGACAACTCAGTCTTTGCTCAGGTTAAAGCAGCAGCAGCTCAGGTCAGCGACCGTAACCAGAATAAGTCGAGCCAGAGAGATTTGCCTGTCTCATTAGGTAGGGTGGTAAATCAGTCGGGGTTGTATTGGGTTCGGGTCTGACGTAAGTAGACCCAACCCGAACCTAACCCCTACCCACGCGAAGGATCACTAGCGTGGGTAGGGGTTAGGTTCGGGTTATCCGTGCGTTAGGTAGGGGTTGGGTCGCACAGACTTGGGTTAACTTAGGTCTAATAAATTGTATTATATTGTTATTTATATTAATTATAGAATCATCCAATCACGAAAGTATAATAATAACTCTATATATATATCACGATTTATTATAGATAATAATTATAGAATATAACTCATTA
>Ga0247757_10000861_pt1 | contig 23099 bp, 24 predicted proteins | sample UWRJL126311R4_FD_180929 | JGI IMG/M metagenome (GOLD analysis project Ga0247757, IMG submission 180929) | Plant litter microbial communities from Arlington Agricultural Research Station in Wisconsin, United States - UWRJ-L126-311R-4 | ecosystem: Environmental > Terrestrial > Plant litter >...
CCCCCCCCTTCAGCTGCAATAACTGCTAGGCACCGTTCTCTCATGCTATATACACGTTTTAAAAGTAGTCTGAGGGATCCAGATTCTCCCATTCCTCCTGCATGTACTGCTGTACTTATTCTATAGTCTTAGGAAATTACTTTCCGATACGGTGTTCGAGTATTCTCCATACATTCTCTATAGGGTTCAAATCAGGTGAATTGGCTGGCTATTTTATCTGAAGAACATTCTGTTTTCGATGGAAGATGGCGCAGCTCCATATAGAGAGAGCCAGGGCAACGCAGGCCCTTTATCAAGAACAAAAGACTCCTCAGATGAAACGGACAGCCAACTCACCAGACCTGAACCCTATAGAGAATGTATGGCGCATACTCAAACACCGTATAGGAAAGGTGGTTTCCCAAGACTATAGTCCAAGGGGCTCGCCTTGAGAAGGCAGTGGCCGGGTGAATGTAGATGAAATTCGTTGGAGAACTACGATATAGCTACGGTTTCAATATATATACATGTGGGTCGGAGAATGGTATTCCCGACTAGCGAGCGGAGCTTTCCAGAGGAGGATATCGATGGCTTCCATCTGAGGACATTGCTGAGGTCCAACCTCTCACCGTAGAATAAGTACAGCAGTACGCGCAGGAGGAGTAGGAGAAACTAGAATCCTCGAACTACTCAAAATATGTATATAGCATAAGAGAATGGTGCCTAGTAGTTATTGAATTTGAAGGGGGGGGGGGTGGGCATACAAATGGTGGACCTCATGGAAAATCTCACGAGAACTCAGAAAATCAGCCATCTTTTTTTGCCAAGGTTGGTGGCGCCCGGGGCAATCCGTTCATGAGTCCCCCTTGTATGAAAGCTCGGAATGATTCCGTGTGTCATGTTTGCTCAGGATACCATGACTCGTATCCCTCTTACTGCACGTGGCCGCATCGATCACGATACTGCACGTTTCCACGCAGCGAAGACATTGGCCTCCCGTTGAAGAGGAGAAGAAAAACGATATGGAAAGCCCAAGAAGGCTCAGTAATCGTTAACGTAGTCGTCGTGCCCACCAATCTGACCGTCATCGTCGTCGTCCTGATAAGTATCCCCATCGTCGCCGTCTTCATCAGACACCACATCGTTCTCGACATCCTCGTTGGCACTAGATGCGCGGTCACTGTCATACCCGATAGCGTCCGTGCTGTCATGGTCGGATATCAAGTCACCGTCAGAACCATCAGGGTACTCTGCGCCGTCACCACGCGCATCGCCGATTTCTGGACGGCCAGTCCCTGCCGCGTCGATAGCATCATCCTGTGAAGAGACGGATCGCCTACGCGCCTCGATGCGCTCATCATCCTCGCAGTCGCTGATGAAATCCGAACCGTAATACCGCTCTCGGTACTCGTTTCGAGGGCCTCGACCCCCATCATCGTAGCTATCACCAACGCAGTCCGAGTCGTAGTCCTGATCACGTGGCATCTCGCTGGCGGCCTGTGCATCCACGTGCCTATACGCATCCAGCGACTCTTTCGTATCCTGGGAGCGCTTGGGGCTGTCGAATTTCGTACCGTGCGACTCCATGAAGTGTCGCCTGCCGTCCCAACCGCCATCCTTGATCATCCGATAGTCGGACTTGTCGTAGGGGGAGATGCAGTCTGGGTCCTGCGCAGGGTAGGTAGGAGCATCGTCGATGGCATCGTATGCCGACGAGTGGTAGCGGCGATTAGAAGCACGGTATTGGGTGGTGTAATCTGAGGATTGGCGGGCATCAGACAACGTATCCGGGTAGCTGTACCCTCTGTCGTCGTGGTAATTACCACCCACACGTATGCGATCGTAGTCTTGGTAGCCCATGCTGAGCACTGCGAGGCGAGAGGTTGGGTTCCGAGGTGGACTTGGTGGCGAAGAAGCAGGGTGTACCCATGAAGTGCCTTTGCTGCAATGCCACGTGGTAGTCCAGCAAGGCTTCCCTCTTATGGAAACAGGGAAGTTGGACACGCGACATCCTTCAGAATCTTCAAAGGGTTCAAAAAGAGTGGAAGAGACAAAGAAAAGGTGATGGAGACCTCTATAGGAAGGTTTGATGAGTGACAGAGCAGAAGAAGCTTCAATGTCTTCCCTCCGCCTTTACGTTTTCACGAGAACTTCTTGAAGCACTTCTACTATTCCCAAAATAGACTAGACGACTCTCGGAGCTGATCCTGCTGGATTGATGATAAATCCCAATCTACATCGTTTGGATGCGCTGCAAGGCGGGCCCCGCTGGTATCATTTGCCTCCACGTCTCTGACAATGTACAGCAATTTCTTTGCTCCCTTCTCCGATCTAGACTGCTCGTTTTGCACAGGCAACTCGTTAGCCTTGATGCGGTAATAATATCCCCAGTCGCTCTTCAACCAGATGCCGATGTGCATAGATTTGGGCATGTCACTGCGACGGCACCAAAGTGACATGAAGTGTACTGATCCGTTTCCGGCTCGATTCGACGACGGGCCTTTGATCAGATGGGTTTCGATTCGCAGGCCACGGTTCGTCACTGCATATTCAGGGTTAATTAGAGGCCAGGATAAGATGCCCTTTGCGTGCGTGAATTCGCTAGGCGAGCGAGCAAAGATACCACGAACGCTGGGCTCCTTCGCCTGCCATGCGAATACGGTAAGATCGTTGCTGTTCCTAACGATTTCCTCCTGCAGTCGTATGAAGGCTCTGGACCCTTCTCCATAGAGCAGCGGCAGGTTGACTTCGAAGATGCCGAAGAGACAATATGCGAGATCTTCCTCGCGTGTCGTTTCGCGCTGCGCTGCCCATGACATGCGTTCTGCGACCGAATATCGGTGCGCCGTGAAGCGCCCACTGCTGATCACTATGGATGATATACCGGTGATGCGCGCGATCTCGGGAGCTAGGTCGCGCTTCGCGCCGTAATAGCGCCATTTTGCATCATAGAAGCGGACGTCCAGCGGCGCGATCAACTCCTGCAGCGTCCTGGGTTGAGAGGTCAGTGCTGTCGGAAGGATCTAATCCCACTGCATGGGCGGCTGGCTCACCATCCTCGAGCAAACCAGCGGCACTGTGAAAAGTCGGCATTGGGATCCTCACTGTCAAAGTCGCTTAGATAGACGATGCAGCGCTCTGCCCTCTTGTAATAGTTGAACATGGAATTGATCGCCTCGGTAAGCTCCGCACTGCTGCTCTTATCAATGCAGCAGGTGTCTATCCAGACGTATGGGTAGCCTGCTTGCAGCGCAATTTCGCAAGTTTTCAGGATCTTGTCCGAACCCAATCTTGTCCTCAGCCCATCCCCCTCAACATAGTCTTTGAAAGTAATTTCATACTTTCCCCATGTGTGAGAAAGAATAGCATATGGCGGTAACTCTCTTCCAACCACCTCTTCGAATTTGAGAGTCGTGCAGTTGATAAGTCTCATGGCGGGGGTGGATGCAGGAGTCAAGCTTTGAGATTACTGCGCCAAGGCCAACTGTCGTGTAGTCACATTCGTTAGCATGCTTGAAGAGTTGAAGTTGTATGAGATTTGATAAATATCCGAACACGGTCGTCTCAAGCTATACCGCATCAGTAATTCTTCAAAGTCTTAAAATTCTGTAGTTCATCCGAAGATGCTAGGTTTGATTTATTACCAGGCTGGCTTCAGCTGACCAAAGCGGGGTTGCAGATCAGTAACACAGTATCCGTTCAACGTGAACTCCGCCCGATTCGCGACTGATATACAAAATTACGCCAATCAAAAGGTGGACGTAAAAATAGTGGTACATCTTCGTACAAGTTCCCTGCAGATAATTGTCGGCTCTTCGCTAAGTTTTAGGCATATCCAATGCCCATTAAACGCCCTCTTGTGCTCTATATTACAATGTATGCATGTACAAGTCTCGCGATATCTATACTGTAGCAGAAACTGCCTCCGCGGAGGTTGAAACCTCTGAAGCTGGTATTATATCCGCATTCTTATACGGGCCCGCTGGCCATGGCTTGCTGATCGCATCCTGAACTCGGATGATCTGGTTCTTCGGGCCAGGAACACAGCCTAAGCAGTTAGTAAGTGTATTGCGATTGTCCATGCAACTGGCCAACGTACCACTGACGACAACGACACCGTTCACCTCGTCGACCTTCATCACCTTCAAGTTCTTGACCGTCACGCGCTCATTACCCATATTACCCGGCATGCGCTTTCCAGGAAGAACACGAGAGCCTGACCCTTGAGATCCTCCTGCGGAACCCATACCACGATGCATGAGAGACTGCCCGTGGGATGCCGGTTGACCGCCAAAGCCGTGCCGTTTCATACCCTGTAATCCATCAGTTTGAGGCCCAAAAGTAGACAAGATCTGAGCGCTATCCGAGCATCACTGTCGATGCAATGTCCCACTTACACCTTCAAATCCCATACCCCTTGACACGCCCCGCACATCGACGTATTGTCCCTCGGTGAACCAACTCGCACCAACTCTCTCGCCAATTTCAACCTGTAGCCCGTCCTTTCCTTTCACTTTAAATTCCGCAACCCACCTCTTCGGCGCCACACCTGCCATAGCGAAGTGCCCCAGCATTGGCTTCGAGACATTTTCAATTAGCTTCTCTCCCGCACCAATCTGCACCGCAAAATATCCATGTTTATCTTTTGTTTTATGTGCAACAACTTCGTTGCGGTCGATCTGGAGCACAGTACATGCTGTGCGGGCTCCGGTGCTGGGGTCGTACATGGCGGTCATACCACGCTTTTGAGCAAGGAGGCCGGTGCGGAGCGGTGTTGAATGAGCTTTTCGTTCCAGGGCAGCCGTCGATGTGCTATTCAAAGCAGGCTTCGCAGGGTGATGCGCAAAGCGATCGGGTCGAGGCGTTCTCACGGATTTGATGGTACGAATCGTGGTGCGAGACGGCGCGGAGGTTGCAGAGGTAAGCGGCTTTAATGGTAGAAAGGAGCGTGCCGATGATGGCAGAAGAAATGAGGGTGGCATGACGCCCCAATTGAGGGGTGCCTTAGGCGGCATTGTGCTGATTATCGTTGGGGTAATAGCTTGAGGTCGGAATAGAGGCTGGAGATTTTTGGTTCGGCGATGGTCCGAGCGGGAACGCGCTAGCACCAAGCATCACGTGTGATTCCTTTCACCGCAACCATCCCACGCGGGTGCAGAGAATAGTGGTACACCAAAGTTACCTTTGACTATATAATGGTACAATGGCAAACAAAACCAAATACAGAGAAAACTTTACCTTGTAGTTTGAATTCTCGCTCCCTTCTAGATTCTTTCTGTCGTTCTTTTAGGTTTTTGTGATAGGGAAGCCCTGTCATCTTGAGATTCTTTTCCCGTGTGTATAACACAGGCCCAAGCTGTGCGTATAAATTCTCAAAACCAATTAGATTAGTATTCTTGCTCATTTTGGTTTGATGTGCGACTATTTTCTACATCCGCGTGCATAACCATTCAATTCGTGTGAAGCTAAACCTCTTTCGACTTGTTGGCGAATTTTCAAGGCCCATACGATCGAATTGCTACCTAAATAGACGACTATCTACTGTTGACTATCTGTTACAGTTCTTGGTATCTGGCTTTTCACCAGCCATGTCCAACCATTTCGTCTTTGGCTTCTTCATAAAGCAACTTTACCAGCCCTTCGTTCGATTTAATGATCCGAGGGACTTCTTGACGTTTTGGTAAGCTTTAATTTCATTTATAATGAGAAACCGCACCAGTTTAACCCTGTGAGGGCAACGATGGCGATGGTATCCACGTGATGCCAAGGCACTGGCTCGAGCAGTTCTTAGAGTAGCTGCCTCTCCGGCTCCCTCCATAGAATCCATACTATATTCTTATTTCAGTTCTTGTTGTTTTGCTATCTAGTGGTTCGCTGACAAAATCACAGATTACTCTTATCTTTTCTCCAGAGTTATTGGGGATGACAAGCCCCACTTCGGCACTGTTGCTTGCCCCACACTATGGCTATTTCCTATATTCTCTGAAACTTTACAGGGAAGTAAATTAACGCGTAGTATCATCCACGCACACAACTCTCAATCTTCAAGCGAAAACACGTTGTTGGCTATCGTCAAATACTATGTCCTCTAAACTCCCGATTGGAGAGGCTTTAATAATGAGTTCCTTTGACGGTTTTCGCAAAGGCACTTGTTGGGACTGCTGCTCAATTAGTCGTGCATCAAATCTATATTCTTAAACCAGGTACCCGGGTAGCCACATGATCATTTAGAAGTGCTATCTAAATATCTCTGCTTTTCCCGCTCCAACTTCTTTCCAGTACATCAGATCTTCTTCTAGCTACAGCTGTTTGCAGAATTCCGCAATGTACTGGTTTACACTTCTGAATTTATCATTGGTCGGTTCCAGCTATGCTCTCGTACGATTTCACTGTTCCCAACTTGTCAGAGAAAGACTGGATCCACTTGTCGAACCAGGCGTAATTCCATCAGCACATGTTCATCAGATCGTGGGCGGAGTGGGTAAGCCATATCACTTCCATATCCATGTCTAACACGCTCTAGAACTCATTCAATACGACCATGTCCCCCGAAAAAGACATGCCTGGCGAATCCACATGCACGACTTGCACGTTTGCTGATGACTTTTGTATGTATGACGATTGAGATGCTTCAAAATACTTGCGATGCTGACTTTACACAGCAAACTATTGGACCGCTGTCATGTATTTTCGGGCACAGAACGGAACATACAAGCGCGTACCCAACATAGGAAATAATCAATTTGAGAAAGCCAACGGTGGACTAACAGTATACTATATGCAAGACCCCATATACGAGACGAATCAGACATCAAAAGTTACATCGTTCAAACCTGTATGATCTATTCTTTACTTAGCCTGGTATGAGAAACTGACGCGCTTAGGGGTTTCGCATGTTTATCGGAGATGTGCATGCAAGAAGCCTAGCCGACGCTTCCAAGTTTAGATATCTTACATACACATGCATGGATACATGGGTAACACGTTCGCCAGAGACAGTCGCATTTCCACAAAGAAAATGCAAGGAAGGGATCATGACAACACTAAGGTTTCCTACATGTTGGGATGGAAAGAATCTTGACAGTCCTGATCACATGTCGCATATGAGGTAAGAATCGACGCCATCTTAGGTCACCTGCTAACCTTTCCTTAGCTACCCAGAGACGGGAACTTTTGAGAGCGGCGGCCCTTGTCCTGCTTCACATCCGGTCCGCACTGCACAAGTCATGTTCGAGGTGGTTTGGGATACAAAACAGTTTAACGAGCTTGAGTGGCCAGCTGATGGAAGTCATCCATTCGTATGGTCTTTCGGTGACACGACTGGCTACGGAAATCATGCAGACTACGTTTTTGGTTGGAAAGACGACTCTCTTCAGAAGGTGCTCGATTCCCCGTGCCATTTTATGACAAACTGCTCCGAGTACGGGCATAAGCTGCAGTCCGTTGATAAAATGAACAAATGCTCGCAGGGTGTTGTAGTGGATGAAGATATTGATGGCTGTACGTATGATCTCTAACCCTCACTGCTACAGGGTATAGCTCGCTGACAGATAGTTTCTAGGGCTTGATGCTCTGCCTGGTGGCTATCAGGCTTGAAATTTCGAAGCCGAGTCAATCAACTAGTTATGAAATACCCCTTCTTCGATAAAATTGAATTTCGGATATAAAACAGCCCGAATATCTGCTTCAAATATATATTTCAAGTAAATATACCGCTTTTCGGACGCGATGTAGTCTCATATGCATTGTTCCTGTTTTCTCAAAAATTCTCCCTGAAGCCCTTCTAATATTTATGAGGATATGTTCAGATTTTCAAACTGAAACTTTAATAAGGGGATCAAAACTTCCCCCTTAAATCCTAATAGAAGGTAACAAATCTCAGCTCTCTTGAATAAGGGTTGGTATATCTCTATCTTTGTTAGGGTGGTTCCGCCTTCCTTAGGGTGGGGCTACTTGGGGCACTAATAAGGTTATCATGTTAAGATAGCACAGCCGCTTGATGAGGACGTAATTCATCTCCACAGTCGGAGTGTTTCCTACATCTGGCGATAGCTGGCTTCGAGTCAGGACCATGAAGGATGCTTGGTGAAAGCTTGCGACGACTTGCCAATGCCCAGAAAAGCCAAGGATTATATCCACGATCGATTCGCAAGAAATTGAGCATAGATATAGTTCCGCTTGCGTATGGAATCTATTTGAGGCTAGGCGTTCTGCTAACGCGCGCCGGGCCGTGCATTGGCCCTTTTAGTCGTTTCAACAACCTTGGGCCTTCGGGCGAACATCTAATTACTTTTCCTTGGACGCGTGTTTCCTACGCAGCAGAGCAAAACCTATGGCTGGAGTTAGCCAAAACGCAGCTGTGGACACGGACTACCCGAGCCACCAGCCTTCAACGGCAAGACGATATTGTCTTCACATCTTAGTCTCGGACGTCAGTAGTGGCCCTAGCTCCAGCCATGAGAATTGCGTGTGTGCGTTGCTTAAAAGCTAGCAATGACCACACTGAAGTATAACTTGAGCACTGTTTCCTCTAAACATGGGTTGTGTCCAATACAGAAACTTTTTGACTATTCTTATCTTCTTTGAAGTATTCTCTGCACATTTCATCATGGTCAACCTCTCTCCAACCTTCAGCTGTGCATTTATCGTGCCTTTTCTGCTTTGGATGTCAGCTGCACACCCAGGAGAAAAGCACGATAATTACCACGTGAAAAAGCAGATTGATGCTCGTCAGATGCGTGCCGCTGCTGCTAAGCGTTCACTAGACCAGTGCCAGGCAACTATCGGGCATCAAGATTTGATGGCAAGGTCTATGGCACGACGGGCTCAAGTTTTGAATGAACTACGTGAGAAGCGAGGGATATCTATCAGTAAGTGCAGCTTGCTCTACCTGAACGTGAGGAACGCCAATTGACCGGAAATAGATTCAAAGAAGTTTCGCCGCGACCTTGCAGCGCTACAAGACTTTGAAGCAATGAACCAGTGAGTTTAATATATGCCCCTTTAACATCTTGCTTAAGATTACCAGCAACATGACTGGAAGCCTTGAATTCACACCCAATATGGATGCAAGTGCTATTTTTTCTGCCAACACCTCATGCATTCTTGCTCCAGAGGTGACTGCTGGTCCCTACTATGTTCTTGGTGAGCTTGTTCGTAAGGACGTTAAAGAAGATCAAATCGGTGTCGATCTCTGTCTCGAAGTGCAGTATATCGATGTGGAGACCTGTAACCCTGTCGAGGGTCTGTTCGTCGATATTTGGAACTGCAATGCTACTGGTGTTTATTCGTAAGACGAATGTCTCCCAAATAACAATAGTATCTAACATGAAGACAGTGGTGTTGAATCTGGCCAGGCGGGTCTTAACACGACCTTCCTTCGTGGTATCCAAGAGACGGACGAAGACGGCGTCGTAGCTTTTGAGACGATCTTCCCTGGACATTACGAAGGTCGTGCTACGCACACGCATCTACTCACCAAGTCAAACGTTGCCCTCCGTGGCAATGCTACCACTGGTGGCGGCTCAGTCACGCACATAGGCCAACTATTCTATCCCGAAGACCTCATCATGGAGGTCGAGGCACAGGAACCTTATAGTAGCAATACTGTTGACAGGATTACTAATGACGAGGATATGTGGAGTCTTCTCCAGGCATACACATCTTACGATCCATTCCCAGAGTTTATTTACCTCGGTGATAGCGTCGCAGAAGGCCTTCTTGCGTGGATCTAGATCGGGATCAATGCGAGCACTGACCATTCTGATGATGAATATTATGCAGTAGCTGCTATGTACTACGCAGAAGGCGGTGTGGCAAACGCTGGGAATTCATTGGGTGGCGAAGATGGTCCTAGTGGTAACGGCACCATGCCCCGTAACGTGACTTTACTGTCTGGTGCTAGTCCTTCTGGTGCAGCACCTTCCGAATTTCTCTCCATGGCTACGTCAGAGGCTGCTGCTTTCAGCATCGACGCTACACAAGCTATTTCTGGTACTACCTCTGCTGATGAAACCTTGGTCATTGCTACTCAGCTTACATATACACGTGTTGGTGCCTATTTAACTTACCCCACCTCTCAACCCCAAAACACTAGCATCCTCACATCACTCTCCAGCAAGAACAGAATATATTAACACAATGACCACTACCATCCGTAAGATTTGGAGGATGGAAAAACGTTTCACGTGGACGTCATTTCACCTTCCATCCACCCAGTCTTGGCCAACGTGGCCTAGTACAGCAATACCTGGAGAACACCAGAACCCGGATCCGTATCTCGGAGTCCTTTGCAACGTCCCGGGCGTGGAGAATGTGCGACTTGCGCGCAGAGTGGAGGACGTTGAACAGGCTGCCTACATCGTCCGTGAGTTTTATTGTCCATCATATTTATCGAAACCCGTCACACGTGCAGCATCTTGCACCGATCTCGAAGGTGCAATCATATACACGTGTGGAGGGAGACGGAGAATTCTTCTCGTCACTCATCCACTCCCTGCACTTGCGTCCTAGTACCCATCTAATAATTGCTTCAAAACATAGTGTGGAGCTCCGCCGACGCACTCGCCTCATTCCAAGCATCCTTACTCTTCCCTATGTTTCTGAAAGCCCTTGAGCCCTTGGAAACCGCGCCATCAGAGGCAACTTGTACATCTCCGGCACGTACTATCAGCCTGCAATATGACCACGGCTTCGACATGGACGCCCACCTCCACGGCCGTGTCACCCTGAACAAAGTCACTGGTATCGCTACCTGGGAATCCTGGCACTTGAGCATGCGCAACGCATTCTCCGGATTCGCGCCACTCGGTTGCATGGACATTGCTAGGAAGAGGCCGCCAATGCGAAAATGGTGCGTCACCTGGGTGGACCAGCAAGGTGGTGAACAACAAGGAATGTGGATCTCAGAAGAATTGAAAACACCGCAGAAAGAGCCTGTAGGCGAAGTTAGAGATGAGTCCGAGGTCAAGAAAGTGATCTTACAAGGCGACGAGCGCGTGCGCGAACGCTGGGAATTCCTCCGGTGGAACGAGCCCACCTACTACGGAGCCACACGAGAGCGCGAAGAAGAGAGCACAAAACAGCCGGGGGCCAGGCAGCACTGGGAGGAAGCGATACAGCGGTACATGCCTCCGGTGCAGACGTGGGTACAGGAGCGCTGGGATATCGAGAAACCATACTCTCCGAATGCGCCGGACAAGGACGATGTCGATATAGATATGGAATACCTGAACCTTGGTGAAGATGAAGATGAAGATGAAGATGAAGATGAAGATGAAGAAATGTTCTCTGAAATTGAAGAAGACGACAGTCTGCCTGTGGGGATTTGATAAGGGAAGTAAGGCTTTCGTAGCTAGCAATGTATGTCTCTGTTGCTCCGTTTTCCTGGCAGACATGGCCATTCACTCCCAACTTATCATGCCTAAGCCTCATGTTCCCATACCTACCTATTGCCATCCCTTCCCATGCACAAGAGCGTCTCTAAGGCCGCGCACTATTTGGCCTATGTGTAAAGTCCCAGTTCGTAGGGATCGCCGGCGCAGTGCCAAACAGATAATACATCGACGATATGAAAAACACATAGCTCTCGGGATTCCTTCGAAGGGTCGCCTTAGCCTTTCTTCGATTCGTGCATTGCGCCAACGTGTCTATAAAACAGGTCATCATGATCAGCCTTCTGTCCTAGAGCAAAAGATATCGTATGTGCAGATAGAGCATACGGATGGAAGTGAAGAGAAGGGGCTGCGCGATGGGGATAACTTACAGAATTCAGAATTGCCCTGCAGCATTCCTGGTGCTGGCCCAGACCCGAGCACAAGATGGAACACCTCGTGCAGCAACGTCGTGCACTTGGGCAGTGCCGTCTCCAGCGAATCACCCGCGCGAATTTGATTCGATCCTGCAGGCCAAGTATCGGGTCGATCGGGTCTGGTGAAGCTGTTAGGGCAAAGCACCATGGTTGAGTATTCAGCGTGGCGCGTCGGCGGTCCACCGTTTGGATCAGCGATCAAAAGATTCAGGTTGGCTGTGATCCCGTCGCGCCCGGCTGTGTTGCAGTAGTTACCACCGCTATTCGCGTCGGTGAAGTAGTACCCGTTGGCTCTGGTGTGTGTGCCGGCCCACCAAGGGACATTTCTGCCTGTTAGGCTACTCGCATAGGCGGTGGATATAAGCACGTTCTGTCCGTTCTGCGTGATACCGTTGCCCTGGTAGTCCTGAGCTTGATCGGTGGCTGCTCTTTGGACGAGAAATGAGCTATCGCAGAAGAGAAATGTTTCCTCGCGAGGGATGTCTTCGAGTTGGTCGTCGAACCAATCGAGGACAGCATCGATGTTGTCTATTCCAGGTACTTAGTTTTGGATTGCATTTGAGGCCGACCGACTATTTGAACATACTAGCGATTATGTTTCTATCGCTCTGACCATTTGGAATGGATTCAGAGATCTTGAAGAACGCGCTGAGGGCCCTGCGAACCTTTCTACCATTGGCGGTATTTGCATTTCCGTGGGCGTCGATAGCGTTGAGGGCAACTTTGGCGCTTTGAAAACTCTCTGTTGCATATTGGTTTAGAAGTGTAGTCCTTGAATCGCAACCGCCATTTGTGGTTCCAGATTGTATGGTCATCAATTGGGCGAGATTCTGACCATGAGCAACCAAAGCGCAAGTGTAAATGAAAAAACCGAAACCTAGAAGACGTGCCATGGTGACAACCTTCTACTACAAAAATCAGAGCACTCTCAGCGGGATGGAAGAGCTACAAAAGCAACGGTATCAGGGGCTGAACGAGTATCCCACATTTTTCAGTATAAGATGGGAGACCGGCACGTGCATTCACAATTTAGTCGTAGTTGCTAACTCCAGTGCACATCCGGTGCAGAGATGTACCGATGGTGTGAGTAAGATTGACGGCCCCCAAACCCAATTGGATGAAAACTCTCGCATGCTTCTTTCCGCAGTCCCATAGAATTGTCATACAAATATCACTTGTTCAACCTTATTGAGGCCTACATCCCGGCTGTAAGCCGGCAGCTGACCTTTTCATTCAGTCGTGCACATCATAGATTAGCAAACACATAAATTCCGCACCTAATGATTGCAGGCGCCTAGTACCACGCAGGAACAGCTGCCTTTTTCATCTAACCGTCCATATCACAGATCACCATACCCATACATCCCAAGCTCAGTCTTACCGAGCACGCCGCTCCCAGCTGCAAGAAAGCGGCAACATGCAGGAACACCAGTGCTACAGTCAACCTCCTGTTTCATCTAGCAGTTACTATCACAAAAAACAGGATACACGACAGTGATCAGTAACCGCCTTGCGGTTTCCTATTCACCATACGACTTGTTAGACAAATAGTCCCGTGTACAGCTTCGTCTCACCTCAGCTCGAAAATGCTAGACCTTTTGAGTAAGTGCTCATGAACGCATCATGCAGACATCAGATGATAGCGTTCAATCTAGTGTACAGCCCGACCATCCATCCATCGGAAAGATCCGTTGTCTTTTTCCCATTAGCTCCTGTTGTCGTGAAAGGTTATCATCTGCACAAGGCAGACAGGCAGACAGGCAGACATCAGCGCTCAAGATAGGATATATCCCGACCATCCCTTCACATATTAGAAAGGCCCGCTATTCTATTTTCAGTCGTCGTACAAAGTAACAACGTCGAAAGATATGATGTGCGGCGACGAGGCTAATTTTATTCGGCCGAGATGGTTTTCTAAAGCATCAAAGTTTTACCAGCATTTTGTTTGTGGCACAGCACGACCTTGCAATATAATGGATTAATCGAATGTTCATATCTGGTCAGGCAGACATGGCAGACTACACGCTTTACCCACAACACTCCTCCGCGTACGACCGACAACGACCTCAAAACAAAACTGCACAAGCCGTGGCATTTGACACTCAGTCAACGATCCTCTATGCTTATTCGCCTTGGCTGCATATTTCCTCAGGGGTTCGCAGCTACAATCTTGACTAAGATGCCGGAAGGCTTGTAGCCTGCAGGGTACGTCGAGGCCGTGTATGCAGGGTTCGACGCATTAACAAGGACGCCAAGCGAGCCGCCGCTGGTGCCACAGCCAATCAGAGCGCCGGGTGGGCGACGTCGAGGACGGCAAGCAAAGCAAGCGTGAATAGAGTTTGGAAAAGCATCGTGACGATGAGGCTGTGGAGGAATTGCTCAGACCTATAGGCATGGTGTCCTTGATCTTAGTGAAGTGGCCTAAATTTGTAGATAAAGTGCACCGAAGCATGCAGGATGCTGCTTGTTGCTCATTGAGCATCTGCCTAGCATGGTCCTTTCAGAAGGCAAGGCATCTCAATAGATCCAACCGCTGCAGCCTGGGATTCCGCGTGATTTGATTGAAATTGCAAATGCTTGGTCGGCCATCGAGGTTGAAGGATTGTTCTAACATGTGCTCAATCTTACGATGTGACCATGCGGTGTAGCTATGCTTGGGGCCGATGGACCGACCCTAGACTGGAGGCCATGTGCGATGTGCAGCCCCGAAATTGTTCGCACAGGGAGTGATATCGATACCCCTGTAGCCATGGGTGATCCGGTAAGACAACTGTAGCCTTCGGCATAGGAGATGGTGATCCAGCTCCAAGCTGGTTTAAACAGTCCGGCAAACGCCTATCTTGTACACCCCAATCGCTGCCAGCGGTCTTCGTGATCTCCAGCATGGCAGGTCTTATGAATTTCACACTCTTTTTCACTTTGCTGTGGATAGCTACGCGATGGGGTGTTGTAAAAGCATCCTGGCAGTACGCGAATCCACAGCGGTATCCGCAAGTACCCGTATATGGTCCGCAGGTATGACCACTTAAAATCTGCAGATATATTTTTCTTGGACGTACAGTTGACCTTGGATGTTAGCCCGGGCCGTCGTATATGGTGGACAACCAGCACAATTATTTTAAAACAGCTCCCAATAAAGGCAGATATCCCCAACGAAACGCTACAAAACGATTTGGAGCTGATGTGGTTATACCAGGGGAACAAAGAGGTCCAGTATGGAAATACTCCGGCAGCCTTGAAAAATACATATCGAATTTGAGAAACGGCACTGTGGTTCGCGGCGGCTCATCCAAGTGGAATGGCACAAGAACTACCAGGTTTACGCGCGCCAGCAATGCAACACTGCAGGCCGCAGCGAATGGTTACTGGCTGACCAAACTTGGGCCGCTTGGAGCAGTGAGTAAGAGTGCGAATTTAGGTAATCGAGGTACTGACTTATTTCTCCAGCAGCCATTGGCTGGGACCGGCTACCAGTCCTATCGCGACGTGACTGACTTTGGGGCCGACTCCAGCGGCGAGAGCGACGCGACGGAGGCAATCAACGCGGCGGTGAGTAGCTGGAACTACGACTCGGCGGGAAGTGGCGCTCAGACTCGCTGCGGTAAAGAATGCGGCAACACATTCACGCAGGGCGCCATCATCTACTTTCCACGGGGCACATACAAGATTTGCTCTCCGGTGATTCAGCTCTACTATACGCAGTTCATTGGTGACGTCAATGATCCACCTACTATCAAGGGATGCGATAAGTTCCAGGGCATCGCGCTGTTCGACACGGATCCGTACATTCCTGGTGCATCAGGCGCGCAGTGGTATGTGAACCAGAACCAGTTTTTTCGGCAAATTCGCAATTTCGTATTTGACTTGAAGGACATGCCGCGGTCAACGCAAGAAAACGACCAGCCCCTTGTACCGACGGGAATCCACTGGCAGATATCTCAAGCGACTTCGCTGCAAAACCTCGTTTTCAACATGCCTTCAAGCAGTGGTACGAGTTCAGCCAACGCCACGACGACGGTTGGTATCTTTACAGAGAACGGAAGCGGAGGGTTCGTGTCGGACCTGACGTTTAACGGCGGCAACATTGGGTGGCGGGCTGGGTCGCAGCAGTTCACAGCGCGGAACCTAAAGTTCAATGACTGTCTGACGGCGGTTCAGATGGTGTGGGACTGGGGCTTCAACTGGTGAGAATGCCGTTTCCAGTCTCATCCAAGTTTCCAAGAAACCTTGGTGTTGGGCTGACAATTGTTCAAAATCAGGCAGGGCATCGAGGTTAGCGGCGGCGCCATTGCTTGTGGGTGAGGTCCCCCTTGTACGTGAGAGTGATACTGATGGCTCCCTGCAGTTAATATTACGGGCGTTGGCGGCGATAGAGGTCAAGGCACGGCCAGCATATCACTCATCGATAGCTCGGTGAGTAACGTGCCGGTGGGCATCCTGACCAGTTCACGGGACACGGCGCCCAACATCGTGCTCGACAACACACAATTCGAAAACGTCGATCGCATCGTGCAGGTAGATGGAGGAGCGACGTTGCTGTCGGGCAAGGAAGGGCTCTGGGCGACAGGCAAGCGGTATAACGGCTCGGACGGGTCGATGCAGACGGGTCCCGTGACTGCACCGGCCAAGGGGAAGGCGCTGCTCGATGGCAATGGAAGGCTGTATGTGCGCTCGCGGCCGCAGTACGAGGATGTGGATGCGTCTGGCTTCCTGGTGGCTACGACGGATGGTGGATGCAAGAACGACGGCTCGGGCGACCAGACGACGTGCATCAACAGCTTCTTACAAAAGGCATACGGACAAGGCAAGATTGCCTACTTCCCGGCAGGCATCTACGCAGTCGGCAGCACCGTCTTCATCCCAACGGGCTCCAAGTTGCAGGGCTCGAGCTGGTCACAGATCCAGGGCGGGGGCTTCTATTTCGGCGACATGCAGGCGCCCAAGGTGGTGGTGCAGGTGGGCAACAAGGGCGACGTGGGCAGCCTTGAGATTGTCGAGATGTTGTTTTCGGTGCGCGGCCCCACGGCAGGCGCGATCCTGATGGAGTGGAACGTCGCCGCTGCCAAAAACGGCGCAGCCGGCATGTGGGACTCGCACTTCCGCATTGGCGGCGGCATGGGCACCGACCTCGACCTCGACCACTGCCCCAAGTTCAGCCAGAACGATGAGTGTATTGCCGCCTCGCTCATGTTCCGCATCACGCCCCAGGCCTCGGGCTACTTCGAGAACGTCTGGGCCTGGCTCGCCGACCACGACAACGATGCCTCCGTCTTCAACCAGCCAGACTCGACCATCACCCAGATCAGCATCTTCGGCGCCCGTGGCATGTTAATCGAGTCGCAAGGCCCGTCGTGGTTCTATGGCAGTGGTTCCGAGCACTCGGTCATGTACAATTACTTGCTGAGCGGCGCAAAGGACGTCTACATGGGTCACATCCAGACCGAGAGCCCTTATTTCCAACCCGTGCCGGCTGCCCCTGCGCCCTTCGCTCAACAGAAACGCTTCCCCAACGACCCCGACTTCTCAAAGTGCAATGTCACAGCCAACAGTGACAATGGACAGTGTCGATATGCCTGGGGCCTGCGCATCGTCGACTCGGCCGACGTCACCATCCACAGCGCCGGTCTGTACAGCTTCTTCAATGCTTACTACCAGGACTGCATCGACACCCACAACTGCCAGGAGCGCATCCTCGAAGTGACAGGCTCAACTGGTGTCGTGATCTTCAACCTCTTCACGGTTGCAACCGTCCAAATCGCCAATGGCATAGACGGTTCCCAGGTCCTGCAGACCGACTCCAACCAACGCGGCTACACTACCGAAGTGAGCGTGTGGGTACCGCTTCCGGGCAAAGACCACGCTAATGTCATCTATGTCGGCCCTGAAATCTTCTCGAGCCCTAGTGTAAGCTGCTCGGCGCCATGCGTCTTGGTCTTCCCTACGAGTCACCTCGGCTCGCCCACGACCATATCGCCGAGCGACTATGTCACCTCGCTTGAGTATGGTACCTTCGCGACAACATCAGTCAACGGTGCCCCTGCCACCGTGTTTGTGACTTCGACGACCATCATTACCATTACTATCCCTCCCATCACCGTCACTGGAATGCCCTTTTCCAATTTTAATGTCACATCTAGGGGGCCCACATCTATCGTCATTTATCCCAGCGTTGACGTTCCTCCTATTACTCTTCCCGTTCCTAACGGTCAGGGAAGCACAACATCTCGCGTCGTTTCCCTGCCGCCCTGGCCTTTAGTGAACCAAGGCCCAGGCGGAACAGGTGTCAACACCGACCCAGGTACTGAATCGGACACCAACACAGGCAGCTTGACCAGTGGCACCACATATTATACTGCCATAACTTCCACCATCACCGCGTCCGCGGCCACAATTACGACAGTAAGGTTTCCTCCTTCGATAGTTCCATTCACCGTCACGTGTCCGGACGAAACGGGGTTGGCATTTGCCACGCCTGCGATTACAGTAACTACGAGATGCACAGACTCATCCACTCATACACTGAACTTTGGATGTTCCACAACAAAGGTCATCTCCTTCCTAGGATCGACCACGGCCCGCGTTTCGGTGGACTGCACTCTTATCACCGCATGGAGCACAGGGAAGGATGCATCCAGCACGACAGATTTGCCCGTATATGCCACTTGGCCCCGCTTTGGAATCATAGAGCCTGTTACAACCACACCCAGTGCACCTGAACCAACAGATGACGGGGTGACGTTGCCCTGCACAGCATGGTTCTTCTTCATCTGCATCTCCTGGGGCCAAATTCATGTCGGCGGCTGGCACTTGATCCTGCCTCCGGGTATTTACCCGCCAGGGCCACCACCCCCCAACCTGATCAATTGGCCGCCTGGCTTCACGTTGAAAGGAACATTGCCGCCGTGGCCCAAATTCACTATTGGCAACGATCATCAGATAACAACCGATAAAGAGCCTGAGTGCAAGACCAAGACGGCTGAGGCATGCACGTATTCAACCATTTTCTCCGTAACGACCACCACAAAGGGTATAACGACGACTACACGTACGTCCACCACGAGCTACTGTGAAACAATAAAGGGCTGCTCTGTGAGTGGCTCCGACCAAACCACCACATCAACGGACGTGCAGATCGGGACACAAACAATCGCACCTGTGGGCACATGGGTAGATGAAGCTTGGTTTACCGATGACGGCGAGGCTTACAGCAGCTCTGTCTTCGCAGAGCTGTACGCCGCATTGGAGGCCGAAGAGGCGAGCCAAGATGGTTCTACCATTAGCTTCACACCTGGTCCGTCTGCTTCGCCCACATGCGCAAGCGGGTGCGGCGGTTACCTTTGCTCGGGCTACTGGTGTGATCCGACTCCCACGGGCGCGCCGCCAGGGTTTCGCGACCCCAAGGACCCGAGCTCGGATGGCTTCTCGGCATCGAAGACTACGATTGGGGGCACGACAACGCCGTCAGCTACGCCCACCGACAATCCCAAGACGCCGCTTTCACGGGGCTCCATCAACTGTTTCAGCGAGTCCGACTTCCCTGGTCACGCTGACATCCGACCCGGGGATCAGGACGACTTCTCGACAGCTTTCAGCAACTTGCGATCCCAAATGGGCGACGACGACAGCCTCGGACCCGACTCCCCAACTGTTAGGCTACGTCGCACAGATAAGCACGGCGTCAATTACGATTACTCGTGCAGCTGGGTTCCGGGCTGCGAAACTGAAGTCTCCAAGCAGAGCTTTGGGTTCCCGCTCGGCTCGCCCAGTCTGATCACTGCATACCTACTTGTTCGAGAGGATTATACCAAGTGTAAGTAACCCGCCACATCACCCTCTATATCTCATATCAGTCTTCGGGAATGGAAAGAGCTAACCTTCTCTGCTTTCTAGGCAACAATGGAGGTGTCGGTGGCTCGTGCCAGGTCGGATGCTTATTGTATACCTTTGAAGGCGGGAGAGGCGATCCACCATCCGACCCATGCAAGGACTTTAACTGCAGCCAATGCGGGACACCATTCGATCCTCCTACTTGCCAGCAGTGTTGCGAGAATCTCTTCAGCACTCTGCTAACTGTCGGCAATGCTAGCACCAATACCGGGTCTACTATTGTCGACAATATAGGGTTAAATAATAGTAGTCTAAGTTTAAAATAGTTTAGATAAAAGTTATACTGTCTATATGAAAATATTACTATTGGCGATAAAGGAAATAGCATCCGTGTCGCTATAATATAGGCTAGCAAACAGGTCAGGGTTATTGTTAGGTTAGGTTCGGGGTTAGGTTAGGTAGCAGTTAGGTAGTACTAAATACCTCCTAAGTATATGGTATATCATAGATAATCTCGACCAAAGCTGGTGGGTCAGAGAGCAGGTTACCGCTCTAAAAGCCCTGGGCAAAATCTCCCTATTCGGAACGTTAGTGCCGCACACCACATCACTGGCTTTGGGACACTCGCGAATTTTTCTTTTGCCTCAGCCGCGGAAACGTACATAATCTGATGTAATCATACAGTCGCGCTGCTGTTGACCCCTAGAGGCTCATATTTCATATCAACATCCCGGCTCTCATCCATGAAAACTTGGCTGTTTTCCTACATAATATGATAGCTGTGCTCATAGAACACCATTGGGCTTATGTTCGAGCAAGTTACAGTGGCAAGCTATGTCACTATTCCACCTTTTTCTGTGCATTGTCTGCGTACTTTCTTAAACCGATCCTCAAGAATGTGCATTGTGCTATTTCTATTGTTACGATTACTTCCTAGACTGATCAATTTCCCCTTTTATTCTTGAGCGAAAGAAACCCCTAGTCTATGGAATTGGTACCGCGGTACCCCTCCTATGGCTTACTGCCTTGCTATACTGCCAGGTGGACAACAGATAATACCAGAACAACCCCAGCCATGTGGAAAAAACAATAGCTATACTGGTCATGATAGTAACTAATGAAGCAACGGTAAACCCATACGATACTCTCTGAAACGGCCCATTGCTTTGCAATGTTGTTGTTGAGAGGCCAACCTGTAGGGCCGATAGGAAGATGGAGAGAATAGCAAATATAGCGAGCAGCCACTTGAAATGGCGCTCGAAAAATGCTTTATACCAGGTTGGTCCGCTTCTATATCCCCTGATAAAGTTACCGAGTGAGAATACAGGAGGAACAAGCCTATAAATGGCATTGAGTCGGCTCAGTCGTAGTTCCCCGTAGTGGTATCGGTCGTTGACGTCGCTCAACGTCTGTAGGTCGATATTGTCGAGAAAAGCTTCGAGGAACCCGACCCAGTCGGGCCAATCAACACTTTTGGGTAGCAATCCGGTTTCTTTGGCAATATCAAGGTCGCTTTTGTGCCGCACCAGCCACGCATACGAGAGTAACAGGCCAGATGCAGACTTGTGCAACTCTTGGTCAGAGCAGAGGTTTTCGTTCCAGTAATTCCAATCCAGTAGGAATTCGGCAATGGCTTTATGAAAATATGAGTTTCGAGCCAGACAAGATGCTCATCGGGGTCTTCGGTGACTAAAATATTGCGACCGATGAGTTTCTGTCTGTGCAGAGGCCGTGCGGCATGGGGAAGGCCGGCGAGCCAAAGGTGCTGGTGGATATCGTTGAGTCGAGGTGTTCTCAGCTCACGGCTTAAGTGGGTGAATGGGTCTATGTTTGGCCGTAGGAATTGGTCTTCTGAGAATATTATTGCAGGATGTGTCGTAGCGGAGGTCCCGAAGGGATTGGTCTTTGATACCGGTGGCGTGAGCTTTCCTAAACCCGGCTGTCTAAGGACACTTATTGTAGGTTCCTATGAACTTCGCTACTTGACTTACTGGGTCTGACGAACATCCATCGGAAATGACCCTGTAATGAAACACTGGGGGTTAGGTTGAGTTGGTCTAGCCTGCAGACGAAAAGACTGCCTAGCTAGCAAATTATTCCGTAATTTGTATGTAAAAAGACGTGCAAATGGACAAGTTTAAGAGGTTTTGAGAGATGGGCTAATACGCCGGGCCATCGCCGTATATCGATTCAGACGATGCTTCCAGTGTCATGATGCGACCCAACCTCCATCTATATGCAAGGGCTAGCGAAATCGAGGAAGTCGCACTCGACTAGGCTCAATCGTATAAAGTAATACCTAGAAGAAACGACAAGTGGGTTGCAAGGCTTAGAGCGGAGGATACGGCGGATAGATTGTGACACGTGACATGTCCCGCTTCACGCGGAGCGCGTTAGGCTCGGACGTGGGGCTGCACCAGGGACTGGCAGCGTGTCCGGATCGGCGAATAACGAGCGGGGATCCCTACACTGAGCTTACCGGTAGCGCTGGCACGCAGGGCGAGCAGTAGAGAGGCAGCAGTGGAGCCGTCAAGGCGCCTGCGCTCAGCCTTGCCTGTGTGCAGAGAGCCCGCGCCCTCCATACTCTCCACGATGCGACTGCCCTTCCCCTACCCGTTGCCCATCCGCGACCTGGAGACGCCAGCAGTCGTTTCACTCAGCCATGCGCATCCCATGCAGCACGCCGCCTAAAGAGAAAGGCCCCGTCTTCCGCGTCACCGGCCTCCCAGCCTCGCAGCTTGATAAGAAGCTGGCTGCATCACTGAAGGCTACCATAGATAACAATCTTACAGAGGACGAGAGATCGGGGCCAGATCCCAGCATAGCTATTGTCCCATCATGCTCCGACGAGGACGAAAAGGCTGCACTGGTTGAGTTCCATGGCGGGGTACCTGCATTCCTGGCTAAGCTTACTATCAACCCGCAAGATGACTGGCAGGTAGAGATGGGCGATATCGACATCAACTTCGACCAGCACTTTTTCGGATTCACCCAGCTGTATGCGCCGAAGCAAGACTTGCCAGTCACTGCCGAGTATGTTGCGTTCTCCTTCAATGCAGCCCTAGTCTGCCTTGGCTGAGTTTACCTTCCGGCTGCTTACTCCACGCAGTGTCATCGCCATCACCGGCCTCGACGGACACGCATACGGATCATGGAGGGGAAAGGGAAACCTCGGACGCATGTGGCTGCGCGAGTTCCTGTGCAAGGACCTGCCGAGCTGCCGCACGATGATTTACGGCTACAACTCGAAACTGTCGAGTCATGGAGTCGAAAAAATCATGGACTATGGGCGGGGCCTGATGGAAGAGCTAAAAAAGATCCGAAGAACAGAGGAGGTAGGCACTGCTCTCTTGCACTGTACGGATGCATATACACAAGGCTAACAGCCGACCCCCAGCTTAGAAGGCGGCCGCTCTTCTTCATCGCGCATAGCTTTGGGGGGATCATACTCGCGCATGTAGGTCGCACGCCAGAACGCATGTAG
>Ga0247757_10000862_pt1 | contig 23073 bp, 20 predicted proteins | sample UWRJL126311R4_FD_180929 | JGI IMG/M metagenome (GOLD analysis project Ga0247757, IMG submission 180929) | Plant litter microbial communities from Arlington Agricultural Research Station in Wisconsin, United States - UWRJ-L126-311R-4 | ecosystem: Environmental > Terrestrial > Plant litter >...
GCGGACGTCCGCGCCGATCACGCCGGCGTCCACGAGCCCCAGCACGACGCCGCCGATCGCGCAGCCGATCGCGTTGACCGCGAACACGGCCCATGGGAGCCGGGCCCGCGTCATGCCGGCGACGTGCGTCGCGCCGTAGCGCAGCAGCGCGCCGATCGCGCCCGCCGCCAGCGTGAGGAGGACGACGATCACTGGTCGGCCTCCATCGGCTCCGCGCGGCGTCCGAGGCGCAGCCCGAGGAACGCGGCCACGAGCCCGGCGGCGACGGAGACGACGAGGTAGACGACGGCGACCCACCCGAGCCCCGACCGGGTCAGCGTGACGATCGAGACCGCGAACGCGGAGAAGGTGGTGAACGATCCGAGGAGGCCGGTCCCGAGTCCGGCGCGCAGCCAACCCGGCGCGACCGGCCAGACCCGCGCGACGAGCAGGCCCAGGGCGAACGAGCCGACGACGTTGATGAGGAGCGTCGACCAGGGGAAGGTGTCGTCCTGGTGGGGGATGAGCGCGTCGAGCCCGATGCGCAGCCCCGTGCCGACGATGCCGCCCAGCAGGACGGCGAGGACCGGCATCAGTCCGTGCCGGACGGCGCCGACGACGTCGCGGGCTTCTCCGCCGGCGGCGTCGCGTGGGCGCGCACCGCCTCGTCCTGCGTCGCCTTCTTCGCGGCGGCCTTCCGCGCGGCCGTCCCGCGCGCCGGGGCCATCGGGCGGCGCGTGACGGGGCGCACCGGCTCACCGCGGCGGTCCTGGCCGGGCAGCGGGCGCGAGCGCCGGCCGTAGAGCATGTCGGAGGAGTCGAGCAGCCACGGCACGAGGGCCAGCACGACACCGTGGACGAGCATCAGCTTGTGCCGGATCCGGCGGGCCGAGTGGTTGTGGAGGAACGACTCCCACCAGTGCCCGACGATGTACTGCGGCGTGTAGACGGTGACGACCTCGGAGCCGTTCTCCTCGCGCCGGTGCTTGATGTACTTGATGAGCGGCAGGCTGATGTCACGGTACGGCGAGTCGAGGATCCGCAGCGGCACCTGGATGTTGTGCGCCTCCCAGTCGCGCTCGAGCTGCTCGCTCGCCGCGTCGTCGATCGAGACGTGCACCGCCTCGATGGAGTCGTGGCGCGCGGCGATCGCGTAGTCGAGCGCCTTCAGGACCGGCTTCTGCATCCGGCCGACCAGCACGATCGCGTGGTCGCCGGTCGCCCCGAAGGTGGTCGTGGCGTCGGCCTCGACCTCCTTGCTCACGTCGCGGTAGTAGCGGTTCACGCCGAGCATGAGCAGGAACAGGATCGGCATGATCGCGAACACGATCCACGCGCCCGCGGTGAACTTCGTGATCGTGACGACGACGAGGACCGACGCGCTCATGAGCGTGCCGAAGGTGTTGATGACGAGGTAGGCGCGGGTCTGCCCGCGGCGGTCGGTCCCCTCGCGCAGCTGCCGGCGCCAGTGCCGCACCATGCCGGTCTGCCCGAGGGTGAACGAGACGAACACGCCGATGATGTAGAGCTGGATCAGCGCCGTGACGTTCGCCTGGAAGACGACCTCGATGATCCCGGCCGCGAGCCCGAGGGCGATCACGCCGTTCGAGAAGATCAGCCGGTCGCCGCGGGTCGCGAGCGACTTCGGCGCGTAACGGTCGGTCGCGAGCACCGAGCCGAGCAGCGGGAACCCGTTGAACGCCGTGTTCGCCGCGAGCAGGAGCACGAGCGCCGTGAACACCTGCACGAGGAAGAACAGGATCGAGTTGTTGCCGAAGGTGCTCGAGGCGAGCTGCGCGATGAGGCTGCGCTGCGGGGCCGCGTCCGGGCCGCAGGCGAAGCCGATCAGCTCCTTGCAGGGGTTCTCCGCGTAGTGCACCTGGCTGATGAGCCCGGTCGCGATCAGACCGATGAAGAGCGTGATCGCGACCGTGCCCATGATCACGAGAGTGCGCTGCGCGTTCTGGATCTTCGGGCGGCGGAACGCCTGCACGCCGTTCGAGATGGCCTCGACCCCGGTGAGCGCCGAGCAGCCGGTCGAGAACGCGCGCAGCAGCAACAGGATGAAGCCCGCCTGCGCGACGTTCTGCGTCGCGTGCACCGCGTAGTGCGCGCTCTCGGCGACCGGGGCGTCGCCGAAGGCCGTCCGCACGAGCGCCGTGATCACCATGACCGCGATGCTCGCGATGAAGAGGTAGGTCGGGAGCGCGAAGGCCTTGCTCGACTCGCGCACGCCGCGGAGGTTGACGGCCGCGAGGATCACGATGCAGCCGACCGCGAGCTCCACCCGCGCGCCGTTCAACATCGGGAACGCCGAGATGATGTTGTCGACGCCCGAGGCGACCGACACCGAGACGGTCATGATGTAGTCGACGAGCAGCCCCGCCGCGACGATCAGGCCGGCCTTCTCGCCCAGGTTCTTGCTCGCGACCTCGTAGTCGCCGCCGCCCGACGGGTACGCCTTGATCAGGAGGCGGTACGAGAGCACGACGACGATGAGCAGCACGACGACGACCGCCGCGACCCACGGCGTGAAGGCCAGGAACGCGAGCCCGCCGCCGAGCAGGACGAGCATCATCTCCTGCGGTGCGTACGCCACGGAGGACAGCGCGTCGCTCGAGAAGATCGGCAGCGCGAGGTGCTTGGGGAGCAGCTGCCCCTCGAGCTTGTCGGAGGCGAGCGGCTCCCCGATGAGCCACCGCTTGGCGGAGCGCTCGGGTTTGTCCGTCGCGGCCGACTCGTCCGTCGGCCCGTCCTCAGTCACGAGCGGTCAGCGTACTCCGTGTTCTGGGCGTCTGCGGCGCGTTCGGACAGGGTCCCGGATCCGTTCAGGGGGCGTCGCGGAGCGCTGCCGTGATCTGCTTCCGCAGCTCGCGCAGTCCCGTGCGGAGCAGCTCCACCGTCGCGGCGTCGAGCCGGCCGTCCGCGGCGGAGGGGCGCAGCTCCGTCCGCATCTCGGCGCGGAACTCGGTGAGCAGCGACTCCGCCTCGTGCAGCTGGGCGCGGGATCGCATCCGATCGTCGTCGACGCGCGTCACCTTGCGGCTCGCGCCGGCCTCGTTCCGCGCCTCGCGCGCGGCCGCCGCGAGGTCCGCGCGGAGCGAGCGCATCGCGTCGTCGACGGAGGACCGCACCTCGTCGGCGAGGCGGCGCACCGAGTCGGTGAGCTCCGCCTCGATCCCGCCGAGCTCGTCCTCGCGGCCGGCCAGCTCGCTCCGGCCCGCGTCGGTGATCGCGTAGACCGTCTTGCGGCCGTCCGCGGTCTTCGTGACGAGTCCCTCCTCCTCGAGCTTCGCGAGGCGCGGGTAGATGGTGCCCGCGCTCGGCACGTAGGTGCCGCCGAAGCGGTCCGCGAGCGCCTGGATCAGCTCGTAGCCGTGCATCGATCGCTCGGCGAGCAGGCTCAGCAGGTACAGCCGCAGGTGCCCGTGGGCGAAGACCGCCGGACTCATGCGGAGGCCGAGGACCGCGCCGCGCTGCCCACGTGCAGCACGCTCACGTTGCCGCTCACCGTGTTGACGCGGAAGTCGGTCCAGCGCTTGTCGAGGGAGCCGTACTTGGCGGTGTAGCGCCCCCGGATGCTCGTGATCTGCGCGTCGTCGAGCTGCAGCCGTCCGCTCACGGTGTTGATCGTGTACGAGGTGGGCGTCTCGGGCTCGAGGCGTGCGGTCACGTCGCCGCTCACCGTGTTGACCTTCACCTCGTCGGGCGTGCCGGTGAGGTCGAGCATGACCTCGCCGCTCACGCCGTCCGCCGTGAAGCCGAGCACCTCGCCCGCGACCGTGATGGCGCCGCTGACCGTGTGCGCCGCGACCTTGCCGTAGTGGTTGCGGACCGTGAGCTCGCCGCTCACCGCGTTCAGCTGCAGGTCGCCGGTCACGCCGTCGACCGTGACGTCACCGCTGACCGTGCTCAGGGTCGCGTCCTCGCGGAGCCCGCTCACGAGAGCGGTCGCGCTCACGACACCCAGCTTCAGGGCCACCTCGCGCGGGACCGCGATGCTGACGTCGGCGCTCGCGCTCCCGTTGAAGGAGCGGAAGGCCTCGATCCAGTTGTCCCAGCGGATCTGCGGGTGGTCGATCTCGAGCGTGTCGCCCGCCACGCTCACCTTGAGGTCGCGCCCGCGCACCGAATGGACCTCGACGCGGGCGCCCGGCTCATCGTGGGCGATGATGTCGACCTGCCCGCGGATGAGACCCACCTTGAGACGGCGGATCCCCTCGACGTCGATGGTCTTGGGTCCGTCCAGGAGCCACTTGTCCTCGGCCACGGTGGCCTCCTCTCTCGCGATATATCGCGTGTGTCGCGAGTCACGATATATCGCGAGTGTCGGGGTGCGCAACCCCGGCTTCTTGGCCTCCGTTTTCTCGCCTTCTCGCGGGCTCACCCTCCCGCCGCCTCTGCTCCCTCCTCCTCTCGCCTCGCCTTCTCGCCCCGCGCCTTCGCGACCCGCACCGCCTCCTCCCGCCCGGCCCTCCGGCCTCCCGCATCCCCGCGCCCTGGGCCGCCAATGATCAGTTCGCGCGGACATCGGGTCCGATATCGGCGCGAACTGATCATTCGAAGGCGGTGGCGAAGGCGAAGGCGGTGGCGGTGGCGGTGGCGGAAGCGGTGGCGGAAGTGGATGTGGATGTGGAGGCGGCGGGGGCGCAGAGACGCCGGGCGGCGGGTGCGGGGCGGCGGGAGCCGGGCTTGCGGTTGACGTAGCGTCAAGCCGTACCGTCGACGGCATGGAGCGCACGACGTCTGACTGGAGCATCCAGGAGGTGGCCCGCCTGGCCGGCACGACGAGCCGCACCCTCCGCCATTACGGCGAGGTGGGGCTCGTGACGCCGAGCCGGACGGGCGCCGGCGGGATCCGGTACTACGACGCCGACGCGCTCGTGCGGCTGCAGCGGGTGCTGCTGCTGCGCGGGCTCGGACTCGGCATCCCGGCGATCGCCGACGTGCTCGCGGGCGAGACGGACGACGCGCGCGCCCTCGGCGACCACCTCGCGTGGTTGCACGCGGAGCGCGAGCGGATCGGACGCCAGATCGCGAGCGTCGAGCGCACGCTCGAGAAGAAAGTAGGAGGTGAGCGGATCATGGCGGAGACGATGTTCGACGGATTCGACCACACGCAGTACGAGGCCGAGGTCGCCGAGCGCTGGGGCGCCGACGCGTACGCGCAGGGCGACGCCTGGTGGCGCGGTCAATCGGACGACGAGCGTGCGGCCTGGCGGGCGCGCCTGGCGCGGTTGCAGGCCGACTGGCGCGAGGCCGCGCGGAGCGGCGTCGCGCCGGCGTCGGCGGAGGCCCAGGCGCTCGCGCAGCGGCAGTACGACTGGCTGAGCGGGATGCCGGGCACGCCGCAGACGCCCGACGGGCGACCGACGAAGGACTACGTCACGGGGCTCGGCGACCTGTACGTCGCGGACGAGCGGTTCGCGGCGTTCTACGGCGGAGCCGAGGGCGCGACGTTCGTGCGCGACGCGATGCGCGCGTTCTCGGAGGCGAAGCTCTAGACGTCCGGCAGGAAAGGAGGGCGCGACTCGAGGCGCGCTCTCCTCGCCGCGGACTCCTGCCGGGCCTCCGCGATCCCGCGGAGCTCCGCGTGCACGCGCTCGGCGTCGTGGTCGACGCGCCCGCCTCGCGCGAGGATCCCCGCCGGGCTCCACTCCGCGAGCACGAAGCGCCGCTCGCGGACCGCCACGGCCTTTTCGGGCTCGCCGCCCGGCACGCGGAGCAGCGGCATGGCGACGTGGACGAGCGGTCCGACGAGGAGCACGAACGCGATCGTGCCGAGGCCGACCTGCCCGCCGAGGATCGCGCCGACGACGAGCACCGATCCCTCGACGATCGTGCGGGCGACCCAGATGCTCCAGCCGAAGCGCTGCCGCAGGCCCGTCATGAGGCCGTCGCGCGGTCCCGGGCCCATGCGCGCGCCGATGTAGAGGCCGGTCGCGACGGCGAGCAGGAGCAGGCCGCCGCCGAACATGAGGCCCTGCAGCACGGGCGCGTGCTGCTGCGGGAACAGCCACAGACCGAACTGGGCGCTCGGGCCGACCACGAGCACGTTCAGCACGGTGCCGATGCCGGGGCGCTGGCGCAGGGGGATCCAGACCAGCAGCACCAGCGCCCCGACGATGTTGGTGACGAACCCGAACGGGATGCCCGTGCGGTTCGACACGCCCTGGGCGAGCACATCCCAGGGGGAGAGCCCGATGCCGGCGCGGACCTCGAGCGAGATCGCCAGGCCATATAGGAACAGGCCGCCGAGCAGCTGCGCGATCCGCCGCGCACGGATCCCGGGAGCATCGCCCGCGGTGGGGATCGCGATCGGAAGGGGGAGGGCCACGGCACGATATAACCGCGGATTGGACTGGCCCGATAGAGCCAATCCGGCTACAGTGGCCTGATGGGATCCCTCACGGCCCGCGGATTGGCCTCGACGCTGGGCGAGTGGCGCATCGATGCCGCGCCGGCGTATCAGGCGCTCGCCGACCGGGTGCGGCTCCTCGTGCTCGACGGCCGGCTCGCGCTCGGCACGCGGTTGCCGGCGGAGCGGGAGCTGGCATCCCAGCTCGGCCTCAGCCGCACCACCGTGACGGCCGCGTACGCGCAGCTGCGGGAGACCGGGTATCTCGACAGCGTGCGCGGATCGGGGAGCGCCGTCCGGCTCCCGACCCGGGGCGACGCCGAGGCGCCGCCGCTCGAGACCGACATGATCGACCTCAGCAAGGCGTCCCTCCCGCCGGTGCCGCAGGTCGCGGACGCCGCGGTGCGGGCGGCCGCGCTGCTGCCGTCGTTCCTCGGCGACTCGGGCTTCGACGTGGTGGGGAAGCTGGTGCTGCGCCGCGCGCTGGCCGACCGCTTCACGGCCCGCGGACTCCCGACCGACCCCGACGAGATCCTCGTGACGAACGGTGCCCAGTCCGCGATCGCGCTCATCGCCCGCACGCTCCTGACGCGCGGCGACCGGGTGCTCGTCGAGTCGCCCACCTACCCGCACGCCATGGAGGCGCTGCGACAGGCGGGCGCCCGGATGGTGCCGGTGGCGGTCACGACCGACGACGGATGGGACGAGGCGGGCCTCGAGCAGGCGCTGCAGCGCACGAGTCCCTCCCTCGCCTATCTGCAGCCCGACCAGCACAACCCGACCGGCCGCTCGATGACGCCCGCGCTCCGCGAGCGGATCGTCGCGCAGGCGGCGCGGCAGGGCACGGTGCTCATCGCCGACGAGACGATGGGCGAGCTCGGCTTCGGCCTCGCGCGGGGCGAGCCGCTCGTCCCCTTCGGCGTCCACGGCGACGTCGTGACCGTGGGCTCCGTCGGCAAGACCCTATGGGGCGGGCTGCGGATCGGGTGGATCCGCGCGAACCGCGACCTCATCCAGCGCTTCGCCCGCGCGCGGTTCGGCAGCGATCTCGGCACCCCGATCCTCGAGCAGCTCGTCGTCCGCGAGCTCCTGCCGGACTACGACGCGATCCTCGTCGAGCGCCGCGAGCTGCTGCGCGCCGGGCGGGATCACCTGCGCTCGCTGCTGGCCGAGCGGATCCCGGACTGGCACGCGCCGAACCCGGCCGGCGGCCTGACGCTCTGGGTCGAGCTGGGGGCGCCCCTGAGCTCGCAGCTGGCGCTCGCCGCCCGTGGGGAGGGCGTCGTCATCGCGGCGGGCCCGCGATTCGGCATGGACGGCGTGTTCGAGCGGTTCCTGCGGATCCCGTTCAGCCTCCCGACGCCGGTGCTCGACGAGGCGGTCGAGGGGCTCGCGAACGCGTGGGCACGGGTGTCGCGGCATCCGATCGAGATCGGCGTGGAGGACCTCGCGGCGGTGGTCTAGCCCGACGACGACCGCCCTGGCACCCGCTCGGGGTCTCTCGCGAGACGATTCTGCGCCCATACTGGAACGATGCAGGAGGGGAGCGGGGCGGAGTCTCTGCCGTTGCTCGCGATCGTCTACGGCTCGCTCTCGCTCGAGCAGCCCCTGCGCGACCTGGCCGCGGCGGCGGAGGGCGTGGCGCGGATCCTGTGGGTCCTCCCGTTCCCGCACAAGAGCTCGCGCACGGCGGCCAGGGTCGCGCGGGCGCACGGCGACATCACGGGCGACATCCTCGACGCGTCGGCGATGTCGCCGACGCAGGCCGCCGAGGCCTTGGCGGCGCACCATCCCGACGGCATCACGTGCTTCATCGACGAGACGATCATGTGGACCGCGGAGGTCGCCGACCTCCTGGGGCTGCCCTTCCACAGTCCGATCGCGGCGGCGCGGCTGACGGACAAGCTCCAGCAGCGCATCGCGCTCTCCGAGCACGGGCTCCCGACGCCGGACTTCTGGGACGCCGACGATCTCATGGCGGAGGCGGGACACGCCGAGCCGCGGGCAGCCGACTTCCCCCTCGTCCTGAAGCCGCGTCGAGGTACGTCGAGCCAGGACACGGAGACGCTGCGTTCCATGGACGAGCTGCGACGAGCCGTCGCAGCACACGAGCCGGGTCGCATGCTGGTCGAGGGGTACATCCCCGACCCGACCACGCCGACCGCGGACGGCAGCGCCCCCTATGTCTCGGTCGAGGTCCTGGTGAGCGCGGGCGACATCAGCGCACTGGGCGTCACGGGGCGCATGCCGCTCGCCCCGCCCTTTCGCGAGACCGGGCAGTACTTCCCCGCGGACACGACGGACCGGGCGCGCGCGTCGTTGGCCGAAGCCGCGGTGGCCGCGGTCCGGGCCATCGGGGTGACGAACGGAGTCCTCCACGTGGAGGTGAAGCGCACCGACCGCGGGCCGGTGGTCATCGAGGTCAACGGGCGTCCCGGGGGCGGGAGCACCTGCGACTTCATGCGCCGTGCGCACGACATCGACCTGGTGCAGCTCACCATGCGCGTCGCGCTGGGTGAGCACGTCGCGTACCCGAGCCTGCCCCGACCTCGTGAGGTCTTCTTCCGGCTCGACGTCCAGCCGGATGCCCGCCTCCGGCGGATCACCGCGATCGAGGGGATCGACGCCGCGCGCCGGATCCCGGGCGTCGAACAGGTGACGGTCGGCATGAACGTCGGCGACGCGTTCTCCTGGCGCAACGGGACCTTCACCCGCGTCGCGGTCGTCACGGGCGTCGCGCCCGACCACGCCGCGGCGCGATCCACGCGCGCCGCGGTGCTGTCGACGATCAGGATCCACGGAACGAAGTAGCCATGGCAGATCCGGCGCTCCCGCGCCTGGCGTTCGTCTACAGCGGTCTGGAGACCGAGGACCCGCCACTCCTCCTCGCCGAGGCGGCGCGCGACGTGGCATCGCTCGTCTGGACCCTGCCGGACGCCGGAGGCGTGGGCGCCCCGGCGATGCGGATGCTCCGCCGGCTCGGGGAGGTGCTCGACCTCTCGGGATGTACCGATGACGAGGCCGCCGAGCTGATCCGTCGCAGCGGAGCCACCGGCCTGGTCTGCTTCAACGACGACAACCTGGTGCGCGCCGCGGAGTGGGCCCGACGTCTCGACATGCGATTCTTCCGTCCGGAGGTCGCGACCCGCCTCACCGACAAGCTCGCGCAGCGACGGGCGCTGCGTGAGGCAGGGATGCGCACCCCGGCCTTCTGGGACGCGGACGCGCTCGCCGATCCGTCCGCGATCGCGGAGGTGGAGGAGATCGCCGGCTTCCCGGTCGTCGTGAAGCCGCGACAGGGCCACGGGAGCCGCGATGTCGAGGCCGTCGGATCGGTCGACCGGCTCGCCGCCGCGATCGCGCGCGGTACGCAGGGGAGCATGCTCGTCGAGGCCTACATCCCCGATCCGAGCGTGCCGCCGGGCGCTTCCGGCAGCGCGCCGTACGTATCGGTCGAACTGGTGGCGAGCAGCGGCGTCGTCAGTGTGCTGGGGGTGACCGGCCGTGCGCCGCTCGCACCGCCCTTCCGCGAGACCGGCGCCCTCTTCCCCGCCGGCCTCCCGCCGGAGCAGCACGACGAGGTCGTCGCGACCGCCGTCGTGGCGGCGCGGGCCCTCGGGGTCGAGACGGGACCTCTGCACGTCGAGCTCAAGTTCACGGACGCAGGACCGGTCGTGATCGAGGTGAACGGTGTCATGGGCGGGGGCGCGATCCGCGATCTCATGCAGCGCGGTCTCGGCCTGGACGTGGTGCAGCTGACGATGCGCCTGGCGGTCGGCGAGCACATCGTCTTCGCGGAACCGCCCCGACCGAGCGACGTGGGGTTCCTGTTCGAGATGCAACCCGACATGGACGCCCGGCGGATCGTCGCCGTGGAGGGCCTGGAGTCGATGGCCGAGGTGGCCGGGGTCGAACGCGTCCTGCCCGGCCTCCGGGCGGGCGACGAGGTCTCCTGGCGCACGGGCACGCACGCGTTCGTCGCCGCCGTCCTCGGGGCGGCGCCCGACCACGCCGGTGCCGAACGGGTCCGCCAGGAGTTCTACCGGAGGGTCGTCGTCACGACCGACGACGGAGGGCACGACGGCTTCCGAGCCCCGTGAAATGGGGTTGGCCGCCGGAACGGGAGGCCGATAGTGTCGCCGGGTCCGACGTAGAGATCCGAGGTCCGAGATGACGGCCGACGCTGAGACGGGCCCGTTGCCGTCGCTCGCGTACGTCTATCACCCGCAGTCCTTCGCTCCGCTCTCGATCGTCGAGGCAGCGGACGGCGTCTGCCGGATGATCTGGATCGTCGACTCGAGCGATCCCGATGCCGCATCGATGCAGCGCCTCCTCCGCCGGCTGGGGCCCGTCGTCGACTCCGCGGGCCTCACCATCGACGAGGTCGCCGCGCGGGTGGCGGAGCTGGCGCCCGACGGGGTGCTCTCGATGCACGACGGCGACCTGGTGTGGGCGGCCCGCCTCGCGACGGCTCTCGGACGCACGTTCCACACGGTCGACACCGCGGTGCGGCTCACCGACAAGTTCGAGCAGCGCACCGCGCTCGCCGCCGCCGGCCTGGCCGTGCCGGCGTTCGCCGTGATCCCCGAGGATGCCGGGCCGGCCGAGGTCGCCGAACTCGCGGCGGCATTCCCCTTCCCCGCGGTCCTCAAGCCGCGACGGGGGCAGGCGAGCCGCGACACGCTGCCCATCGGCTCGGCCGGCGAGCTGGAGACCACGGTGGCGACCCTCCGCTCCCGCCCCGCGCCGGCGGAGGAGTACATCCTCGAGCAGTTCGTGCCCGACCCCGCGGAACAGCTCGGCGGGGAGGGGTTCGCGCCCTTCGTCTCGGTCGAGACCGTCGTCGAGCAGGGTCGTGTCGCGCACGCCGCGATCAGCTCGCGCACGCCGTTCCGGTGGCCGTTCCGCGAGACCGGGTACTGCACCCCGACGGCCATCGCGCCGGAGCTGCAGACCGAGATCCTCCGCGTGGCCGGCGAGGCGTCCGCGGCCCTCGGGGTCACGCAGGCCTGTCTGCACACCGAGATCAAGCTCACCGACGGCGGCCCCGTGGTGATCGAGGTGAACGGACGTCCTGGCGGCGGGATGTCCGAGATGCTCGAGCGCGCGTCCGGCTTCAGCCTGCTGCGCACCGCGCTCCGCCTCGCTGTCGGGGACCGCGTCGGGCTCGCGGGCCCGGTGCCGTGCGATCGGGTGGGCTACCTCCTCTACGTCTTCCCCGAGTCCGATGCGACGGTCATCGAGGCGGTGGAGGGGCTCCCCGAGCTGCGCGCGGTGGACGGCGTCGACGAGATCGTCCTGGTCCGCGGCCCCGGGCAGCGGATCGACTGGCGCGAGGGCTCCGAAGCCCATGTCTTCCATCTGATGGGGACCACGCGCGACCATGACGAGCTCCGTCGGCTTATCGTGGCGACGACGACACTCGTCCGGATCACCGGACGCGACGAGCCGGCCCCCGTGCTCGAGAAGGGATAGTGCCGATGGATCTCAGCGTTTTCGACGAGTGGGAGTCGGAGGTGCGCGGCTACATCCGCTCCTTCCCCGTCGCCTTCGACACGGCGCACGGCTCGTATCTGGTGGGCGAGGACGGAGCCGAGTACCTCGACTTCTTCGCCGGTGCCGGCACCCTCAACTACGGGCACAACAACCCGGCCTTCAAGTCCGCGATCCTCGACTACCTGGCGCGCGACGGCATCGTGCACGGCCTCGACCTGGCCACGAGGGCGAAGCGCGAATTCATCGAGACCTTCCGCGACCTCGTGCTCGCCCCGCGCGACCTGCGGTACAAGCTGCAGTTCACCGGCCCGACCGGCGCCAACGCGGCGGAGGCGGCCATCAAGCTCGCCCGGCAGGTCACCGGCCGCACCAACGTCATCGCCTTCACGCACGGCTATCACGGGCTGAGCCTCGGGCCGCTCGCCGCGACCGCCGCGCGCAAGTACCGCCTCGCCGGCGGCACGCCGCTCGCGGGCGCGACCTTCGTCCCCTTCGAGGGCTACTACGGACCGGACATCGACACGATCGCCATGCTCGCGAAGCAGCTCGACGACCCGTCGAGCGGGATCGACCTGCCGGCGGCGATCCTCGTCGAGTGCGTCCAGGGCGAGGGCGGCGTCAACGTCGCGAGCCCGGAGTGGCTGCGACGGCTCTCGGCGCTGGCGACGCAGCACGGCATCCCGCTCATCGTCGACGACATCCAGGCGGGCTGCGGCCGCACCGGCGACTTCTTCAGTTTCGAGGAGTCGGGGATCCGTCCGGACCTGGTCCTGCTCTCGAAGTCGCTCTCCGGCTACGGCCTCCCCATGTCGCTCGTGCTCATCAAGCCCGAGCTCGACATCTGGACCCCGGGCGGCCACACCGGCACCTTCCGCGGCAACAATCTCGCCTTCGTGGGGGCGACGGCCGCGCTGCGCACCTACTGGGCCGACGGCGCGTTCGCGGCCGAGGTCCGGCGCAAGGGCGCCCTGCTGCACGAGCGGCTCGCCGCGATCGTCGCGCGCCACCCGGAGCTCGAGATCCGGGGACGCGGGATGTTCCAGGGCCTCGTCTCGGCGACGGACCCGGAGTTCGGCGCGAAGGTGTCGCACGCCGCGTTCGCCGAGAACCTCGTGATCGAGACCGCGGGGTCGTACGACGAGGTCGTCAAGTTCCTGCCCGCGCTGACGATCGACGACGCGGATCTGCTCCGCGGAGCCGACATCGTCGAGCAGGCCGTCGAGGCGATCTTCGCCCCGACCATCGCCATCTGAGAAGGAGATCCCCCGTGCCCGCCATCACCGACACGATCCGCGATGTGCTCAACAGCAGTGCCCGCCTCGCGGTCGACAGCACGACCCTCGGCGACGACGACAACCTCTATCAGCAGGGCCTCACGTCCCACGCCGTGGTCAACGTGCTGATGGGGCTGGAGGACGCGTTCGATGTCGAGCTGCCCGATGCGCTGCTCCGCCGGGAGACCTTCGAGTCCGTCAGCTCCCTGCAGGCCGCCCTGGCGACGTGCGGGGTGACCGACGAGACCCACGGTGACGCGTCCTGACGGGGCTCTCCCCCGACTCGTCGTCGTCTACGGGGGAGCAGCGACGGATCACTCGCCGCTGCGCCTCTCGGAGGCCGCCTCCGGCGTGTGCTCCCTCGTGTGGGTCGTCGCGCCCCACGACGGCCCCGAGGATCGCGCCACCTCGCGGTTCATCGCCCGACTGGGTGACACCGTCGACGTCGACGGCATGTCGACCGTCGACGCCGCCGCCGCGATCCGCCGCCTGGGCCCCGGCGGGATCGTCTGCTACACCGACAAGCACCTCGGATGGACGGCGGTGCTCGCCGAGCTCCTCGGCCTGCCCTTCTTCAGCCCCGCGACAGCGGACCGGCTGACCGACAAGCTCGCGCAGCGCACGGCGCTTCGCGACCACGGGCTGCCGACCCCCCGGTTCTGGGACGTCGACGGCCTCGGCGCGGAGGACGCGGTGCGATCCGTCATCGACGGCGGGTTCCCGCTCGTCCTGAAGCCCCGCCGCGGCACGAGCAGCCAGGACACGGAGCGGATCGACTCCGCGGCGCGGTTGAGCGCCGTGATCGCCGCGTGCGCCCCGGGCCGCATGCTCCTCGAGGGATACATCCCCGACCCGCGGACGCCGCCCACGGGGGAGGGGAGCGCACCGTACGTCTCGGTCGAGATCCTCGTGAGCCGGGGGGTGGTCAGCACGCTGGGCATCACGGGGCGGACTCCGCTCGCCCCGCCGTTCCGGGAAACCGGCTTCCTCTTCCCCGCGGACGTCCCACCGGCGCTCGCCGCAGAGCTCACCGACGCCGCCGTACGGGCTGCGACGGCCCTCGGCGTCGAGACCGGCGTGCTCCACGTGGAGCTCAAGTGCACGGACGACGGCCCCGTCGTCATCGAGGTCAACGGCAGACCGGGCGGTGCGGGTGTCCATTACCTGTTGCGCCGGTCGCTCGACATCGACACGGTGCAGCTCGCCATGCGCGTCGCCCTGGGCGAATCGGTCCGCCTCGACGACCTGGCCGCGCCCGAGGGCGTGGTCTTCCGGCTCGACGTCCAGCCGGACGCCGACCTGCGCTCCATCACGGCGGTGGACGGACTCGACGAGGCTCTCGAGATCGTCGGCGTCGAGCAGGTCATCCCGGGCGTCGGCCCCGGCGACGACGTCTCCTGGCGCCGCGGCACCCTCGGCTACGCGGCCGCGGTGCTGGGCACCGCTCCCGACCACGCGGCGGCCGCGCGCATCCGCGACGAGGTGCTCGCCCGCATCGTGATCACGGGCGAGTACGAGGGCGACCGATGAACGACGCGGCTCCCGCGCCGGAGCTGCCGCTCCTCGCGATCGTCTACGAGGGGCTCGACAAGGAGGATCCGCCGCTGCTCTTCGCCGAGGCGGCGGAGGGCGTGTGCCGGATCCTCTGGGTGCTCCCGCGCGGCGACGAGGCGGGGAGGGCCACCCACCGGTTCCTGCGCGGGCTCGGCTCGATCGCCGACGTGTCCGGCATGGCCGCCCCCGCGGCGGCCGACGCCATCGGCGCGCACGGTGCGCGTGGCATCGTCTGCTTCAACGACGGCAACCTGGTCTGGACCGCTGAGATCGCCGAGCGCCTCGGCCTGCGATTCTTCGACGTCGCGACGGCCCGACGGCTGACCGACAAGCTCCGGCAGCGCGCGGCGCTCCGCGAGGGCGGGATGCCGACCCCGCTCTTCTGGGACGCCGACGAGGTCGCCGCCGCACCCGCCGAGCTGGTCGGCACCGGCGCCTTCCCCCTCGTCCTCAAGCCGCGATCCGGACGCGGCGCGATGGACACCGCCGTGATCCGCTCCGCCGGCGAGCTGGAGGCTGCCCTCCCGGGCATCGCACCGGGCCGCATGCTCCTCGAGGGCTTCATCCCCGATCCCACGACGCCGATGACGGGAACGGGCGCGGCGCCGTTCGTCTCCGTCGAACTGGTCATGAGCTCCGGCGTCGTGAGCGTGCTCGGCGTGACGGGCAAGCCGCCGCTCGCGCCGCCGTTCCGCGAGACCGGGCACGTGTTCCCGGCGGACGTGCCCCTCGACCTCGAGGAGCGGCTCGTCGCCTCCGCCGTGGAGGCGGCCCGGGTGCTGGGCGTCGAGACGGGCGTCCTCCACGTCGAGGTGAAGTGCACGGACGACGGTCCGGTCGTGATCGAGGTGAACGGGTGCATGGCGGGCGGCGCCATCCGGGGGCTCATCCTGCGCGCGCTCGGGATCGATGAGATCACCGTGACGATGCGCCTCGCCCTCGGCGACGATCTCGTGTTCGACGACGTCCCGCGTCCGGCGGACGTCGGATTCCGCTTCGACGTCCAGCCCGACATGCGCCTGCGTCGCATCACGGCGGTGGAGGGGTTGGACGGCGTCACCGACATCCCCGGGGTCGAGCGTGTCTTCCGAGGCGCGGGCGTGGGCGACGACGTCTCCTGGCGGCTCGGCCGGCAGGTGTTCGTCGCATCGATCCTCGGGGCGGCTCCTGACCACGCCGCAGCGCAGCGGATCCGCGACGAGTTCATCGGTCGTGTCCGGGTGTCCGGCACGACCTGACGGCTCGCGACAGCCTGCCTGAGCAGACCATAAGCACCTCCTAAGGGGGCGGTGGCCGGGCGCCCGATGGCACCTAGACTCATCCACAGTCCCGTGCGGTCGCACCGTGTCACGGCGCCAGAACGAGAAGACCGGGAGCGCATGTCCGACGAGCCGACGCCTTCACCGGCAGCCGGGGACGGCTCGGAAGGCGGACTCGCGCGCAAGGCCGCCGCGGGCGCGGCCTGGTCGATCGGGCAGAACCTCCTGACCCGCGTCACGGCCTTCGTGACCGTGCTGATCCTCGCGCGTCTGCTGTCGCCTGCCGACTTCGGCGTCGTCACCATTGCCGCGACGCTCATCCCGATCCTGCAGGTCCTCGCCGACCTCGGCATCACGATGTACGTGCAGCAGCATCCGGCGCCGACGAAGCTCATCTACGACACCTACTTCTGGACGTCCGCGTCCATCGCCCTGGTCGGCGGGTGCGTGCTCTTCTTCTGCGCCCCGTTCATCGCCGATCTGTTCGGCGAGCCGAGCGCCGGCTCCGTCATGCAGGCGATCTCGCCCACCGCCCTGCTCGTGAGCCTCGGTGCCGTGCCGCAGACGATGCAGCGCAAGGAGCTCCGCTTCCGGGCCATCGCAGTGCAGGGCGTGATCGCGGCGCTCGTGAGCCAGGCGGTGGCGGTCGCGACGGCCCTCGCGGGTCTCGGCGTCTGGGCGCTCGTGCTGCAGACGCTGACGCTCCAGTTCCTGGCCACGTTGTTGGCGTGGATCTCCACGCGGTACCGGCCCTCGTTCCAGTTCTCGTGGTCCGAGCTGAGGCACATGGTGCGCTTCGGCGGGAACTACGTGGTCAGCACGGGCTTCCAGACGGCGGCGCAGCTCCTCATCAACTTCGTCGTCACGAGCACGCTCGGCGTCTCGGCGCTCGGCTACCTCAACATCGTCCAGCGACTCGTCAACGTGGTGACGGGCGTCGTGCTCACGGCTGTCGTGCAGGTGTCGACGGTGGCGTTCGCCATGATCCGGGAGTCGGTGGAGCGGCTGCGCTCGGGGTACCTCCGGTCGTTCTCGACGCTCTACACGCTGCTGGTGCCGATCATGGTCTTCATCGCGGCCTCGGCGGAGCACCTGGTGCCGTTCATGTACGGCGACCAATGGGGTCGCAGCATCGGCCCCGGCATGATCCTCGCGATCACCGGGATCTTCTTCGTCGACGCGCTGGAGCACTCGCTGTACGCCGGCATCGGCAAGCCCGCCCTGTGGACCGTATACGCCTTCTACTCGTCCGTCGTGCTGGTCATCGCCGCCTGGATCGGGTCGTTCGGGGGGCTGCTGGGCGTCGCGTGGGCGGGGTTGATCGGCGAGCTCGTGGTGACGATGATCCGCTGGTTCGTCTCGGGCCGGCAGATACGTGCCCCGTGGTGGGCGATGATCGCGGCGTTCGGCCGCATCGGCATCCCCGGGGCCGCCGCCGCCGCGGCCGGCTACCTCGTGGCCTGGCTCACCCGCGGGATCCCGGACCTGCTCGGCGTCGTCTTGGTGGGTCTCGCGGTCCTTGTCGTCTTCCTGCCGATCTTCCGGCTCACGGCGCACGCGACGTGGGACGAGCTCGCCGGCCTCATCCGCCACGGTCTCGAGCGGATCCGCCGCCGACGTGCCGCCACGGCACCCTGAGATGGCTCAGGCGGTGCCGGAGCCGGCGGAGACGGCCGGAGCCTGCCGATCGAACTCGTGGCCGAGGAGCTCGAGGTAGGACGCGAACCCGGCCTCGGACATCAGCGAATGATCGGTCCTCGCGTCGTACCGCACGGTGATCCGTCGGCCTCGGCGCACGAGCCGCCGGGTGGAGTCGGCGCCGCGCGCTGACTCCCAGATCCGCTGATCGCCCGTCGGCCCCAGCAGCACGCTGATGGCCGTCCGCTCCGGCACGGAGCTCAGAAGCGTCTCGACGATCTCGTCGCGACCCAGGGGCGTGAAGATGCGCAGGCGCACCGCGTAGGGCGCGCCGAATCGGAGAGCGGCCTTGAGCCGGCGGGAGAGGGCGGGCGCCTCGGTCGACGCCACCTGGAGCCGGGCGTCCGCGTCGACCACGGCCGCCGCCCGGAGGCCGTGGAAGATGCGCGCCTGCCGGTCCCAGTAGCGCAGCGAGGTGCTCCATGCCTGGTTGTTCACGAGGACCAGGCGATCCAGCCGCGTGCTCGCCGCGGCGCGCGCGACCAGCCATGCGCCGGAGCACAGCCCGATCCCGGTGACCGGTCTGCCCGTACGGTCGGCGACCCAGTCCGCGAACGCGGCGACGTCCTCGACGGCCTCGTCGGTGAAGGTCGGGACCTCGGCGAGGTCGCGCGGGTCGGCGGCGTCGCCGATGCCGCGGCGGTCGGCGCGCAACGTGAGGACGCCGTCGCCGCCCAGGCGCATCGACGTCGCGCGGCAGGCGCGGTCCATGCCCTTGGGCTCGTTGGCGAACGGGATGAAGATCGCGGCCCGCTCGGCGAGCAGACCGTCGGCGGGCTCGGTGACGATCCCGGGAAGACGGTGCGGTCCGACCGTGACCAGCGTCTGGCGCAGACGGCGTCCGCTGAGCGGATCGACCGTCATCGCCTCCCGCGCGGGGGACCATTCCGGCAGCGTCGTGGCGGCCGGCGCCGGGCGGAGCAGGTCGAGCGCGCGCTCGAGGGTCGGGAGCGGGACGCGGGCATCCTGGGGCGAGCCGCCGAAGAGCTCCGCGGACGCCTCCGGGTCGTCCTCGAGGACGACGACGGATCCGTCCTCGCGGGGCGCCTGACGCGGGTCGGGGAGACCGCGCAGCGACGCGGCGTCGGCCTCGTCGAGCGCGTAGCCGCAGAGCTCGACTCCCTCGGCGGCCAGCGGGAATCCGGCGGGAAGGTACATCTTGAGCAGGCTCGACTGCATGCGGAGGAAGCCGCGCCCGGTCAACGGCTCCCAGAGCACCCGGGTGCGCAGCGGCGTGGCGGCGGACCCCACCAGTGCGGCCCCGAAACGGACGCCGATGGCATCGATGGCATCGACTCCCGATGCGGACTGCGCGAGTCGCACCGCCGCGGTCAGATCGTCGAGCCAGGTCGACGCGAGGTCGGCGCCGGGCGGCACCGGCTCCGAGTCGCCGGTGCCGGACCAGCTGAACCGCACGGCCACGAAGCCGCGCCGGGCGGCCTCCACCGCCAGCACCCGCAGGGCGCGATAGGTCACCTGCGCCTCGTGCGCGAACGGTCCCGCGATGACCACGGCACCGACGACACGTCCGTCGTCCGGCCGGTGGACCCAGCCCTCGAGGGTGCGGTTCCCGCTCGGGAACCAGGTCGGCTCGCCGAGCGAGGTCATGTCAGTCCCAGGCGCGTCCGAACGCTCCTCGGCCACGCGCCGAGGTCGAACCCGTGGCGACGCGCGAGCGCGAAGACGATGCGCTCCATCCCGAAGCCGACGCAGGCGCTCTGCGCGACGGAGCCGTCCTCGGCCGAGATCGAGAAGTCGCCGCCGAAGTGCTCGCCGTGGAAGTTCGCGGAGGCGATGGCCGTCTGGGTGCCCTCGTAGATCTCGGTCACGACCTCGTACTTGGCCTCGTCCTCGATCTGGTTGGCCGCCAGCAGCGCGCCGCCGCGCCCGAAGAACGGATCGTTGGCCGGCACGACCTCGACCGGCAGCTCGAGCTCGGCGAACAGCTGCTGGTCGATCTCGATCCAGCGTTGGCGGTGCTCCCGCGCCTGCGCCTCGGTGCCGAGGCGGACGTACTCGCGCATCCGGAAGCTGACGAGGCGCATGGGGTCCTCGGACGGCTCGTGCCGGAAGCACTCGCCCGTCAGCTCGTACAGCCGGTCGGGCCGGGCGGTGGAGCCCGTGAGCGAGGCGAAGAGCGGATGGCACGCCGCCGAGACGAGTGCGAGGCCGGTCGCGCCGAGCATGCCCCGCCAGTCGCCGCCGCGGTCGTACTCGGCGATGAGGTCGCGGAACTCGCGCTGGCCGCCGAGGAACGAGTCGATCGTGCCCATGAGCTGCGGGAACGATGCGACGTAGCCCGTCTCCTCCAGCACGGTGGAGGCGAACACCGGCGGGAACCGCACCGTCGCGATCTCGGCGCCGAAGAGCTCGTGCGCGGTCCGGGAGATCAGGCTCGCGACGCCGTCGTAGACGGCGACCGCGGCCGACCCGAGGCCGGGGAGCACGCCGGCCTGCGAGGGCAGCAGCCATTCGTGCTCGGCGAGGTCCCGGGCAAACGCTCGCCGCTCCTCGGTCAGGCGATCGACGGCCTCGGGCGTGGTCATGCGGGATCCCTTCGCGTGACGTCGTCGCGCGTGCGGACGAGATATCCCATGCGGGGATCCGTCGAACGACCGGACGGCGAACATGCGGGTTGTCAAGCATTTCTATCGTCCGGGAGCCCGAACCGAAACCCCGAAAGTGGGGGGCTCGCGATGACGCCGCCGCTCAGCGCACGGCGGCGATCGCCGTGGCGACGGCGAAGGCGAAGGGATCCGCGTGGCTGATGGAGACGGCGACCTCGGCGATGCCCGCTCCGGCGGCGAGCGCGGCGGCCGCGCCGTGCAGGCGGACCCGCGGCGCGCCCGTCTCGTCCGCGACGATCTCGATCTCCGACCACGGGAGCCCGATCTCCGGACGGCCGCGGAGCGCCTTGTACACGGCCTCCTTCGCGGCGAAGCGGCCGGCAACGTAGCGCGCGATCAGGTCGTCGCGCTCGAGGCGCTCGGCCTCTGCGCGCTCGTCGTCGCCGAGCACGCGGCGCAGGTACCGCCCGCGGTGATCCGCGAGCCCCGCCCGCACATCCGCGACGGACTGCACGTCGCAGCCCACGCGCACCTCGAATCCCTCCGGCATCGGCCCGCCTCCTCGGGGGCAGGGTACCGGCGCCTAGGCCGCGGCGCGTCGGAACCGCGCGGGGGTCACCCCGAGCGTCCGCGCGAAATGCCGCGTCAGGTGGGCCTGGTCGTAGAAGCCGACCGCCGCGGCGACCTCGGCGGGCGGCATCCCGCCGAGGAGCAGGTGGCGAGCCATGTCGACGCGGCGCCCGGTGAGGTAGCGGTGCGGCGGGATCCCGTACGCCGCCGTGAAGGCGCGCACGAGCCGCGTGGCGCTCGCATCGAGCTCCGCGGCGGCGTCGGCGAGGGTCGGCGCGCCCGTGATCCGGTCGTCCAGGAGGGCGCGCAGCCGCGCCGCGAGCGGGTCGTCCCGGCGGTGCCGCACCCGCCGTCCCGCGAGATCGCGCAGCACGACCGAGCGGATCGCGAGCAGCTCGCTCTCGGCGCGCAGTCCGTCGCCGCCGGCCTCGAACGCGCGGTGCATGCGGCCGGCCGCGCCCGCGATCGCCGGATGCGCGACGAGCGGCGCGTCGACGACGCGGTCGACGAGGTCGTCGCCCAGCCATCCCGCGTCGAGGTAGGCGACGCGCTTGCGGAACCCCGTGGTCCCGGTCGCCGCGCGGCCGTCGTGCGGCACGCCCGGCGGCAGGATCGTGAGCGTCGCCGCGGGCGCGCGCAGCTCGCGCCCGTCGAGCCGGTAGGCGACCTCGCCCGCGTCGATCAGGAGGAGCGTCCACTCCGCGTGCGTGTGCAGGGGATAGGCGTGCGCGTGGAACTCGGCGTGCAGCACCTCCTGCACGCCCGGCACGTCCGGGCGCCAGGCGCGCACGCGGTCCCGCTCCGGCATGGACGAAACGTACAAGACCCGGCGGGGCCCGCGCCGGGACGATGGCGCCATGGACCCCGTGCGCTTCGACACCAAGATCGCGATCCTCCTGCGCGACGACCTCGCCGCCTGGCAGGAGCTCAACGTCACCGCGTTCCTCGCGAGCGGCGTCGCCGACGAGCCGGGCATGACGGGCGAGCCGTACCGCGACGCGGACGGCACGACGTATCTCGCGATGTTCCGCCAGCCGGTCCTCGTCTTCAGCGCCGACGCGGCGACCCTCGCGGCCGCGCGCGCGAAGGCCGTCGAGCGGGAGCTGCGCGTCGCCGTCTACATCGAGGAGATCTTCGCGACCGGCCACGACGAGGCCAACCGCGCCGAGGTCGCGCGCTTCGCCGCCGCCGACCTGAACCTGGTCGGCCTGGCGCTGCACGGCCCGAAGAACGCGGTCGACCGGATCACGAAGGCCGCGACCCTGCACCGCTGAAAGATCCACCTCGGGGTGGATGGGCGTCGGCTGCCTTTCATCCGGCGGGAGTACGTTCGGCCCGGTCCGCTGGGAAGAATGGTGTGCGGACCTACCGAGGAGACCTCCCCGTGCACCTGCTGTCCGTCTTCAGCCTCCGCAACCGCGCCCTCATCGCGCTGCTCACGATCGTCGTGGCCGTCTTCGGCGCGATCTCGCTCGGGCAGCTCAAGCAGGAGCTGTTCCCGTCGCTGTCGCTGCCCCAGATCACCGTGATCTCGGCCTACCCGGGCGCGAGTCCGCAGGTCGTCGAGAACGATGTGTCGACGCCGATCGAGGACGCGGTCCAGGGGATCGAGGGGCTGGACTCCACGCACTCGACCTCGAAGTCCGGCCAGTCGGTCGTCACGGTCGAGTTCGTCTACGGCACGAACCTCACCACCGCGGAGCAGAAGGTGCAGCTCGCGGTCGACCGGCTCGGCTCCGCGCTGCCGGACGGCGTGACGCCGCAGGTGGTCGCGTTCTCGATCAGCGACCTGCCCGTCATCCAGCTCGCCGTCACGAGCGACCTCGACCCGGCCACCCTCGCGTCGCGGCTGCAGGACTCCACCGTCGACAAGCTCCAGCAGCTGAACGGCGTGCGCGCCGCGAACGTGCTCGGCGACCGCGGCCAGCGGATCACGATCACGCCCGACGCCGCGAAGCTCGCGGCGGAGGGCCTCACCACCCAGGCGATCCAGAGCGCGCTGCAGCAGAACGGCATCCTGCTCGCCTCGGGATCGATCACCGACGGCGGCACGACGCTCGACGTGCAGGCGGGACAGCGGATCGACTCCACCGATCAGCTCGCCGCCCTGCCGCTCGTCGGCGCGCGCGTCGCACCCGGCACCGCGGCCCCGACGATCGGCGACGTCGCGACGGTGCAGACCGTTGAGAACCCGGTCTCCGGCATCTCGCGCGTGAACGGCAAGGCCGCGCTCACCGTCTCGATCTCGAAGACCCCGGCCGGCAACACGGTCGACGTCTCGCGCGAGGTCAACGGGCAGCTGACGACCCTCGAGAAGG
>Ga0247757_10000863_pt1 | contig 23024 bp, 22 predicted proteins | sample UWRJL126311R4_FD_180929 | JGI IMG/M metagenome (GOLD analysis project Ga0247757, IMG submission 180929) | Plant litter microbial communities from Arlington Agricultural Research Station in Wisconsin, United States - UWRJ-L126-311R-4 | ecosystem: Environmental > Terrestrial > Plant litter >...
TCGGATCAGTCATCTCATCGTTTGATCACGTGTCACAGCGCGTTGGAAGTCTCAAATCGCAGGTGAAAACGGCGTTATTTCCACGCTGTAATCCGCCCTGCCTGCGCTGAACGATGAGTGTTTGCACAGTACCCTTCGCGGCAAGAGCTAGCACTACGCCCTCAACTTCCGAAACATACTGTGCTTTGCACAGTACCCTGTGTTTGCACAGTACCCTTCGCGGCAAGAGCCAGCACTACGCCCTCAACTTCCGAAACATACTGTGTTCTGCACAGCACCCTTCGCGGCAAGAGCTAGCACTACGCCCTCAACTTCCGAAACATACTGTGTTCTGCACAGTACCCTGCGCAAGAGCTAGCACTACCCACTCAACTTCCGATACGTACTGTGCTTACACAGTACCCTTCGCGGCAAGAGCTAGCACTACCCACTCAACTTCCGATACATACTGTGTTTGCACAGTAGCCTGCGCAAGAGCTAGCACTACGCACTCAGCTTCCGACACATACTGTGTTTGCACAGCACCTTGGCGCATCGGCGCCCTAGGCTTTCAGAACATACTGTGTTTGCACAGTACTTATGCGGCGTGAGCCAGCACAACGGCCCCTCAATTCCGAAGATACTGTGCTTGCACAGTGCCTTTTGCGCACCGCGCCCTAGGCCTTCATAAAGACGATGCCTGCACAGCACCTTGTTCGGCGAGAGCTAGCCAACGTCTCCTCAGCTTCCGAAAGATACTGTGTTTGCACAGTACCCTGGGCACGGAGCTAGCTCCAAATTCTGCCGCGGTAAGCACCGTGTCCCCCACGCTTCACGTTACGATGACGATTCGGCTGCCTCCTGCCACTCGCATGCACCAGTGCAGGGGCGAGCTGGATGGGTCATTCGTCGTCGAAAAATAGCGGCTCGCGCTGGCCCAAAAAGCGGTCGATGGCGGCGGTCGCGCCCGGCGGCAGCTCCGTGAAGCGCACGCCGAGTCCGGGCGAAGTGTCCGAGAGTTCGTTGTACAAGCGCACCCAGCGCACCTCGCCCACGATCTGGAACACTTCGTCGCTCTCCGGCATGCGCAGGCTCAGCTCGATGCGCGAACCCACCTTTTGCAGCTGATGCGTGGCGATGAACAGCCCACCTGCGGACAGATTCTCGGCCAGCCCGGCGTAGAAATTGGACTCGCTGAGCACGCTCACCTGCAGGTCGACCGCGAAGCGCTCGTGTTCACGTCGAACGCTGTCGGGGGCGAGGCTTTCGACGCTTGGTTTCGCGGAGCCTTTGCCCTTGGTTGAGGGCTCGGTCGACTGGGTTTCGCGTTGTTTCATCGCACGAGACTGAGCGGCTTGTCCCACTCGTCTCTGAACGGCGCACCGCGCGCAAAGCTTAAGCGCGCTCATGCCCCGAATACCCGACCGCGCGAACGCGATGCGTTACAGCCAGGGATTAACGGCCGAGCGCGGCCGTTCACCGCTCAGCTGGGTCGCCACCCGCAATACGACATGCACCGCGCACAACGCACACAGGAAAAACAGGCCATGGCTGAGCGGCACGCGTGCGGCTGCAAATAGTGGATTTTGCCCGCCAAATGCCCAGAAGTAGGTCGCGATCAGCAGCAGCACGGCGCCCGGCAAGACGTAGCGGACGCCGAGATTCGACACCTCGGACAGGCGCACCTGATTGGTGGCGAAGCGCAACAGCAGCACCGCACTCAACACCAACACCGCTTTGGCTTGGAACAACAGCGCGCCGCACACCTGCAGCCAAACGCCGGCCGCCGGATCGCCCGCCGCGAGCCCGGGCAGCCGGGGTCCACCCAAGAACACCAGCGAGATCACGCCACTGGTCAAGATCAGGTGGCTCCACTCGGGCAGCGTAGTACTGCGTCGGCGCGCAGGCGCCGTCGCGGCGTCACTGACGGCAGCCGCGAGTGCACTCGGGGCGCGTGACACCACGGGCACGAGCCCAAGCAAGAGTAAGACGAAGATCCCCAGCGCAACAGGACTGGCGAATGCGAACCATTGCCAGGGCCAGCCGCCCTGGGCGGCCAGAATGTCGTCCGTGCGCAAGCTGCCCGAGAGCAACACCGCACATGCCATCGCCGCCACCACCGGCGCTTGAAAGACCAACGTGAGCAGCACATGGCGTAAGCCGCGCAGAAGGGAGAAGCGCCGCCCCGGTTGTCGCCCGCCAAGCACCAGGGCGGTCGCGCTGAGCGCCGTGAGTGAACCCAGAAACAACACGGGCAAGTCCAGCTCGCGTGCCCAGATCGTGCGGTTCATGGCCAAGAGCGTGAGCCACGCGCTATCCATGATGAACACGAAGTAGGGCAGCGGCGAGCTCGGCAGCTCGCTCAAGGCGACGCGCACGAAGCCCAAGGTTTCGAGGTCACCGCGCGCGCGCGCCCACGCCGAAGGCCGCCCGCGGTCGCGGATCTGCGACGCCAAGCGCCCCTCGAACCAAGTGAGCGCACGCCCCAAGGGGGAAGCGAAGAGCAAGAGCAACGCGACCGCAAAGCCGAGCAAAGTGGCCGCGGGGGCGAGCTCAGAGGGCGAGCCCGGTTGAAACCCAGAGACGTCCAAGCCGAACGTCGAGGGCGTCTTCTCGTCACCGCGCCGCACCAAGACGTGCGAGAGGCGCGCGCGAGGGGGTGGAATCAGGTCCGACAAGCTGGCCAAGCGCACGCCGTCCAGTTCGAGCAGGGCGTCGCCCGGCAAGAGACCCGCGCGCGACGCGCGTCCGTCCGGGTCCACCGTATCGATGAGCAACACGTCGCGCTCCTCGGAGTGCACCACGGCCATGCCCGCATAGGCAGCGAAGCGTTGCGCTTCGGCTTCATGCGCGGCCAGCGCGAGCTTCGAGATCGAAGCCGGATTCACGTCCAAAACGACGCCCTCCAGGATGCCCCGCACGGGCGGCGCGCCGGACTCGCGGGCCTGAAAGGCAGCCGCGGTCGCACCGCGGAACGTGGCGTGCACCGCGTCGCCCGCGCCGCAAAATTCGCGGGCCAGCTCGTTGTTCAGGGTGATCGCGATCGAGTGCGGATCACTGGCGGCCGCGGTGGCCACGATCGTCACGTCGCGCAGCGGCGCTTGACCCGCGCGAAACACATCGCCCTGGAAGCTGACCTTGGCCGCGCGCCCCTCGGGGAAACCAGAACCGGTCAACGTCAGCCGGTCGCCCACTTCCAGCGAACGCGGATTGAGATCGGTCACCTCGAGCAGGTTGGGCGAGCTGTCCCGCGCATCGCAGGCCACGCTCAGCCCGCACAGGCCCAGCACGACCAAGCCGAGCGGACGGAGCCCGCGCCGCACACGATCAAGAACAGAGAGACGCACCCATTGCCCCTTAGCGTGAGCGCACGGCGCGGGACCAATAAGCGGATCGGAGCGCCAAAATTTTGGGTCGAGCGAGCGCCCTGTGCTTTGGTGCCCCCCAGCTCGACCAAGCGCGAGTCTGACGAGGACAATATGGCGAATTTCTCGAGTCTTTTGACGCGTATCAAGGCCGTTCAAACCGAAATCTTGCGCGTCGCGCCGTACCGCGACATCAGCTTGGTGCCGAACCCCGGCGCGTCCACGGTCGCCATCGCCGCCGTCGAAGAGCGCATCGGGCATCGGCTCCCCCCCTCGTACAAACAGTTCCTGGCCCTGCACGATGGCTGGCCGCGCTTCTTCGAAGGCGCGACCTTGCTCGGCACGGCCAACCTGGGCAAGCGCATGTACGACGACATGGCCCGCGCCGTGTTCGAAGCCGCAGAAACGCCGGTCCCGCACCTAGCTCCGCCGTCCCGCGCTCAGCGCCCGCCGATCGTGCCCTTCGGCATCGATCTGCAAGGCACCACGCTGTTCGCCTTCAACCCAAGCGTGACCCACGCCGACGGCGAGTGCGAAGTCGTGGCTTGGGTGAACGAAATCGGCGTGCGCCGCGAGTCGTTCACGGACTTCCTCGAGTTCGTGCTCGAGATGTGCGAGTCCGAGCTCGAGGGCTATCAGATCCCGCGCCACTCGCTCCGTCAATCGGCCTAGCCACGTCGAGCAGTCCGAAGAACGCCGCGCCGCCGAAGGCTGCGACGCCGCTCGCGCCACTTGTGACCATCAAAACAAGAAGCGCGTCAGCGGTCGGCCTCGCAATCAAAACGGTACTGTGTTCGCACAGTTCCGTTTGCGCGACGACACCGGTCCGCCTCGCAATCAAAACGGTGCTGTGTTCGCACAGTACCGTTTGCGCCACGACACCGGTCCGCCTCGCAATCAAAACGGTACTGTGTTTGCACAGTACCGTTTGCGCGACGACACTGGTCCGCCTCGCAATCAAAAACGACGACACCGGTCCGCCTCGCAATCAAAACGGTACTGTGTTCGCACAATACCGTTTGCGCGACGACACTGGTCCGCCTCGCAATCAAAAACGGTACTGTGTTCGCACAGTACCGTTTGCGCGACGATACTGGTCCGCCTCGCAATCAAAAACGGTACTGTGTTTGCACAGTACCGTTTGCGCGAGGGTTGGCCTCTCGGCGAAACAAGCGGCGTTCACCCTGCCTCGCGCGGGGAGCGTTCACCCTGCCTCACGCGGGGGGTTCATCCTGCCTCGCGCGGGGGTTCATCCTGCCTCGCGCGGGGATTCGCCGAGTGGCGCGACGACCGGGCCCAGCACGCGCACGGCGACATGTAGGTATGCCCGGTTTCGCCGCGAAACAGTCGCGAGCCTTTGACCTGCTTGACGCTGTGCGCCATGCTTGCTTGAGCTCAGGCTGGTAAAACCATGGTCAGCGGTGAAATTTCGGATAGCGCTCCTCCCTCGTCCCCCAAGCGGATCATCAAGCGCTACTCGAACCGCAAGCTCTACGACACCAAGGGTTCGAGCTACGTCACGCTCCTGCAAATCGCGGAGATGCTGCGCGAGGGTGAAGACGTACAAATCATCGACAACGCGACGAAGGAAGACAAAACCGACGTCACCCTGGCGCTGATCATTTCGGAAGAGCTGCGCACCAAGCCGCGAGGCATCCCGCTATCGACGCTCAAAGCGCTGATCCGAAACAAGGGCGAGCGCATCCTCACCCAGCTCCGCGAAGGGCCGATCGGCAAGTTGATGCCGGTGCCCGGCAAAGAGGGTGAAGAGGGCACGGGTTCGGTTCCGCCCTCCGCCGGGCCTGCCGCTTCGGTATCATCTGTGTCATCGATCCCGCCGTCACGAGAGAAAGACGACATGTCCGAGAGCAAAGAAGGCAAAGGGCTTCGCGCGACACTGGAACAGTGGCAGTCCACGATCGATGAGCGCATTCGCGCGGTTTTGCCGAATTTCGCGGCTTTTCGGGACCTGGAAAGCGAAGTAAAACGTCTTTCCGAACGGCTCGAGAGCTTGGAACAGAAGCTCGAGAAGCCGCCCGAAAAACGGGAATAGGCGGCCCCGGGGCCCGGTTGCCTTAACAGACCCAATGAGCCGCAAAGTCAGCATCTCGGCGCATGAATTCGAGACCGAAGCGATCTCGCAATTAAGCGCCCTCCTCGGTGTCGCGTCGCGCCTGACCCGCAACCCGGCGGACGCGCAAGACCTCGTGCAAGACACCTTGCTCAAGGCCATGCGCGCTCGTGACCAGTTCGAGCAGGGCACCAACATGCGCGCCTGGCTCCTGCGCATCCTGACCAACACGTTCATCAATCGCTACCGCCGCGGCGGTTTGGAGCGCAGCGTGCTGGATGGTCCGGACGCCGATCCGCTGGCGGACGGCTGGATCAGCGCCTCGACCATGGAGTCGATGCGCGACCCCGAATCGCAAGCCCTGCGCCCGATGCTCGAAAAAGAGATCAAGCGCATCTTGGACGAGCTCCCGGAAGAGTTCCGCTTGGCCGTCGTGCTGTCCGACGTCGAAGAGCTCTCCTACAAAGAAATTGCCGACATCATGGGCTGCCCGATCGGCACCGTCATGTCTCGCCTGCACCGCGGCCGTCGCCTGCTCAAAGGCCGCTTGTACGAACACGCCCGCGCGCTCGGTATCGTCGGTCCCGAAGCGCTCGTCGGTGACGCGGCTCAAAAAGACGCGGCCCAAAAGCAAGAACCGCCGGTGATTGACCTCTCCACGTACCGCGAAAAGCGAGTCGCCCGCTCATGACCTCCTCTTGCCGTCAAATCGCGCCCTTGCTCGAGGCCTTCGGAGACGAAGAGCTCGCCGCCGACAAGCTGCTCGAAGTCGAACAGCACTTGGTCGACTGTAGTACCTGCGGTGAACGCGTCCGTCTCAATCACGCCCTCCACGTCAGCGTCCGCAGCGCCGTGCGCGGCGCCGCCCCGGTGATGCCCGGCTTCGAGGAGCGCATCGCCGCCGCCTTGCGCGCCGAAGCCGACCGCGAAGATGCCTTCGACACGGTCGTCGAGCGTGAAGCCCAGCACTCACGCATGTTGTCCTGGCGCAGCGTCGTGCCGGTCGCCGCCGCCGCCGCGCTCACCTTGGTGTGGGCCGCCTCAACCAGCAAGCAGCAAGCCCAGAACGACGGCAGTTCGAACTACGCGCGGCTCACCACCGCCGACCAATTGCTCGAAGAGCTGGTCGACCACCACATGAACGCGCGTGGCCCGCAGGTGACCGAACCCGCGCTCCTCCGCCAACTCGAGCCGGAAGTCGGCGTGCCCCTCAACTTGCCGAGCCTCAAGGCCTACGGCGCCCGCTGGGAAGGCGCCAACGTCGTCCCCGTGAGCAACCTGCACGCCGCCTCGCTCCGCTACACCATGGGCGGCCGCCACGTCACCCTTTACGTCTACAACTCCACGCGCGTGCCGATCGAGAGCCGACTCACCGCGCGCACCGTGCGCAACAACGAGCACGTGTACGTCGGCAGCCGCCGCGGCGTCTCCATCGCCGCCGCCGAGCACCGCGGTGTCGGCTACGCCCTCGCCTCCGACTTCAGCGACGAAGAAAGCGCCGAGCTCGTCGCCGCCGTTTACTGAGCTCCACTGTCGCGCCCCCCGCGCCTCGAAAGGGTGGGCGCTCGCGAGTAAGGCCGCGCACCTCGCGGGGCGGTGTCGCGCCTCTCAGCCAGAGGGGCTAGCGTTGAGCCCGTATGGTGCAATCTGGCCGTCTCCACCGATACACGTACGCCGACTGCGTGGCACTCGAGGAATCGAGCTCGACGAAGCACGAATACCTGGCCGGCGGGATCGAGCAGCACCCGCCGAGCCCACGCGCAACCCCGCTCAATCCCACGCTCTTGCTCGAAGTCACCAGTGACTCCTCCGAAGAGTACGATACGACGACCAAGCTCGAAAGCTATCAGACGATCCCGTCGCTTCGAGACTACCTCGTCGTTTCGCACCGCGAGCGGCGGCTAACGCTTCTCTCGCGCGCCGATGACGGAACGTGGGTATCGCGAGTGGCGATCAGGCGGCAAAGTTGCGTGTTCGAGTCTATCGGTCGACTTGTTCGTCGATCAGGTCTATCGCGGTGGCTCAATCGTCTGAGTCCGCGAAGCGCGCGCGGCCTCGGCGTCTGTTCCCGCGTCCGCGCGCTTGCGGCAATTATCTGCATATACAGATCAGCGCCACTATCCGAGACCTGCATCAGAAGAAGCAGTATTCCGCGCCTTCAGGGCGCTTAGCTTGCGCCGTGGATGCAGGTCAAATACAAGTTGGCCTGAGCATGCTGGGCACGCGTATGACGACGCCGTTCTTGCAGCGGATATTTCTGAAGTCTGACGTCGTACTCCCGCTGGATTCGTTTCCGGGCACGCTTCCGTTCGTGCGAAACCTAGATCTACGTTTCACGCATCCCGTCACGTTCTTCGTCGGCGAGAACGGATCGGGAAAGTCGACCGTGATGGAGGCCATCGCCGCGCTTTGCGGTTTGCCGCCAGCTGGCGGCGGGCGAAACGAGCTAGCCGATCTGAGAACACCTCAGAATCAAAGTGACTTGGCACCGTTCGTTCGCGGTGCGTTTCGGCAACGACCCCAGGACGGCTACTTCTTTCGCGCAGAATTTCAGGCACACTTCGCGAGCGTCCTAGAGATGCGTCGCGCAGACCCGGACTTCCGGGGCGATCCGTACGCACGCTACGGAGGGAGGTCCTTGCACACAAGATCGCACGGAGAAGCGTTCCTCGCAGTCTTCTCCGCGTGGCTAACTCCTGGCATGATTCTCATGGACGAGCCTGAGGCCGCCCTGTCTCCACAACGCCAGCTGGCGCTGCTGAGTCAGATGGCCAAGCTTGCGAAAACCGGCGGAGTTCAGATGATCATCGCCACCCATTCGCCGATAATCCTGACTTTTCCAGGCGCCTCGATTCTTTCATTCGACGGCGAGCGAGTCGAGTCTACGCGACTCGAGGATACCGCGCACTTTCAGATCACGAAGGGGATCCTGGATTCTCCGCAGCGCTATTGGAAGCACTTGCTGCGCGATGATGAATAGCCAGGCTAACTTCGGCTTGCAGCAGACGAAACCTCGCTGCGCTCGGCTTCGCCGCTGACGCCGTGATACGTTAGCCGGACCCGAGAAAAGACGGCGACCTTGACCGAATATGGGTCGTAGTCCATATTGGTTCATGCAGTGGCGACCGTCATCGAAGGCGATTTCGAGTGGGACGACGAGAACGCTCGGTCGAACCTTGAGAAACACGGCGTTTCCTTCGCGGAGGCGGCCACTGTTTTCGCTGACCCGGCCGCCGTCTACCTTGACGACGGATCGGGTACCGACCGTATGGTGGTCGTCGACACCTCGCTGCGTGATCGCGTCCTTTACGTGGTGCACGTCGAACGCGCCCGACGCGATCGCATCATCAGTGCCAGACCTGCAAGTCGTCTCGAAAGAGACGTCTACGAATCGGGAGGAGAGTCATGACTCAGTCAGCTAAGCGACGGGCCGCCGCCGACGTCGAGCCTGTCAGGGTGCTTGGGCGAGGTCTTCGCGCCGCGAAAGGCGTCCACCTGACCTTGCGAACCTTGCGTGATGCCATCGGGAAAACCCAGGTCGACATCGCTCAGCAGTCCCAAATCGATCAGGCTGATATCTCTCGCCTCGAGGCTCGTGCCGATTTTGAGGACTGCCAGATTGCGACGCTCCGTCGTTACGTCGAAGCCATCGGTGGCTCGCTTGAACTCGTCGTTCAGTTCGGAGACAAGCGAATCTCCATTGTTGGAATTCACAACCAGCCCGCGGCGAGGCCGGCTAACAAGGCGTTGCAGCAGACGGGGCCGTCGCGCCGGCTCCGCCGTCGCTCTGGCGCCCGCAGCTGAACGCCGGTACGTTGGGCGGACCACGAGCGATGAAGCTGAACCGCCAATTTCAAGACCAGCATATGGAGCAGCAGTCGGCCAACTGGGTGTTAAAGCAACAGCTTGAGCGGGACATCTGCTTGCTTTACCATCAGCTCGCGAACTACTCGTACATCATGGGTGATCTCTACTATGGCGATGTTTTTGCCCTAGCGTACTGGGATCACCTTCAACTACCAGCGATCGACGACGCGGACCGTGACTTCATTCGCGACGGCTGCCTCGTCATGATCTTGGCTATGGCGTCCGAATGCATTGACGGTACTGGCAGCTACCTCCGCCCCCATGTGCCCCAGTGCCGCGCGAAGCTCGAACGTTTGTCAACTGCCGATTCTGACGCCGACAAACTCATCGGCATCGTGCGACGCGCCTCGACATCGTTGAGCATGAGGCACCTGAACCGCCTGACTTCTCTGAAGCATGTGTTTGGGTCCACAAGCGCTACGTTCGCGGCTACTTCATTCAGCAAGCTGATGACTTCCGGAACAATGCGTACTTCGCAAGCTGAGGCGAAGGGCCGCCCAACAAGCCATTGAAGCAGACGGCCGCAGGTCGTCGTGATCATCACCGTCCCCCTCTCGCCCGTGGTGAAATACCACGGGCTCGCTCGTCGCCACCTGCTGCCTTCCGGTTTCCTGATGCGGCCGCAGCTTAATGGCGATACGTTTGCGCGGACGGAGAGGGAGACCCATGAACTTGGTTCGATCCACTACAAAGCGACTCTTGATCTCCATCTCGCCTGAAGATCTCCTTGGCGCGAGCAACGCGCTCAACGAAGTCTGCAACGGCATTGACATCGATGACGCGGAGTTCCAAACCCGCCTCGGGCGGACGCGCGCCGACCTCCGAAGAACGCTCCAAGCTTTCTCCGAGGTATTGCGCTCGCCGGTCGAAGCATCTTCCGAGTTGATGACTGCGTGGCGCGACGGGGTGTCGATTCAAGTAAGGGCTATCTCAGCATTCGGCGATCCAGTCGATATGGGCGTTGATGAAGCCAAAGCCTTCGCGACGCAGATCCTTGATTGCGCCAGGGAGGCAGATTCGTGACCTTTGCCACGGTCGCGAACTGGGTTCGATAGATGAGTGACGAGTACAGGCTCGTCTTTGCGCATCCGGGCGCGCTCCGTTGCCAAGTGTCTCCGTCCGCTCGCCGGCGCAAGCGTCCTATCAGGACCGATCCTGACCCTGGAGTTCCGATCGGGGAGCCCACTCGAAATGCCGGATGCGATCCTAAGACCTGAAGGTGAAGGGGCCTACTTCTGCATCTTTGGCGGCGGCGGTCGAGCGTTCCTCGGTCAGATTTTGGCCCTTTTGGTTAGCTCGTACGGAAGCGTGACGGTTGACGACTGGGAGTAGCGGAAGCCACACGTCCACGCCGCGGCCGACAACCTGCTTGCGCCGACCAACAAGGTGTTGCAGCGGACGAACGGCGTCGCTCGCGCTTCGCGCTCCCTCTGGCCTTCGCCGCTGGGCAGACGGAGCGACGTGAATCGAGCGGGATCCGTGATCGACCTCTTGTGCTATCTTGTAAGCATGCGTCCCGTCGAAGCGCTGTACGAGAATGGCCTCCTCCGACCCGCCAAGCCGCTGAATCTCCGGCCAGGTGAGCGTGTTGGGGTCATCGTGGTTCGACAAGCCGACCCGTCGCGCTGGGACCTCGCGCGTCTTGCTGCTACTCCCACTGAAGACGCCGAACTCGCGGCTGCTGGCCTGGATGGGTGGGCGGCGAACCTCGACCATGAGGACCTCGGGTGAGACGCGGCGACCTTTGGTGGGCCAACCTAGGGCCTCACCGCCCGCAAGAACAGACCGGTCGTCGTCCCGTCATAATCTGGCAGAGCGACGCCTTGAACCGTGTGCTTCAGTCCGTGCTCGTCGTACCACTTACGACCAATCTCGATCGTGCGCGGCTCGCGGGAACGGCGATCATCTCGGCAACGCCTGACGGTCCTCCCCAAGATTCAGTTGCTCTCGCATTTCAGCTTCAACGCGATTCCGAAGGCAGCTCTCCACAGCCGAATTCGAGCGTTTGCCGAAACCGAGCTCGCTGAACTCGAGCTCGCCACCGACGAAGCCTTGGGTCGTGTCGAACCTGAGTGACGTGCTGCCCAACAAAACGTTGAAGCTGACGAAAATCTCGCTGCGCTCGTACCACGCAGCTTAACGTTGATACCTTGAAGCAGACGGTGGTCACGTCTCGAGGTGTTCCGACCAATCCTCCACCTGCAGACCCGGAACACGTGTCATGTGCTTCAGGTTCGCGGTGACCAAGACATACCCATTAGCCAAGGCGTGCGCGGCTACGGCCGCGTCGAAGTCCTCGATCCGCTCGCCTTTCCGCTCAAGTCCTGATTTGACCCCTCCGAACGCCTGGCTGACCTCGTCAGACCAGGGTAAACGCCCGATCTCACTCTTCAGCAGGTCGAATCGGGAGGCCAGAGCGTCCTTCCGCTTCGACCGCGACAGTCGCTGAATTCCGTAGCTGATCTCGGCGACGACGGGCTGAGGTATGCACACGTCAGCTCGCGAAACTGCCTTCAGACGCCCGATCACATTCGGGTCGCCCTTCATCAGCAGCGACACCACGTAAGTGTCGAGCACGTACTTCACAGTCGCACCGGCTTCTTCGAGCGTCTCTGGCTCCGGATCGCCTTCAGCATTTCGTCCGCCGCGTCTTCAACGCCCGTCTCTGCCGACTCGAGCTGACCGAAGAAGTCTGGCGACCAATTCGAGCGTTCTGTAATCTCCCGCTCCAGCGCTTGTACGATCAGCCGGTTTCGGCTGATGTTCAAGGCTCGCGCCCTGCGGTCGACCGCGACCAGCAGAGGCTTCGGAATGTGCACGCTCGTTGGCATAGTATATTTAGAGTATACTCGCACGATCGAATCGCGCAAGACCAACCGCGGTTCGCGCCGCCGCCCAACTTAACCTGGCCTCCCTACAAGAAATCGGACTCACCGAGAGTCGCGACGGCGCGGGCACCCTCATATTTGGGTCACAGACCGTTGCCACTCGCGGCACTCCGCGGTCGCCACGGTTCGAGTGGATCGACAATGTCCATCACGTCTATCAGGTAGCCATAGGCGTACAGTCGGGTACCGTTCAGGGAGGTGCGCAAGAAGGCGTTGTTCAACACCGACGGTGAACACACGCTCGAACGAGCAGGTGAGCCCGAATCAGGCGTGCTCGTTTACTGCGCGATCGCGCTGCCAAACTTACGCGGATCGGCGGCCGCGCTCACCACACCGTCATCCACGGCGATAATCTGCACCGCGGTGGCGTTCTGCTTCATGATCTCCGTCACTTCGCCGCGCCACGCAAGATCTTCGCGCAGTTCTTCGGAAGCGCCGACTTCGAGCAGCAAGCTCGGACCGGCGGTGGGCACGGCAAAGCGCGGCTGCTTGACGAGCGCGGCCGGCGAGAGGCCGAACGTGAGGCGCGCCAAGAGCAACTGCGTGACGTTGGTCGCGATCAGCTGACCGCCCGAGCCGCCGAGAGCGAACACCACTTTGCCGTCTTTCACGACCAGGGTCGGCGTCATGCTCGACACGGGGCGAGCCCCCGCGCGCGGACGATTCGGACTCTGGCTCAGGCCGAGCGGAGCGACGTCCTTTTGCTTCGTGAAATCATCGAGCTCGTCATTGAGCACGATGCCGCTCAGGGGCGCGCTGAGCTTAGCACCAAAAGCATTGTTCACGGTGGTCGTGAGCGAGGCCACGTTGCCCTCGGCGTCGATCGCCAGCAAATGGTGCGTGCCATGCTCGTTTTCGTCGAAGCGCGGTAGCGCTTGCGTGCGTTCGGCGGAGATCGCGCGCTTGCGCGCTGCGAGCCGCTTGGGGTCGAGCAACGCGGCGACGTCGGGCTTCTCGATTTCAGGGTCGCCCAAGTAGCGCAAGCGGTCGGCGAGGGCGCCGCGCATGGCTTCGGCGAGCACGTGCTGATACGCGCCGGTGTCTTGACCCAAGTGCTGCAGCTCGGCCTTCGAGTACATGCCGAGGGTCTCGGCCAACATCAGTCCGCCCGCCGACGGCAAGGGCATCGTGTACACGTCATAGCCGTCCCACTGAACGTGCATGGCTTGCCGCGGCACGGGGCGATAGTCACGCAGATCGGCCGCGCTGAGTGCGCCGCCTTTGGCCTGCGCCGTGGCGATCAATTCGCGCCCGAGCTCGCCTTCGTAAAATGCGGACTTGCCGTGCAAGGCAAGCTTCTTCAGCGTGCGCGCGAGCTTGGGATTGGTCAGCGCTCGGCCTGCGCCGATCGGCTTTTTTCCAGGAAAAAACAAGCCCGCGAGGCCCGCGTCGGTCGCGGCGAGTTTCGACCAAGGCGAGGCTGCGGCGTTCGCCAGGTGCTGGCTCACGGGGAAGCCGGTCTCGGCCACGTGAGCGGCGGGCAGCACCACTTCTTGCCATTTGCGCTTGCCCAGTTCGTGTTGCAGCTGCCACAAGCCGGCGAGCTCACCGGGCACGCCCGTGGCGCGCGCGCGCTCTTCGGCTTTGAACGGACGCGCTTCGAATGCGGCCGCGTCGATCGCAGCCGGCGCGCTCTCACGAAAGTCCAGCACGTACGGCTCGCGCGCAGCGGCGCGCCAAACCATGGCGAAGCCGCCGCCTCCGAGCCCGCTCGAGCTCGGACTCACGATACCGGCGACCAAGGCCGCGCGCACGATCGCGTCGACCGCGTTGCCGCCCGCAGCGAGCTCCGCGAGGCCTTCTCGCGTGGACACCGGGTTTTCGGTCGCCACGGCCACGCGCGCCGGGTTCGGCTGCGCGTGCCCACCGGGTGCCGCCAGGATCAATGCGGCGGCGCACAACCCGCCGCTCAGCGGTATCAGCCAGGGCCTGTTCATCGCGGCCGAGAGTAGCAAATTCCGCCTGCGGCATTTGCTCGACCGCGCGTGACGTGTGAGATTTGCGCCACCCAAGTGCGCATCCTCTTCGTCATGGACCCGGCCGAAACAATGACGGCCGACAAGGACACTACCTTCGCGTTCATTCGCGGCGCCATGGCGCGCGGCCACGAGTGCCTGCACTGCCTTCCGCGAGAACTCTCGAACGAGGGCCGCGACGTGTTCGCACGGGCCCGCCCGGTGAAAGTGAGCGCGCAGGCCCCACATGTCACCCTGGGGGCTGATGAGCGCGTCGACCTCGCGCAACTGGGCGCGGTCTTCATCCGCAAAGATCCCCCCTTCGACGCGGGTTACCTGTACCTCACTCAGGTCCTCGACCTAGTGAAAGACCGCGTGCTCGTAATGAACGATCCGCGCGGCCTGCGTGACGCAAACGAGAAGCTGTTCACGTTTCAATTCCTCGAATACATGCCGCGCTCGCTGGTCAGCGCGCAGCCCGCCGAACTGATCGCTTTCGTCGACAAAGTGGGTGGCACCGCCGTGCTCAAGCCACTCGACGGCGCGGGTGGCGCGGGCGTCGTGGTGCTCACCTCGGGCGACCGCAACGTGCGTTCGATGGTCGACATCATGACCGCAGAAGGCAAGCGCCTCGCGATGGTGCAAGAGTACCAACCCGCAATCCGCCAGGGTGATAAGCGCATCCTGCTCCTCGATGGCGAACCCCTGGGCGCCATCTTGCGCGTCCCGCGTGAAGATGACGTGCGCGCCAACATTCACGCGGGCGGCCAAGTGCACCAAACCGAACTCACCCCGCGTGAACGCGAAATGGTCGCCGCCGTCGGCCCCAAGCTGCGCGAGCATGGCCTCTGGTTCGTCGGCCTGGACGTGATCGGCGAAAAGCTGATCGAAGTGAACGTCACCAGCCCCACGGGCATTCAAGAACTCGGCCGCCACCAAAACAAAACCCCCGAACAAGACGTGATCGCCTGGGCCGAAAAGCACGCCCTCGGTCGCCACTGACCACAACGCCGGGTAAGGTCACTTTTGACTCACTCAGTGCCAGATCGACGAAAATTTGGCCGTTCCGAGCGTCATCCATTAGGCCGGATGGATGACCAGGAAATGCGAGCTGTGCGCGACGCTCAAGACCCGGGTTTCGGCCGCTGAACACAAGCCGGCCAAGTTGCGGCGCGTCCTGGTGGAAGATCGCGTGATCGCGCTGTGCACGGCGCACGCGGAAAAGGTGAAGGCACAGGCGCCCGCGACGCTGCACGCGCTGCGTGCGGCCTTCACCGAGCGGCGCGGTCAGCGCTCGCTGCTCGAACGACGCGCCGCGCTCGATCGCCGCGCGTTCCCCGCGCGCCCCGAGGGCCGTCGCGCATCGAGTGGTCGACGCGCGACCGACCGCAGCCAGTGAGCGCCCCCCGCGCCACGAGCTCTACGGAGCGCAATATTCACCTCGGGGTGCTCGGCGCAGCGCTGGCCGTGGCGGCTTGGGTATTTGCCGCGCAGCCGCGCGCGGGCGAACCAGCAACTCACAGTACCGCCCTTTCGCAAGCCGCGGACGATCGCTCGCCGCTCTCGCTGATTCCACCGGGCTCCGCATTCGTGCTCAGTCTGGACGTGGGCGCGCTTGCCCGTGCGCCACTGGGCGCGTTCATCGCCGAACGGCTCGGACGCAGCGCGGGCGGGAGCAAGCTCTCGCAAGCGTGCGGCTTCGATCCGCTCGCACGCCTCGATCAGTTGGCAATCGCCGTACCGAGCGCGAACCTCGGCGCCCAGGAGCACCCCGAAGACTTCGGCATCGTGGCCAACGGACGCTTCACGGCTGAGGAAATCACTCACTGTGCGAAAACTGTGATCAGCGCGCGCAAGGGCGAAGCGATCCAAACCAAGCTCGGCAACTTCGACTCGGTGCGCGACCGCAAAGCCAGCGGAGAGATCGCGTCGAAAGACGGCCTGCTGATCGTCAGTGGCGGGAGCTACTTTCGCGAATTGCTGGACTCGGCGGAAGGCAACGCGAAGGCGCACGAAGCCAAAGATGCGCGGCACGCCGAGTTGCGCCGCACGCTCGGCCCGGGCCCGCTGGTCGCGACGTGGTTGCTCGGCGAAGGTTGGTTCGAGCGCGTCGCAGGTGACGAAGCCAACGCGCGGCTGTCACCCCTCAGCGCACTCGAAACCGTGTCCGCACGCATCGAGGTCGGAAAGACCGCGCAGCTGTTGGTTTTGCTCGAGTGCGCGGACAGCGAAGGCGCCTCACGTATCTCGGCCTTGCTCGATGAGCTGCGCTCGGCGCTGCGCACATTCCCGCTCGATCCGACGCTCGTGGGCGTGGCCACGCGCATCGCGGTCAATCGCAGCGAGGCGCGCTTGAAACTCACACTCGAGCTGAACCAAGCCCAGCTGTCGTCGGTGCTCGATACGCTCATCGGGCGCTGAGACGCTCAGCCGCGTTCGTAAACGCTCGACTGCGCTGGTAGACGCGGCTCCGGGCGGGCGCTATGACCCGTGAATCATGTGGATTCATCGCCTGGGGCGGCTCACGACGACACTCGTACTAACGGCTCAGCTCGCGAGCTGTACCGCGACGCCCTCGGCCCAAGCGCCCGCCAACAGCTTAGCCGTGCCGCCGGTCGGCCAGGGAGCAGCGCAACTCGCTACCTCGAGCGGCGGCCCGCAGCCGAGCTCGGATGCGTTGCCCATCGGCTCGGACGACCCAGTGTGGGGCGCGGCCAACGCGCCCGTCACTTTAGTCGAGTTCTCGGACCTGCAATGCCCGTTTTGTTCGCGCGTGCAGCCCACGATCAAGAGCTTGCAGGCCAAGTACGGCCCGAACCAACTGCGCGTGGTGTTCAAGCACAACCCGCTGCCGTTTCACGTCAACGCCGGGCCAGCGGCCAAAGTGGCCGACGCGGTGCTGCATCAAGGCGGCTCGCCGGCATTCTTTGCGTTTCTCGATCTGGCGTTCGAAGAGCAACCCAAACTCGACGACGCGGCGCTCACGAATTGGGTCGCGCGCGTGGGTCTCGACCCCGCGGTCGTGATGCGGCGTGCGGATTTGCCGGAGACCAGCGACAAGATCGAGCGTGATATGGCGCTTGCGGCCAAGGTCGGCGCGAGCGGCACGCCTGCGTTTCGGATCAACGGCATCGTGCTCAGCGGCGCGCAACCGCTCGACGCGTTCACCAGCATCATCGACGCCGAGCTGGCGGCCGCGAGCGATCTATTACGCAAAGGCACCCCGGCGGAAGCGGTTTACAAGACGCGCGTCGCAGCCAACTACGTGGCGCCCAAGCCGGAACCCGAAGAGGAAGAAGAGCAAGATCTGGTGATCTGGAAGCTGCCCGTAAAGGGCGCTCCGGCAATGGGCCCCGCCGACGCCCTCGTCACGATCGTGCAGTTTTCCGATTACCAATGCCCTTACTGCCGGCGCGCGGAAGTCACCATGAACGAGCTGCTCGCCCGCTACCCGAAGGACGTGCGCGTGGTGCTGCGCCAGAACCCCTTGCCGTTCCATCCCCGCGCCGTCCCGGCTGCGAATCTGGCCCTCGAAGCGCGCGCTCAAAAAGGCGATGCCGCGTTCTTGGAGGCCAATCGTCGCCTGTTCGAGGGCAAGCTCGAAGAGAGCGATCTGCTGGCGCTGGGGAAAGAGCTCAAGCTCGATGACAAGCGGCTCAGGAACGCGATCCGTAACAACACCCACGCCGCCGAAATCGACGCCGACCAAGACCTCGCCAGCGATTTCAAAGCCTCGGGCACGCCGCACTTCTTCATCAATGGGTTGCGCCTGTCCGGCGCGCAGCCGCTGGAAAATTTCGTGACCGTGGTCGAATCACAACTCAAGGTCGCGAGCGCCCTGGTGGCCGCAGGCACCCCACGCGCCAAGGTGTACGACGAAATCATGAAGCGCGCGCAAGACCCGGATGCGCCGGAGCGCAAAGAGATGCCCCCGCCCACCGCCGACAACCCGAGCCGCGGCCCGCTAAACGCGCCGATCGTGATCCACGAGTTTGCCGACTTTCAGTGCCCCTACTGCCGCAACGTAGACAAAACGCTGGTCGAGCTGGAAAAGGCCTACCCCGGCAAGCTGCGCTTCGTCTGGCACGATTACCCGCTGAACTTTCACGAACGCGCGCGCCCCGCGGCCATCGTTGCGCGTGAAGCGCGTGCTCAAAAGGGTGATGCCGGCTTCTGGAAGATGCACGAGCTCTTGTTCAGCAGCGACGCCGAACTGAGCGACGCAACCCTCGCTAAGTACGCGGCCAACTTGAACCTCGATGCCGCGCGCCTGAGCGCCGCGCAGAGCGACGGCCGCTTCGACGCGGTACTGGCAAAAGACAAAGCCTTGGCAGATGGCGCAGGCATTCGCGGCACGCCCGCGTTCCTGATCAACGGCTATTATCTATCGGGTGCGCAGCCGCTGAAGGCGTTCAAACGCATCGTCCGCTATGCGTTGGCTCACCCCGCCGCCAACATCCCCGCGGTGGCCGCACCCGCGAAGCCCTAGTTTCTGTCCAGAAACCGCGACGCCGAAGGCTGAGCCGGTTGCGACGTATCGGGTGATCATCCACCCAAGCTCGGACACTTGCGCGGATCGGGCTCCAAGGGTCACGGCAGACCGCGAAGCTTGCGAAGAGTCTCGGCGCTGACTGCGTCGGCAAGCGGAGTCGGGATGCGCACATTATAGTGCTTGCGGTGGTGATAAGTGAGATTCGGGACGTGCGCGAGCGGTGCGGTGTCGGCGTCGCCGATTTCGCTCGTGCCGACCAAGCGCAGGCTCCGAAGCGGCAGAGTCGCAAGCGGGGCCACGCTGGCCAACTTTGGGCAGTCCTCGAGCGTCAGGTCCGTCAACTCGGGAAGTTTGCTGAGCGGTCGCAGATCGGTGACTTTGGAGCAGCTTGCTAGGCGCAGAACGCGCAGCCGTTCGAGCGTGGCCAGCCCGTCGAGGTCGCTCAAGCGCCTGCAAGCACCCAGCGTGAGTGTGTCCAGCTCGCGCAAATGTTCGATCCCCGAAACCGAGCGAATCGTCGAGGTCGCGACGAACAGGGTTTTGAGGCCACTCAGCATCGAGATAGAGCGCAAATCTTCTCCGCGGTGTTCTTGGAGTCGAAGCACCTCCAAACGAGCCAGGTGCTCCAAGCCCGCAATCTCCTCTCGCCAATTCAAATTCAGCGACTTCAACGCGGCGAGTGGCGCGAGGTTCAAACGTTTGGCTTTGACGCCGGGCAAGAGCCAGACGTTGACCGTCAAGTGCTCGAGTGCGGTCAACTCGGACAAGAACTCGTAGTCGTAGTCTGCGCTCGGGATCGAGTTGAGCTGCAGCTGAGTGAGAAACGAAAATTCTCTCAGAAACTCGAGATCGTCCAGCGTTTCGTCGAGGCCCGCGGCACGCACGTGCATGCCCGTGAGTCCCCGATCGAGCAGCGTTTGCCGTACGAACTCCGCCGTGTAGCCCGGTTTGTACACGAGATACGGCCCGTTTTCGTTGATCTCGATCGGATCCACTTGACCCGATCTAGCACGACCCTCGTTAGAGCATCACGCCGGCAACGCAGGCCACGAGGCACGTGGCCAAAAGACCGCCGAGCATGGCTTTGAAGGCGAGGCGCGAGATGTCACCGCGGCGCTCGGGGGCGAGGCCCGCGTAGCCGCCAATCTGAATGCCAATGCTGCCGAAATTGGCGAAGCCGCACAGCGCGTAGGCGGTGATCACGCGGCCGCGCTCGCTCAACCAATGGGGATCCTTGGCTAGCATCTCCGCCATGTGGGTGTACGCGACGAACTCGTTCAGCACCGTCTTTTGACCCAAGAGTTGGCCGACTTTGAGCACGTCCGCGTTGGGAATGCCCATCACCCAGGCGAGCGGTGAGAACACCCAACCGAAGATCACTTCGAGGCTGACCACGCGCCCGAAGAGCGCACTACCAACATAGCCGAGCGCCGCGTTGAGCATGGCCGTCAGCGCCAGGAACACGACCAACATGCCGCCCACGTTCACGGCCAAGCGAATGCCGTCACCGGTGCCTTGCGTGATCGCGTCGAGCACGTTCTCGCTCGACTTGGGGATGTTGACGCGCGCCTCGTGTTCGTAGTCGCGGCCCGCTTCTTCGGGCAGCATCAATTTGGCGATCACGAGCGATGCGGGCGCGCTCATCACGCTGCACGCGATCAAGTGCCCGGCGATGCCCGGAACCGCGTGGCTGAGCATCGCGACGTACGCGGCCAACACGCCGCCGGCGGTCGTCGCGAAGCCCGCGACCATGCACGCATTGAGCTCCGAGGCCGACATCTTGGCCAAATACGGCTTGATCGCCAGAGGCGCCTCGGTTTGACCCACGAAGATGTCAGCGACCGTCGAAAAGCTCTCCGCCCCGCTCGTACCCAGCACGCGCATCAAGAGGCGCCCCAGACCTTCGATGATGAACGGCATCACCCTCAGGTGATAGAGCAGGGCCATCAGCGCGGAGAAAAACAGAATCGTAGGCAATACCTGGAACGCCAGGATGAAGCCGAACGAAGCTGGATCGGTCGTGAGCCGACCGAACAGAAAGCTTGCGCCGTCACGGCTGAAGGCGAGCAAGCGATCGACTACGTCGTTGCCGAGCAAGAACAGGCGGCTCGCGGGAGTGCGCAGCACGATCACCGCGAACACGATCAGCATCAGCAGGCCGCCGCCGACCGTACGCAGTTTGACGAGTCGGCGGCGTTCGGACGGGCAGAGCGCGAAGGCCAGCCCCATCATGACCAGCATTCCGAACGCGCTGACCGCCCGCTCGCCCATCAAAGGCCGCTTATTTCTCGGTCTTCCCGAGCAGCTCGGGCAAGGGGCTCGCGGTGGCCGTGGCGCTGAGCCGGGCCACGCTGTCGAGGTGGTGGATCAAGAAATTGCGGTTGTCGGTGATCGACAGATTTTGCATCTCGAGCGCGCCGATGCGATCCGCGGGCGAGAACGCGGGGTCTTCCACGCGCTCCATCGATAGCTTCTCGGGCGCGTAGGCCATGTACTCGGCCTTGGTTTCCAAGATCGAGTAGTCATCCCCGCGGCGCAACTGCACGGTGACGCTGCCCGTGACGCTGGGCGCGATCCAGCGCGTGAGGCCGTCTTTGAGCATCATCGCTTCGGGATCGAACCACTTGCCTTCGTATAGGGTGCGGCCCAAGCGGCGGCCGAGCGTGAAGTACAAATCGAGCGTATTTTCGTTGTGCACGGCCGACAGCAAGCGCTCGTACACGATGTGCAACAGGGCCATGCCCGGCGCTTCGTAAATGCCGCGACTCTTGGCGTCGATCACGCGATTTTCGATCTGGTCGCTCATGCCCAAGCCGTGACGGCCGCCGATGCGATTGGCCTCGAGCACCAAGTCGATCAAAGTCGTGAAGCGCTTGCCGTTGATGGCGACCGGGAAGCCGGCTTCGAAGTCGATGGTGACGTCTTCCGCGGCGACGGCGGTTTCCGGCTTCCAGTGAGCCACGCCCATGATCGGCTGCACGATGTGCATGCCCTTGTTCAGGTGCTCGAGGTCTTTGGCCTCGTGCGTAGCGCCGAGCACATTCGCGTCTGTGCTGTAGGCCTTCTCCGTGCTCATCGTATACGGGCGGCCGATCTTCTTCAGGTACTCGCTCATCTCCGTGCGGCCGCCGAAGGCATCCACGAACTGCTGATCCAGCCAGGGCTTGTAGATCTTGAGGTTCGGGTTGGTCAGAATGCCGTAGCGATAGAAGCGCTGGATGTCGTTACCCTTGTGGGTACTGCCATCCCCAAACACGTGCACGTCGTCTTCACGCATGGCGCGAATGATGGCAGTGGTGGTCACCGCGCGGCCGAGGGGCGTGGTGTTGAAGTACTTCTTGCCGCCGCTCGACAAGTGGAACGCGCCGCATTGAATCGCGACCACGCCTTCACGCGCCATCGCTTCGCGACAGTCGATCAGGCGTGCTTCGACCGCGCCGTGTTCGAGCGCGACCGGGGGGATGGTGGCCGGGTCTTTCTCGTCGGGCTGGGCGAGGTCCGCGGTGTACGCGAATACCTTCATGCCCTTTTCGCTCAACCAAGCGACGGCACAGCGCGTATCCAAACCACCAGAAAATGCGATCCCGAGACGAGTGCCCTCGGGCGGAAGTGTGCGGTAAATGCGGCTCATGGCGCGCCCTGCCTAGCACGAGCCGCGCGGGGCGAACAGGCGCGCGACGCGGCCCCTACGGCAGCGCGCTGCCGACGGTGACGACCTCGGTCGTCGCGGCCAGCAGCCGTTCACCGCTGCCCTCCTCTTGGACGCGACCTTGCCCCAGATCCACGACCTCGATTTGAATCTCGAGCGCGATCGTCGCCTTTTCGGTCGTGCGCAGGCCGAAGTCGACGCCGGTGAGCCCGGCGATCACGGCCGGAACATAGGGCGCAATCAGCACGTCGTCGTACGAGTGATTGAGGAAGTTGAACGCGTGGTTGGCGTAGATCGGCAACGGGTCGGTCTCGACGTCCGGATCGACCTGCGCGCCATTGGGTAGAGGCGGCGGGTTTTTGATCATGGCCTGCACGGTGGCAAAGTCGATCGCCATCTCGTTCATGTCGTCGAACGTGAACGTTCCGTGACGTCTGGATGATGCACCGGACGCGCTGCCTTCGAGCACGTAGTAGCGGTCGATGCCGGAGCTATTCGGTTGGAACTCTTGGTTCTCCGCGTCCGTCAACGTCATGCCCGGGTAGTAGCGCCCGAACTCGTTCCACGGGTCGACCAGCATCTGCACCACGTGCTGCTCGGGATCGAGATTGCTCAGCGTCCAAGTGAGCTGCACTGTCACGTCCTTGTTCGTGATCCAGGGCTGCCTACCGTAGGGCTCGACCGCTTCGCGATTGAGCGCGTCACGCTGCGCCTGGCTCGGGTCCAAAATCGGAAACTGCAGCCCACGCTTCACCTCG
>Ga0247757_10000865_pt1 | contig 23000 bp, 17 predicted proteins | sample UWRJL126311R4_FD_180929 | JGI IMG/M metagenome (GOLD analysis project Ga0247757, IMG submission 180929) | Plant litter microbial communities from Arlington Agricultural Research Station in Wisconsin, United States - UWRJ-L126-311R-4 | ecosystem: Environmental > Terrestrial > Plant litter >...
CAGAGCCGCATCGCCAACGACATCGGCGGCGTGCAGAACGTCGTCACGTCGACCGCGACGTCGATCGTCTCCAGCGTCACCACCGTGCTCGCGACGGTCGTGGCGCTCGTCCTGCTCGACTGGCGGCTCGCGCTGTTCTCGTTCGCGCTGCTGCCGTTCTTCGTGTGGCTCACGCGGCGGGTGGGGGTGGAGCGCCGCAAGATCACCGCGATCCAGCAGAGCCGCATGGCGGACATGACGTCGCTGGTCGAGGAGTCGCTGTCGGTGTCGGGGATCCTGCTCGGCAAGACGATGGGCCGCTCGGGCGAGCTGGTCGATCGCTTCACGCGCGAGTCGGACGAGCTGGCCGGGTTCGAGGTGCGTTCGCGCATGGCCGGGCGGTGGCGGATGGCGACGGTGCAGATCGCGTTCGCGGTGATGCCGGCGCTGGTCTACTGGTTCGCCGGCCAGTCGCTGGCCTCGGGCTCCGACGCGATCTCGATCGGCACCGTGGTCGCATTCACGACGCTGCAGACCCGGGTGTTCTTCCCGATCCAGTCGCTGCTCTCGGTGTCGGTCGACGTGCAGAGCTCGATGGCGCTGTTCCACCGGATCTTCGAGTACCTGGACCTGCCGGTCGACATCCGCCCGCCCGAGCATCCGGCCGCACTGCCGGCCGGCGGCGTACGCGGCGCCGTGTCCGTCTCGCACGTCGAGTTCGCGTACGAGGAGCATCGCCCGACGCTGCGCGACGTCAGCTTCGAGGTGGCGCCCGGCACCCGCACGGCGATCGTGGGGGAGACGGGCTCGGGCAAGACGACGCTGGGGTACATGGTCGCCCGGCTCTACGACGTCGACGCGGGCACGGTCTCGATCGACGGCATCGACGTGCGCGACCTGTCCTTCGACGACCTCGCCGCCACGGTGGGGATCGTCGCCCAGGAGACGTACCTCTTCCACGCCACGGTGCGGGAGAACCTGCGCTTCGCCTGCCCCGACGCGACCGACGCGGAGATCGAGGACGCCGCCCGCGCCGCTCGCATCCACGACCTCCTGGCCAGCCTGCCCGACGGCTACGACACGGTGGTCGGCGAGCGTGGGTACCGGTTCTCGGGCGGGGAGAAGCAGCGGATCGCCATCGCCCGCACCGTGCTGCGCAACCCGCCCGTGCTGGTGCTGGACGAGGCGACCAGCGCGCTGGACACCCAGACCGAGCGCCAGGTGCAGGCGGCGCTGGACGCCCTCTCCGAGGGCCGCACGACGATCGCCATCGCCCACCGCCTGTCGACCGTCCGCGACGCCGACCAGATCATCGTCCTGGACCAGGGCGTCGTCGTCGAGCGCGGCACCCACGACGAGCTGGTCAACGCGGCCGGCCGCTACGCCGAACTGGTCGCCGAGAGCGGCGACGCGCTGCACGCGTGACTCACGAGGGGGCCGTCCGGTCCGGGGGGTCGACGATCGTGCCGATGAGCCTTGCGCCGTTCCAGTGCGCCGCGGTCACGTCTACGCCGACCAGGACGGAGGAGGTGAGATTCGCGTTGGTGAACGCCGCTTCGCTTACGTCGGCCCCGGTGAGGTCGGCGCCGTGCAGGTCGGCCGCCGCGAAGGTCGCCTTGAAGCACCGCGTGCCGCGCAGGCTCGCGTAGCCGAGCTTCGTCTGGATCAGTTGGGCGTTCGCGAGGTTCGCATGATCGAGCCGGGCTCGGCGGAGGATCGCGAAGCTCAGGTCCGCGTCGCTGAGGTTCGCGCGTTCGAAGTGGAGCTCGAGCAGGTTGGCGTGGCTGAGGTTCGCGCCGCTGAGGTCGACGTGGACGTCGGGAATCGGGTTGCGGCCCAGGACCTTCAGCGCGCCCGCTACGTCGGTGCGGGTGGCCGGCAGAGGTTGCCCCGGGAGGTTCGCCTCCGGCTTGGTGGTCTCCGACCGGACGTAGGCCGACAGCAGCTCGACCACGACCCCCCGCAGGTCGATCGACTCGCGCATGATCTGCTCCAGGGCGTAGATGCCGCCCAGGCGTACCGCCTCCTGGTCGTTGTTGCCGAGCTGCTCGACCGCGCGGGTGTAGCGGTCGGTCTCCAGGGCCTTCTGCGCGGTGCGCGAGGAGCGGTGCGAGACGTAGGCGCCGAAGACGGCGATCAGGCCGGCAACGGAGGCGAGCAGCGCGGTGCGGACCCGCCCTTCGTCCTCGGAGCGGACTTTGCTCGTGCTCTCGTTCGCCAACCAGTCGGGAACGACGGCGATGAGGAGCACGAGGACGCCCAGCACCGAGAGCGCGGCGAACAGGAGAGCAAGGTATCGAGCCGGTCCGTTCTTGAGCTTGTCCATTGAGACGAGCAGTGTATGGACGCCGTGCTAGCCCGCGCTAGCGAAGTGCTAGCACCGGCTAGCGGGGCGCGGAGGACACCCCAACCGGCTACGCCCACGCCCCGACCTGGTCGTAGGCGCGCATCGACGGGACGTCACGCCAGACGGAGAACGTCGCCACCAGCCGGGCGGGCGCGCCAGGCCGGTCGAGAGCAGCAGGTCGGGGCTGGCCAGCGCGTCACGCTCCGCCCCGGCGCTTGCCCGCAGGAACGGGAGCGCGCGCCGCAGCCGCAGGTGGCCCAGGGTGAGGACGGCGGCCGGCCCCTCGTCCGCGCCGGCCTCAAGGTCCGCGGCCACGTCGCCGAGCGGCGGCCACGCGCCGACGATCCGGGTCGGACGCAGGCGGGCGCGGTAGCCGCCGGCCAGCGTCCGGGCGGTCGGGTGACCGCTGGCCAGGAAGGCGTCGAGGGCCGCGTCGTCGGCCCAGGCGGCGATCAGCCCGGTCCGGCCCGGGGCCGGGGTGGGCAGCAGCCCGGCCCCGAGCGGGGCGGGGGCCACCGCCTCCGCGTACCGCAGGCCGGGCACGTCGTCGGGCCGGGGAGGGCGGATGAGGTTGCGCAGCGCGGCGCGGGCGCCCACGTCAGCGAGATGCACCGAAGTTACCATTGGGTAACCATATGGTAGCCTTGCCGTCATGTCGACCTCGCCCGCCGCTCCACGCCGCCTGCCCGCGGCCGAGCGGCGCCGCACGATCGAGGACGCGGCCACCGCCCTCTTCACCGAGCGCGGGTACGCGGCGACCACGATCGACGACATCGTCGGGGGCGCCGGCGTGACCAAGCCGATGCTCTACCGCCACTTCGCGTCCAAGCAGGCGCTGGTGATGCACCTGCTCCAGGAGCACCGCGACCGGCTCGCCGCGGCGCCGCTCGACGCCCTGCTCGCCACCGCCGGGCAGCCCTTCGCCGCGCGGCTCGACGCGATGCTGGAGGCGTGGTTCGCCTACGTCCAGGCCCACCCGTTCGTGCGGCTGCTGCTGCACGACGCCAGCGGGGACGACGAGGTCGCGGCGCTGGTGCGGGAGCTGCACGATCGGCAGCGCGCCGCCGACGTCGCCCTGTTGCGGGAGTTCGCCCCGCACGTGCCGGACGACGAGCTGCTCGCGCTCGGCGAGCTCGTGCGCAGCTCCCTGGCCGGGCTCGGCCTGTGGCTGCTGGAGCGCGGACCCGGCGAGCGCGACGTCGTCGTCGCGGCGATGCGCCGGATGGTCCTGGGGCTCGTGGCGCCGCGCTGAACGGCCTACTCCGGCGCGTCGCCGATCTCGTCGATGCGCCACTGGCCCGCCTCGCGCACGAACGTCATCTGGAACGTCTCGTGCGGATCCTCGACCAGGGCGACGGCGTGATCGGGAGCCGTGATCGTGATCTCCTTGGCGTCGAGGTGCGCGAAGAGTCCGCCGTCGTCCGAGCCGACGGCCGCCTCGCACGAGCCGCTCTGCATGACGAGCGCGTCGCGCAGCGGCGTGGTCATCAGGTCGCAGATGCCGGTGGCGTCGTCGTCGGTGAGCCGGTCCTCGTACCGGTCGATCACCACCGCGACCTCCCGCTTCGTGCCGGTGTAGTCGTCGGCGTTCTGCGCGTTGAGGAAGCCGGCGAGCAGGACGACGACGAGCAGCACCGTGATCACCACCCACGCGCCGCTGATCCACAGCGCGGCGATCGCGAAGCCCCGTCCGCGCGTCCCACGGTGGCGGGTGCGGCTGAGGGCGATCAGGGCCAGCGCGAGCGGGAGCGGCAGGAACCCGAGCAGGGCGGTGACGAACGCGGCGATCGCGTAGCCGTCGGTCGGGAGCGTCGCCTCCGGGCCGCCCGTCCGCGGGCGCAGCGCGTCGGCGAGGTCGTCGCGGACGGTGGCCATCGCGCCAGCCTATGCGCTGGGCGATGGCCACGTCCTACCGGGGCCGCTCAGCCCACCATGTCCCGGGCCGCACCCCCGGGGAGGAACATCGGCAGCGCGTCGGCGTGCGGGGCGATCCGCACGTCCAGCAGCGCGGGGCCCGGCTCCGCCAGCGTCGCGGCCAGGGCGTCCTCCACGCCGTCCGGGTCCTCCACCGTCCGGCTCGCCACGCCGAACGCCGCGGCCAGCGCCGCGAAGTCCACGCCGCCCGCCGGGCCGCGCAGGTCGCTGGCCGTCCGGCGGCCGTCCCAGAACATGTCCTGCTGCTGGCGGACCATGCCCAGCCCCTCGTTGTTCAGGAGCAGGACCTTCACCGGCAGCTCCTCGGCCGCCGCCGTCGCCAGCTCCTGCACGTTCATCGGCAGCGACCCGTCGCCCGTCACGCACACCACGGTGGCGTCGGGGCACGCGGCCTGGGCGCCCAGCGCGGCCGGCAGGCCGAAGCCCATCGTCCCCAGCCCGCCGCTGGTGATCCAGCGCCGCGGCCGGTCGAACCGCAGCCGGTTCGCCGCCCACATCTGGTGCTGGCCGACGTCGGTGGTGACGATCGCCTCGCCGCCGGTCGCGGCGTGCAGCGCGTCGAGCACCGCGTGGGGATCGACCGCCCCGTCGTCGCCGCCCGCCGCCGGGCCGTCGGTCGCGGCCTCCGCCGCCCGCCACGCGGCGATCCGCTCCCACCACGGCGCCCGCGACGCCGTCGCCGAGCGCAGCGGGCGGTACGCCGCGATCAGCGCGGTCAGGGCCGTTCGCGCGTCGGCCACCACCGGGATTCGCGCCGGGACGATCTTGTCGATCTCCGACGGATCCACGTCGATGTGGACGATCGTCGCGCCGCGGGCGAACTGCTCCACGTCGCCCGTCACCCGGTCGTCGAAGCGGGCGCCGACCGCCACGATCAGGTCGGCCTCGTCCATCGCCCAGTTGGCCGTGCGCCGGCCGTGCATCCCCAGCATCCCCAACGCGCGCGGATCCGTGCCGGGGAACGCGCCCAGGCCCATCAGCGTCGTCGTCACCGGCAGGTCCGCCAGCTCCGCCAGCGCGGCGACCTCGGCCGCCGCGCCCGCGTGCACCGCGCCGCCGCCCACGTACAGCACGGGCCGCCGGGAGACGGTGATCGCCTCCGCGGCCCGGCGCACCTGCGTGGCGTCGGGCCGGGCGTGCGGCCGGTAGCCGGGCAGCGCGTCCCGCACGTCGGTCACGGCGTCCCGCGCCGGCGCCTTCGCCAGGTCGGACGGCACGTCGACCAGCACGGGGCCGGGCCGGCCGGTGCGGGCGACGTGGAACGCCTCGTGGATCGCGTCCGCGAGCTCGTCGGCCGATCGCACCCCGAACGAGTGCTTGACGATGGGTGCGGTGATGGCCAGCACGTCGGCCTCCTGGAAGGCATCGGTCCCCCGTAGGTCGGTGCGCACCTGGCCGGTGACGAACACGACCGGGGTCGAGTCCATCTGCGCGTTGGCGATCGGCGTGACCAGGTTGGTGGCGCCGGGCCCGGACGTCGCCAGCGCGACGCCGACCCGGCCGGTCGCCCGCGCGTAGCCCTCGGCGGCGTGGCCGGCGCCCGCCTCGTGCCGCATCAGCACATGGCGGATCGGGCTGTCGTGGAGCGCGTCGTAGATGGGGAGCGCCGCGCCGCCGGGCAGGCCGAAGACGGTGTCTGCCCCCTCGCGCTCCAGGGCTCGGATCAGGGCGTCGGCACCGCGCACGGTCGGCTCCTCTCTGCATGGACGATGGTGATCTGGTCGGTGGTGGCGGGGGCTACGAGTACGAGGGAAAGCACGAGCTGCTCCTTGGTGGAGAGACGAGATGGATGGGGCGAGGCGGTCGGCTCGGGCGCGGGGCCCGGCGGTCGTCGTCGCCCTAGGCGACTACGAGTACGCCGACGAGGACGCTGGAAGCGCCCGGAAGTCGGTCGGCGATGGCGACGAGGTTCGTCACGGGGTCAATCATGCCGCATCGGCGGCGGGGGCGCCACCGGGCACCCCGGTGCGGCCCCGCTACTTCGAGGTGATCTCGTCGATCTTCCACTCGCCGTCGACGCGGACGAAGCGCATCTGCAGCAGGTCGCCGTCCTCGTCGACCACCGCGGTCGCACGGTCGGCGCCGTCGAGCGTGATCGACTTGGCGTCGAGCTCGGCCTGCACGCCGTCCTCGTGGCCGACGGCCTCCGAGCACGAGCCGCTGCCCTGGGCGAGGGTGTCCTGGAGGTCCTGGGTCATCAGCGCGCACACCGCGTCGGGGTCCTCGTCGGCCTCCTCCTCGAAGGAGTCGATGACCCGGGCGACCTCGCGCTTCTCGCCCTTGTACTTGTCGACGTTGTTGTCGTCCAGCACCCCGGTGATCGCGAGGGTGGCGATGATCGCGAAGAGCAGGACCCAGCCGCCGCTGACCCACAGCGCGGCGATCGCCATGCCGCGGCCCTCCTGGCGCTTGCCCTTCTTGATGCGGCTCAGGGAGACGAGGGCGAAGATGACCGCGAGCAGGATCCCGCCGATGACCGCGAACACGAGGGCCGCGATCGCGAAGCCGTCGGTCTGGCCGCCCGACCCGCCCCCGGAGGGGCCGGCGTCACCGTAGACGCCATGCCAGCGCTGGCCGTCCCACCAGCGTTGCCCGCCCCCGCCGGCGGGGTCCGCGTACCAGCCGGAGGCCGGGCCGCCGGCGCCGGGGGGCGAGGTCCCGCCCGGCTCGGAGCCGGGCGCACCGGACGACGGCGAGGACTGCGGATACGCTGGCGGCCCCGAGGAGGGCCGGTTGCCGAAGGCGTCGGGTGCGTCGTTGTCGTCGGGCACGGGCGGAACCTACCCGCGCGGCCGGCGGCCAATCATGGACCAGGCTGTGTCTCCACCGCGAACGCCCCCGCCAGGCCGTCCCGGCCGCGCACCCCGAGCTTGGCGTACGCGCGGCTGAGGTTGAACTCCACGGCCTTCACCGTGACCCACAGCGCCTCGGCGATCTCCCGGTTGGCGAGGCCCTCCGCGGCCATGGTCGCCACCCGCCGCTCCGCCGGGGTCAACGCCGCCGGGCCGGTCAGGCGTGCGCGCCGCGGTCGGGCGCCCGCCGCCACCAGGCTCGCTCGCGCGCCGGCGGCCAGCGTGCGCGCTCCCGTCCGGTCGGCGAGGTCCAGGCCCTCGCGCAGCGTCTGCCGGGCCGGCTCGACGTCGCCGGCGGCGTGCAGCGCGCCACCCAGCGCGACCACGCAGTGCGCCTCCACGAGCCGGGCCTCGGACGTGCGGGCCACGGCGACCGCCTCGCGCAGCGTCGCGACGCCCTCGCCCCGCGGGCGGATCCGGCCGGCGCCGAGCAGCGCCCAGGCCAGCGTCCGCGGCGCGGCGAAGCGGCGGGCCCGGTCGACCTCCTCGTCGGCGAGCGTCCGGGCGCGGTCGTGATCGCCGAGCGCCGCCGCGCTGGTGGCGGCGACGGGCCGCCAGGCGGAGTGGCCGGGCCCGAGCCAGCCCAGGGCGGCGAGCCGGTCACCGGCCTCCTCGGCCAGCGTGAGGGCCCGCTCGTGCTGGCCCGCGGCGGCGGCCACGTGCGCCGCGGCGACCAGCGTCGTGGTGAACATCGAGGTGTCGCCCCAACCCGCGCGCGTGTCGTCGAGCTGCAGGGCGGCCAGCGCCTCGGCCGGGCCCGCGCGCTCCAGCAGCGCGGTGGCGAGCCCCGCCCGCGCGACCGGCACGTACGTCTCCCAGCCCAGCCGCGTGGTGCCGAGCGCCAGCTCGAAGTCGGCCGCCGCCTCGTCCACCCGCCCGAGGTGCAGCAGGGGCCATCCGCGGCAGAACGACGCGTTGGCGAACGCGTTCATCGAGCCGCGCGTCCGCGCGTCCGCGAGCGCGGCGTCGAGCAGGGCGATCTCCTCGCGCAGGCTGTCGGCCATCAGCAGCGCGCCGGCGGCGACGTAGACGCTGATGCCGTCCGAGGTCTCGTCGGCCAGCAGGCGGCCGTCGTCGAGCGCGGCGCGGGCCAGCGACAGCGCCTGGTCGCGGGAGACGCCGGCCAGCGCCTGCTCCCAGGCCAGGAGGGCGAGCAGTCCACGCTCGCCCGGGGTGGGGTGGGCCGGCGGCGCGTGGACGAGGTCGGCGAGGTGGCGCTGGACCCGGGGCCGCAGCTCCAGGTCGAGGGTGGACACGGCCAGGCGGGTGCCCTCGAGCGAGCGCGCCAGCTCGGGATGGCCGGCGCGCACCTCCTGCTCGGCGCGCTCCAGCAGCTCGGCGGCCAGGCGGGTCCGGCCACGCCCCGTGTGCCACTCGGCCGCCGCGGCCAGGCAGCGGGCGCGGGCGACGGGATCCTCGAGCAGGTCGAGCGCCTCCGCGTACCGGGCGCCCGTCGCCTCGGAGCCCTCCGCGGCCTCGGCGGCGGCGAGCGCGAGGAGCACGGCGGCGCGTCGCGGCGGATCGAGCGGCTCCTCCAGGGCCCGGCGCAGCGCGGGCGCCCCCAGCTCGGGGGCGCCGAGGCGTGCGGCCTCGGCCGAGGCGGCGACCAGCACGTCCACCGCGCGGGCGTCCCCCGTCGGCGGGGCGGCCAGCAGGTGCGCCGCGACGCGGGCGGTGGGTGCGCCGCCGGCGTCGAGCCGGCGGGCGGTCTCGGCGTGCAGCGCGGCCAGCCGGTCGGGCGAGAGGCGGGCCCGCACCGCGGCACGGATCGCCGCGTGCGTGTAGGTCAGGGACGGCGCCGGCGCGAGGAGGCCCGCCTGCCGCAGGGCCTCGAGGTCGGCGGCGACGCGGGCCGCGTCGTGCCCGGTCAGCGCGACGACGAGCGCCTCGGTCGCGTCCGCGCCGGCCACGGTCAGGGCCTCCGCGGTGTCGCGTGCCGCGGAGGGCAGGCGGGCCAGGGACGTCGCCAGACCCGTCGCGCCGGTGGCGGTCAGGCGCTCCGCGGCGCGCCGGTCGCCGACGCCGTCCGCGCGCAGCGTGGCCAGCAGCTCGCGTACCAGCAGCGGGTTGCCGTCGCTGGCGACCGCGAAGGCCTCGACGAGCTCGGGCCCGGCATCCGGGTACCCGCCGGCGCGGATCACCGCGGCGATCCCCCCGTGGCCGAGCGGCCCGAGCTGCTCGGCGGGGCGCTCGGCCGCCGCGCGCAGCCCGGCGATGGCCGGGGCGGTGGTGCGGTCCGGGGCCGGTCGCGCGGCGACGACGATCGCGGCCGGGAGGTCGCTGACCCAGCCGGCGACGAGCCGCAGCGTCCGGAGCGAGGAGGGATCGGCCCAGTGCGCGTCGTCGACCACGAGCAGGAGCGGACCGTCCGCGGCGAGGTTGGTCAGGGCCCAGGCGGCAGCGCTGGCCATCGACGGTCCGCCGTCCCCCGGGTCGGTCGGGCCGAGCAGGCCGGCGGCGGGGGCGGCGGCCCCACGCAGGACGCTCGCGCGCTCCGCGGCGGACCGGCCGCGCAGGCCGTCCGCGAGCAGCGCCCCCACGGTGCCGAACGGGATCTCCGCGCCGTCCTCCACGCCGACCGCGCGGGCCACGCGCATGCCGTCGTCGAAGGCGGCGTCGACCACCGCATCGAGGACCTCGGTCTTGCCGATGCCGGCGTCCCCCTCGACCCACAGCAGCCCGCCCCGGCCGGCCATGGCGTCGGCCCGCAGCGCGGTCGCCGCCCGCAGCACCGCGTCCCGCTCCACCAGCCCCCCGCCCATGGTCCTGACTCTATGGCCCACGAAACGCTGGGGTGGTGCGCTCACGCGCCCGGATCTACACGCCGACGGTCACCTTATGCCGGATATGGCGGCATAAGGTGACCGTCAGCGGTGAGACGCCGGTTTGCCGCCACTGGCGGCGTCCGTCGTCGCGTAGGTTGGAGCGGTGACCGCCTTCGGATCGCTCGCCCTTGAGGGACCGCTGCGGCCGTACCAGGCGCGGGCGCTCGCGGCGTTCGAGGCCGACCGGGCCGCGGGGCGGACGTCGACCCACATCGTCGCCCCGCCCGGCTCGGGCAAGACGGTGATCGGCCTGGAGGTCGTGCGGCGCCTGGGTCGCCCCGCGCTCGTGCTCGCCCCCACCGCCACGATCCAGGCGCAGTGGGGGGAGAAGCTCGCGCTGTTCACCGCCGACCCCGCGGCGCAGCTGGCCCCGGCCGGGCCGCTGCACGTGCTGACCTACCAGGCGATCTGCCAGACCGGCGATCCCGACGGGGCGCTCCTCGCGGCGGCGGCCGCCCGGCTGCGGGACGAGCGCGCGCGGACCACCGCGGCCACGCCGGACGAGGTCGCCGCCGAGGTGGCGGCGTTCACCGGCGCGGCGCGGGCGCGGCACGAGAAGGACCTCGCCGCGGAGGTCGCGCGGCTCAAGCGCGAGGTCGCGCGGGGCGAGCACCTCGACCTCGCGCTGGACGCGCTGGTCTCCGCGCCGGCCCGCGCCCGCCTGGAGGAGCTGCGGGCCGCCGGCGTCGGCACGCTCGTGCTCGACGAGTGCCACCACCTCGCCTCGATGTGGGGCTACCTCGTGCGGACGCTCGTCGCCGCGCTCGGCGACGGCGTGCACGTCGTCGGGCTGACCGCCACGTCGCCCGCCGACCTGCGGGGCGACGAGGCCGCGCTGTACGCCGAGCTGCTGGGACCGGTCGACTTCGAGATCTCCACGCCCGCCGTGGTGCGCGACCGCCACCTGGCGCCCTACCAGGAGCTGGCCTTCTTCACCACGCCGCTGGAGAGCGAGCGCGCCTGGCTGGCCGAGCGGCACCTACGCTTCGACGAGCTGCTCGACCGCCTGCACGATCCGGCGCCCGCGGAGGAGGAGGACCTGGCGTTCGGCCCGTGGGTGATCGGCCGCATCCGCCACCGCGACACCGGCGACGGCGCGGCGCGCGTGCCGTTCTCGACCCTCGCGGCCCGCCGTCCCGACCTGGCGCGGGCCGGCCTGCGCTACCTCGCCGACGCGGGCCTGGAGCTGCCCGACGACGCTCCGCGCGGCGAGGGCTGGCGGGAGCCGCCGACCCTGGAGGACTGGCTGGTGCTGATCGGCGACTACGCCGTCGGCTGCCTGCGCGCCCATCCGGGGGAGGCGGCCGAACGGCGCCTGGAGGAGCTGCGCGTCGGCCTGCGCGACCTCGGCTTCACGCTCACCCGGCAGGGCGTGCGCCGCGGCGGCTCCGACGTCGACCGCGTGCTCACGCAGAGCGCGGCCAAGCCGCTCGGCGCGATCGAGGTGCTCGCCGCCGAGGCGGAGTCCCGGGGCGACGACCTGCGGGCCGTGGTGCTGTGCGACACCGAGCATCCGCCGGCCCGGCCCGAGGGCTCCGCCCTGGCCGCGACCGGCGGGGCGCGCGGCGTGCTGCACGCGCTCGGCACCGACGACCGCACCGCGCTCCTGCGGCCGCTGCTCGTCACCGGCTCGAGCGTCGCCTGCCTGCCGGCGGACGCCGACGTCCTCGCCGCCGCGCTCGGGGCGACGGAGCGGACGGAGCGGGACGGGCTGGTCGCGCTCGGCCGCTCGGGGTGGGACAGCCGCGGGTGGGTCGCGGCGGCGGGGGCGGCGCTCGCGGCCGGCACGACCCAGGCGATCGTCGGCACCCGCGGGCTGCTCGGCGAGGGGTGGGACGCGCCCACGCTCAACGTCCTGGTCGACCTCACGAGCGTGGCCGCCGACGTCTCGGTCCGGCAGATGCGCGGGCGCACGCTGCGCCTGGACCCGGCCGACGACACCAAGATCGCCTCCAACTGGGACGTCGTCTGCGTCGCCGCGGACCTGGCCCGGGGCACCGCGGACTACGAGCGCTTCGTCCGCCGGCACGCGCACCTGCGCGCGCCGTGCGAGGACGGCTCGATCGAGTCGGGCGTCTCGCACGTGCACCCCACGCTGTCCCCGTTCCTGGCCCCGGCCGCGGAGGAGCACGTCGTCCTCAACGGCGAAGGCCTGCGGCGCGCGGCCGCCCACCACGACGCGCTGACGCGGTGGCGGATCGGCGAGCCGTACGTGGGCGAGGACGTGCCGGTGTTGCTCGTGCGGGCCGCCGCGCGGCGGCCGGCCGCGGAGGGGGGACCGGACTTCGCGCCGCGCGACGACGGGGCGCTGCTGGCCGGGGGCGATGGCGGCGACGCGGACGGACCGCCGCCGCGACCCGGCGGTCCGCTGTCGGCGCTGCGCCTCTCCGCGCTGGCCGCCGCGTACCCCGAGGTGCTGCCGCTGCCGCGCGTGGCGCGGGCCGTCGCCGCGGCGTACGTGCGGCTCGGCGAGCTCTCGGCGGAGGCGGCCGCGTCGCTGGTCATCGCGCCGCGGCCGGGCGGCCTCGTGCGCTGCGCGCTCAGCCGCGGGAACGCGCTGGAGAACTCGCGCTTCTCCCGCGCGCTGGAGGAGGCGCTGAGCCCGGCGCTCGGCCAGCGCTACGTGATCGGCCGGCCGGTGTGGCCCTCCGGCCGTTCCCGCGGGTCGGTGGCCTGGCGCGCGCTCACGTTCCGCGATCCGCTCGACGTCGCCTGGCACCCCGTGCCGTCGGACCTCGGGTCCCACAAGGAGCGCGCGACGGCCTACCAGGAGGCGTGGAACGCCCATGTCGGTCCGGGCGAGCTGCTGTTCGCCGGCCGCGAGGGCGCCGCCGGCCGCGCCTCGCTCACCGCGGCGACCGCGGCCGCCGCGCCGTACGTCACGAGCCGCCGCCAGCTCTGGCACTGAGCGTCGGGGCGCCCGCCGGTCCCGAATGGGTCTCGGTGCGGCGTACGACGGTGGTCGCCGCCGGTATTTTCCCGCCATGCGCATGATCCTCGCCGTCCTCACCGCGACCCTCGTCACGCTGGCCGCGGCCGGCGGCGCCTCCGCCGCGACGCGCTACGCCGCCCCGGCGGGCACCGGGACCGCCTGCACGAGTGCGGCGCCCTGCGGCCTGAGCCAGGCGATCACCGCGGCGAGCGAGGGCGACGAGGTCGTGGTGGGCACCGGCAGCTACGGGGACCCGACGCCGTTGCCGACCCAGATCAGCGGCCCGTCGGCGCTGGACATCCACGGCGAGGCCGGGCGGCCACGGCCGAAGATCGTCTTCAGCTCCACCTTCGGGCTCCAGCTGGGCAGCGGCTCGCGGCTGGCCGACGTGGAGGTGGTGACCACCGCGGCCAGCACGGGCGCCGCGATCATCGCCTACGCCCGGCTGATCGAGCGCGTCGTGGTGCGCAGCTCCGGGACGTTCACCGAGGGCATCCGGGTGATGGAGAGCAGCGCTCCGGTCATCCGCGACACCGTCGTGGCGGTCGCGGGCGGCGTCGCCATCCGGGTCAGCGGGCCGTCGGCCTTCGGGCCGGTCGCGGCGCATCTGGAGAACGTCACCGCCATCGCCGCCGGGGGCAGCCCCCTCATGGTCGAGAGCAGCAGCGGCCGGCCGGCCTCGGCGGACGTCGACCGATCGATCTTCCGCAACACCGCGGGCGCGTCCGACATCCGCCTGGTCCAGAGCGGCACGCCGGTGCTCCTCTCCATCCGCCGCTCCTCGTTCCGCACCCCGTTCACCCAGTCGGGGACGCCCGGGGTGACGCTGGGCCCCGGCAACACCGCGGCCACGCCGCTGTTCGCCGACGCCGAGTTCCACCAGGCCCCCGGCTCGCCGACCATCGACGCGGGCGGGGCGGAGCCCGCCGACGCGCTCGACCTCGACCTCGATCCCCGGTGGCTGGGGAGCGCGGTGGACATCGGCGCCGACGAGCTGCGCCCCGCTCCGGCCCCGCCGGCGGCCGCGGCGACCGTGCTGGGCGCCAGCGCCATCGGGCTCTCGGGCAGCGCCGACACGGGCGGCCTGCCCGGCACCTGGCGCGTGGAGTACGGGCCGACGAGCGCCTACGGCTCGGCGACGACCGACCGTCCGCTCGCGGCCCTGCGCGGCGCCCAGGACCTGGCCGCGTCGCTCGGCGGGCTGCCGGCCGACGCCGACGTCCACTATCGCGTCGTCGTCACCACGGCGGGTGGCACGGCCGTCACCCCGGACGCCGTGGCGCGCACCACCGCGCCGGCGACGGTCACGGTGAAGGTGCCGGGGCCGACGAAGAACGTCGTCGTCGTCCCCAAGGTCACCAAGCTGACGGTGGCCAAGGGCGCGGCGACGTTCACCCTCAGCGCCGCGGCCCGGGTCACGGTCACGGTCAAGAAGGGCAGCCGGACCGTGAAGAGGATCGCCAGGACGCTGAAGGCGGGCAAGCGGTCGATCAGGCTCGGCAAGCTGAAGAAGGGGAAGTACGTCGTCTCCGTGCAGGCGGCGCAGGCGCCGGCCAAGGCCGCGACCAAGGGCTTCAAGGTCTCCTAGCGCTGCACGAGGGCGTCCAGCTCGGCGAGCAGGGCGATGTGCTCGGCGACCATGTCGTCGGGCATGCCGGCGATGGACGCCCACAGGTAGACGTGCTCGACCGGCAGACCGCCGAGCCAGTCGCGCAGCCGCTTCGCCGCGGCCTGCGGCGTGACGACGTCGAAGCGGGGGAGGACGGGCGGCCCGTCGGTGCGCAGGCGGTCGGCGTCCAGGGGCTGGGGTTCGCGGCCCGTGCCCTCCACCGCGTACCGCTCGTAGGACTGCCACTGGTAGTCCAGGAACGGCTTGACGCGGGCCCACGCACGCTCCGGGTCGGCGGCCAGCAGCAGGTTCGCGCAGCCCGACATGCGGGCGGAGTCCGGGTCGTGCCCGGCCACCGCGAGCGCCTCGCGGTAGGGCTCCAGCAGGTCCGCGTTCAGGGCCAGCAGGCCCTCGCCGAGCCGTCCGGCGATCCGTGCGCCGCGCGGGCCCTCGCCCCCGATCCAGATCGGCACGCGCGGCTGGGCGGGCGGCGGCGTGACGATCTCGTCGGCCCACAGCCGCCGCACCTCGGCGGCGACCGACTCCAGCCGGCCGAACCGGTCGACGCCGTCGGTGCCCCACGCCGCCCACTCGGGCTCGCGGTAGCCGGCGCCGAGCCCCAGCTCCAGCCGGCCGTCGCTGAGGAGGTCGACGATCGACGCCTGCTCGGCGATGTCGATCGCGGGGCGCAGCGGCGCCTGGAGGATCGCCGTGCCGACGCGCATCCGCCGCGTCCGGGCGGCGATGGCGGCGGCCAGAGTGAGGGGCTGGGGGAGGTAGCCGTCCTCGAACAGGTGGTGCTCGGTCAGCCACACCGACCCGACGCCGAGCCGGTCGGCCTCCTCCAGGTGCTCGAGCATGCCCGCGTACACGGCGGGCCACGGCCGGCGCCAGGCCGGCGGGTTGCGCATGTCGACGAAGAGGCCGAGTCTCATCCCGGCAGACCGTAGGCCCCGCCCGGCCGCGGTCGAACCTGTTTCTGTGGAGCGAAGCGACGGGTGCACCTGGCCCGGCGGTGCCAGGCTCCTGCGGTGTCCGAGTCCCACCTGCGCGTGCGCCGGGACGGTCCCGTCGCCTGGCTGACCCTCGATCGGCCGGAGCGCCGCAACGCGCTGACCGCCGCCACGCTGGACGCGCTGGGGGCCGCGCTCGCCTCCGCGGTGGCCGATGGCGCTCGGGTCGTGGTGCTCCACGGGGTTGGCCCGGCGTTCTCCTCCGGGGCGGATCTGGGGGAGACGGCGGCGCTGGCGGCCGGCGAGCGGGAGGCGTACCTGCAGCGCACGCTGGCCGCCCTGCGCACCCTCGACGACCTGCCGATCCCCACCGTCGCGGCGGTGCACGGCCATGCGCTGGCCGGGGGCTGCGAGCTGGCGCTGGTCTGCGACCTCGTGGTGGCGAGCGAGGACGCGTGCTTCGGCCTCCCGGAGACGTCGATCGGGATGCTGCCGGTGGTGGCGCTGGCGGCCGGCCGGCGGAGGATCTCCTCCGGGACGCTGGCCCGGCTGGCCCTGGCGAGCGAGCGGCTCGACGCGGCGGAGGCCCACCGCGCCGGCCTCGTCGACGTCCTCGTGCCAGCCGGTGAGCACCTGGCCGAGGCGGGCCGGCTGGCGGGGCGGATCGCCGCCGCGGACCCCGTCGCGATCGCCGAGGCGACCCGGCTGCTGCGCGACCCCGACCCGGGCTACGCCGCCGCGCTCGCCGCCGCCGCGCGCGTCATGGGCGCAGCGCCGCCCGCCCGTTCCTGAGCAGCTCCCGCGGGCCCTGGGCGGCGGCGAACGTCGCGCCGCCTCCGTCCTCGTCGCGCCGCACCGTCACCTCGACCGGCTCGCCGGGAAGGCCGATCCCCCGGAACTCGACCGTGATCGCCTCCAGCCTGAAGGGATCCTCGGCGACGAGGTTCGCGGCCTGGGCCAGCGTCCACATCCCGTGGAGGATCGGGCCGGGCAGCCCGACCGCCCGCGCGGCGGCCCCGTCGACGTGGATCGGGTTGTGGTCGCCGGAGGCGTCGGCGTACCGCCGGCCCACGTCGGCGGGCGGAGCGATGCGGGTGACCTCCTCGGCGCCGCTCACGACGGCCCCTCCGATCGGACCGCCGCCGTCCACCGGCCGTCGCACACCCAGCGCTCCCCGACCCGCGACGACGTGAGGATCTCCACCAGCTCCAGCGTCCCGCGTCGCGTCCGCGCGCCGACCCGCGCCGCGGTCTCCACGACGTCCCCGGCGACCACCCGTTCGTCCGATGCCCACCGGAACGACTGGGCCCCGTGCACGGCCCGGGCGGCGTCGATCCCGGCCGCCGGATCGTGCTGCAGGGCGTTGACCGCGCCCAGCGCGTAGGCCGCCGCGAACATGGGCGGCGCGACGACGTCGGCGAACCCCGCGGCGCGCGCCGCGTCCGGGTCCCGGCACAGGGGATGCGTCGTGCCCGTCGCCGCACAGAAGGCGCTCACGCCCTCCCGCGTCACCGCGAAGGTCGAGACCCAGGTGTTGTCCGCCGCCATGAGCGCCACGATACGGGGCCGGTCTCTCCTCTCGGTTGGATCTCCTTCTGTCAGGAGAAGTGGATTGGCGAGGCCGGAAGACGGGCCAACAATGTGAGCCACGTCACGCAACTCCTGGAGGGGAGAAGTTCATGAAGAGACGTTCGTTGTGGGTCGCAGGGGTCGTCGTCGTCGCGGTCATGGCGCTGGTCGCCACGGGCTGTGGCAGCGATGACAGCAAGACCACGTCGACCGCGGGCGGTTCGACCGATTCCGCGTCGGCGCCGGCCTGGCTGACCGCCGCAAAGGAAGCGACGGCGAAGAACACGCAGATGCCGACGGAGATCCTGTCGACGTCGCTGGGCGAGTTCAAGCCGAAGCCGAGCGGCACGATTTACCACGTGGCGTGCAACCTGGCGCTCGAGGGCTGCTCCAAGATCGCCAAGGCGATCAAGTCCGGCACCGAGGCGCTGGGCTACAAGTTCGAGCAGTGCGACGGCGGCACCACCGCCGACAAGATCAGCGGCTGCTTCACCAACGCGATCAACGCCAAGCCCGACGCGATCGTCGTCAACGGCATCGGCGCGGACGCGGCGGCGGACTCGTTCGCCAAGGTCGCGGCGGCGAAGATCCCGCTGATCGGCAGCTTCACCGGGGACAAGATCCCCACCGAGAACGTCACCACCGAGATCGGTGGCGACTCGTGCGCCCAGGGGGCCCAGCACCTGGCCCAGTGGATCACCGCCAACTCCGAGGGCAAGGCCAACGTGCTGTTCGTCGGCACGAAGACCTACGCCTGCAACATCCAGCGTGAGGAAGCGTTCACCGCCGAGATGAAGAAGTGCACCACCTGCAAGGTCACGAGCCTCCCGTTCGCGATCGACGCGGTGCAGAGCCAGCTGCCGCAGCAGCTGCAGTCCGGCCTGCAGAGCAACCCCGACGTCAACTACGTCGTGGGCACGTTCGACGCGGTGGCCCTGGCCGCCACCGACGCCATCCGCCAGGCGGGCAAGGCCGATCAGATCAAGGTCGCGGGCTTCGACGGAGACGCCCCCAACCTCGCGCTGATCGCCAAGGGCGACATCCAGGTCGCCGACGTCACCACGGGCACGCAGGAGCCGGGCTGGTCCGCGGCCGACGCGTCGGCCCGCGCGATGATCGGGCAGAAGCTGCCGGACAGCATCCCGATCACCGACGTGACGATCGACAAGACCAACGCCGCTCAGATCGGGGTCTACAAGGGCCCGACCGATTACGAGCAGCAGTTCAAGACGCTCTGGGGCAAGTAGGCCTCGAGTGACGAACGCGGAAGGCATCATGCCTCCGGCGGACGACGGGGCGCGCACCGAGGGTGCGCGCCCCCACTCCGACACCCCGATCCTCCGGGCTCGGGACGTGTCGAAGGCCTTCGTCGGCCAGCGAGCGCTCATCGACGTGTCGTTCGACGTCCATCCCGGGGAGGTCCACGCCCTGGTCGGGCACAACGGCTCGGGCAAGTCCACCTTCGTGAAGATCCTCGCCGGCTACCACGAGGCCGACGCCGGCACGATCGACGTGGACGGCATCCCGCTGTCGTCCGGCGATCCCGAGGCGTCGCGCCGCGCCGGCCTGCGCTTCATCCACCAGGAGCTGGGGCTCGTCGACGAGCTCACCGTCCTGGAGAACCTGCGCCTGGGCACCGAGTGGGACACCGCCCGCGGCGGCCGCATCCGCTGGGGCCGCGAGCGCGACGCCGCCCGCACCGCGCTGGAGCGCGTGGGGCTGCGCGTGCACCCCGAGGTGCTGGCCGGCGCGCTGTCGCCGGTCGAGCGCACCCAGCTCGCGGTCGCCCGCGCCCTGCAGGACGAGGGCGGCGCCCGCATCCTCTTCTTCGACGAGCCGACGGCGACGCTGCCCGGCTCCGAGGTCGACCGGCTGTTCGCGGTCATCCGCGGCGTGATCGCCCACGGCATCAGCGCCGTCTACATCTCCCACCGGCTCGAGGAGCTGCCCCAGATCGCCGACCGCGTCACGGTCCTGCGCGACGGGGAGGTCGTCGGCGCTGGCCCCCAGCCCGACTTCGACCGCGCCCGCCTCGTCGACCTGATCGTCGGCGGCGCGGCCCGCGAGCGCAAGCGCGGCGCGGTCCGCCCGCTGGCCGAGGGCGCCGACCTGCCCCCCGAGACGCTGCGCTTCACCGGCGTGGCCGGGGGCGAGCTGGTCGACACGAGCTTCGTCGTGCGCCAGGGCGAGGTGGTCGGCATGGCCGGCCTCGTCGGCTCCGGCGTCAACGACGTGCCGGCGATGCTGCTCGGCCGGATCGACAAGACCGGCGGCGACGTGCACATCGAGAGCGACGCGGTGGCCGAGCTGGGCCCCCGCACGCTGCTCGCCCGCCACGCCGCCGTGCTGCCCTCGGCCCGGCCGCTCAAGAGCATCCTGCCGCTGACCGTGCGCGAGAACCTCACGCTGCCCGACCTGCGTCCGCTGTGGCGTGGGGGCCGGCTGCGGCTGCGCGCCGAGCGGGCCGAGGCGGCCGAGCTGGCCGAGCGGTTCGACGTGCGCCCCCGGCAGACCGAGCGCGTGCTCGGCGAGCTCAGCGGCGGCAACCAGCAGAAGGTCGCGGTGGCCAAGTGGCTGCGGACCAACCCGCGGCTCATCGTGCTCGACGAGCCCACGCAGGGCGTCGACATCGGGGGCAAGGAGGAGATCCTGCAGCTCCTGCGGACCGCCGCCGACGAGGGCGTCGCCGTCCTCATCTGCTCCTCCGACGTCGAAGACCTCACGCTGGTGTGCGACCGGGTGCTGATCGTCCGGGGCGGACGCATCGGCACCGAGCTCACCGGCTCCGACCTGACCACCGAGACGATCGCCCAGGAGTGCTACGCCAATGACCCCGCCTGACGGCCCCGCCACGCTGCCCCCGGAGGGGACGGAACCCGCGTCGCCCGAAGGTGGGGGGAGCGGGAGCTTCCTGCGGCGCATGGGCGCCCAGCGCGACGACGAGCCCCGCCGCGCCTCCGTGCTGGAGCGCTTCGGCGGCCTGGTGATCCTCGCCGCGATGTTCATCCTCTTCTCGGCCACGCTGTCCGGGAAGTTCCCGACCTACGACAACCTGATCGGCGTCGTCTCCAACCAGACGATCGGCGGCATCATGGCGCTCGCGCTGCTGCTGCCCCTGGCGGCCGGCGTGTTCGACATCTCCATCGGCGGCGCGATGACGCTGGCGGTGATCCTCGTCACCTGGCTGTTCCAGACCACGTCCGGGTCGATGCCGATCCCCGTCGCGATCCTCATCACGCTCGCGGTCGGCGTGCTCATCGGGTGCGTCAACGGCCTGCTCGTCGTCAAGGCGAAGGTCGACCCGTTCATCGCCACGATCGCCACCAGCACCGTGCTGCTCGGCATCTCCGAGGCGATCGCCAACGGCACCACGATCTCCGCCGACATCCCCACCGCGTTCACCGACATCGGGCGGACCAACCTCGGCGACGTGCCGATCACGCTGCTCTACATGCTCGTGATCGCCGCGGTGCTCTGGTACGTCCTGGAGTACACGCCGTTCGGCCGCCGCGTGTACGCCACCGGCGCCGGCCGCGAGGGGGCCCGCCTGTCCGGCGTGCGCACCGACCGCGTCATCTTCTTGAGCTTCATCGCCTCGGCGACGCTCGCGACCCTCGCCGGCATCATCTACGCCGCGCGCCTGGGCTCCGGGCCGCCGAACGTCGGCGCCAACTTCCTGCTCCCCGCGTACGCGGCCGCCTTCCTCGGCTCGACCATGATCCGGCCCGGGCGCTTCAACGTCATCGGCCTCATCGTCGCGCTGTTCGTGGTCGCGATCGGGATCAACGGCCTGCAGCTCTACGGCCTCGCCTTCTGGATCGTCGACGTCTACCAGGGCCTCGTCCTGATCGCCGCCGTCGTCCTTGCCCGCGCTCGCGCCAACCGGAGGTAGTACCCATGCGCCTAGGAGTAGACATCGGTGGAACGTTCACCGACCTCGTGCTGTCCCGCGACGGAGAGCAGATCGGCTCGTGGAAGGTGCCCAGCACGCCCCCCGAGTTCTCGGAGGGCGTGCGCGCCGGGGTCGAGGTCGTGGCCCGCGCGACGGGCACCACGCCCCGTGACCTGCTCGGGGAGCTGGACGAGTTCGTCCACGGCACCACCGTCACCACCAACATCGTCCTGACCCGGACGGGGGAGCGGGTCGGCCTGCTCACCACCCGCGGCTTCGGGGACCTGTACGAGGTCGCGCGCCAGTACCGCGGCCACGAGCAGGACCCGTCCACCGTCGTCCATCCCGTGCCGCTCGTCCCCCGGGCGGACATCGAGGAGGTCGCGGAGCGCATCGACTTCCGCGGCGACGTCGTCCTGCCGCTCGACGTGGAGGGCATGCGGGCCGGGGTGCGGCGGCTGCTCGACAAGGGCATCCGCTCGTTCGCCGTGTGCTTCCTGTGGTCGTTCCGCAACGCCGAGCACGAGCAGCTCGCCAAGCGGGTCATCCTCGAGGAGGCGCCCGACGCGTACGTCGCCGCGTCGTTCGAGGCGTGCCCGCTGATCGGCGAGTACGAGCGGCTCAGCACCACGGCCATCACCGCCTACGCGGGCCCGGCGCTGCGCAACTACGCCACGCGGCTGGAGAACGAGCTGCGCGACGGCGGCTTCCGCGGCTCGCTGCTGCTCATGAAGTCCGACGGCGGCCTGGGCACCATCGCCAGCGCGGTGCGCGGCGCGGCGGGCACGATCTACTCCGGGCCCGTGGCCGGCGTCACCGGCGCCGTCGCGATGGGCAAGGACCAGGGCGAGCCCAACCTCATCACGTTCGACATGGGCGGGACGAGCACCGACGTGGGGCTCATCCACCAGGGGGCGGTGCGGCGCACGTCGCTGCAGTTCCTGGACCGCCAGGCGCTCGCCACCCCGATGGTCGACGTGACCACGGTGGGCGCGGGCGGCGGCTCGATCGGGTGGATCACGCCCGGCGGCCTGCTGCGCGTGGGGCCCCAGAGCGCGGGCGCCCTGCCCGGCGCGGCGTGCTACGGCCGGGGCGGCAAGGAGGCGACGGTCACCGACGCCAACCTCGTGCTCGGGCTGATCGACGCGGAGAACTTCCTCGGCGGCACCATGGTCCTGGACCGCGCCGCGGCCGACTCGGCGGTGGAGACGCTGGCCGCGCAGGTGGGGCTCACGGCCCAGGCGACCGGGGCGGGCATGTTCCGCGTGGCCAACTCGGTGATGGCCGACGCCATCCGGCTGCGCACCGTGTTCGCCGGCCTGGACCCCCGCGAGTTCACCCTCGTGTCGTTCGGCGGCGCGGGCGGGCTGCACGCCGCGTCGGTCGCCCAGGAGCTGGGCATCCGCTCGGTGCTCGTGCCCCGGACCGCCTCGGTGTTCTCGGCGGCCGGCCTCATCTCCACCGACGTCGTCTACACGTTCGCCAGCTCCACGCACCGCACCATCGGGGCGGACCGGCGGATGTCCGACGTGGACATGGCCGAGCTGAACGCCGCGTTCTCCGCGCTCGACGCGCAGGTGCAGGAGGCGCTCGACGCCCACGGCCTGCCCGCCGACAAGCGCGAGGTGCTGCACGAGATCGACGTCTCGTACTCGCGGCAGATCCTCGACTTCGGCGTGCGCGTGCCGGCCGGCGTGCTCACCGCCGACGCCGTCGGCGACGTGCTCGACGAGTTCGACCGCCGCTACGCCGACATCTACGGCGTCGGCGCCGCCGCGCCCGACACCGGCTACGACGTGAAGGCCTACCGCGTCACCGGCATCGGGCGGATCGCGCCCGACGCGCACGACCCGGGCGCCCCGCCCTCGCCGTCCGCGCCGGAGCCGACCGGCCACCGCCGCGCGCTGCCCTCGGCCGGCGCGGTGGACCTCGAGGACGTCGCCGTCTACGCGGGCGGTCCGCTCACCGCGGGCGCCAGCTTCGACGGCCCCGCGATCGTCGAGTACGACGACACGACGATCCTCGTGCCGAGCGGCTGGCGGGCCACCGTCGATCCCACCCGAAACCTCCGACTGGAAGCGAGCTGAGGACCGTGGCGACCACCGCG